>Ga0209640_10002200_pt1 | contig 16962 bp, 19 predicted proteins | sample RifCSP10_1_FD_184018 | JGI IMG/M metagenome (GOLD analysis project Ga0209640, IMG submission 184018) | Soil microbial communities from Rifle, Colorado - Rifle CSP2_sed 10_1 (SPAdes) (version 2) | ecosystem: Environmental > Terrestrial > Deep subsurface > Rock core/Sediment | place: Rifle... | reverse complement strand
CCCACACGCCGCCGGCGGACTGGGCAACATCGTCACGGTTCTTTCCGACCTCGCCGTCAAGATCGACCATCAGGGTCCCTTCTGTAATTTCATCCTGGATCCAGTGTTCAGCCAGATTCGAGCGGTGACGTTTGTGCGAGATGGCGGCATCGACATCCGTCCTGGTCACAAAGGAATGGCCTTCTTTTCTGGCCCAGTATCCGGCTTCGCGGATGAGATCGCTCACCAGACTAAACCGCAGCGACAGCCGGTCGTGCCGATCGGCGAAACGGAACCCTTGCCTGATGACTTCGGCCACAGCGTCCGCTCCAAAATGCGGCAGTCCTTCTTCGCGGCAGAGCTTGGCGATGAAGCCGGCGTATTGGCGGTCCTGCCGCTCGCTTCGGACCACTTCGACGTCGAAGTCCGCCTTCACCTTGAAAAGCTTGCCAAAGTCTTCTTCATAGGCCTGAAGGAGGTGGTAGAGCATGGCCGGGCCGACCATAATGACTTTTACATTCACCGTGATCGGCTCAGGTCTGAGTCCTGCCGTCGAGAATCCGTAGAATTCACCGGGATCTTCAATCTTTACCTCTCCCGTCTTGATCACGCGCTTCAAGGCATCCCAGGAGAACAGCTGGCGGAGGGTATCCAGGGCGTTCACGATCAAATAGCCCCCGTTGGCTAATAGGACGGCGCCCGCCCGAATCTCGGTGAAGTCGGTATACATGACGCCCAGATGCGCCTTGCGTTCGATCTTCCCGATCAGATTCGTATAAGTCGGGTGGGATTCGTCGATCACGGGAGCGCCTTCCGTAGGGTCGTGCTGAACGATGAGATTGACGAGAAAGCGCGTCATATCAGGCCGGCGCGGTTCCAAGCCGGGTATCGGCAGTGTCGGTCCCTCGCGTGGCAGGAAATCTTTGTAATGATGGACGATGTCTTGTTGAACACGCGCTAATTGAGCGGAGACCGCCGGCAAGTCCTGATAGGTCCGCCGCATCGTTTCATAGCTGCCCTCCAGCACGTTGGCGACCAGTTGGCGGTCGAGATTGCGGAGTTGCTGCTCCGCTTCCTTCTCAAGCCCATGGATACGCACGTGAAATTCACGGATTTCGCCTTCAAGGGTTTTGCGCCGTTCAGTCAAATCCTGCTGTTCCTGCTCGGTCATCGCCTCCATTTCGTCGTCTGTCATGGGGTGGCCGGCCTTGAGCGGGACAATCCCGAAGCCCACTGAGGTTTCTTCAAAGCCGAACCCTCGCGTCCGGCTGAGTTCCGTCAATTCGTGGAAGAGCGCTTTTTTCTTCGAATCGATGTCCTCGTTCAATTTGGCCTTGGCATCGAGATATTTCTTGCTCTCAAACGCCAAGGGAATGTCGCGCCGTAATCCCTCGATGAAGCCCGCCATCTCTCGCTTGAACGAGGCCCCCTGCCCTGCCGGAAGTGAGAGACAGGTTGGACGCGAGGGGTCCTGGAAGTTATTGACATAGCACCAGTCAGACGGGGCGGGAGCGCCCTGGGCCATTCGTTTCACCATTTGCCGAACGAGCGTGCCTTTGCCGGTTCCGACAGGACCCGACACGTAGAGATTGAATCCGGGGCTCTTCATGTGCAGGCCGAATTCCAGGGCCTCGACCGCCCGTTCCTGCCCGATGATTTCAGTGAGGGGTTCCAGCTCGCCCGTATCCTCGAAGCCGAGCTGTCCGGGATCGATCATCGGAGAGAGCATCGAGACGGGGACTTTGAACTTCTCCGTGGTCATCTACGACACCTTCGACACAATGGGGGGTGGGAGCGTGACGACCGTCGCCTGTGGACCTTTCTTCCCTTGTTCAAGGCCGAAGACGACTTCCGTTCCGTCCTCCAGTCGCTCGAAGGTGAGTCCCTGCAGAGCATTCGCATGAAAATAAATCTCGCCGCCCCCCTCTTTGAGGATGAACCCGTATCCTTCTTGAGGGAAGAGCTTGCAGATCACACCGCGATGCGGCGGGACCGGGGGAATGCGAACCTCCGTCTGGGCGCGTTTTTCGCGATACTTGCGGAGTTCGATGGAGATAGCATGGAACGCGGCTCTGATGGCTTCCTCGAAGGTCTTGTCTTCCTTGCGAGCAGTCAGCGTATGGCGCCCGGGGAGCGTGACGATCACGAGTGCCTCGGCAACATTGTCGAGCTTCTTGTGGTGGGGGTTTTTCGTCAGGGTGACTCGTCCATGGAGCAGATCCTCATGGCCCCGCTGGAGATCCCCCATACGGGTTTCGATCTCGGTTTTCCACCGAGGTGTCATGTCTACATGCCGGCTCTCGATTTCTAGATCCATACGGTCTCCTCCTTCTTGGCAGGATGCTGAAAAAATCCGCAGCTTCGTTCTCGCAGCGTTCAGACCCTCGACGTACGGAGAAGCCAGCTTGAGGCAAGGTACCTATCCGCTCGCATGCGATCGAAGCGAGCGGTTCAAGCGAAGCTTGGTATGTACCTCCTCGGTCATTCACTCGCTGCGGGCTTGCCCGCGGAACGGCGCGTCTTGGACTTCGGCGAGCTCAGTCGAGCCGCGCGCCGGGGTTGGGCGGGTGAGACTAGCGACCTTTTTGAGCATCCTGCTCGGGTGCTCTTCGCTTCTCCATGACACACAGGCTAGCGAAGTTCGGCTGGGCCGAAATTCGTTTCTCGCAGTCTGATCGTCAATGGACTCAGATCTTAGATCAGCAAGCGATGTGCCGCACTCTCCTGGAGGCCGGAGGTATGAGACAAGGGGGCTATTGGCTTGAGACTCTTCAATCTCTCCCTGGCGTCTCAACCCGAACCTGGCTGTGAGGTGGCGCGTTTTGCCCCAGTTAGCTCTTGGCCACTGAAGCTCAATGCGCCAGTCGAAAACAATTAGGGTTGTCGGGCACGTGGATGGTGAGGAGAGATTGTGTAATCAAAAGGCTGGTACTTGCCGCGTGATTCTTGCGGCGGTCGATTTCCGTTGGAACGTGACTTGCGTAATTGTATCTCGATGCCGATGTTGAGAAAGCATTCGCTTGAAAAGTATCTCCGGAACCGCTTTGGTCCCGAGGTTACGCTTCTGTCTTATGGGGTGATCGGCAAGGCCAGTTCGAATGGGGCGCAGAAACGATATGGTTACGGGACGCCGGTCAAGCTGACGTTCCGGGTCGGTCGGCGCGTGCGGTCCGCCGTGCTCGAAACCATGAAGCCCGGTCCGTTCGGCCATGAACATCCTGCCGATCGCGCACAAGCGATGCTGTGGGACTTTGAGTCCTACGGGCGGCTTCCACGCCATGTGAAGGCCCTCGACGTGGGCGCCTTTACCGACAAGAAGGACTTGGTATCGGTTGCAGAAGCTCAGGAGTTCTTCGTCCTGACTCAGTGGACAGAGGGGGCGAGTTACCACCTCGATCTCGAACGGCTCGCGAAAGGTGCGGCGCTGCGCAAGCTCGATCGGAAGCGAACCGTGGCGCTCGCACGCTATCTTGTGCAGATCCACGCTCGCAAGCGACGGGATGCCAATCTCTACCGCCGTCGCCTCCGGGAATTGATCGGTCATGGCGAATGCATTATGGGACTGACCGATAGTTACCCCAAGCGGTTCGGATTCATCACGGACGATCTCTTGCGGACAGTCGAGGAGGCTTGCAACCGGTGGCGTTGGCATCTGCGAGGGAAGACGCAGCGGCTGTCGCAAGTCCACGGGGATTTCCATCCGTGGAACGTCTTATTTAAAGAAGGCGTCGACTTCGCGGTACTCGACCGGTCACGCGGCGAATGGGGAGAGCCGGCCGATGATGTGACGTCCATGACGATCAACTACCTGTTTTTCTCCCTCTGCCGCTGGGGAAGCCTCCAGGGACCCTTCGAGGTCCTATTCCGACTGTTCTGGGACGCATATGTGGAGGCGAGCCAGGATGAGGACATCACTTCATGTGCCGCGCCCTTCTTTGCCTTTCGAGGATTGGTGTTGGCCAGTCCCGTCTGGTACCCCAAATTGCCTATTGAGGTGCGGCGCAGTATTTTTCGGTTTATCGAAAATGTGCTCGACGTGCCGCGCTTCGATCCGTCTCGCGTGAACGAGTATTGTGCGGTTTAGAAAGGTCATTGGTCAGTAGTCATTGGTCACTGGTGAAGATTGGAACCTGTCGCGAAGCCTATAACAACCACGTTGGGTCCCGTTGACTATTGACCTATGACCATTGGCCATCCCCCCAGCTTCGCTATCTGGATCACCGGCCTGCCCGCTTCGGGGAAGAGCACTATCGTTGCCGCACTGACTCCTCAACTTGAAGGCTTGGGATGCTCGGTCGAGGTGCTGGAATCCGACGCCGTTAGGCGGGTGCTCACGCCGATGCCGACCTATTCGCAAGCGGAGCGGGATCTCTTTTACCGTGCGTTAGCGTTTATGGGAGCGAGGCTGGTGGCGCACGGCGTGACGGTGATCTTCGATGCGACGGCCAGCCGGCGAGCCTATCGCGATTTTGCGCGCACGGTGATTCCTCGGTTCATCGAGGTGGCGGTGGAATGTCCCCTCGGGACATGTATGCAGCGCGACAACAAAGGGACGTATCAGCGGGGCCAACGAGGGGAGTCCTCCACCGTGCCGGGATTGCAAGAGCCTTATGAAGCGCCTCTTACTCCGGAGCTAAAAGTCGGTACAACACAGCTCTCTCCCAAAGAAGCGGCTGAGAAGATATTGGAGCTTGTGAAGGTGAAATTCTCACCTGGCTCTACTCTGTAGGAGGGAGCGTTCATCATCGAGCGTACTGGCTAACGACAGGAAGGCTGAGTCAGCAGAAAGAAGGTGACGGCGGGCAAGAAGGTGATGAGATGCGCCAGAGGATAGTTCGGACGTGTGGGAGAGTGAGTGGTTCACATAGTTAAAAGAAGGGGGGAGTCATGAAGATCAGAGGATATCCAACTACCTTGGTAACCGTTCCTTTCGCCGTGGCGGCGTTGATGCTGCTGGATGCGGGTACGGACACCGTATACGCGCAGGACGAGGGGATGGGGACGCCACCGTCGAAGGTGGAGATCACTATCAAAGATCGGCACGAGGGGTACGAGACCCTCGGCCTGACCATGCCGTCTCACGACACGACGATCGTGGTGCGCAACCTGGATACAGTGACGCACGGGTTCGCTTCGAACCTCTTCAAGGATATTCCGGTCCGGATGGAGGGCGGGATGAAAGTTAGCGGGAAAAACTTCAGGTCGTTCCACGTGGATCCGGGGAAAACAATGACACTTCACTTTGCGACCGCGCCGTCGAAGTTCGATCCGGCCACAGGTATCGCCGAGAGCCTGCGCCATGCGCTCTGGTGTGACATCCACCCGGAAGTCAAAGGCGAAGTGTATGTTATCGAAACCAGAGGCGAGATTGGCGGCGGATGATTGAACCGTTGGTCCCAATCCGGAAGATCTCACACCATGACACGCACGAGGCCAACCCTTCTGACGAGGGGCCTGAAGACCGCAGCCCTGGCTGGTACCCTGTTTCTCTGGGGCTCGGCCAGGGCTGCGGAGTATCATTTTGTGGTGAACGACGTCGGGGAAAAGCGGGCCGTGTGGGTGCCGCAGGAGGTGGTCATTCACTGCAGCACGGATATGCAGGACGGTTTGGTGTTCGTCCTGGAGAACCCGACGGATCGGACTCATGCCTTTGCCGCCTATGGATTTTTTGAGGAAGTCATGGTTGCTCACGGAGACATCGTCGCCAAGCCGTTACGGGTCAATGTAACTCCAGAAAACACAGTCCGGGTACAGATCAGCACGGTGCAATTCGCGACCCTGGGAAGGATGGTCGACGGTATGAAAGGTGAAGAGCAGTTCCCGTACTTTTGCCCGCTCCATAAGGGAGATGCGCATCTCGGAGGGATGATCCATGTCTTACCGTGATCGTCCCAAGCAGAGCAGTCACAAGGAGGCGCCACATGAATTGGTTCCGGAGACTCTCCTATCGCGCCATGGGTGCATGTCTTGGGTTCGTGGTCGGAGGAGGAGTGATTGCGATGCCGGACAAGGGATCGGCAAAGGAGTTTTATTTTGTAATTCGCGATGTCGAAAACGAGGAAGCGGTCTGGTTTCCCAGGGAAGTCATTATTCACCGGAGCACGGACTTTGCGGAGCTGTTGACCTTCCGGTTTGAGAATCCAACCGCACGGACCCATGTGTTCGAAGCCCCCGCGCTGTTTGAGTCGGTGGAAGAAGGGGGTGGCCTGACGACAAGACCGGTGCGGATCACCATTTCCACGGAAGAAACCGCGCAGACTGTGATCGACCGGGACCGGTTGGCGAACGATGCGCTCAACTCCGAAGGAGGCACGGTGAGCTATTGATTCTACTGTCCGCTCCATCGGGGAGATACGGATGTGGGCAGCAAGATTCTGGTGATGCCATAGCAAACTGGGAGGCAGGGACCATCCTGGCGTGAACGAGAAGACCTCGCCGGTGCCAGTCGTGCTGAGTGCGCTAGGGATAGTCGCGCTCTTCTCTCTGCCGTTGGCAGCCCAATCTGAAGCTCTTTTACCAGAAGGCTGGATCGATAAACTCACAGGCTTTGTCCTGATCCAGAAGAGCCTTGAACGGGAGAGTTGGTTCGAGCCCTATCTGGGGCAACTCCTGCTGGTGCGAAATACATGGCGAAACGATGACCTGCGCGGTACCGCGGTACCTATGTCGCCGTCAACCGATTCATGGACATGCTGGAGAAGTGCGAAGGAGGGATCAGGCCAGAGGTCGCCGAAGAGATCCGGGGCTTTTGTTACCAGGTCACTCCGACTGCGTTTTAGGGCGAAAGGCGGCATAAACGATGGTGGGACAAAACCGCCGATTGGGAGAAGTTCTTCTGGGAAGAATGCTCCGCCCGGCAGAATCTGCAAGATCGAGGCAGGCGCGACACAGCGAAGCAAGATGTATGGGGGCAGAATGAGCTTCTCCCTCTCATACAGGCGCGTAGCAGCCACTTTTTCAGATGTAGCCTTGCTAGATCGCCGCTCTCCCATCACTCTTCAAATACCGCTGAAACCATCTGCCTGCATGGTCCGCGACCTGTTCCAGTGTGCCGGGTTCTTCGAAGAGGTGGGTGGCGCCGGGAACGATGATGAGTTTCTTTTCGCACGTCAGGAGTTCGTAGGCTGCTTGGTTCATCTCGATGACCGGTTCGTCGTAGCCGCCGACAATGAGTAGAGTCGGTGCCGTGACCGAAGCGAGATACGGTTCCGCCAGATCAGGTCTTCCACCTCGCGAGACAACGGCGCGGATCGACGCAGGATCTCGCGCAGCAGCTTGCAAGGCAGCGCCGGCTCCGGTGCTTGCGCCGAAATAGCCGATCTCCAGGTTTTTCGTGCGAGGCTCCGCTCCGAGCCAGGCTTTGGCCAGCAAGAGGCGATCCGCCAGCAGATCGATGTCGAACACCTTGCGTCGATCATCGGCCTCCTCCGGTGTCAGCAGATCGAGAAGCAGGGTGGCGAGACTGTTCTGCTGCAGATAGCGGGCGACGAAATTGTTTCGAGGACTGAATCGGCCGCTGCCGCTTCCGTGCGCAAACACGACCACGCCACGCGAACCGGCTGGAAGGCCGAGTATGCCCTCCAGGGCAAGTTTCCCTTTTGTGATCCGTACGGCGTGCTCTTCTGAGGATGTCATGGCCGTGCCTCTTTCTTTGCGGGGCTGCAGGGAGCCGGACGGCTGAGCTCGGGCGGCAATTTCGTCTGCTCGTCGACACAGGCGGAATCGAGTTGTGCCTGCGTCAGTCCGGTCACGGATATCAGTGTTGCACCCCCCAAGTTCGCGCGACGGATATCCGCTGAATCGAGACGCGCGCCGGTGAGATCGGCTCTTACCAGCGTGGCATCCTGGAGGTTGGCTTCCTGGAGATTCGTACGACTCAGGTTGGCGTCGTTAAAATTCGAGCCGCTCAGGTCTGCCGCGACGAAATTGGCCGACTCCAGGTTGCTCTCGTTGAATTGGGCCCGCCGGAGGGAGGCTTTCGGAGCATAAACCTCGTTCAAATCGCTTTTCGTGAAGGTGGTATGCGATCCCCGCGCTCCGATGAGGACAGCGCGATTGAGGTGCGCGTCCCGGAAGTCGGCTTCATCGAGATGGGCGTGATAGAGAATTGCCATCCGGAGCTTGGCCGACTGCAGATTTGTCTTGACCAGATTGGCCCCTTCCAGAATGGCTCCTTCCAGGTCGGCATGATGCAAGCCAGCTTTCCGCAGATTGGCGTAGCGCATGTCCGCTCCGCGGAGAATGGCGCCTCGCAGGTTGGCCTCGCGCAGATTCGCTTCGTCCAGGTAGGCGCTTTCCAGGTCGGCTTCGACCAGCTGAGCGTGGTCGAGTTGCGCGCTGTCGAGCAGGGCCCCCTGGAGATTGGCCTGGTGCAAGTCTGCCTTAGTGAGCACGGTGCGGCGAAGGTCGGCTCCTGTCAGATCGGTCCCGGAGAGGATCGCGCGCTGCAGCGTAGCTCCGTAAAAGTAGCTGTCTGCAAAGTTGGCATTGGTCAGGTCGGCTGATGAGAGATCGGCGCCTTCGAAATGGGCTCGTTCAAAGGTGGACTCGCGCAGGTGGGCCGCGATGAGAACGGCGTTGTAGAGGGCGGCTTCATCGCCGATCGAACGGACCAGATTTGCGCCGGACAATCGGGCATGCCGGAGGTCAGCACCGGAGAGGTTGCTGTCTTCCAAGACAGCCCTGGTGAGATCGGCTCCGGCCAGACTCGCTTGGCCTAAACTGCTTTTGTACAGGTTCGCTTGCCGGAGGATGGCTCCTTCGAGCTGTGCTCGTTCCAGGTTCGCCCCCGCCAGAGCCGCTTGTCGCAAGTCTGCCTGGCACAGATCGGCACGCTGATGGCCGGGATTGTAGCGTTGATCGAGCCACAGCCCGTGCGATGCGACGAGCGAGCGCAGCACCTTCGCCGGAATCGGCTTCTTCTTGTAGGGGCTGCTGCAATGGCCGGTGTGGGGTGTGGTTGGACTGGACTCCCCCGGGTTGGTCACGCTGGTGAAGCCGATCGTCAGCCCTACGATCAGAACCGCCCGGACGATGACGACTGTCATAGGCGCTCTCTTCATCTGGTGTCTCCTTCATGGTCGTTGTCATGACTAAACATAGCGATCCACGGTTTGTGCAAGATCTTGTAGAGGCGAAGAAATCCGAACCTCGTAGGCGGGGGCGTCCTCAAGGACTCGGAGTGGGGCAGGGAGCTGCTCGAGCTGCGCCGTCACACGTCGGCGCACTTCGGTCAAGGCAGGTGAAGGAGCGAGGCGGTGGCCGTCTCTCATCACGGGTTCAAGCAGCGGGAGGTCTCCGACCTTGTCATCTATCGTGGTGACCAGATCGTATGCATATCGTGCATCGCGGTGGCAGTGGCGGTAGACCTGCTTGCGGCCAGGCCAGGTGGCCTTCCCCTCCGATCGTTTGCGGCAGGGGCGGCCTGCATATTCTTGGAGCTTATACGCACAGTCTAACGAGGGCGCATCGGCGGATGTCGTCATCGCCGTTCCGACGGCAAAGCTGTCGATTGGCGCACGGCTTTCGATCAGATCTCTCAGGCGATATTCGTCGAGGTTGCCGCTAGCGAGGATCTGTGCGTGGGACACGCTTCCCTCATCCAGAATGCGGCGGACCTTGCGGGCATGGTCGGCCAGATCACCGCTGTCTAGCCGCACACCTTTCACGGTGATCCCCCTGGCTTTGAGCGCCGGGGCCAAAGAGACGACTTTTCGCGCGGCCGCCTCGGTATCGTAGGTATCGATCAGGAGGACCACGTTGTCCGGTTGGGCTTGCGCAAAGTGCTCGAAGGCAATCTCTTCATCCCTGTGGGCTTGTACAAACGAATGGGCCATAGTGCCGTAGAGGGGGATTCCATAGGCCATGCCTGCCAGCACGGTGGCAGTCCCGGCGAAGCCGGCCAGATAGCTTGCCCGTGCTGCCAGGAGGCCTGCTTCGGCGCCATGCGCGCGGCGCAATCCAAAGTCGATGATCGGTTTCGCTCCTGCGACGAGCACCGACCGTGCGGCCTTCGAGGCGACCATGGTCTGGAAGTTCAGCAGGTTCATGACACGGCTTTCGACGAGCTGAGCTTGTGGGAGCGGCGCGACGATCCGGAGGATCGGCTCGTGGGGAAAGAAAATAGTCCCTTCGGGCATGGCGTCCACATCGCCGGTGAATCGCAGCGCCTCCAAATAGCGAAGGAGCTCCGGCGTGAACTGTCCTGTGTGATCCAGCCAGGCGAGTTCTTCTTGCGTGAGACGCAGCTCTGAGAGAAAGTCAAGCACCTGCTGAAGACCGGCGGCTACCAGAAAGTTCCGATGGGACGGCAGTTTGCGGACAAAGAACTCGAATGCCGCCTGCTCGTCCATTCCCTGTTCCTGGTAGGACTGGGCCATAGTGAGCTCATACAGATCGGTCAGCAGGGCGCTGGTCGAAGGATTCATGCCGCGAGCATCTCCAGTTGGACGGGCAAGGCTCCCAAGCGGATCATCTCCTGTTCGGCGTGACGACCATCTTCAGGCCGGAGGTTCACTGCCTTGATGCCGTCCATCAGCAGGCACACGTCATATCCCAATGCCCGAGCATCCTTGACCGTGTTCAACACACAATAGTCGGTCGCCAATCCGCCGATGAACAATCGCCGCACGCCAAGTGCGCGCAGATGGCGATCCAGCGCAGTGTTCTGGAAGGCCGAGTAGGCTTCTTGGCCGGGGTCGATTGCCTTATAGATGATGACGGCCGATGCGGGTGTCACAAGTGACGGTGGCGGCAAGGAGCCGGGTGAACCGGCGACACAGTGCACAGGCCACAGCCCTCCCTGTTTACGAAAAGAACAATGGTTGGGAGGGTGCCAATCGCGCGTGAGATAAATTGGGAGACCTTGGACGTGGAATCGGTGGAGATACCGTAGGAGGATCGGAATGATCTCATCGCCACCGCTAATGCCGAGCGCTCCACCGGGGAGGAAATCGTTCTGGATGTCCGCAAGGAGCAACGCATCGTTGGCTGTCAGGGGATCCATCAGCAGTGTACGCTTCCATCGAGCAGGGTTGAAAGCCTTCCTCGCTTCGTTGCACTCAACGACGGTCTCTCGTTCCTCGTGAAGCGAATCTCGAAGATCACCGTATCTCGTGAAGCGTATTTCGTATCTCGTTTCGGATCAGACTCACCGAGGGACGAACGACGAGATACGAGCGACGAGTTCGGAGGACGCTGCGCGAAAGACGATCAGGTCACGTCACTGTCCCTGTTGCGACAGGAGGCGAATGTACGCCAACACGTCGTGCATTTCTCCGTCGGTGAGTCGCCCTCTCCAGGAATGCATCGGGCTGAAGACGACGCCGTGCTCGATCGTTCGCAATAACTCCTCATCCGATTTCAGGAAGGACCGGAATCGGTGAAAATTCGCCGGCGCAACTTTCAAGGCAGCAGCGGCTGGCCCATCGCCCCACCCTCCGGTTCCATGGCAGGCCAGGCAGTGCTGCGTATACACCGATTTCCCGCGCGCGATGTCGGGAGGATAGTCCTGGGCGTACAGGGAGGATATCGCCGGGCTGCTCATGGCGAGAAGGCCCGAAAGTCCAACGAGAGGGAGTCGATTTCGTGAGCGGCGCGACAGCGGCATCTCTGGCATGTTCCTAACTCTTCTTGGTGGTGTGGGCGATGAAAGGGCTGAACAGTTGCTGCAGCTTCTTGCTTCCGCACGCGGGGCATTTCACGTCACCACGTTCGTGCTCTTTCAGCGTCACGACGATCAGCGATTCCTTTCCGCAGTCCAGACATTTATAGTCATACATCGGCATAGTCGATCCCCCTCCTCCTAACCGAAGATCATGAGCGGGTAGGTTCCCTGATGCAGGAGGGCATGAGAAACGCTGCCCAGCACCATGCGCGTCAAGCCGTGGCGTCCACGGGATCCCAAGAGAATGAGGTCGGCATTCGAAGCCTTGGCTTCCTGGAGTATCCCATCGACGGGGGTGCCCAGCGCAGCGGCAACGCGGGTTTGGTAGCCCAGCGGGCCGAGCTTGGCGGCTGTGTCGTTGAGGAAGTCTAGCGCATTGCGGAGCGCGTGGATCTCCATCTGCTCGGCCGAGGCGGCATCCACCGGCCAGGGCGGTCTGGTGTGCGGGAGTATTGTGAATAGGGTAATCGTGGCTGGTTCGCGAAACGGTTTCTGCTGAAGGAAGCGCAGGGCATGTTCCGCATCGTAGGTTCCCTGCAAGGGGAGGAGGATCTGCTTCAGGGCTTTCAACGGACAGGGAAGAATCAGTTTCGCGCCGGGTGCGAATGTCAGCACGCGATGGGCGACACTTCCGATGAGTCGTTCTTTGATCGGGCCGAGGCCGCGGGTGCCTAGCAAAATCAAGTCCACCTTGTGTTGTTCGGCCAACGCGACGATCTGGTCTGCCGGAGATCCGACGACCAGATGCTTCGTGACAGGGCCGGTTCCCATCGGGAGGAGCGACACGATGCGATCCAAGAGGCGGGTGCCGTCTTCGCGCATGTTTCGCTCGACTGTCTCGTACAGTTCCTGCGCCACTTCCGGCATCATCATCGGATAGGCCGGGGTCGGGACATCGAGCACGTGCAAGACATGCAGTTCCTCCGCACGAGCCAGGTACTTGAGGGACCGGACCGCTTCATACGAGTGGTCGGAACCGTCGATTGTGAGCAAGATTTTCATAGGCGCCATCTACCACTTGTCGAGTTGCTGATCCATACCTTCATGGGTCACACGGGCAGTAGAGCGGTCGCGATCATCAGATAAATCCCCACGCTCAAAATGTCTTGGACGACGGTGGCCATGGGTCCGCTGGCCAAGGCAGGGTCGGCACCGAGATGCGCCAGCCCCAACGGGAGGAGGCTGGCCATGACGGTGGCGACGATGGCCGACACCCCCAGCGAGGCTCCCACCACTATCGCTAAGGCAGGATGTCCGTTCCAGAACCACAGTCCTCCGGCGGCTACGACCGCGACGATCGCTCCGATGGAAGCGCCGATCAACGCTTCTCGCGTCAGTTGCGTCCAGAGCGCGACTTCGCCGTAGGCTAAACGGCGAACCAAGACGGTTTCAGTTTGCGTCCCGACGGCATCGGCCATGTACACGACCAGGGGAAGAAAGAACGCGAGGGCCACTTCGCGCTTCAACGACACTTCAAAGGCCGAGGCCACGCCTCCAGCCAAGAACCCTCCCGCAAGTCCAACCAGTAACCATGGCATCCGTGCGCGCACGGCGCTGAGTGTCTGCTGCCCGGTGGACGACTGAAGGTCTACCCGGCTTACGCCTCCCATTCGGAGAAAGTTGTCCACATGTTCATCATGCAGCAAAGCCAAGAGTCGGCCAATCGGAATGGCGCCCAACAACCGGCGGCGGTTGTCGATGACGGCGACATCCGCATCATGGCGTTCGACGGCGCGCAACGCCACCGTCTCGGCCGCATCACCGGGGAGTACCTCAAGCGGTGGGAGGCCTTTCAGTTCGGCCAAAGAGGTATTCTCCTTCGCTTGGAAAAGCCGTTCGATCGGAACTTGACCGACAAGTGCGGCCTGATCATCAACGAGGTAGACATGGCCCACTTCTTCCCAAGCATGACGCCGAAGAGTGGCTATCATGTCGCCGACCGTGTGGTGTCCGTCGCCCCGGGGAATGTCCACGGTCATCAGCTCTGCGGCGGTCGTCATCTCATTCCCCTCGGTTGAGGCCTCACTGACAGTCTGTCGGGCAGAAGAAGATGAGGTAGATCACGATCGCCAGGCCCAACCCCACTGCTCCAAGAAGTAACCACTGTGCGCGTGTCATCCGTCTCTTTCCTTGGTGAATAGTTTACTGAGCAAGTCCAGTGCCATAGAGGACTTGAAATGTGAGACATAAGACGGAAAAGGTATTCTTGAGGCGGCGCCTCTTGTTACGTTTCACCATTCACCTTATCACGTTTCTGGTCCTCTGGTGCCTTCTGCTACAGCGGGCGAATGGCCACTGTAGCAACTCTCCACGAGTCCCATGCATTGCTCGGTGAATCATGTTGCTAAGTGGTGGAATTCAAGCTCAGCGCGCAGAGGCGTGGACGGGCACCGCCCTTGCTCAACTCACGGTCAGGAGGGCTGCGCATGGGGCAAGACACTGGTCTCTTTAAGACGATCCTGGTTCCAGTCGATTTCTCTCCCTGTTCGGACGAGGCGTTCCGGGTCGCATGTCAGGTGGCGCGTCTGTGTGGAGCGAGTATGCGGATGTTGCACGTGATCGACACCAGTGCCCTCGCCGCGTTCAATCGTTTGGGCTTGTTGGCCGTTCCGTCCGATGCCGCCGCTCAACGGCGGCGGCTGCGCCATCACGCCAGATTGAACGTGCGGCGATTGCTGGACTCCGAGGAGGCAAAGGACGTGGTGCTCACGCGCATGATTATGGAGGGCGCGCCGTTCGCCGAGATCGCCAAAACCGCACGCACGGAAAAAGTCGATCTGGTTGTGATGGGAAGCTACGGTGGACGTTCCGGCAGCGTGGATAAGATTTTCTTCGGAAGCACGGCGGAAAAGGTCGTTCGTACTGCAGGCTGTCCCGTGTTGACCGTTCCGCTTCCAGCTTCCGCGGTTCAACGGAAATCGACGCACTAACAGGAGGGTGATATGGCCATGCAGAGTGATCGACCGTGGGTCTGGTGCCTGATGTTCGGATTGACGTTGGCCGTGGGATGGAACCAGGGAGGATTTATCTTTTCGCAATCTGAACAGGTGGTTGAAGTGACGATCAAGGATTATAGGTTTGTGACGAAGCAGGGGACATTGCGTCTCGGGTTTCCCACGGTGATCAAAGTCCGGAATGAGGATGCCGAGCGGCACGATTTTGGTTCGACCATGTTTGAGGGGCTTCCGACACAGGTTGAAAAGGATGGGGTGATTGTCTATGGCCGCGGGGTGGGTGGCGTGTTTCTCGATCCAAAACGGGACGCAGCCCTTCGGTTCAACATGTCTCGACCCGGGCGGCATGAGTTTCGATGCTCGATCCATCCTACTATGAGCGGGGAGTTGCTCTTGCTGAGTACGGAGGCTGTGTGAGCGAGGCGAGCGGGAGACCAAGAATTCTCCTCGCAACGGATTTGTCGCGATGGGCAGAGGGCGCGGAGATGTATGCCTGTTCCCTGGCCTCGTCCTGGGGTGCGACGCTCACGGTGATCAGCGTGTTGGAATTTCCTCCCGGCATGAATCCAGACTATCCCGTGAATCGCCTGTACCTCGGCGAGTTGATGAAGCAGGCGACAAGGCAATTAATTGACTTGAAGGCACGGGCGGCCAGTCGGGGGCTCTCGGTGCATACGCGCATAGCGACCGGGATTCCAAGCGAGGAAGTGCTGGCCGCAGCCGAGGCCGAAGATATGGACTTGATTGTGGTCGGCACCAAGGGGAAGACCGGCCTGGAGCATGTACTGTTAGGGAGCACGGCTGAACGAATCATTCGGATGGCGCCCTGTCCCGTTCTGGCAGTGCCGACGGGGATACAGAGGGCCGAGGGAGACCGCGGAGCCCCGAACCATCCTGCCGCGCTCGATCGGATTCTTGTGCCGATTGATTTCTCGGACTGCTCGCTCGACGCGTTGGAATATGCGGTCTTAGTCGCGCAGCGAGCGAAGGCTTCCATCAAACTTCTGCATGTGTTGGAGCCGGTCTCGTATGGATTGGATTTCTCGCTCCTCCACGTGACGAAGCGGGAACACATGCGAACGGTGATCACCGAACGTCTCTCCGCCCTTGTGTCGGCGCTGACCTTCGCGCAGGTGACGTCTGAATTCCTCATTCGTGGGGGGCTCCCAGCCGATTCGATTCTTGAGGCGGTCCAAGCACAGCCGTCCGATATGATCATCATGGGGACACATGGCCGCCGGGGCCTGTCTCATACCTTGTGGGGTAGCGTGGCGGAATCGGTGTTGCGAAAGGCCCGCTGCCCTGTCCTTACGGTCCGGAGCCCAAAATTTCATGCAAACCATCGGCGTGTGGCGTCCGTCGCAAGCACGCCGCCGCCGAACCCCTAACCCAGGAGTTTGCCATGACTGTCGTCATAAAGAAAACAGGAGCATCTAAGTCCGCCAATCGCGCATCTGCGCGGTCCGCCGTAGATCCGATCGAGCTTCCGGATGGAATGTGGCGCCGCATTGCCACGAAGGCGTATGAGTTGTGGGATACACGAGGTCGGCAAGAGGGGTATGCGTTGCAAGACTGGCTCGATGCCGAAGAGATCGTGATGGACGAAATTCATGAAGCTCGCGAATGAAGAGGCCGCAGGATTCTGGGTTTCCCGTCCTCCAGCCCTTGATGCGGTCATTGCCCGCCTTGAACAGCTCTCGTTGAAGCCGGAATTCGCGCTACAGCGGGAACTGGCGCTGGCGCGGGCCCTTAAGCCGTACCTCGAAGGAGTGGCGGGAAGAATGATCGTTCCGCTCGCGCAAGAGATCGAACTGGCCAACCTCTCTCTCTTCTGCGATTTCTATCCGGAAGATGGACAATTGACGCTCATCGAACAGCTGCGGGACGTCATCACCGAACACATTCCGAACGAAGAGCGGGTCTGGCTCGATCCGCTGAAACTTTCCTATCTCGATCTGCTCGAACCGACCTTCCCGCTGATGCCAGGCGAAACGCTCACGCTGCGATCAATTGGCGATGGAACCACGTTTGTGGTGCCCGGCGGAGAATTCGTCAAGGATTTTACGGCGGGTCAGGTGTTGCTCACCCGTATCATTCGCGCTCCGGACGCCTACGAATCCGGCAAGGCGGTGTGGGCCGGGTGCGGGATTGTCTTGTCGCCGGCCGATGCCAAAGCGCTTCTCGAGATGACCGCGGAATGGCGCCGAGAGATGGAGATGAGTTCCGGGTCCTTTGCGCTGGGGGAGTGGAAGGAGTTTGCCAAACGTTTCGGTCATATGGTGCTCTGGGCGTTCGCGCAGCTGCGCATGGCCGCGTTGGTCGATGCCGTGATCCACATTCAGTATCGAACCGGTGACAACCGAC
>Ga0209640_10002198_pt1 | contig 16963 bp, 14 predicted proteins | sample RifCSP10_1_FD_184018 | JGI IMG/M metagenome (GOLD analysis project Ga0209640, IMG submission 184018) | Soil microbial communities from Rifle, Colorado - Rifle CSP2_sed 10_1 (SPAdes) (version 2) | ecosystem: Environmental > Terrestrial > Deep subsurface > Rock core/Sediment | place: Rifle... | reverse complement strand
CCCCGCCAGTCCATTTATTTGAATTCAAAGTGCCGCTCTCAAAGTTATCGAAAAACGCGAAGGTCTCGTCGCCGCTCGCCTCGGATACGGCACTAGTGTTGCCATAATACATATTTATAGTAGTAGTTCCTGAAGCGGGAATAGAAGGAACCTTTATCCAAACAGGCGTAGTGGTAGAGTTGCAATCCGCCGGTTCAAGGAAGTACGCCAGCCTGGTAATGCCATCCGTGCCTACGAATCTTAAATCCTGGCATTGGGACTGCAGCTTACCTGCCGTAATTAAAACCTGGGTATTAAGCGTTAATTTAGTCTCGTAATCAGTTAAGACGGAAGCGATATTGTTGGTGATATTGACCGGTTGATAATATAACCAGTTGGCGGACCAAGCCACTTTAAGCTCCGGATAATAACTGTAAGTGAAGTCCCCCGCATAACCACTATTAGTCACCCTGAAACAATATGCGCCTCCTGCCGAACTGCCGGATGCGGCCTTGATTGCGTATTCAAGTTCGGTGTAATTGTTCCCTGGCAAAGTATTCGCTGGAGTGGCGTTAGACGGGTTCTCAATGCCGTAACCCGAAAAAAATGTAAGACCGGGGTTGGTTAGTAATCCCCCAGTTACAGCATCATTATTCGCATACTGAGCAGAGCCCACCATTTGGAATGGAGACCCGGCAACACTAGGCACTGCAGCAAAAGTACCGCAACTGGAACCAAGTTTTCTGGCATATTCCAACCGATACTGGTTACCGGTTGCCGGGTTTACGGAAGTATTTTTAACTTGCACCCTCAAGCGAGTCGTACTCCCCGCTGTTACCGACGTATAACTGGCGTCTTGAGCGGCTAAGAATCCTCCACTCGTGTTTAACGCCGTAGAGTCATCGCGCCAGCGGTAGTGGTTTAAGGTTAGAGTCGGAGGGGGTAGAAGTGCTTTATAGGTTGCCACTAGTGCCATCCAATTACGGCCAGGAGATAAAGTTCCCGTAGCGCTATATGAACCAGTCGAAGAAACTATTCTATACTCCGCGTTATTGGTTATATTGCTGGCAACAGCACCTCCGGTAGTGCCAACCCTATCTATTAGCGCGTAGTTCGTATCTTGTTCAAAACTATCTCCCAAAGGCCCTTCCGGCCCAATGAGACCGATTAAAAGCTCATCTGCTTGTGTTGTCGTTAAAGTTGACCAGGAGTCAGCGAAAGTATTAGTACTAGCACCGCTGCATTGATCGCCCGAATTCCATGGATCGACACCTGGTCCACAGTGGGCCTGAGTCCTATCAAGCGTTGCAAGTGGTGCCAAGCCGGTAAAATTAGCTGCGACCGCCGCCTTAGCGGTGATGTTTCCTCCTATGAAGTTAATTGTAACTGTACCACCAGCAGGCAAGGTATTAATATTATGAGCCGAAAAAATAGCCGCGCCGTAGGTCGCATTACAATTCACTTGAGAGGAAATGTTCATCTTTGTTTCATCGGAAGAATAATTGTTACCCGCACTATCTGTTACGGTCGGATAGATACAGCTAATGTCGAAAATTTGAGTATCATGAGTCACTGTTACAATCACACTACTCCCAGCCGCCCAACCGCCGGCAGGCACCGTTAGAGTTAAAGTATTCCCAGAAGTCTTGCTGCTGTTTTTGGCTGAACTTACATAGGCTATTCCTGGCGGAGGACCAGCAATTTTATAAGTTGCAACAAGGGCCACCCAGTTGCGACCGGTGCCTAAAGTCCCTGTGGCACTGTATTGGCCAGTCGAAGAAACTATTCTATATTCTTGGTTATTCGTTACGTTACTGGGAGCACTACCCCCAGTTGAGCCGTCTCTATCTATTAATGTGTAGCCTGAGCCCTTAGTGAAAGTCTCTCCAATGGGGCCTTCTGTTCCGATAGCGCCTATTACAAATTCGTAGGCTTGAGAGGTTGTCAAGGTATTGCTGGAATTCGCGTCAGTATTGGTGCCAGAACAGCCATCGGGACTAGTGGGCTGTGTGACAGGCCCGCAATCATGTGCTATCCGGTCAAGAGTTGCCGTTGTTGTAAGACCGGTGAAATTAGAGGCAACCGCTGCCTTAGCTGTAATGCTGATAGGAAAGGTAATCGTAATCGTGTTACCGGCAGAAAGTGCGTTAATGTTATGAGCTGACCAAATCTCCGAAACTATAGTCCCAGAGGTGCAGCCAATTTGAAGGATATTATTTGTTCTGGCTACATCCATGTTATAGGTATTCCCCGCGGTGTCTGCGATACCCGTAATCTGGCTGCACTCATTACTGGCATCATCATCCTTTGTAACCGTTACAATCACACTGCTCCCAGCCGCCCAGCCGCCGGCAGGCACCGTTAGAGTCAAGCTGTTTCCGGATACTTTGTTGTTGTTTTTAGCGGACGAGATAAAAGTTACCGCGGCCGAAGTTTCTTTTGGCCCAATTTTTTGAAATATGCCGGAACCGGAAAAACCCAAAATTAGGATAAAAGTTAATATTAAAAACAATTTAGGTAATTTCTTAAATTCCATTTATTTATATTATTCCATTAATAATTTAATTGAGCCGCCGATACTTGTATCAATTGTGTCCTGAGTATCAAAAGTAGTTGTTGGGCAAGTACTTAATGTTCCGCCTGCTCCGCCACTCCAATCGGTTTGAACACAAGACTTCTCAGCATACCTACTGACATATTTAACCGAGGTTACCGGTTCACCGCCGCTCCAACTTACAATGGAAGTTATCTTCTGCGTGGACGGGTCCTCCGTCCCACCAGTCAAAACTATATTGCCGGAAGAATCCCGATTCACGTTTTCAATGTAGATAGATTTATTAAAAGTGATGCCGTCTATGACAACGCTTTCTATGCCGCTCGCCAAAGACCACCCGCCCGCGGCCTGCACCGGATGATATAAGTTACCCGCTCCCTTTGCCGAATCATAAATAGACTGCCAGCTTTCAACGGCATTAGCGCCCACTGCTTCAAGCGCCCCCTCGGCTAGTTTTAGGGCAATATCTTTGTGCCCGGCCGTTACATTACTCTTCTGGCTTACTAAAACCAACTGTGAACCTATAACAACCAGAATCACTACCGCCGCGATAGCTATAAGAACTTCCAGTAATAGTTGTCCGCTTTGCTTAACCATTTTTTAATATATATTACCGAGCGCGGTTATATTAATTATTTTTTCCGTACCACCCGATATAATTTTCACCGTAGTATCACTGCTTATTGTACCACTAATTTTACCATAAATAACATCTTTATTGATACCCTCGGAAGGTTCTGAGAGGGCTATCCCGCTAACCAGATAAGTCTTTGTCTTCACGGTACCGCTACCGTAATCAGTGGCGGTACTGAAAATCTCATAGTAATCTGTAGCGCCGTTCACAAAATGTATCCCCCATTTTAAATCTTGTTCACCGTTTATTGATTTGGATTGAGCGCTTTTTAGGTCCGAGATGATTGAGGCAACGCTACTATCCAACTCAATATTCTTGGAATAATTACCGTATATACCCAAACTACCAACGGTGAGCATCACCAAAATTCCCACAGCGATAATCATTTCTAAAAGAGAAAAGCCGAATTTTGTTTTCACGTCCATGCTTTATAGAAATCCGCTGGACAACTGATATATCGGCAACAGGACCGACACGGCAATAAGCCCTACAATTAATCCCATTACAATAATCAGGAGCGGCTCCAGAAACGAAACCAGCGCTTTTAGGGTGTTATCAACCTCCTCGTCATAAAAACCGGAAAAAGTGGTAAGAGTGCGGTCCAAAGTGCCCGTTCTTTCTCCAACGGCCATAAGTCCCACCAGAAACCTCGGAAATAATTTGGGATAAGTTTTAAGAGAGTCCGAAAGAGGGATACCGCCCTTTACCCTTTCGATTGATTCCATAAGGGCTTGTTTGTAGGATTCGTTGTTCATAGAATCGGCCGAAAGATTCAGAGTGTCTAACATTGAAGTGCCGCTTTTAAGAAGGCTGGCCAGAGTCCTCGAAAATCTTACTAAAGCGATTTTTTTAATAAGTTCTTTAACAACCGGTGTTCTGAATAAAATCCAATTTATAAGACGCTTGCCGGACGGTCTTTTTCTGAAATAGAAGAAAAACCAAATAAAGAAACCTATGATAGCGCCGTCTAAAACAAAATTTGAAGTTATGGTGTTGCTCACTCCGATAAGCAACCTTGTAATAAGTGGCAGTTCAAAACCGCTGGTTGCAAAAACCTTAGAAAGTCTGGGTAAAACGAAAATTAAAATGAATATCACTACGGCAACAGCCGCTCCTAAAAGCAATAAAGGATACATTAAGGCAGCCCTAATCTTGCCGGAGAGAGAATACTCTCTCATCAGATGGTCCGACAGTTCATCCAAAGTTCCGCTAAGATTACCGGAAAACTCGCCTGCTTTAACTAAACCTATAAAAACACTGGGGAAAAGATTATCATACGACTCAAAAGTTTTCCAAAGCGGCTGACCATTTTCCAGGTTGGACTTGGCATTGATTAAAACATTTCTAACAACTGCCTTTTGCGCGTCCGCTATCATAATGTCCAAGGCTTCTATTATGCTTAACCCCGACCTAATCGCCGCCGCCAGATTTCTAACCATCATTATGCGGTCCAGCCCTGTTATGCGCTCAAAAACGGATGAAGATAAGGAGCTTTTACTTTCACCTTTGGCTCCTAATTCAGTGATAGTGATAGGAATAAGCTCACGGCCTTCCAGGTGTCTCACTACATCGACTTTGGCCGAAGCCTCAAACTCCCCTGTTTTTATAACTCCGTTTTCGTCGGATGCTTCGTAAATAAATTTAGGCATATATTTATTCTCTTACTACTCTCATTACCTCTTCTATGGTGGTCTCGCTTTTCTCGACTTTTTTCAACCCGTCTTCAAACATGGAAATCATACCTTTCTCTATGGCCTTGGCTTTAATTTCACGAACCGATGCCAGTTTGAGCAGAAGTTGTCTTATATCTTCATCAACCAGGAATATCTCGAATATACCTACCTGACCCTTAAAGCCCGTACCGCCACAGGCGTTACAACCCTTACCTTTATATAAAATCTTGGGTGTCTCTTGTATGTGCCCCTCGTTAGCCAGGGATAATTGAGCTTTTATGAGCCGCTCCATTTCGGGAGTCGTACTATAAGATTCAACACAAAGTTGGCAAATCTTTCTTACTAACCGTTGAGCGACTACCAGGTTAACCGTGGAAGCCAAAAGAAATGCCGGCGCGCCCATGTCTAAAAGTCTCGGCAAAGCAGAGGGCGCGTCATTGGTATGTAAAGAAGATAAAACCAAGTGTCCGGTTAGCGCTGCGTGAACGGCAATATCCACCGTTTCGTTATCGCGAATTTCACCAATCATAATGATATCCGGATTCTGACGTAAGATACTGCGCAGGCCGTTCGCAAAAGTGATGCCGGCTCTAATATTAACTTGCGTCTGGTTAACTCGTGTGATTTCGTATTCAATAGGATCTTCTATGGTAGTGATATTTACTTTGGAAGTGTTCAAAATAGTCAAAACCGCGTATAGCGTGGTCGTTTTGCCGTGACCGGTAGGGCCGGTCACGAGAATCATGCCGTGAGGTTTTTGAATCTCCCGGTTTATAATTTCGACGCCCGTTGGCGACAAGCCCAACTCTTCAAGAGAAAGCGGTCTGGTACTTACTTTCAAAAGACGCATTTCTACCTTTTCGCCGTTCAATACCGGCATAATGTTTACTCTGATATCTATACTCCCTCCTACTTCCAAGTTAAATCTGAAACGTCCATCTTGAGGAACACGATGTTCGTCAATTTGTAAATCGGCCAGAACTTTTACGCGGGCCACCAGAATAGAATCAACTGATTTGGATAAGCTAAGAACTTCATGCAGTTCTCCATCAACGCGATATCTGATAAGAAGCTCTTTGGGCAGGGGCTCAAAATGGATATCCGATGCGTTTAACTGCATAGCCTGTTCTATAATACTATCCAAGATAGTTATAATAGGAACGGCTTGAGCCAATTTGATTAAATCTTGTTCTCCTGAGGCCGCAATAACCTTCTGAACGTTATTTTGAATAACCTTATCAAAGTCTTCCCCTAACGTTTGTTTATACTGCCTTAAACCATACTGTAAACTTTCCGTAGTGGTGATATGGGCCTCTATGCTCACGTTCAGTTTATGACTTAAAAAGTTAATAACGTCGTAGTCGGTGGGATCGATCATGGCTACCTTAACCAGATTTTTCCCTTCATCGTAATTGAAAGATACTACGTGCTCCGACTTGGCATAGGACTCAGGAATCATTTCCACCACTTTCACGGACAAGCCAATAGTTCTTAAGTCTACGGAAGGAACCTCAAAATATTTTTTAAGCAGTTCCACTAAATAGTATTCCGGCAAATCTCCCCTACCAACAAGAACATTAACAACCTCTTGTCCGGCCCGGCGCGCCTCTTCACTTGCCGATTCGAAATTTTGAGCGGTTACCGCGCCGCTCTCCACGAGTAATGTTTTAAGTTTCTCTTCTGCGATATGCATTACCTAATATGATAGCAATAAGTGGCTTAAATTATAAGCACCGCAAGCCCCAAGGTATTGATAAGATATCCACCAAAAAGCATGATGACGAGAGACGCCAAAAGCATGGGCATGCCTAGAGTGGTGTATGGTTCTTTATAATATAAGAGGCGGAAGATGGATACTAAGACTACGAAAACAAAGGTAATGGGCACGAATAAAATCAAATTTGGCCAACCGACTATTAAACAAAGAAGCAGCCCCAAATATGTTTCGCCTTCTTTAAAGAATCTCTCGTTATATTTCTTCAGAATCACAAGAATAGCGTAAAAACACAAGGCCACGAGAGATAACAGTAGAACATTTATCCAGAAACGGCCCCAAGAATAAAACAAAAAATAACCCCATTTACTTTGCAGGATAGCGCCGAAGTTATTTTGGAGAAAATTTGATAGAGGTACGGCATCGCTTAATGGTGAATTTATTAAAGCCTTACCAATCTCATCGCCTCGTGACCAAACATAATACTGGGCTACTGATTCTATAATGGCATAGACAAATCTAAAAATCAGGACGGAGATAGCCAATAATTTAAAACCCAGTCGGAAATTTAGTATCTTAAAGGTTTTCTCCAAACTATAAGAGACAGCCGCAACAATAAAAACTGTCCATAAAAATACTACGGGCGACCAACTTAATAAATTCACTCCCAAGTTCATAAAAATCTTTTTAATTATAAAACAAAAATCCCGCTATATCAAAATATTAGCGGGATTTTGTTTCTTATACTAAGTTCTAGAAATCGTTATCCCCATTCAAGATAGTTAGATTGCTGCCCATCTCAAAAAGTTGGGCATTCTCCCCGCCATCTTTAGAAGCTCTGTCGTCATCACCACCAACTCCATACGCAGTGCTCTCCAACCTGGCGTCCACCTCAAACTGAAGATTATTGGTCTCACAACCGTAACGGTACATCAGTGCGCCATTAGTGAGAACTAAGGCGGTGCTAATGTCAGTTCCCGTAGTTACAGAAAGATCATTAGTCGGATCCAACGGCATGTTAGAAATAGGTGAGCCACCGGTTATACCTCCAAGATTTACTTTAATCCATCCGGTTCCAGCAATAGACGAAGCCGCAGTATTGGTATCGCTTTGTGTTGCTTTCGCTACCATACTTCCAAACGTACCAGTAACATCAGTAATTAGCTCACCATCCGGAGTACCATCCGGAACGCTAAACCAAATAGTGTCCGCTCCGCTTCCGTTTTTGCACAACGTATTGGTGCCACCATCCAATACAGGACTGGCAGTTGAAGTCACGTAAACGCCTATTGCCGTCTTCAAACTGGACAAGTCAGAAATCCTTTGACTATCCCTTGTTTTTCTTAAAGTTTCAGCCGGGTTAATGGCGACTATAAGAATAGTCGACAAAATCGCGATAATGGCGATTACTATCAGAAGCTCAAGCAACGTAAAACCTTTTTTAGAATTTATATTCATATGTCTTATTATATCATACGACCTTTTTGTTTTAATCTTTTGTTTGTGGATATCTCTCCTTCTGCCAGTCAAATCTTCTAGCCTATCCAAACCTGGGCAGCTTAATACCTTACGCTAAGAATAGCACATTTTGACGTATTCGGTAGAAAGTTGTGTTGATAACTCCCGAGCGTGATATAATAAGTAGAGATGGACTTGATTAAATTCTTCACCCGCGAAGAAATTATCGCCGGCTTGGAAATAAGTGCTAACCACCTCCGACTAACAGTTCTTTCGCAAGAAAAAGAGGATAAAAAATCGTCTGCGGCTTTCGCGGCGGAAGAACCCCTGCAAGAAGGGGCATTGGTAAACGGCCATATCGTAAATAAAGAAGAGTTTATCCAATCAATCAAAAGGCTCATTGATAAGTCCAAAACCAGGATAAGATACGTTATTCTGTCCATCCCGGATGATAAAGTTTTCTCCAAGATTTTTAGGTTCCCCAAAAACATAAAAGACGAAAAGTTAAAAGGAACTATGGAATTAAGTATAGGTTTCCAGCTGCCCATCAGGCCGGCTGACGCCTATTTGGACTGGGAAAAAGTTGAAAAAGAAACCGGAGACGAAAATGAAGTGCTTCTGGCCGCTGTACCGAAACTGATAGTGAATGATTACGTTGCCGCGGTAGAATCGGCCGGCCTTAAAATTATAGCGGTAGAATTTCATTTATTAAGCATTGCTCGAGCGCTACCCCCCACCGACGAAACGGTCCTTGTCTTGAAGGATAATAAAGAAGGCATGACCACTGGAGTTATTAAAAATAACTTACTGCTTTTCATACATACAATTTCTTACGAAACAACTCCCAAAGACAAACTACCTACCGAACTAAAGAAAGTAATCAATTTCTGCGAAGCCGAATATGGAACACTGTCTAAGGTACTGGTGCTTAACGAAGAAGCAATGGGTCTCATAGATAACTTGGGCAATCTAAAAGTTGAAGTAGCTAATATTGTGAAAACATTCCCCGATACCAAAGAACCGGTGACTATCCCCGGCAGTTGGTTAGTCTCTCTGGGGGCGGCCACAAGAGGACTCATGCCAAGAAATCAAGATAACCTCGTAAGTCTAATGCCTGTAGGAACAGAGGAAGCTTACGAATACCACAAAGCCATCACCTTTTCTAAGTTAGTAACCGAAATAACAATCTCCGTTTCTTTTGTTTTCCTCGCGGTATTCTTAGGGGCCTGGTTTCTAATGCTTTATATACAACAATCTTTGAATAACCAATACAGCTTATCCGCTAACCTGCCCGTGCCCATAGAAGCCGCCGGCTTAGAGGCCAGAGCGACTCACTTAAATGCTTTACTTTCCCAAACTACCGAAATAATTAAAACAGCGCCTCAGTGGAGTGAAATCATATCGGAAATAACGAATATGGTCGGCACGGATATAGTCGTCGGTGAAATTGATACGAAATCGCCCGATGCGCCGATAACTTTACAGGGCACAGCCAAAAGTAGAGATGCCCTGAATAACCTCACCAAATCCTTCCAAGCGTCTCTCAAGTTCACTGACGTAAATGTCCCCCTGACCGACCTGGAAAAGAAAAAGGACATCCCCTTCTCTATGTCATTTCGACTAAAAGACCCGCAATCACTTTATTTGAAATAAATTTATGTTTGGCAAAAAACAACTTAAACTGGGAATTGTAAAAAGGCTGGGAGGGGCTTTAATTTTCCTTATTATGGTATTGGGAGCTACCTATACGCTAAGCGGGCGGATAGCTAAGATAAGCCATGATGCTACCGAAAACCGCACGGCGATAACCATATTGGAAAGCAAGGGCCGGGTAGCCGAAGAGCTTAAAAAGAATTTCACCGCGATAGGTGATGGAGACAAAAAAATAGAAGAAGCTTTTATTGAAGCGGGAGACATAGTGAAGTTTATTAATGAGCTTGAGAGTATTGCCAAAACAAATAAGCTTGAGCAAGATCTTAGGTTTAGTACTCCCATTCCGTTAAAGACCGTGGCAACTTCCGGCGAAACCGCAAAGGCGCTCAATTTAACAAAAGTTGATTATACTATCAATCTCCAAGGCGATATAGTTTCTCTCAATAATTACCTTCGGGAGCTTGAAAGAATGCCTTACTTTTCAAGCACAACCTCAATTACTATTATTTCGCTCTCAACCGCCACAAACTGGAAAAAAGTCGCTTCCGCTTCTATAGAGGCGCAATTGTATTTGAAACAATGAAAATACCGGAAATGAATTATAAAAAAATGGTTTATCCTTCTATCCTGATTGTTATAATCATTGTAATAATCGTAGCGGCCCTACTGGCTACTAAGTTCTTGACCGCTAATATTAATTCTTCCTTCAATACTAATGAATCTGTTTTAAAGGCAGAAGTAATTAAAATAGACATGGAAGGTTACAAACTGACCGCTAAAAAATTGGGCATCCAATACCCCGTGACACCGGACGAATCTACTGCTGAGCCTCCTCGGTCGGAGGGACAACAATAATCAATTTTTCACCGGGCAAGCGCACGTTAAACCTGGATCTTAGTTCTTTCTCCAAGTTATGTGGGTCAGAAAAATACTTTATATCAGCCCGTAAGGCTTCGTTGTCCTTGATTAAAGCTTGTTTCTCCGAATTCAAATTAGAAAAATCTACTTGAGCCTTGAGGGACTCAAGGCTAAGTCCATAAAGTTCGTAACCCAATAGGGCGACCACCCCTCCAAAGCTTAAGATTATTAATATCTTCTTCACTTCTTATATTGTAAGTCTTTAAACTACCTTTTTAAAAGCTCCTTAAAAACCTGAGGTGAAATAGTCACCCGCCCCATGGCCTTAAGCTTCTTTTTGCCTTCTTTCTGCTTTTTCCATAGTTTCATCTTCCTGGTGCGATCGCCGCCATTCTTGCCGAAATCACCCAACGCCTTCTTCATTGCCGGTATTGTTTCACGAGCTACGATTCTACCGGAAGCCGATGCCTGAATCGCTTGTGAAAACTGCTGACGAGGTAACAAATCTTTTAATCTTTCGACTGTTTTCCTCGCAACCAATTCCAGGTCGCCTTCGTAAACCACTCTTGAAAGCCCAGGCACAATTTCCTCAGCGACCAAAATATCCAGCCTTTTAACTTTAGACTTTTGATAGTCCAAAAATTCGTAACTGAAAGAAGCGAAACCGGAAGAAACTGATTTTAACCTGTCATCAAAATCGGATATGAGGTCGCTTAGGGGTAAATCCGCCGTAACTATTATTCTTTCCCCTCTCGTTTCTGTTCTGATATTACTTAATCTGAAAGTCTCTTTGAGTTTTAAAACGCTCCCTAAATGATTTAAAGGCGACAGTATTGTAACTTTTACTATCGGCTCCATCACCTCCGCGTAATCATCCGGGAAATCTTTGGGATTATCTATCACTACCCATTCTCCTTTGGATAATTTAACTTTGTAAGCCACCGATGGGAAACTATTTACTACTTTTATATTAAATTCCCTGTCCAGTCTCTGGGCCACTATTTCAAAATGGAGCCTGCCTAAAAAGCCGCATTGAAAACCGCGCCCCAAAGCCTCGCTCACGGTAGAGGCTATGGAGAATGACGAATCATGCAAACGTAATTTATATAAAGCGGTTTTAAAATCCTCATAATCATCGCCTTCGTCGGGGTAAAGAGAAACAAAGACTACCGGCGATGGCACTTGGAAGCCCACTAGTGGCGCTCCACCGGAGGAAGGTCCGATAGTGTCTCCCACTTTAACCGAATCGGGATTTTTGATGCCGGTAGCAATGTATCCTATCTCTCCTTCCGAAATTGTATCTTCTGCTTTTAGCTCCGGTTTAAAATGTCCAACTTCTTTTATTTTAAAACTGGTCTTGGTTCCCAAAAGTTGGGCGTTGGCTTGTCCCGAAAATTCTCCGCCAAAAACACGAACAAAAGCCACTACTCCTTTATGCTCATCATAAAGAGAACTGAAAACGAGCGCCGCGTTACCTTGTATGTTTTTGGGTGGGGGTACTTCTTGAATTACTTTTTCCAGTAACTCTTCAACCCCCTCGCCGGTTTTACCCGAAACCTTGATTAACTTTTCTTCGCTTGTCTCCAGTAAATCCGCCAAGTCTTTAAGGGACGACTCTATCTGATCGTCAGCAGCCATATCAATTTTATTAACAGCCCCGATGATAGTTAAGTTGGCCTTCTTGGCATTATGAAAATTCGCCAAAGTCTGAGCTTGCACACCCTGAGTCGCGTCAACCAATAAAACCGCTCCCTCAACTGCCTTTAAGGACCTTGAGACCTCATAGGAGAAATCCGAATGACCCGGTGTATCAATTAAGTTAAGGACGTAATTCTTATAAGACATCCTTACCGGAGCCATTTTTATGGTTATGCCTCTTTCTCTTTCAAGCTCCAGTTGGTCAAGATATTGAGCTTTCATTTTATGAGGCGGTACGGTGCCGGTCACCTCAAGTAACCGGTCAGCCAAAGTACTCTTGCCATGGTCTATGTGGGCAATGATGACAAAGTTTCTTATATTTTGCATTGTGTTTAGATAACTCGCGCGCCGGAAGCTCTACCAAAGAGCAGAATCATATCTCATCTAAAGTAAGCTTGATATATAAGCGTGAACGGATACTATCAGTTTTATAGTGATAAATAAAGTCGCCGGTTTCCCGCCACGCGAATCCCTCGGGAGCTTCCAGTATATAATCAAATTTAGATTCAACTCCGGCTTGCTTATCCATTACAAATTCAAAAACAGTTCCCGATTTTACATCTATCTTATCCTGTCCGGAATAAGTTAATGACATTGCTTTGGTTTGCCCTGCCGGCAGATTGAACCAGCTCCCAAAAACTTTTTTGCCGGATTCAATATAAGAGTAAGCGTTAAACTCTTTCAGGACTTCTTCAGTTCCTTCAATGGCCGCTAATTTGGCATCCACACTATACCCGCTTTTGGCATAATTTATTGCGGGCTTAACCGTCTTGGGCGTACTCCCCGTAAGTGCTACCAACTTCGAGCCAAGCGGGGTAAAAACTTTAATAAAATTCTGATTGGTCTGTTTGTACCAACTCTCTTTTTCATTTTGCCCGTAGTGAGACCGGGTAACGGTCAGATTATTTATTAAAACTCCTTGAGAATTTATTTTGGAAGCTAACTCTATTTTCTGATTAACAAAGGCGTCTGTTTTACCCCCGGCAATATTGGTATCTACAACTGCCAGGTAATCTCCGTTCCAATTGGCCTGAGCTTCATACACCTGCCCCGATAAGCCAAGTTCGGCAACGATACTCTCCAGCCTGGTATCTTTAAAATAGAACTTAATATCTTTATTGGCTAAACGATAGGCTAAACCGTTAATCAGCAAGCTTTTATCGCCTTCGCTTAGTTCCTGCAATCCCTCCAAAACCTTAGGCATAATAAACTTAAGGACTTTTTTAGGATTCTGGCCCGGAATCTTATCTCTTCCGGCTTCCACTTCCGCTTGAACTTCTTTAAGGAAATTATCTTGAGTCAAAACCATATTATATTCATCTATTTTTATCGGACCGATAAGCTGCAAAAAATCTTCCATAACTCTCACATTCACCGCTATGACGCCGTCAAACTTAATACCCTCATCCTCATATAAGGAGGATGATTGAATCATATTTATAGTTGCTTCCGCCGAATCCGGAAAATTGAAAAACCAGTTAGCGTCTCTCGCTCCCCAATTAGTGGTTATGCCCTGAAGCTGCTTTGGCGGCACCGTTTTCAAATCGGAAAATCTGTCCGGATGGTAAATATCATCTACATCAATGGATTTAATTGAGCCGTTTTCCAGAATAACATCGGCATAACTACCCACAAATCCCCCTCCCGGCCTGATCTCCGATGGGTTTTCAAAAACCATCAATAAATGTGTCGCTCCCTGTTTCTCCAAAAGCTCTATCAGGGCATCTAAGCTACTCCCGAACCTATCGGCCTTGGTATCGAGTGCCAGGTAATTCTGCGACGCCTCTGCCGGTAAGGCGCCAAATTGAAACGCTTTATTCCTTAAATCTCCCACCGAATTATTTATGAATTCCATATCTCCTTTTATGCTCTTCAGAACATCAAGCAACTGACTGTCTCCTTTGCCCAGTAAAAGCTTGACTCCCTCAAGTTTAATATGACCAATATTTTTATTTATATTGCTCAACTTCACCGTTACCTCGTTAACCTGGCCTATGGTGTTGGGTATCTCTCTCAGGATAGGCACCAGACTGAATAAGCTGACGCTTGCCTGCAAATCAGTAAGTTGTTTCTGGGCATCTTTTATGGAAGAGTCGGCAGAATCGATTTGTAAATTACTCAAGCTCGTTACGGCCGATTTCAAGCTATCGTAAATAGAGTGGCCGGATACCATTGCTTTATTTTTAAAGTTCCATAAATAACCGGAAAAAGCCCCGGTTATAATAAAAATACCTATAACTGTGTAAATAGCCGACTTTGTGAATAAGCCGCGCGAGCGAGGTTTAATAACTAAAGACTCCTGAGGTTTCTGACGGAAGAAATCTTTAGCCTCTTTTTCCAACGCCCTGGAAGTAGCGCCCCAGCTTTTCTGATGTCTTACGTCAGCCAATATTGGATGAACGTTTTTGCGCGAAATCGGCTTCATCTACTTTTTATTATACAGCAAAAAATATACCTGAATGAAACGGGGCCAGACTTCAACCTAAACCGCCGTCGGGTCAGAGAACAAAATCCCCAAAGTCTTCAATATTATCTTTATGTCCGATCCCAATGACATGTTCTTTGAGTAAAAGTCATCGAGCTCAAGCTCCTTTAAAAAAGGAAGGCTGGAGGCTCCGCTTACTTGAGACAACCCGGTTACTCCGGCTCTTAATTTTGGCAAGTGCCTATAGGCTTCCGGGTAATTAACTACCTCTTCCGACTCATGAGGCCTTGGGCCAACCAAAGAAAGTTCGCCCCGCAAGACATTTAAGAGCTGCGGGAATTCATCCAGCCTGAACTTCCTTAGCCACCTGCCAACGCGAGTAATCCTGGGGTCCTGTTTGATTTTAAAAAAGGGGCCGTCTTGTCTCTCGTTCAAATGAACCAGGTCTTTCTTTTTGTCTCTGGCATCCTTAACCATAGACCTGAACTTATAAACCAAAATCTCCCTGCCCTCCGAAACTCTGGGCAGTTTTACTATAACGGTTCCTCCATCATCAATCTTTACGGCTAAAAATATGAAAGGCAGTAATGGTAAAGTTATAGTTAAGCCGATAATCGAACCCGATATATCAAGAAAGCGTTTCCAAATCGGATAATTCACGTGTAAAATTATAACACGAATGAAAGTTGCCCTGGTTCACGATTACCTTAATCAATTCGGCGGAGCCGAGAGAGTTCTTATGGCTTTTGCCGAGATGTTCCCCGAAGCCCCTATTTACACTATTTTTTATGATAAAGAGCTACTTAATGGCCGGCTTAAAGATAAAAAAATACATACGAGCTTTTTGGACAGATCTTTCATTAGGCGTCATCACCGCTACTTTATCCCCCTAATGCCAACTGCTATGCGCAACCTGGATTTGGGTGACGAATACGATCTTATCATTTCCGATACAGCTAGCTTTGGTAAGGGCATACGGCATAAAAAGGGTCTCCATATTTCTTATATGCATACTCCCCTGCGTTACGCCTGGGAACCGGAACTTTACTTGAATACCCTACTTCCCAACTCAGCCATTACCCTGGCAACGCCCATAATATCCTATTTAAGGAATTGGGATAGAGCCGCAGCTCAAAAACCGCACGTTGTTATAGCCAATTCCCAGTTCATTGCCGATAAGATTAACAGGTTTTATGACCGCGACGCCGAAATTATTTATCCACCGGTAGATACGGATACCTTTTATCGTGAGACGTCCGAGAGTGCCTTGGGCGATTATTTCCTGGCCTTCGGGAGAATTGTGCACTTCAAAAGATTTGACTTAGTGGTAGAAGCTTTCAACGATATTAATCTGCCTTTAAAAATAGTTGGTTCCGGTTCGGAAAAGCCATATATAAAACAACTTATTAAATCCAAGCTAATTGAAATGATTGATGAAGTTAAAGACGAAAACGAATTGAGAAAAATCATTAATAACGCCAGAGCAGTTATTTTCCCTCAGATAGAAGACTTCGGACTCGTGGCGGCGGAATCCATTGCCTGTGGTACACCGGTTATCGCTTATGCCAAAGGCGGTGCCCTGGAAATAATCAAGGACGGTAAAAATGGTTTGCTCTTTAACGAGCAAACTCCCCAAAGTCTCAGGTCCGCTATCCAAAAGTTTCAAGGAATTAAATTTAACCGAGCCGCCGTCTCCAAAAGCGCCGAAATTTTCAGTAAAAAGACATTCCAGAAAGAATTCAACAAAATATTGCAAAAACATTTGAAGGTGTAGTATAAATAGCCCTACACCTACCAAGGTGACTTATCGTTACAGGTACCTTGGTCCGGTACTTGTTCATTTATAATTAACGCTATAAAAATTTATGCGCTTCATAGAAGCCATCAAATCTTTACGCAAAGAAGGGTCTTCGGAAAGAAGAATTGCCTTAGAAAAAAGCATTAAGAAGTGTTTGAGCCGCTGCAATCTGGATTTAAGCGAATTGCATAGCTGCTACAACTTAGCTTCCGGGATAGGACTCGTGTCCATTCAAGACGTTGTGATAAACAGGATACGCCGGCTACGTCCCGAGTCGCCATATGAAAAGAATCTCATAGATTCGATTCTGCGGCATTATGCCCAAACACAAAACAAAGACAATCCGCCCTTATAAGCCTAAAGAGAAAGCCGAGCTTAAAAGCTCGGCTTTTTAGTACCTGCCTACCGGCAGGCAGGCTTGAATACTTTGACAAATGCCACTTTTAGTGGTATAATACCAGCACGATTTAAATATCGTTTTTTAACAACTAACCAACGCCTGTCCAAATACATAAGGAC
>Ga0209640_10002195_pt1 | contig 16967 bp, 15 predicted proteins | sample RifCSP10_1_FD_184018 | JGI IMG/M metagenome (GOLD analysis project Ga0209640, IMG submission 184018) | Soil microbial communities from Rifle, Colorado - Rifle CSP2_sed 10_1 (SPAdes) (version 2) | ecosystem: Environmental > Terrestrial > Deep subsurface > Rock core/Sediment | place: Rifle... | reverse complement strand
GTAACGTCCCGGCGCAACCTTCCAACCCACCCGCGGAGATACCCACTCATGGCCGACAAGATCGAAACCGGCGCCGGCCCCACCGACAACCCCAAGGCCAACGCCCGCATGGTGTCGAGCTTTCAGGCGCCCGAGGAGATCTACGTCGACGGCATCGCCGGGGCCATGGGCCGCGGCGGGGTCTTGAAGATCGACCTCTACCGGGTGAGCGGCGTCGACCGCAAGACCAATACCGAGCAGCGCCGCGTCAGCCATCGGCTGGTCATCCCCGCCGGCGCCCTGCCCGAGCTGGTGCGCGTCCTCCAGGCCACCGCCGAGGGCGCGCGCAAGGCCGCGGCGGCGGGAAAGAACAAGAACTGAGGCCGAACCGGCGGCGCTTGGCCGCGGATGCCCCGGACAAGCCGGGGCAATTTTAGTACCCGATTAACGGCTTTTTGAGTAGAGTACGCCGCTCTTAAAATCAGCTGGGGATAACGCAAAACCATGGCGGTAGAAGCCGCTACGCGGGCTTCGCCTGCGTGGGAGGTCGCGTCCGAGGCTGCGCGTCCGGAGGCGGTGGATCCGCTTCTTTCCTGCTTGGTGGCGCTCACCAAGCTGTTCGAACGGCCGTATTCCCCCGAGGCGCTGCGCGCCGGCCTGCCGCTCGACGACGGCCGGCTGACCCCGGCCCTGTTCCTGCGCGCGGCCGCGCGCGCCGGGCTCACCGGCAAGATCGTGCGCCGCGCGCTCCCCGATATTTCCGCCTTCGTGCTGCCCGCGCTGCTGCTGCTGGACCAGCGCGACGCCTGCGTGCTGCTGCGCGTGCGCGACGACGGCATGGCCGAGGTGCTGCTGCCGGAGACCGGCGAGGGCGTCCATGAGGTCGCATTCGACACCCTGGTCCACCGCTACAGCGGGCACGCCATCTTCGTGCGGCCGGAGTACCGCTACGACGGCCGGCTGGGCGAGGAGGAGGTCTCCGGCCAGCGCGGCTGGTTCTGGGGCACGCTGGTCCGCTACTGGCGGGTGTACGGGCAGGTGTTCGCCGCGGCCGCGCTGATCAACACGTTCGGCCTGGCGGTGCCGCTGTTCACCATGAACGTGTACGACCGGGTGGTGCCCAACAACGCGATCGAGACCCTGTGGGTGCTCTCGATCGGCATCCTGCTGGTGCTCGGCTTCGATGTGCTGCTGCGCACGCTGCGCGGCTATTTCGTCGACGTCGCGGGCAGCAACGCCGACGTGCTGCTGTCGTCCAAGATCTTCGAGCAGGTGATGAACCTCCGGCTCGCCGCGCGGCCGCCGTCGGCCGGCGGCTTCGCCAACGTGCTCAAGGATTTCGAGACGGTGCGCGATTTCTTCGCCTCGGCCAGCGTCACCGCGGTGGTCGATGTGCCGTTCATCGCCCTTTATATCGCGGTCATCGGCGTGATCGGCGGGCCGCTCGCCTACGTTCCGCTGGCGATGGTGCCGCTGGTGGTCGGCGTCGGCTGGATGCTGCAGTACCCGTTGCGCGACGCCGTGGTCAAGACCCAGCACGAGGCGACGCAGAAGCACGGCGTGCTGGTCGAGACCATCGGCGGACTCGAAACCATCAAGAGCCTGAACGCCCAGGGCCGGCTGCAGCGCAAGTGGGAACAGTTCGTCGGCATGACCGCGCGCTCGTCGCAGCGCACGCGCACCCTGTCGCTGGCCGGCATCAATATCTCGGTGTTCGCGCAGCAGGCCTCCTACGTGCTGGTCATCATCTACGGCGTCTTTCTGGTCGCGGAGGGCGAGCTCACGGTCGGCGCGCTGATCGCGATCTCGATCCTGACCAGCCGCGCCGTGGCGCCGCTCGGCCAGGTGGCGGGCATCCTGTCGCGCCTGCACCAGTCGGTCGCGGCGCTGAAGGCGCTCAACAAGATCATGGAATCGCCGGTCGAACGGCCGGCGGGCCACGCCTTCCTGAACCGCCCGACGCTCAACGGCGCGATCCAGTTCCGCAACGTCACGTTCGCCTATCCGGGGGCGGACATAGCGGCGCTCGACGGCCTCAACCTGCGCATCAACCCCGGCGAGCGGGTGGGCATCATCGGCCGCATCGGCTCCGGCAAGAGCACGATCGCAAAGCTGATCCTCGGCCTTTACCAGGCCAAGGACGGCGAGGTGCTGGTGGACGGCACGGACGTGCGCCAGATCGACCCGGCCGATCTGCGGCGCAACATCGGCTCGGTGCTGCAGGACGCGCTCCTGTTCCACGGCTCGGTGCGCGACAACATCGCGATCGGCTCGCCGTTCGCCGACGACGCGATGGTTCTGAAGGCGTCCCGCATCGCCGGCGCCGACGAATTCGTGCGGCGGCATCCCAAGGGCTACGATCTCGTGATCGGCGAGCGCGGCGAGGGGCTGTCCGGCGGTCAGCGCCAGACCATCGCGATGGCGCGCGCGGTGCTGACCGACCCGTCGATGCTGGTCCTGGATGAACCGACCTCGGGCATGGACAACGGCTCGGAGCGGCAACTGATCGCCAAGCTCGGCGAATTCCTGCCGGGCCGCACGCTGGTTCTCATCACCCACCGTGCATCGCTGCTGGCGCTGGTCGAGCGCGTCGTCGTGGTCGACCGCGGCAAGGTGGTGGCGGACGGCCGCCGCGACGAGATCCTGCGGCAGCTCAACTCAGGCGAGATTCGCGTGGCCGAGGGCTGAGCGGGTGCACCCAAGCGCAGCGAGGATTTTGTCGACATGAGGCAGCTCACGGCCTGGAACGACCTCGACTTCGTGTCGGAGCGCGTGAACGCGGTGCATCGTCGGCCGCACATCCTGACCCAGGGCCTGCTGATCGCGGTGGCGGCGTTCTTCGTCGTCGGCCTCATCTGGTCGTATTTGGCCGTGCTCGACGAGGTGACGAGCGGGGAAGGGCGGGTCATTCCATCGAGCCAGATTCAGGTGGTGCAGAACCTGGAGGGCGGCATCCTGAAGGCCGTGCTGATCCACGAAGGCGACATCGTCGATCGCAACCAGATCATACTGCACATCGAGAATACCACCTCGGCCGGCAGCTACGGCGAGCTGCGCGCGCGCTACATGAGCGCGCTCGCCGCGGTTTCCCGGTTGACGGCGGAAACCACGCAAACGGCGTTGCAATTCCCGCCCGAGCTGTTGTCGGAGCGCGCCGACCTGGCGCAGTCGGAACGCAATCTTTACATGGCCCGGCAGAGCGAGCTGCAGTCTCAGATCTCGGTTTTCCAGCAACAGGTCACGCAGCGCACGCAGGATCTGGCCGATCTCAAGAGCAAGGCCGAACACTTCGAGCGCAGCGTCAGGCTGCTGCGCGAGGAGGTCAGCATCAACAAGCCGCTGGTGACGCAGGGCGTGGTGTCGAGGGTCGATCTGATCCAACTGGAGCGCCAGCTCGTGGACCTCGAGAGCCAGATCCAAAGCGCCAAGCTCAACATCCCGCGGGCCGAAGCGGCGTTGCGTGAGGCCAACCAGCGGATCGAGGAGAAGGTGAACACCTTCCTCGCCGAGTCGCAGAAGGATCTGACGCAACGCAGGTCCGAACTTGCCTCGCTTGCCGAAACCATCACCACCGCCCGCGACAGGGTGGAACGCACCGAGGTCCGCTCGCCGGTGAAAGGCATCATCAAACAGGTGAAGCTGCGCACGATCGGCGGCGTGGTGAAGCCCGGCATGGATCTGGTGGAAATCGTCCCGCTCGAGGACACGCTGCTGGTCGAGGCCAAGGTCCGGCCGAAGGATATCGCCTTCATCCGGCCCGACCAGGAGGCGATCGTCAAGATCACCGCGTACGACTATTCGATCTACGGCGGGCTGAAGGCGAAGGTCGAACGTATCAGCGCCGATACGATCACCGACGACGACCCCAGTGGCCGCAAGAACGAGAGCTATTACCGGATCACCGTGCGGACCAACAAGAATCACCTCGGGTCCGAGGAGAACCCGCTTCCGATCATTCCCGGCATGGTCACCACCGTCGACATTCTGACGGGGCAAAAGTCGGTCCTGGACTACCTGATGAAGCCGATCCTCAAGGCGCGGGAACGAGCCCTCCGCGAGCGATAATGCCGCGCGCCCGACGGACTTCCCGGCTTGCCATCGCGGTCTGGACCCTTGGCTGCCTTGTTTCGACGGCGGTGCTTGGGCAGGCGGACAGCCGGGCGCAGGCCCGGCGCGGGCTGTTCGGTTCATTCGAATTTCGCTCCGCGACGCTGGCGGCGTTGCCGCAATGGATGCGCGTGGTGCAGCGGATGGCCGACGACAAGCAGACCTACGATGCGTGCGCCGCAGCCGTTAAGGACTGCCCGTTTCCGGCGGCCACCGGCTGGCTCGCCAAGGTGCAAGCGCTGAAGGGCCTCGATCGGATGACGCAGCTGATCGAGCTGAATCGCTATTTCAACCGATGGCCGTACAAGGAGGACCGTGAGAACTATGGCGCATCCGACTACTGGGCCTCGCCGCTCGAATTTCTGCGCCGGTCGGGCGATTGCGAAGATTACGCGATAATAAAATTCGCTTCGCTGCGCATGCTCGGCTACGAAAACGACGATCTACGTATCGTCGTCGTGATGGATACGCTGAGAAACCTGCCTCATGCGGTGCTTTCGGTGCGTATGGATGAGAAGTTATATATCATGGACAGTCTTTACGACGCCGTGCTGACGGACGATCGCAACAACTTCTACGTCCCGCAGTATTCGGTAAACGAAACGACCCGGTGGGCGCATATCGTTGTGCCCGCCCCACCACTCGCGACGCTTCCGACGTCGGACGGCACAGGGCGCACGCCATGACAGAAGCAGCTCAAACGGTCAATCTGGACCAGCTTCTTTCGACGTCGGTGACGGACGTCAAGCCGAAAACGCGTCGCCTCGTGCTGCGGGCGGCGTTGCTGGTGACGCTGCTGGTCGTTGCCTCGATCGTCGTCGTCTTGCTCGCCACCCGCGAGCGCGCGCGGCAGATTTACGGCGAATTGGACAATCGCGCCGCCGTGTTCTCCGGCTCGCGCGCCCAGGTCATCGAAACCTGGCTGGACGATTTCGGCTCGGCCGGCCGTCGGTTGGCGCAGAGCGACCTGTTCCGCCTGTTCGCGACCGAGCTGGATATTTCCGGGCAGGCGGTGGGCCCCGATTCGGCGCTGGCGCCGCAACTGCCGTACATGATCCAGGCCATGACCGATCTGGCGCGACAGGAGCGCTTCGTCGGGGTGTACCTCATCGACCGTGCCGGCCGCGCGAGCCTCCTCAGCGCCGGGGCGCCCGAGCTTACCCAGCCGCAACGGCGCGCCGCCGCGCGCGTTTTCGAGCTCGGCCAAAGGGTGGTGACGCCGGCGCGAACCTCGGCGGACGGGCTGTCGATGGACGTCGTGCTGCCGGTCGCTCCGCCGCAGGACGGCAGCGGCAATCGGCCGACCGTCACCGGCGCCGTTCTGCTGACCGTGCCGGTAACCGCGCGGCTGGCGCAGCTCCTCGCGCCGTCTCCGCTGTTCCAGCCGGGCGAGCGGACGCGGCTGATCCAGATCGGCGACGGCGCGGCGGAGGAAATCGATCCGGCACGCGCGCCGTTCATCCATCCAGTGCGCACCGGATTCGCGCCGCGCGACGTTGCGCCGACGCCATTCGCGGCGCGCCGTGCAATCAACGGCGATCGCGAGGTGCTCTCCACTGGCGTGCCGGTCGCGGGCATGCCCTGGATGGTGTTTCACGAAATCGACGAAAGCGGCGCACGCACGCCGCTCAACGCCTATCGCTGGTCGATGATTGCATTCGCGGCGCTGGTCACCGCGCTGCTCGTGGCCGGCTTCGTCGCGTTATGGTGGCGCCAGGCCAGCGAGCATACCCGGGCGCTGGCAATCCAATTCCGCGAGCTGAGCACGCAGATCAACGCGCAAAGGCGCCTGCTGGACAGCATCCTGAACAACGTCCACGAGATGATCGGGCTCAAGACGATCGCCGGCGCCTACAGCTACGTGAACAAGGCGTTCGAAACGGCCATCGGCCGCAGCGGCGAGCAGATCGTGGGCCTCGACGATTCCGCTCTGTTCGGTCACGGGACCGCCGAGCGTTTGCAGCTGCAGGACCAGTCGGCGATCCGAGGCGGCGCCGTCGTCACGTTCAACGAAGAGATTTATCTCGGTTCCAAGCTGCATCATTTTCAGATCTCGAAGGTTCCGTTCGTAGACGGGACCGGAACCGTTTCCGGCATCGTCTCGGTCGCACGCGACATCACCGACATCGTGGAAAACGAGCGGCGCCGTCAGCGCGCGGTCGAGCAGATGACGCGCGCGCTCATGCGAACCATCGAGGGCGTCGATCCCTACCTGGCAGGCCATGCCGCCCGTGTGCAGCGTTTCTGCTCGGCAGTCGCGCGACGTCTCACCCTGCCGCCGCGCGATGCGCTCACCGTCGAGATCGCGGCTGCGGTGTGTCAGGTCGGCAAGACCGCGATTCCGAAAGGAATCGTGGCCAAGCAGGGCCGTCTGACGCCTGAAGAATTCGAGATCATGAAGACGCATATCGATCATGCCATAGCGGTCCTATCGGCCATCGATTTCGAGCTTCCGATCGTCGACGTCGTTGCGCGGATGCACGAGCGGCTTGACGGCAGCGGATACCCGAAGGGTCTGAAGGGCGCGGAGATCGGCACGCTGGGCGGCATACTGGGCATATGCGACGTGTTTTGCGCGCGCATCGAGCCGCGCTCGTATCGCCACCGTTTGAAGCCGGACGAGGCGCTGGAAATCCTTAAAGAGAACGCCGGCCGTTACGATGCCAGCCTCGTCGCCGCCTTGGCCGAGGTGGTGCATTCGGTCGAGGGCGAAAAGCTGGTAGCGTCGGCGCAAAACTAACATCCGCGGCCGCTCTGTCGCCCGGGCGCATGCTCTATTCAGCCGATTTTGCCTATGGTGCAGGGGGTATCGCTTGTACGCGCCATAGCCAGCGTGTATTTTCTTAAACATTACTGGAGGGGGGCTCCAGGTGTTTGTCACAACTAGGTTTTTTATCCTCCTATTGTTGGGGGCAGCCGGGCTGTTGGCGGGCATCGGACCGACCGGCACCGAGGTCGCGCTGGCTGCCAGCAGCTTCCCGCCTCCGTCGTCCCCGCCGCCGCCACCGCCGTCTCGCCCGCTGGGCGGATTTGTGACGGTGCCGACGTTTAGCCCCGCCTTACCGCCGCCGCCTGCATCGAGGCCTCCCGCTCCGCCCCCGCCGGGTCCCAGTGGTCCCGTCGGCGTCGCGGTGACGGATCCCGCGGTGACCGTCCCCAATCAAGTGCTGGCCCTGCACAACACGGCGGCCGAGGCGATCACGACCACGGGCGTTATCGGCCTGACAGGCTATGGGTTACTGGGGCTGAATGCCCTGCCGGCGCTGAACTACGTGATGACGATTTACTCGTTGCCGCCGGGCGTCACGCTCGACAACGCGCTCGTCGCTTTGCAGGGACAGTTCCCCAACACGATTTTCGCGCCCAACAATCTGTACGGCTTGGCAGCTGCGGGTGCCTTCAACAATGCCGCCGGCGAGATCAGCTGGAAAACCGCGGCGCCCAGCTGCGGCGCCAATATCCGCATCGGCATGATCGACACCCAGGTCGACGCATCGGTCCGGACCCTGAAGGCGCGCACGGTCCACGCGCGCAGCTTCGTCGACGACCCGCGCCCGCCGACCAATCACGGCACGCAGGTGGCCACCATCCTGGTCGGGGCGACAAGCCGCGGTTCGCTCAGCGGGCTCATGCCGGCCGGCAGTCTTTACAGCGCCGGGGTTTTCGAGCACATGGCCAACGGCGCGGTGCGCGCCAGCACGCCGGCCTTGGCCAGGGCGATGGATTGGCTGGTCGGCGAGTCGGTGTCGGTGATCAACTTGAGCTTCGCCGGACCGATGAACTTCGCGCTGCTCGGCATCGTGCAACGCGCGTCGGAACGCAACGTGATTCTGGTGGGCGCCTCCGGGAACGACGGGCCGGCCTCGCCGCCGCTGTACCCGGCGGCATTCCCCAAGGTGATCGCGGTGACGGCGGTCGACGCCAACCGCCAGCCCTATGAGTACAACGTGATCGGCAAGCACATCGCGTTCACGGCGCCCGGCGTCAATCTGCCCCTGCCGGTTGCGGAAGCGGGCGGCAAGGTGGACTTGATTTCGGGAACCTCGTTCGCTTCGCCGTACGCCGCCGCGGTGGTCGCCTTGTGGCGTCTAAAGCGGACTGACGGCGGCCAAGCCGAGGCGGTCAAAGAGCTCGGCGCACGCGCCGTTCGCTTGGCGGCCCTCACGCCCGATCCGGTGGTCGGGTACGGCTTGATCCAGTCGCCGGGTCCATGTTCCTGAGCCCTCGGAGCTAGACAATTCATATGCGCCATATCGGTCGTTTGCTGGGCGCCTGTGTCGCGCTGGCGGCTTTGCTGTGGTCACCGCGCATCGGCTATGCCCAATGCTATTGCCCTGCAGACCAAACGGCCGCGGCCGCACCAAGCGATCTGGTTCTGGGCGCGATGATCGGCCAAACGTCGCGGCCCCTGCGCGACGCGCTCGACCGGCGTTTCGAGCGTTTGCGCCAGGCGGCCGCAGGCCCGAAACAGTTCGCAAGCCTCGATATCGCGGCCGCGGCGTCGGGCGGGGAGGAGCCGCCGTTATCGAATCTCTGGGCCACCGCGGGGCACGGCTGGCTGAACAACGACAGCGCGGCGGTGAATTTCAGGGGCTACCAGAACGTGGCGACCTTTGGCTACGATCACACCGTCTTGCAGGATCTGACGCTCGGCGTTGCTCTGTCCGGCGACAAGGTCCGTTTGGAGGCGCGATCCATCGGCGGCGAGGCAGTCGTCGAAAACGGAACGGTCATGCCCTACGCGCGTTGGGCTTTCGCCGATTCGTTCAGCCTCGAGGCGTTGGCCGGAGTCACGCGAAGCCGCATCTCGCAGGAAGCGAACGGCGTCACCGCCGATGCGCACGCGTGGCGGGAGATGGCGGCGAGCACCCTGAACTATAACAGGCTGATCGACACATGGATGGTCGGCGGAAGGGTCGGCACGTTCTTGGTTTGGGAGCGAACCGACGCGTTTTTCGACAGCCTTGGTTTCGCACATGAGGCCCGCAACAATAACCTCGGGCAGGTCCAGGCCGGCGCAAATGTCGGCAGGCTGTTCGAATGGGGCGGCATCAATCTGTCCGCGGCGTATCTCTACGACTTCAATCGGTTCGTCACGTTCGACCAGCAAGGCCGACCGGTGCCCGCGTCCGATCGGGACGGCGTCAACGTCGCCCTCAGCGCCAACACGGCGATCGCTTCCACGTTGAACCTGGAAGTCTCCGTCAGCCACGAATTTTTCAGGTCGCATACGGACAACACGCTCCTCTCCGCGAGATTGGCCTATACGTTCTGACCGATCTCGAATCGGTTTTCGATCGTCCTGATTACATTGGCATCGCCGGAGCGGGGCTCCGGCTGGCATGGAAAACGGCTGAGCGCAGCCGCGGCCCGCAGTCGCCCGCCGGCGCGCCGGAAGTTATGTGGAGGACAGAGCGCCAGATCTCTATGGTTGGTAGTGCTCGATAATTAACGTTAACAAAACATTAGAAGGAATTACTTGCGTTAACGAAGTATAAATGTCAAAACTAATTTGAGACGACTAAGAGAGAACTCCCATGTTTATGGTTTTGAAAGCCGCACGCAGGTTCTTTTGGCTGAACCTGATCGCGGCCGTCCCGGTCTACATCTATTTCATGTACGAATTCAAAAAGGCCGGGATGTGGTGATCCCGACCTTTAAAAATTGACGCCGGACCGGCGTCTAAGCACGGCCTGGCTTTAGAAGAGCAGACCGGCAACCTGAAGGTTGTTTACCGCGATCAACACATAACCGACCACCACCAAGCCGGCGCACCGCAACATTTTGGTCGACGGCAGCCAAAGAATAAACAGCGCGAAGAACAAGTGGATCAGCACCTTGGGCACCGCCCAGGAGGCTCCCAGATGGTGCTGCATGGCCAGTGCGAACGGGTTGGCCTCGATCGCGCCGGCCGCCAGCGCGGCCGAGGTCGAAACGATATCGATGCCGGCGACGATCACGAGCAGCGCCGCCAACATCCGCCCCACCGCCGCCAAGCGCTCGTTCTGGCGGCACCGAGCAGCTCGCAATTTCAAACCCTGCAACCGATCCATCGCCGTTACCGCTGCCTTCCTGATCTGATCGCATACAGCCCGATCGTCAGGTTATGTCGCAATCATTACCGGTTCGATAATATCCGATTTCGCGGCGGCAGGGGAGCGCGATCGACGGAGGGATCGGCGTCGAGACACTAACTTTAGTTAGTATATTAGCGGGTTTCCGGCGTTTATGGGCTTACGAGATGGTGGTTCTGCAATCGATCAACATCGCTTACAAACCTGATCGAACTGGAGTCTTAGTCCGCCAACCCGAGCGTGCGGCGCATCGGCGCCTTGCGCAGCTTCCAGATCATCGCATCGACCACGTAGTGGTGGAAGTTCACGATCTGGTACAAGACGATCGTGGCCGACAGTCCGGCGAAGAACAGCGCGTTGAGGGTGCCGAGAATGCCCCAATAGATCACGCCCGTGATGCCCACGCAGGTCAGCAGATAGAGCCATCGCCGCTGCGCCTGGCTGATGTAGGACAGGAAACGAGCTTGGGGGTCGATCCCGTCCTTGAAGCGGCGCGTATTGAACAGCCAGACGAACAATATGTACTGCGCGTTGTGCCAGATGTTGATCGCCAACCAGCCATACGTGATGTCGTCGATCAGAAGGTAGCCCACCGCGAAAATCAGGAAATGACTCGACATGTACAGCGTGTGGACGAGGGCGAGCCGGCGCGCGCGCCAAGCCTGAACCCGGCGCAACACCCAGTACGCGATCAGCACGACCGTCGCGGCCGCGACTGCCGAAACCAGCCAGCCCGGGACCGGGACAACCCGCAGCTCTAGCCCGATAAAGAGTCCGGGATCCTGATGCGAACGGTAGAGGACGCCGAGGATCGGCAGCGCGTAGAACACCGCCTGGTCGATCCAGCCGTCCTCGTAGAGGGCGTCGCGATCTTTGCCGCGATAGGCGCGTGAAATGCCCCAGCTCTGGCGGGTGTAGTGGAACCATTGCCAGTAGAAATAGACCGAAACGATCGCCCATAGGCCCGCGACCGCGGCGACGATGCCTGTCGTAATGGCGACCAACGGAAGCAGGCCGAAAATCAGGATGCGGGAAGCCGCAAAGCTTTTTCCGTCGAAGCAGAGCCTCGTGTAGGTCGAGATCACGTGGTGATAGCCCAGGAACCACAGATCGAACAGCAGGATCGGCAAGAACAGCGACGGTTGCCAGACGATAACCAGTGCCGTCAGGATCGCGAGCGCCGGAATACCTGCAATGAATGAAAGGTCGAAACCGGGGCTTCGAAGCCAGCGTGTCGGCGCCTCGGGGGTGGACGACAGCGCAGCCGCCCCGGGCCCCGACACCTGCGGAATCGCCTCACTCGATGTTGGCATGATACGACGCACAAGCCCCAGCGTATTGTTGTCGTCGTTACCGATTCGATAATGCCGATTGATGCAGCGAACTCCCTCCTTCGCCCTGCGGGCTACGGAGGGTCACGCCTTGCTTGCGAGCTGGATCCGCTCGTCGACGTCCGCAAATGGCTCCCAACCGCCGATCGGCGTCGCCGGCGCCCTGACCTTGAAACCCTTGCCGGCCGCCCAGACCGCCGCCTGGGTGCGGTTCGCGGCCGGGATCTTCTTCAATATCTTGCGCAGGTGAACCTTGACCGTGGAATCCTCGATCTGCAGACGGATGCCGATCGTCTTGTTGGAGGCGCCTTCCACCAAAAGAGCCAGTATGTCCTGCTCCCGCGGGGACAAGCGCCGATGTTCGTGGACGCCGGGATTCGCATCCGCATCGTTCTGTTGGTTCCGTTCGATGTCTCCGGCCAGCACCCCGGTGACCAACATGGTCGGAAAAACCTGGACACCCCGCACCACCAGCCGCAGCGATTCGAGCAGCACCTGCCGCGCCACATCGGCGACCAGATAGCCCGCCATCCCCGCGGCCAGGCAACTCGCGAACTGCCGGCGGCTCGATGACGTGGTCACCACCACGATTCGGCTGTTGGGGTACTGTGCCCGCACCGCGCGCAGCGGCGCGGTCTCGTCGTTGTCGGACGGATGGAGACCGATCAGGAACAGCTTCGGCTCGAGCCGCGACGTCGCGTTTTGAAGTTCGGAAATCTGCTGGCACAGCGCGACGGTGCGATATTCCGTCCCGGCCAGCAGGCTCTTCAGCCCCTCGCGGAACAGATTGTTGGAGCCGACAATACACGTCGGTACCGTTTTCATATCTCTTCCCCCGCCCATAACTTTATGCGCAACCCGCTTAAGTCAACGATTTGGCGCAACGCCGCCGGACCCACATTTGCCGAGTCGCCAGACGGTTGGCTTTGTCCCACCCGTGCGCCGCCTAGCTGGCTAACGAATTCTTCACTATTCGGGCGGCGCCGCAAGGTCGGCGCAGAAATGGGCGTACATCCGAGTGTGCGTATTGGGTACGCTTATCCCTCTTTAGGTTAATGTCATATACCTCCGATGAGCATATTCGCGTCAAAAGAGGTATACCCCCTTTGATGTTAAAATGAGTAAAGGAAGTATCGAAAGGGATCGTTTGGTAAGATTCGATCAAAAGACGTATCGGCGAAATACCCATCCTGGCGATCCAATGGAATTGTCGGGTATTCGTCTGAAGTTTCTTGCGTAATCCCTATAAATCTTTGAAATTCATCTGGCGCTCGGGTATCGATTTGGTCCTTCGCGGCGCCAACCATTAGCCGTCGAAGCGCGTCCTACGGTCCGGGTGTCCGATCAACGAGGTCGGACACCGTCTCGTGCCCTGGAGGCGTCAATGTTTGGTCAACTCAAGGAGACGTTAATATGAGCAAGTTTCTTAAGACGTTTTGGGCGGACGAGAGCGGCATTTCGTCGATCGAGTACGCGCTTTTGCTGGCGTTCGTTGCCGCTGGCGTGGCCCTTGCGGCCGGCACATTGGGCGAGGCGGTGGTGACTCAGCTCGAGTGGGCAGCCGGCCAGATCTCTCCCACTCCGTAAACGTCGCGAGGGTAGCCCGGCGGCCGGTACGTGGCCGCCAGGCTACCCGTTACCTCGTTTGACTTTAACCATTACCATCGAGGTGCAAGATGAAAAGTCGCGCTTTTTGGATGCTCGGCCTCGCCTTGCTCTTCGCAACGTTGGCGGTTCTGGCCGCGCAAAGCTTTCTTAACCGCCCGGCCGTCGTCACCAAGGAACCGACCACGCCGGTGGTGGTGGTCAAGACGCGCCTGGCCTTCGGGACGCCGATCGAAAAGGAATATCTTCGCGTCGCGGCATGGCCGACGGGCAACGTTCCGCGCGGTTCGTTCCAGAAGATCGAGGACGTCGTACGCGGCGACGAGAAGCGGGTCGCGCTGCAGCCCGTCGAGCTCGACGAGCCGCTGCTCGAATCGAAGGTATCCGGATTCGGCGGCCGCGCCAGCCTTTCGACGGTGATCGATCCGACGATGCGGGCCTCGACGATCCGCGTCAACGACGTGAACGGCGTGGCCGGCTTCGTGTTGCCGGGCGACCGCGTCGATGTGCTGCTGACGCGCGACCCCGAATCGAATAGCACCCGCGCGACACGGGGCGGCGCGCTGATAACGGACATCCTGCTCCAGAACGTGAAGGTCCTGGCGATCGACCAGGTGGCCGACGTAAAGAAGGATACGCCGTCGGTCGCCAAGGCGGTGACGCTCGAGGTCGATCCGACGCAAGCGCAAAAACTGGTTCTGGCGCAGCAGGTCGGCACGCTTTCCCTCGCGCTCCGCAACATCACCAACGAAAAGGCGGTCGTTTCGCAGTCGGTGCGGCTGCGCGATCTCCGCACCGGCACGCCGGAGCTGGAGCCGGAGCCGAAGCCGGAGGCGGTGGTCGAGAAGAAGCCGCCTATGGTATACAGGCCATCGGTCACGGTGTTCCGCGCGCTCAAGGCGTTCGATTACGAAGTATCGCCGGAGCGCGCGTCCAGGGCGACGAATGCGCCGACGAGTCTTCGCCCATCAGCGCCAGTGCAGCGTCGTCCGGAGGTTGACGCCGATCAGCCGCCGGCGAACGAGAAGCAGTCTGCGCCCGCGCAACCCTTGCGGTTAGGGGGCCAGGTATCGGCGGCCTCCGCCCCGAACGCCTCGACAACGACAGAAGACTAAAGGTCCATGACAAAAAAAAGAACGTCCAGCTCCCGCACAGGGTGGATTCGCTGGGGCGGCCTATTGCCGCTCGGGCTGATTCTGGGGTTGATCGCCGGCTCCGGTGCGTCGGCCCAAAACCTAAACCCGGTCGTCCGCGTGGACGACACGAAACATGGCGGCGCGTTCGTCGTCCCGCAGCATCAGTCGCAGATCCTGCGGCTGGACCAGCCGTTCACCAGCCTTTCGGTCGGCCAGCCCAAGATCGCGGACGTGCTGCCGCTCACCGACCGGTCGATCTACGTGCTGGGCAAGGAGACGGGCACCACGAACCTCACCATCTACGGCAGGAACAACAACCTGCTCGCGGTGGTGGATCTCATCGTATCGCTGGATGCCGCGGGGCTGAAGCGGCGGCTGTTCGAGTTGATGCCGGACGAAAAGATCGAGGTCAGGCCCGCCGACGGCGCCTTGATGCTGAGCGGCACGGTCTCGAGCAGCACCCGCTTGTCCCAGGTTCTCAGCGTCGCCAAGCAATACGCCCCGGACAAGGTCACCAACCTGCTCACCGTCAGGGGCAGCCAGCAGGTCCTGCTGGCGGTTCGCTTCGCCGAGGTCAGCCGCTCGGTGGTCAAGGACCTCGGCCTCAATACGCAGCTTGCGGGCGACAGGTTCTCGATACGAACCGGCAATGCCCTGGTGGCGTCCGCGATCGGCGCCATCAACCCCCTCGCATTCGTCACTGGCGCGGCGCAGCTCACGCCCGGAAAGCTGACGCTGGACCTTCTGTTCGATGCGCTGGAGCAGAAGGGCGCGGTGCGGACGCTGGCGGAGCCGAACCTGATCGCGCTGTCGGGCGACACGGCGAGCTTCCTCGCCGGCGGAGAATTTCCGATTCCGGTCGCCTCGTCGCCTAACGCCGCCACCGGCGTTCAAACCGTCACTGTCGAGTTCAAGCCGTTCGGCGTTTCGCTCGCGTTCACGCCGACGGTGCTGGGCGACGGGCTGATCAACATTCTGGTCGCGCCCGAAGTCAGCAAGATCGATCCCAACAACACCATAATCGTGGCGGGATTCCGGCTTCCGGCGCTGCAGACCCGCCGCGCCAAGACGACCGTGGAGCTGCGCGACGGCGAATCGTTCGCCATCGCCGGCCTGGTGCAAAACGATTTTCAGGATACCGTCCGGCAGTTCCCCATCCTCGGCGACATCCCGATCCTGGGTGCGCTGCTGCGCAGCTCCAACTTCCAAAGGAACGAGACCGAGCTGGTCATCGTCGTGACGCCGCACCTTGCGCAGTCCGTGCCGCCAAGCGCGCTGATGACGCCGGCCGATCGCTTCGTGCTGCCCAGCGATCCGGAGCTGTTCCTGCTCGGGCGCACCGAATCGCACAAGTCGGGCATGACGCAAGGCTCGGAGGTGCTCAACCGAAGCGGCGCCGGCGGCATCGAGGGCCGCTACGGCCACATCATCAAGTGAGGTCGATCATGGCAATTTCAAAATCGGTTTGCGCGGCAGCTCTGACGGGATTGTTCTCGCTCGCACTCGCGGCGTGCGAGAACAAGGCGCCGTTGGGCCCCGGCTTCGGCGATTCCGTCAGGCACAACATGGCGGTCCAGATCGTGAATCCGGTCCCGCCCACCATGGTGCAGGGGCCAACCGACATGTCCGGCCCGCGCGCAGGCCTCGCCATCGAACGCTACGAGACCGGCAAGATCATCGACACCAGGCGAGAGCAGACGACCGGATCCCAGCAAGGTAGCGGCGCCGGCGCCGGCTCCGCGCAGAAGTGATCGAAACGCCACGATGCGCGGTATTCTGAAACCCCGGGAAGCGCCGCCGCGGCTGGCCTCATTCCTGCACGCGGAAGACGGCATCGTGTCGGTCGTCACCGCGATCGTGGTGGTCGTGCTGCTCGGCATCGCCGCGCTGTCGTTCGACCTCGGCCGCGCCTGGAATCTGGATACCCAGCTTCAGAACGCCGCTGACGCGGCGGCGCTCGCCTGCGCCAGCCAGCTCGATCGCACGGACGGCGCGCGGGCCCGCGGGACCACCGCCGCCACGAACGGCGCCCTGGCGCAGAATTCGCAGAACTTCGCGACCGACGGCGCCGGCACGGCGGTGACGATCACAGCCGGCAACGTCACGTTCTATTCAAGTTATGCGAACGGGAGCGGGACGGCCGCCACTTCCGACGCGGACGCCTCCTTTTGCAAGGTGGCCGTCAGCCCGCGGACGGTGAATTTTTCCTTTGCCGCCGCGGTCGCCGGCCCGGCGTCGGCCTCGCCGGGCCCTGCGGCGGTCGCCGCCATGAATACGGCGAGGTGCGCGGTGCCGCCGATGATGATTTGCAACCCGCAGGATCCTGATCCGTTCGATCCCGCCGCTTATCAAGGACGCGGCGTGACGCTGAAGGCGCAACAGGGAAATCAGCTCGCTCCCGGAAACTTCGGCCTTCTGGCGCTGAACGACCAGAACCTCTCGACCGATGACATCCGCGATGCGTGGGCGCGGGTCCATCCGCTCGCCCAGTGCTTCGGCGAGCAGATCACCACCAAGCCAGGGCAGGCAACCGCGGTTGCGCAGGGCGTCAATGTCCGGTTCGACATTTTCGCCAACGGACTTCCGAACGCGTTGCAGTCGGACCCGGAATACACGCCGGCGATGAACACGGTCAAAGGCCTGATCCGCACCGGAGCGAATCCGAGCTGCGCGATGATCAACAACGGATGGAAGGATCCATCCGTGAAATACAACGGCAATCCGACGCCGCCCCC
>Ga0209640_10002194_pt1 | contig 16973 bp, 15 predicted proteins | sample RifCSP10_1_FD_184018 | JGI IMG/M metagenome (GOLD analysis project Ga0209640, IMG submission 184018) | Soil microbial communities from Rifle, Colorado - Rifle CSP2_sed 10_1 (SPAdes) (version 2) | ecosystem: Environmental > Terrestrial > Deep subsurface > Rock core/Sediment | place: Rifle... | reverse complement strand
GTCCCGGATTGCGAGCCGAGAGGCGCCGACCTCGTAAAATCAGCGCAAAAAAATCAAGTGCCAACCGCACTACTGTTTCCGCTCTTCCTCTCGCTGCATAAACAGTGAGGGATAGAGTCTGACCCCTAATTCGGGTCACGTCCACCTGCTCCGCCCTCCGGCCGGTAGTGGGAGTGGACGACAGAAAGTCGGAGTGCCGCACAGGACGCCGCTAAATGTGCGAAAGAGGGACTTTCGGGTCCCGGCGGCTGGCTGGATGAGCTCCCTTGTCGTTTGAGGGCCATCTGGCGAGAAATAACAAACGACTACGCTCGTAGAGTTCCGCGGGCTTAATCTTTCGGACGCGGGTTCGATTCCCGCCATCTCCACCTGAAAGCGCACCGATCTCGGTGTGCTTTTTTATTTTCCCTCCATCAGGTATAGAATGCGTTCAGAGTCCTTCACTGGAATGAACAAACGTATGACGAAATCCTCAGCAAAGACTTTCTCGAAAGTCTCCTGATTGTAATCGGGAAAAATATCCGCTCGAGTCGACAAAAGCCGCTGCACCTGTGAGTCGCGTTTAGGTACGAACTCAATGATCAGCCACTTTCCTGCCTGGTGAAAGAATTTTCCTAATTGGCTAAGTGTGACATTGTTGGCGATAGCTAAATGATGGATTAAAGCCAGCGCAAGCACTGCATCTGCAGGCCCCCGTTCCAACAATGACTTGCGCTCCTCACCATGCCAACCTATACTGGCGCTTGGGTTGGTTAAGTCCAGCAGTAGCGGCAGAAGATGGTCCTCTTTATTTCGTTTTGCATCCAGGTAATTCTGTTCAACAGCTCCGGGGTCGACGTCAAAGGCTATCGTGTACGCCACGCGATCGCTTGCCAGACGGCTGAACATTCCGACATTCGCTCCAAGGTCCCAGATGAGGTCAGGCTTAGTTTGCTCCAGGAAATCGCTGACAACCTGGCGCTTGTGTTCCAGGCCTTGTTCTGTGTAATTATGAGCGTCATAATAGCCACCCCATTCAGTGCCTTGCGGCTTCCAATGCTGGCTGTTGATTGCTCCCTCAAGGCTGTCCATCAATCCATGAAAGGCGCTCCTGCTCATCCCTTGGGAAGCGCTTTTAGGCTCTAAGCTTTTGCCCGCGTAGCGACGTTGTACGGCGGCGTGCAAATGGATATGCGAAATAAGGCCGAAATTTAGGTAGCTGCTCTTTGGCAGGAGCCTGCTGGTCAGGTCCAATGGAAGACCATCAATATACACTCTGAAGAGCTGTCCGAGGCGTATATCTTGCCTTGCCATCAAGCTCAGAGGCGCCAGAAAATGCTGGCAGAATTGGCGATAGGCCACCCATGGCCTACCCGGCCGGTACGTTTCAAAGGAGAGCGTGTCTATCAGAGTCGGGCGACCAGAGCGGAATTGTATATTAAATGCGCTGCTATCCTTAAGGGACATTCCAAATTCAAGCGCCTTCTTCTGGATCCTCAAAGTAGCCAGCGCCGCATCTTTTAACTGGCTGAAGCTCCACTCATAAGGATATGAGATGAACCTGATCTGCTCTGGTTTTATGATTTTATGAGCCTCTTCCGCCCCGAAAGGTTGGACCTCAACCTCCTCATGGGGAATCAGCAAGCCATCGCCTACCAGCGCATCGTAAAGTCCTGAACCGATTAATCGATCATACTCCTCCCCGTATGCTTGATTTACTTGCCGAAATAAATCGCCATCACGGGTAAAGAGAAAACCGCTCGGATCCCGAAAGGAAGCAGCTACTCTCTGAGCATCGCTCATTCTTCCTGGTTTTCTTCCTTCGAAAACAGATTCGTGATAAACGATTTTAGTTTGCCCCAATACGAACGGAGCACAAATAAGCCTCCCAATAGAGCCGCCAGCAAAATCTGCAATAAGAAGCTGCCGGATCCCGGATCAAGGTAGGCATTGCCGCTCTTTAGCGGTGAAGAAAAAATGGTGGTCAGCGCCAGGGTGAACAGATGAAATATCATATATAAGCAATCTCCTATTTTTCATCAAACATTTCTGTTACTCGAGTAAAATCGTACGGTCTCATCCAGGGGGAGAAATAATTCTCGTCATCTAATAATTCGTTCTCTCCATCAAAATACCGATTCAGCAAGATACGGTAGGTATTAACGGGGGTGATTGAGGGATATAGCCAACCTTCGTCTCCACCTGGAAAATAATAAGCATTCAGGATTCCAAATCGCTCTCGAAGGTTTGTTCTTTCGGGCGAATCCCAGACCAAATAGGCACCTGGGCCATGATCGGATTGGAGGATAATTATGGGAGCTTGATCAGATTGTTCGAGGATCCTCTCAATTACATTCATTATATTCCTGTTTACAAAAATCAGCTGGTCTCGATATCTTTCGATATATTCTTCCCTTGAACCCGGATAGTAATCGCCATCCGCTAATCGGTAGGCGCTATTGGGCGTGAGCGCCTCTCCTTCAGAATCGAATACAAACGGTGGATGAGGCGCAACAATATGGGCAAAGACAAAATAATTGCCCTCCAACGTGGTCGCATCATCAAGTCTTTCAAATATGTATTTAATTCTCTCCCGATGAGCCTGGTATTCCGGTCCAATAACGACGCTGCTCAGGGATTCTGCTGATAGCCAGGGCAAATCGAAGACTGCCCGAAAGAGCGTTGATTCCAACAGCAAGGATTCAAAGGCATTAAACTGCCAAAACGAAGTGATCTGAGGAACAACATCGGTCTCTGCCGACCAATAAAGGTCGGCAGATCGTAGTTCCGTTCGCTCATATCCACTTTCAAAAGCAACAAATTTATAGCCAAATTGGCTCAGCAATTTCCTTACGGCGCTGTTCTTAATCAGCTGGGCAACTCTAAACCGTTCTTTCGAATTAACGCCATAGATTTCGGCGAAGTAGTTAATATATTCCATATTTAACGATGAAGCCAGCGACAGAACCGTTTGATCATAATTCGCCCTGCTGCTTTCCGCTACATAAAAACCTCGCGACTTCAAAAACTCCAGGAAGTCAGCATTATCATAGCCGTAAAGCTCCTTGAGCACATCTGACCTGGCGTATCCGTCGAGAATAATGTAATAGATATCCGGAAGTGAGGCGCCAACATGGGTGGATTCTTCACCGGTTGCGATGGAATCGGAATTCAGAAGGCGATCCAGGTTGATGGTCCTTGATCCAATCGAATAGATTTGGAATGCAACCAGAAGTAAACCTACAATATTTAAGAACCCTGTTATTTCTCTAGAATATTTGATTTTTCTTACAACGAACCAAATCCAGGCCAGCAGGAACGCGCCCCACATCACCAGCATGAGCCGGTGTCTCGCCAATATAACGCTGCCCACTTTGAATTCTTTTAGTTCAGTATATAAATGACCGTAGGAAAAGACCAAAATAAATACGCCGGTGCAGATCAGACTGGCTTTGTTCCAATCACCGGTCACCATCCTCAATGCTGCCAACATCAGTATAGCGAGGGCGACCGATAACAGCAGGGCACGGGGCACCTCGGTGAATGGAATCTCCCCGAGGTTGTTTCCGTACAGGTAAAGAATTGGAAAGATCGAAAATAATAAAACGTGCAAGATCGCAATCATGCTGCGTCACACTCTCAGGCCCGGCAAATCAAGCCTTTCAAATACGCCCCTTCTGGAAAATTCAACGCTACCGGGTGATCGGGTCCCTGGAACATTTTCTCTAATATTTGAGCATCTACTTGCGCGTCCAAAGCTGCTCCGGCCACAATTTTCTGGAATAATTCCTCACTCACGCCTCCAGAACAAGAAAACGTAACCAGCAATCCTCCGGGACGAAGTAGCTTGAATGCAAGCAGATTGATGTCCTTATATCCACGCGCAGCTTGCTGAGCTTGCGCCGCGGTGGGAGCAAATTTCGGTGGATCCAAAACGATCATATCAAACAATTTAGCCTGGTCTCTGAATGAGCGCAGAACCTGAAATACGTCGCCTTCCATGGTTGCCAGCCGGTCCTGATCATAGCCATTGAGCGCCATGTTCTCGCGCGCCAGGTTTAAGGCTTCCCGCGAGGCCTCAACCACTGTAACGGATTTGGCTCCCCCTGCCAAAGCGGACAGAGCGAATGCGCCGGTATATGAAAAGCAATCCAATACCGTTCTGCCGAGCGCAAGTTGGCGGGTCGTTGATCGATTTTCACGCTGATCCAAATAAAAACCTGTCTTCTGACCCGACAGCAGGTCTACCCAATATCGGATCCCCATCTCTTCGATTTGTACCCGGCCTGATTGATCCTGGTTTAAGGCACTTGATGCAGCAGTATTCCCGCGTACTAATCGGACCCGTGGTGGCAAACCTTCCAAACCTCTTACTTCGACGTCTGAGCGCTCATAGATTTGTTCAATTCCGGTTATTTCCACGAGTAAATCCACAATCGGTTCCAGCCAGAACTCACTGCCGCTCGTTAGAGACTGGACAACCAGGTTGTCCGCGTAACGATCTACGATTAATCCTGGAATTCCATCCGATTCCGCATGAACCAATCGATATGCATTTGTCTGCTCGGGATCAATAAGGTCCTGACGTACCTGGATGGCTCGAACGAGCCGCCCCCGTAAAAAGGATCGGTCGATGATTGCATCTGGATCCCAGCTCCAAATGCGCACGCGAATCTGCGATTTCGAACTATAGGAACCCTTGGCCAGGAAAGTGGCATTGGCATCAATGACATCGACAGTTTGACCATCGCTCGGTTCCCCGTCAATATCTGCAATAGCTCCGGAAAAGATCCATGGATGCCGCCGAAGGACTGGCTTCTCTCGCCCGGGTTTTAAGCGCACCTTCAAGAAAGAATACCCACTTCCTTCCCAGCTCCCTCCATGAGATTCATAGCATGCTCGATTTCGGCTGCTTCATGTGCTGCGGTGATCGTTGCCCGTAACCTCGCCGCACCAGGCGGAACAGCTGGAGATACAACCGGCAGGACAAAAACGCCCCGCTGCTGAGATGCGGCCGTCATCATGAATGCCTCCTCATCGCTGCCGCATAGAACTGGTACAATGGCCGTTTCGGTCTGCATGGTATCGAAACCCCGCGCTTGCATCCCCTCAATAAATTGCCTGGTATTTGCGCACAAGTTTTGGACGCGCCAGGGCTCGTCCAAAATTACCTTGAATGCCTCATTTGCTGCTGCAGCCTGTGCGGGAGGCAGTGCGGCTGAAAAGATATATGCCCGGCTGGCGTGCCTTAAATAGTCAGCAATATCAGTTTTCGCCGCGATGTAACCGCCAGCAGATGGGATAGTTTTGCTCAGCGTTCCCATTTTTATATCGATCCCATCCGTTATGCCGAAGTATTCTTCGATCCCACGTCCGCTTTTGCCCAAGACCCCCAAGGAATGAGCTTCATCGACCATCAGCCAGGCATTGTATTTCTTGCACAGACCCACTATTCCCGGGAAATCGATGATATCGCCGTCCATGCTGAACACCGCATCTACCACGACCAACTTTGCCGCATCAGATTCTATCTGCTGCAGCCGGGCCTCCAACGCTTCCATATCGTTATGAAAGAATCGCAAGAATTTTGCCCCGGACATCAAACAGCCGTCCACAATACTGGCATGATTCAGCTTGTCAGAAATCACGTAATCCCCTCGCCCAACCAGTGTGGAAACGACAGTTAGATTGGTCACATACCCCGAGCTATACGTAATGGCAGATTCAGTACCTTTGAACTCGGCGATCGTCTCTTCCAATTCTTGGTGCACCGGCAGGCTGCCCGCCAGGCTGCGAACACCGTGAGTGCCAGTTCCATATTTGTCCACAGCCTCCTTGGCAGCATGATTGATCCGCGGGTGGCCGATTAGCCCAAGATAGCTGTAAGATGCATACATGCCCATTTCCCTCCCATCAACCAGCACCCGAGCGCCACCTCTCAATTCGGAAATTGGCAGATTGTAGAAATAAAGTTCATTCTGTTTAAGACCGGCTACCCGATTTGTAATCGCGCGGATTCTTCGGGTCACCGCGTCATCGACTTTTTCAATCTCCATTCCTTTTCTCCTATCCGCCAAGCGCAACTCGGGCAAGTTTAGCCCACCGCGGAAAAACTGTCAACAGCTCTGGACAATGCTCCTTTAGTGCCTATATCTCACCGGCCAGTCGGCGCAGCTCGTGTTCATCGATGATTGGAACTCCCAACGCCTGGGCCTTGGTATATTTTGACCCCGGTTCTGCGCCGGCAACCACGAAGTTGGTTTTGCCACTCACCGATCCGGTTACCTTTCCACCATGTGCTTCAATAAAACCTTTAACTTCCTCTCTGGTAAAGCCGGGTATTGTGCCGGTGACAACGAAGCTTAATCCTTCCAGAGTGCTGCGAACTGCCTCTGTTGTTTGCCTCTTTTCCCGGCTTGGCCAGACGCCTGCCCTACGGAGTTTCTCCAATACTTGCTGGTTGGCGGGTCGGGCAAACCAGTCAACGATTGATTGCGCGATATTGGGTCCGAAGCCCTCAATTGACTGGATTTCCTCGGCACTCGCTCTTGCCAGAATATCCAGGTCCTGGTAATGCTCCGCCAAATCCGCCGCGGCGACTTCGCCAACGCCACGAATTCCCAGTGCGATGATTAGCCGGGCCAGCGATCTCTCTTTCGAATATTGGATTGAAGCCAGGAGGTTATCAGCCTTTTTTTCAGCAAACCCCTCCAGTTGCAGTAAATCCTCTTTCTGCAGCGCATATAGATCCGCTACGTCCCGCACTAATCCCGCTCGAACCAATTGTTCTACGATCCTTATTCCTAGCCCAACGATATCCATCGCGCCACGGGACACAAAATGCTCCAAATTCCTAACCAGCTGTGCCGGACAGGCGGCATTTACACAGTACCAGGCAACCTCCCCCTCCAGGTGTTCCGCCGCTTCTCCGCAGGATGGACAATTTTCCGGAGGTACGTAAGGCTGCTCCTCTCCCGTCCGGGCGGCCTGTACCGGTCCAATAACATAGGGGATTACGTCTCCGGCTCGTTTTACCAGTACCCGATCGCCAACCCGGATATCTTTTTCAGCAATGTAATCAAAGTTGTGCAGCGTCGCCTGGCGCACAATCACGCCGCCGATCTCTACTGGCTCCAAGATGGCATATGGCGTCAGCACACCGGTCCGCCCAACGTTTACACCGATATCCATCAATTTCGTCGTTACTTCTTGGGCTGGAAACTTGTATGCGATCGCTCCGCGTGGATCCTTCCCCACGACTCCCAAATCAGACGCCAGCGCCAAATCGTTTATCTTGATAACAGTCCCATCCGCTTCATAACGAAGATCCGTCCGCCGTCTGGCCCAGTCCTCTGCGGCATCGATCGCCTCCTCAATTGTTTTACAATAGGTGGCATCCAAAACCGGGAAGCCCAGCTCTCTGAGATAGGCCAGGCGATCATATTGGCTCGACGGCAGCCCGTCTTCGCCAGCGACTATGTCATAAGTCAATAGGGTTAATGGCCTCCGGGCCGTCAGGCTTGGATCCAGCTGTCTCAGGGCGCCTGCTGCTGTGTTCCGGGGGGTTTGATAGGTTCTCAGGCCGGCTTGTTCTAAGCGGCGATTGAGCCTTTCAAATTCGGCAATGTATATGAAAACTTCTCCGCGCACCACGAGGTAACTGGGGGCTTTGACGCCGTTGGGTCTCAAAGGGATTCTGAGCGGCAAAGACCTGATTGTCCTCAAATTTATGCTAACTTCCTCTCCAACCTCCCCGTTCCCCCGCGTCGCACCCTGCACGAACACACCATCTCGATAGTGCAGAACTACGGTTAAACCATCCAGTTTTGGCTCGACGACAAAATCCGTTTCTCTGACTCGTGGATCCAGACGAGCGATCCTCTGAAACCAGGCCCTGACACCTTCGGCATTAAAAGCGTTCGACAAACTTAGAATTGGTACCGGATGCTGGACTTTTTCAAACCTGTCCGCCGGAGCGGCTCCAGCCCGCTGGGACGGAGAGTCAGGCGTTACCCACTCCGGATGTTCCGCCTCGATTTTTAGCAGCTCCTGCAGCAACAGATCGTACTCATAATCACTGATAACGGGATCATTATGAATATGATAGCGATAGTTGTGATAACGAATTTCGCGGCGCAACGTCTCCAGCCTTTGCTGAAGTTGGTCGGTTTGCATATGGGCTTCCTCTATTATGAAGTTTGATAGCGTTCTGAGATCGCTTTAAGTGTACCTTCCGGAGAAGCAGGCTCGTGGCTTTCTGCCAAGACACTACGCTCTGCAAGGGTTGCAGCCGATAGCAATACTAAGGTTACCCACACCAAGTCAGCCAGGAGCAGGTGGATGAGCTGAATCGGTACAGGCGCCAGCAAAAGGAGGTTCGCCACTCCAACCCCAAATTGAATCAAGAAGAGAACGATCAAAGCCAGGGCAAAGCGTCTTATAAATCTGTCATCTCTCAACAGACCTAAAACTCCGCTGAGAAATACAAGGTAAAAACCCACTAAAACGGCCAGGAACGGATGCCAGACCCTCAAACGAATGAGAAAATGAGCGGATGCGGAAAAATCTTGCTGCAAGCCTTCAGAGAGGGAAGCTGCCGGGAAAAGGGTGTCGCCCAGAGCCGTTACTGCTCCTGACATTCCCAGCACCAAGACGCCAAGCAGTCCCAGGCATAAACCCCAGAAGGCGCTTCCCTTACCCGGAATCTTAATCGGATTACCTCCGGACGCCCACCAACCAGTCAAAGAGATCGAAGCCAACAACAGAAATGTGTTTACCATATGAACAGCGATGAAAACCGCCCTTCCCACAGACGCGTCATCTCCTACCCATTCAAATAATACGAGACCGGCCCCGACCAGTGCTTCGATGATGATGAAGGTCGTGGACAGCCAGGCTCCTGTACGGATATGGCTGCCCTTCGGGTAGATGCGCCAGGCCCATACCAGCAGGCCCAGGACCAATAATAAAGAGAAACCGCTTGTGAGACGATGCGTAAACTCAATCAACGTCTCCATTTGGGAAGCACGCGGCAGGACTTCACCGTTGCAGAGCGGCCAATGGTTGCCGCAGCCTGCGCCTGATCCCGTCGCCCTCACGTAAGCTCCCCACATAATAACCAGCAAGTTATAAATCAACACGCCCCAGGCGTACTTTGCAAAGTTGGTCAATCCCATTTTATATTTAGTCCCAAGACCCAACGGGCCAATCTGTAATTCCTCACTCAGGACACTGCAGTCCGATATAATCCAGCCAACCCAATACCTCATCCTGAATTTCGTTGCCTCTTAGGTCATCCCCGATAAGTCCAGCGTATGGAGAGCCAAATCGATCGAGCACAAAAATTATACAGGCATCTTTTTGATTTACGGGCAACATATCCAGATATTTCCTACGGATCCTGCCCGTTTCATCCGCCAGGATAGGGTATGGTGAAATGCTCTCGTCAGGCAACCCCTCCTTAGAAGTTGGCCACACGATCAGAACCTGAGCGTTTTGGAACCAGTAGTCATCCTCTCGTGCAGAAAAGTTATTGACAACCCTGACACTGTTGCCCAGGTTTGAGGAGCTGGCAAAGAAAAGTACTATATTTGAACGAGATCGATAGAACGACAAGTCTACCAGGCCATTTCGATTGGATGGCAGCTGGAAAGCTGGTGCCGGTCTCCCGTTTTCAGCCTGATACAGATCGAAACTCTCAACCATAATGCCTATATTATATCCAAAACCAGCGCTCGAATTCTCACCCGTCTGCCAAGCACAATCCACTGATTTTGCGCCTAGGATCAACAGACCAATGCCGGTTCAGCCAATGATTAAACGGAAGAAAACAAATCTGATAACTAATCGCCTAATCACTAAATGCCCAATCACTAATCGACTAAAATGGATATAATGGCTCTGGTCCTCACATAGATTGATCTGCATCCGTTTGCTTATGGCCGAAAAAATTCTGATCGTCGAAGACGAACCCGCTTTGCAAGAAACCCTGGCTTACAATCTGGCTCGCCAGGGATATCAAGTCGAAACCGTTGGCGATGGACAGGCAGCGCTTGAAAAAGCCCGCCAGGCCGAGCCCGATCTGATCGTGCTCGACATCATGCTGCCCATCCTGGATGGATTCGAGGTCTGCCGCATCATTCGGCAGGAGATGAACGTGCCGATATTGATGCTGACGGCTCGAGATGACGAGATCGACCGGGTTATCGGTCTGGAGATGGGTGCGGATGATTATCTGGTCAAGCCTTTCAGCATGCGCGAGTTCCTTGCGCGAGTAAAGGCCCAGCTTCGTCGAGTGCGCCTGATCAAACAGGAAATGGATGCTCGAGCGGCTCAGCCGAAAGAGAAGCTTGAATTCGGCGACCTGCTGATAGATTTGGGTCGGCGCGAAGTTCTCCTGGCGGGAGAGCCTTTATCGCTGAAACCAAAGGAATATGATTTACTTCTCTTCCTTGCCCGGCATCGCGGTCAGGTCTTGACGCGCGATCTTATTCTGGAAAGGGTTTGGGGTTGGGATTTCAGCGGCGGCAGCCGCACTGTCGATGTGCACGTTCGCTGGTTGAGGGAAAAGATCGAAAGCGATCCCGCTCAACCGGAGCGGATTGTAACCGTGCGGGGAGCGGGTTATCGATTTGAAGGGTAATATTCGACTTTGCCGGTTACCCCATTCGTCCAGTGATGTAATCTTCGGTAAGCTGTTCCGCAGGTCGGGTAAACATCCGCTCAGTGGGAGAAAACTCAACGAGCTCCCCCAACCAGAACAATCCAGTAACGTCGGAAACACGTGCAGCTTGCTGCATATTGTGTGTCACGATAACGATGGTATACTCCGTCTTTAGCTCGTGAATCAAATCCTCAATTCGTAGGGTCGCAATTGGATCCAGAGCTGAAGCAGGCTCATCCATTAAGATCACCTCGGGTTCGACCGCTAAGACCCGGGCAATACATAAGCGCTGCTGTTCTCCCAGGGAGAGTCCTAAGGCACTTTCATCTATCCTGTCCTTTACTTCGTTCCATACTGCAGCCCGCTGTAAGCTCATCTGGACAATTTCATCCAATTCAGCTCGATCGTTGGTAAGACCCAGAACTCGTGGTCCAAATGCCACGTTGTCATATACGCTTTGGGGAAAGGGGTTGGGCTTCTGGAATACCATGCCAACTCGTTGTCGCAAATTTGCCAGGTCCATGTTAGCGCGGTAAATATCTTCCCCATCCAATAAAATTTGGCCTTCGATACGCGTATTGGGAATCGTATCGTTCATCCGGTTCAGACATCTGAGAAAGGTCGATTTCCCACAGCCGGATGGTCCGATTAGAGCGGTGACCTGATGCGGCATGATATCCATGCCAATTTGGCTTAAGGCCCGTTTGGTCCCATAATAAAAGTTCAGATCTTTTACGATGAATTTTGGCTCCGGATTGATCATGCCTGAATTTTACCCTGTTTGACCTGGCCTTGTTCAGAGGGATATTTATGAATATAATCAGATTGATGAAATTAATCACATATGTCGTGCTTATCCTTTTCTTGTTCTTCGCAACGTCTTGCGGTGCAAGCTCTACTCCTCAAGAAAATGGAGATGTTGGTGAAGAGCCAGGTGTATATATCGAGAACGAAGGTTCTGACACGATCGTAAATTTGGCCCTGGCCTGGGCCGAACGCTACCAATCGATCCGCCCAGAAGTGAGAATTGCGGTCACCGGCGGGGGATCGGGAACCGGGATTGCCTCCCTGATTAACGGTACCGTTGATATCGCCAATGCTTCTCGGCAAATCAAACCCGAAGAAATCGAGAGCGCCAGGGCAAGGGGAATAGATCCCAAAGAGTTTGTCATTGCTCGGGACGCTATCGCGGTGATCGTACATCCCAGCAACCCGGTCGACAAACTCACTCTTCAACAAATCTCCGATATCTTCAGTGGCAAATTTAATAACTGGCAGGAACTCGGTGGCGAGAATCGACCTATCGTCCGTGTATCTCGCGAGACAAATTCTGGCACTCATGTATATTTCCTTGAGGAAGTGCTCCGCCTGGGCGAGCAGGACAATGATACGCTTTTTTCACCTGATACACTATTGCTGCCCTCCTCTGAGGGGATCATCGCTGAGGTCCGGGACAATCCGAATGTGATCGGCTATGATGGTCTTGGATATATTACGCCGGATGTGAAGGTCATCGCGGTCGCCAGAAACGAGAAAAGTTCATACATCCTTCCCTCAGTCGACACGGTGAATAACGGAGAATATCCTATCGCCAGAAATTTGTATATGTACACTGATGGCGAGCCAAAAGGCGCTATCCGGGAATACCTTAACTGGATTATGGGTCCAGAAGCTCAGGAAATTGTTCGGGAGTTGGGTTTCGTACCAATATCAGACGAGAGCATCGCAAAATCGGCCGGATCTGAAAATTAGCAAATAAACTTAGATACGCTCATGAAATCATCAAATACCTGGTTTGAATTCTTCATTAATCAACTCATCAGGATATCGGGCTATTCTGCGATAGTCTTTGTCTTGATGATCTTCTTCTTTCTGCTTAGGGAAGGATTACCAACCTTAACCGAAGTTCCCCTGAGAAGTTTATTCAGCGTTCGATGGTATCCGATCGAAGATCTCTTCGGCATCCTACCCTTGATCGGCGGATCAATCGTCGTGACAATCGGCGCTGGTCTGGTCGCCATACCTTTAGGGGTTGGCACAGCCATCTTCATAGCTGAAATCGCTCCGCGTTGGGCAAGGGAAATCCTTAAACCGCTTATCGAAGTGCTGGCCGGTATCCCCTCCGTTGTGCTTGGGTTTCTCGGTTTCATTGTTCTGGCTTCGCTTTTTCGCCGTCTTTTTAACCTTCCTACCGGTTTATCGGCCTTTACGGGTTCATTACTATTAGGGGCCATATCCATCCCGACCATCGTGTCGGTTGCCGAAGATGCTCTAGATGCAGTGCCCAGAGCTTACCGCGACTCCGCCCTCGCCATGGGTGCAACGGAATGGCAGACGATATGGATGGTAACGCTCCCCGCAGCCCGGTCGGGCGTTCTTACTGCGATCATGCTGGGCATTGGTCGCGCTATCGGTGAGACGATGACGGTGCTGCTCGTCACCGGCAACGCACCCACCCTACCGACCGGACTAAGTGCCCTGTTCAGGCCGATCCGAACAATGACGGCGACGATAGCTGCAGAAATGGGTGAAGTGGCCGGCGGCAGCACCCATTACCATGTTTTATTTTTCATCGGTATCACATTGTTCATTATTTCCTTAGCGATCAACATCACCGCTTCCGCTGTAGTATTTCGCCAGCGCCGGCGGGCTGAAAGAATTTTGTCATAATCGAGCTATGAAAAATCGATCTACCTCTTCGGTTCGGTACCACATCCAACGGTTCGGCTTTGGTTTTCTGACCCTCCTGACAGTCTTAACCGTTGCGCCAATTATTCTCATCGTAACCTATATATTCCTTCAAGGATTGCCCGCCATTTCTTTCGAATTTCTCACCGGATTTCCGCGCGACGGAATGCGAGCTGGCGGCATCCTCCCAGCGATTGTCGGTACCATTTTATTGACCATCGGAACAGCTATTTTTTCCGTCCCTCTCGGAATTTTTGCCGCAATTTATCTTTCAGAATATGCGACCGAGAGCCGCTGGACGCAGCTCATTCGTATCGCCATTATCAACCTGGCCGGCATTCCCTCCGTTGTTTACGGCCTTTTCGGATTGGGTCTTTTCGTTTTGTTCTTGAATTTCGGCACAAGTGTCCTGGCTGGATCGCTTACGCTGGCCATCATGACATTACCGGTAATCATCAGCACAGCTGAAGAGGCGCTTCGAGCTGTGCCCCAATCTTTTCGCGTGGTCAGTGTTTCGGTCGGAGCCACCCAATGGCAGACAGTTCGCCGCATCGTTCTTCCTCAGGCGCTCCCCGGTATCCTGACCGGTATCATCTTAGGCCTCGAGCGCGCTGCTGGTGAAACTGCCCCCATTCTTTTCACGGTTGCGGCATTCTTCTTACCCCGCCTGCCGCAATCCCCCTTCGATGCTACCATGGCGCTGCCCTATCATCTTTTTGTAATCTCCGCCCATGTCCCTGGTATGCCGGTCCAAATCCAATATGGCACTGCCCTTGTTCTGCTTTCGTTTGTGCTGGGAATGAATATTCTCGCTACTACCATTCGCTCCCGTGCCAGAGCCCGCCGCCAATGGTGATTCGTAATTTCCCAAAAAAGTAGGGTTTGCCCCCAATCATTGCGATGATAAAGTGATTTTATTCAATGGATAACAACAATAATAAAATCGTAATCGAGAACTTAACCGTTGGATATTCCGATGGTACCGAATCCCTCAGGGATATTAACATGGTTATCCCTGCCCGCGCAATTACCGTGATTTTTGGACCTGCAGGCGGAGGAAAATCAACTTTATTACGCACGATTAATCGGCTCAATGATCTTGCAGATGTCACCAGGCTGACGGGGCGTGTTTTATTGGACGGGAAAGACGTCCTCGATCCAAAATTAGATGTGATCTGGCTGAGGCGACGGATTGGGATTGTCTTTGCTCGACCGGTTGTATTGCCGATGAGCATCCGCCAAAATCTTACCTATGGTTTAGAGTTGGCTGGTGAAAGGCAAAGGACCCGACTGGACGAAGCTGTAGAACACAGTCTTCGCCAGGCTGCTTTGTGGGATGAAGTTTACGATCGGCTGGATGATCCCGCTTCAGATCTGTCCGGAGGTCAACAGCAGCGTTTGTGTTTGGCGCGAGTGCTTGCCCTGGAACCGGAGGTCATTCTTTTGGACGAACCGACTTCGGGACTGGATCCAATATCCACCGGTAAAGTGGAAGCTACATTGCAGGATCTCAAAGAGCGCTATACCATCGTGCTTGTACCCCACTCGATTCAACAAGCCTCCCGAATGGCTGACTCTTGCGCTTTTTTCTTACAAGGGGAACTGGTTGAATATGCAGACGGCAAAAGCATTTTTACCAACCCTAAGGACCAGCGCACGGAAGATTATATTACCGGACGTTTCGGCTGATGAATTAGCAAACCCATGTTCCATAGCATTCGATGGCGCATCGCCATACCCTACTTTCTCCTAATCCTTGCCGCAATGTGGGGATTAGGGTTATACATTTCACGGTTCGTGCGTCAATCTCAATTGAGCCAGATGGAAAGAGAATTGACCGCCGAGGCGCTGTTGATTGGCGATTTTTGGAAGCAATCCATGGCTGACACTGGCGACCAAAAGCGGTTAGATTTTTTAGCAAAAAACTGGTCCGAGCATCTCGACGCCCGCGTAACGCTAATATCCTCTGACGGTACGGTTCTGGGAGAGTCGCACGAAGATCGCGAACAGATGGAAAATCATCTCGAGCGCATTGAAGTCCAACAGGCTATCGCTGAAGGTAGAGGCATGAGCATCCGGTTCAGCCGGACCGTTGGATACGAAATGATGTACGTCGCAGTTCCTGTAGTCGTCGCTGGCACGGAGATCGGTTTTGCCCGAGTAGCTTTGCCTCTCGTCGAAATAGATGCAAACGTCGACCAACTTCAGCGTTCAATTTTTGTTGCTACTTTGCTCGCAGCAATTTTGGCGATCATGATCGCCTTCGCCATCACGCAGTACACCACGCGCCCGCTGGTGGAACTTACGGGGGCTGTAAAGACAATAGCCATGCAGGGTCCTCAAGCGAAATTAATACCCACAACGAAAGATGAGATCGGGCAGTTAGCCCGAGCTTTCAATGACATGCGCAGGCAGCTCCGCAACCAATTTTCAAATCTTGAAAAAGAGCGCAGCAAATTGGCTGCAGTTTTAGAACAGATGACGGATGGCCTGCTGATTGTGGATGACCAGGGTAAAGTGCAGCTCATGAATCCGGCGGCCGAGCGTATGTTTGGTGTCTCGATAGCTGCTGCCGTCGGAAACTCGTTAGCAGAGGCGCTTCGGCACCACCAGATAGTCGATCTCTGGCAGCGCAGTCGCAAAACGGGCGAGGGACAGGTGGAAGCAATCGAAATCTCCACAATGAGAATGTTCTTTCAGGGGGTGGCCATTCCCCTCGAAGACGCTTTACCTGGTAATACACTCCTGCTTTTCCAGGATCTTACCCATGTGCGGCATTTGGAAACAGTCCGGCGAGACTTTATCAGCAATATTTCCCACGAACTGCGCACACCTCTCGCCTCTCTTAAAGCGCTCACTGAAACTCTTCAAGAAGGCGCATTAGAAGATCCTGCTGCTGCCCGGCGATTTCTTTCCCGAATTGAAACAGAAGTTGATTCCCTCGCCCTGATGGTCCAGGAACTTCTCGAACTTTCCAGGATCGAATCCGGAAAGGTTCCCCTTCATTTCACAGCGGCTTCTCCCATTAATTTATTAACCAATGCTGCGGACCGTTTAAGACTTCAAGCAGAACGTTCTGGATTGACTTGGGAAATCGAAATTTCAGAAGATATACCTGATGTATTCGCGGATCCTCCTCGTCTGGAACAAGTAATCGTCAATCTTCTCCACAATGCAATCAAGTTCACATCTCGTGATGGAAAAATCGTTCTGAAAGCAGAACCGTACAATGGAATGGTGTTGTTTGTGATCAAGGATAGCGGTGTCGGAATATCTAAGGAGGACTTACCGCGGATTTTCGAACGTTTTTATAAAACAGACAAAGCTCGGGCCAGCGGCGGGACCGGATTGGGACTCTCAATCTCGCGGCATTTGGTCGAAGCTCACGGTGGACGCATCTGGGCCGAAAGCATGGAGGGGAAAGGCAGTAGTTTCTACTTTACGATTCCAATTGCTGATTAATCTTGACTTTTTTCTAGCCACTGGACACTTTTTGAATGAGAGCCAAAACGCTGGTTGAGTAGCGACGAAGGAGCGTATCGAAACCCGTTTTGGCGGCGGTTCTTGGTTTCGATACGTTGCAACGAACGCAACTACTCAACCAGCGAACCGCCTGCAGCGAAATCTGTCCGGGACCTAATTT
>Ga0209640_10002193_pt1 | contig 16974 bp, 18 predicted proteins | sample RifCSP10_1_FD_184018 | JGI IMG/M metagenome (GOLD analysis project Ga0209640, IMG submission 184018) | Soil microbial communities from Rifle, Colorado - Rifle CSP2_sed 10_1 (SPAdes) (version 2) | ecosystem: Environmental > Terrestrial > Deep subsurface > Rock core/Sediment | place: Rifle... | reverse complement strand
TGGTCGGCGGCATGGTGGCCGTACCGACGGAGACCTATTACGGGCTCGGTGTAAATCCGTTCAATGAGGCGGCTGTTGACCGACTTCTTCAACTCAAGGGACGAGCGAATGGGAAGCCGATTCTGGTCTTGATTGGGCACCGTGCACAGCTGTCCCTGCTTGTCCGGGAGGTTTCTTCCGTCGCGACGTTCTTGATGGACACTTTTTGGCCTGGCCCCTTGACAATCCTCTTTGCGGCCCATTCATCGCTCCCGCACAATCTAACGGCTGGAACCGGTACTGTGGGTGTGCGGCTCAGTTCATGTCGTCCTCTGGTCGAGCTGTTGGCGGTAACCGGGCCCCTCACCGGTACCAGCGCCAACCGTTCCGGAGGCCTCCCGGCGCACGAGGCGCATCAGGTACAGGAAACGTTGGGGCAGGACGTTGATCTAATCGTTGATGCGGGACCTACACCGGGCGGACCCCCCTCGACCGTCGTCGATGCGCGGGATACGGTTCGCTTGATCCGCGAGGGAGCCGTCACTCGACAGATGCTGCAGAACGTGCTACAGACACGTGGCATTTCACTGATGTAAGAATTCATGCGCGCATCGATGCAGATTCGATGAAAGGAGGAACCTGGATATGGTGATGAGAAGACGGGCGATGAGATCTCTCGGCGTAGTGCTGGGGTTCGCTCTGGTGCTGAGCATGTCGGGGTGCGACTACTGGCCGCCGGCATTGCAGGCGCAGATTGAGCAACTGCGATCGGAGACGCAGACGTTGACGATGGAAAGGACTCAGCTCCAGGCGCAGGTCAACGATTTATCGAAGGCGAAACAGGACATGCAAACGCAGATCGATGATCTGAGTCGGGTCAATCGAGAAAAGACGGGAATGATCACGAGTTTACAAAACCAGCTTGATGCGGCGCGCGCGAAAGCCGTGAAGGCGACGGCTCACAAGGCTCCGGCCAAATCGACCGCGAAACCAGCCGCCAAGCAGCCGGTCAAGAAAAAGACGGCAACCAAGCGTTAGCGGAATCTGTCAGGTTGAGCTCGAAGAGTTTCCCGATGGAGATGTGCTGCTTGGTGTCGACGAAGTTCCTGTCCCACCGCCGGATGATGGCGTAGAAGGTGTCGTGGCGGACGCGGCGGCGGGCGCCGCTGGCGTTGTTGAGGCGCTCTCTGCCGTTTCTTTCGTCGGGCTGGATGTCGAATCCGAGGACTCGCCCGTGGGCGGTTTCATCTTGTCCGAGTAATCGGTGACGTACCACCCGCTGCCTTTAAACATGATGGCAGGAGCCGAGATAATTCTGTTGACCGGCTTCCCGCATTGTGCGCAGGTTGCGACCGGATCATCCTTCATGCTCTGCTTCAATTCAAACTTGTATGAACATTCCTGGCACAGGTATTCGTAAGTCGGCACGATCAACCCTCCGCAGCTGGCTCAGCTATTCGCCAGCAGATAATACTGGGAACGAAACAGTCAAGGGACGACTTGATCACACGAAAAGCTTTCCAAACGTCTTCGCAAGGCGGTCAAGCCCGCGCTGGATCGCCTCCATGCTGGTTGCGTATGACAGCCGTATGTGATGCCGGCTCCCGAACGGCTCTCCAGGCACTACGGCCACCTGGGCTTCCTTCAGGAGATGGTTCGCCAACTCCTGTGGTGATGTGATGGGGCCAGTTGGTCCTTGTCGGCCAAGCACGCCGCTTATATTCGGAAATGCATAGAACGCTCCGCTCGGCATTCGACAGGTCACACCGGGAATGCTGTTCAATCGGTCGACCATGAATTTCCTCCTGCGGTCGAACTCTACGACCATCTTCTCGGTAAACGGTCCGCCGAGCTTCAGGGCGGCGACGGCCGCTTTTTGGGATATCGAACAGGGATTCGATGTACTCTGACTCTGAATATTCGCCATGGCCGTGAGGAGATCTTTGGGTCCGGCAGCATACCCGATGCGCCAGCCTGTCATGGCATAGGCTTTCGAGACGCCGTTGATGACCACAGTCTGGGCCGCCACCTCTGGACTCAGTGTGGCAATGCTGATGTGCGTCGCTCCATCGTAGAGCACTTTTTCGTAAATCTCGTCGGAGATAATCAGAATTTTGTGACGGACGGCGATGGTCGCGATCGCTTCGAGTGTTTTCCGATCATAGGTGGCGCCGGTTGGATTGCAGGGACTATTGACGATAATCGCCTTGGTTCGGGGCGTGACCAATCGCTGCAAGTCGTCTGGATTGATCGCATACCCGTTGGTTTCGCTGGTTGACAGGAACAGCGGTGTCGCATCGTTCAGCAGTGCTTGGTCGGAATACGAAACCCAGTAAGGCGCCGGAATGATGATCTCATCGCCCGCTTCCAAGAATGCTTCGGCCAAGTTATAGAGCGAGTGTTTGGCGCCACACGATACCAGGATTTGCGATTTCTCATACCGCAACCCTTGCTCGGTATAAAGCTTCTCGATAATAGCTTGGCGTAGTTCATCGATTCCCGATGACGGAGTGTACTTGGTAAAGCCGGCTCGAATGGCCGCTTCGGCGGCGGCCTTCACCGGTTCAGGGGTGTCGAAGTCCGGTTCTCCTGACGAGAAATCGACGACATCGAGTACCTGCGCAGCCATGACCTTGGCCGTAGCGGTCATAGCTAAGGTAGGGGAAGGGGCGATGCGACTCACACGCGCAGCAAGTTTCATGACTTAAGACTTCGGATACGTTCTTGTAAGCGTCGTGCTACTTCGGGGTGAAGAAATTCGGTCAAGGCTCCGCCGTGGCTGGCCACATCTTTGATAATGGTAGACGAAAGATAAGAATATTCTTCGCTCGGCATCAAAAACACCGTCTCAACTTTCTTGGCCAGCTTTCGGTTGATGAGGGCCATCTGAAATTCATGTTCAAAGTCTGAAATTGCGCGCAAGCCCCGAATAATGGCGTGAGCGCCGGACCGTTCGACATAGTCGACCAACAATCCATCGAACGCCGTCACTTCCACTTGGCCGAGATCCTTCATGACCAATTTCACCATATCAAGTCGCTCGGCCAAATTGAAGAGCGGGTGCTTTGACGGATTGGGAGCGACAGCAATCACTACCTTGTCGAATACGCGCAGACTGCGGGTGATGATGTCGGAGTGGCCGTGTGTGATGGGGTCGAATGTGCCGGGGTAGATGCCAATCTTCATGGCTGTGCCGCGCCGGAAAACGAAAAGAGGGATAACGCGGTGTCGCCGTAGTGATATCGGCGTAAGAAGGCGCTTCGGCCCAGATGGGTGGGCAGTGGTGTCTTCTCTGCATGTTCGACGACCAGCCAGGAGTCGGCGGCGAAAAGGCGATCGGTCGCCGCATCGTCAAACAACGATTCAAGCTCCTGTGCGATGGCATAAGGCGGGTCGGCAAATACTATGTCGTATGGGCCGCTCCACTGATTTGGCCGGCCGAGGAACTGTTTTACTGTTTGGGCTTGAATGGTCATCTGATGGCCCATCTTACAATCCAAGACATTCTGACGCAGGAGTTTCAACGCCTTCGCGCTCGATTCGACACATGTGACATGCGTGACGCCTCGACTCAATGCCTCGATACCGACGGCCCCCGTCCCTGCATAGAGATCCAGAAAGCGACTGTTCAGAAGCCGATTTCCAAGAATTGAGAACAGTGCTTCCCGAACCCGGTCGGAAGTGGGACGGAGAGCGGCTCCCTGCGGCCCGCGGAGGTGCCGGCCTCGGTGGGTTCCTGCAATGACGCGCATGTCAGATGACTGCCATTCTCTAGTGCACGTGACTCTAACATAGCGTTTTTGAAGGGGTCAAGAAAAGTCGGATCATTGGAGTCGAATCAATCTACCAGGAGGTGATTTAGAAGGCTCGGAACTGCCGAAGAGCCGGTGAGTCTACTAAACTTCTGTTTTGACGGTCTCCCAGGGGGAGGACTATAATGCGGCGGCTGATTGCGACCGGTTGTGATCGCCCGATCCGTAAGAGTGATGCCCCAGCGTAATCATTGCGGATCGGGTTCGTGAGCCGAAGCTGTGAGCTTAGCGAGTGGCGACAGGCTGGGGATCCCGTGCTGCCAAGCTCTTTCTTCGATTGTTGGAGATGGTGCGATCAATAATGGCGCCGCAGTTGATGCACTTCCATGCGTAGAATATGAGAAAGAAATCCGAAAACCGTTCCAACATCATCAGGCCTTTGCACTTCGGACATTCCATTGATCCCTCCCAGGTTTCTACGTTCACAGCTGTTGGCGTAGTCAAGCAAGAGCTGCACCAATTTGTCGTATTTCAATATTTCAATGAGTTACGAGTTACGTATTTATCTCAAGGGGTAAAAGCGGTTGGTATAACTAGTACAAAAACGTCCGCGCTGTCATTTTTTTGTTCAACGAAGAGGGATGTATGACGGGCACCGTGCGGGGGAAGGGAATTACGTACTGGCCTGAAACCGAACGTCCCCGTGAACGGCTTCTCGCGAAGGGCCCCGATGCTCTTTCAGACGCACATCTCCTGGCGATTCTCCTGAGAACAGGTCGTCGCGATTCGTCTGCTGTGCAAGTGGCCATCGAATTACTTGATCAAGTCGGAGGTGTCGGTGGGTTGGCGAAGTGCGGTGTTGAAGAGCTCTGTGCGATTCAGGGAGTGGGGCCTGCGAAAGCGGCTCAACTCAAAGCGGCCGTCGAACTAGGGAGACGATCCATAGCGGTACCGCTCTCGACCGGCACACGCGTGTCGTCGAGCGCCGATCTCTTCAAGCATTTTCATCCCGCGCTACGCGATGTGAAGCATGAGATCTTCAAAGTGGTGCTTCTTGATGCCAAAAATACGGTGGTGAAAGAGGCCACCGTTTCCGAAGGGAGCCTGACACTCAGCGTCGTCCATCCACGCGAAGTGTTCGCCTTTGCGGTGCGTGAGTCTGCGGCCGGCATTATCTTTCTTCATAACCATCCCAGCGGAGATCCTACTCCGAGCCTGGAAGATCGGCAGTTGACGGATCGATTGGCGGCAGCCGGCAAACTTCTCGGTATCCGAGTGTTGGACCATTTGATTGTCGGGGATGACCGGTATGTGAGTTTTGCTGACGAGGGATGGCTCAAAGGGCAAGGGAGTGACGACTAATGTCGGTGTGCGATGGACATAGTTACAGAACAGAAGTGAAGAGTTTGATGGTCTAAACAGTGTTCTACTGAATGAGGAGGGCATGCCATGGAAGAGACCCGTGTGGAGCCCGTCAGAAATGTCGCGATTGTGTCCAACGTCGGCGCAGGCAAGACATCCCTCAGTGAGGCCATCCTGTATGTCAGCGGGGCCATTCCAGCCCTCGGCGCCGTCACTCAGGGCACGACCGTTTCAGATTTCGAACCGGAAGAACTCCATCATAGAAGTTCTGCCAGTACCAGCCTGCTCCATTTCATCTGGAATCAAACCAGCATTACTCTCGTCGATCCTCCCGGGGCACTCAGCCTTCTCGGAGAACCGCTCGCTGCATTGCGGGCCGTCGATGCCGTTATCATTGTCCTCGATGGCAGCGTCGGTGTCCGGACCGAATTGGTGCGCCTGTGGGCACGGATCAAAGAACTCGACCTTCCCTGTCTCCTTTTCGTGAACGGACTGGATAAGGAAGGGGCTTCGCTTCAAAGTGCATTGGAGGTCTGTCGCAAGCAACTCGAATGCGTCCCGATCCCCATGGTGGTACCGGTTGATTTAGGTCCCCGGTTAGAGGGCGTGGTCGACGTGCTCCATGAGAAACTCATACGGTCTGGACCGACCTCCGCCAAGGTTGAACTGGCATCGGTCCCGGTTTATCTGGAACCGGCAGTGCAGGAAGCACGTAAGCAGCTCATCGAGGCGGTGGCCGAGAGCGAGGAGAAGCTTCTTGAGGCGTATATAGCACAGGGAGATCTGAACCGAGAGGAATTAGTCCAAGGACTTCGCTCCGACATCCTTTCTAGGCAATTTCTTCCGGTGTATGCCGGGTCCGCAATGCGCAACGTGGGAGTCTGGTCGCTGCTGGATGCTATCGTTGGACTGTTGCCGTCGCCTGCCGAACGCGGTGCTGCGCGTCCATTGCGAGGGGTGCATCCAGATACGGGTCACGCGTGTGAACGGAAGGGGAGTGTACAGGAGCCATTTTCGGCCTACGTTTTCAAAACACTGATCGATCCCTTCGTCGGCCGTCTGTCCTATTGTCGAGTGTCGTCAGGAACCATCCATGCTGATTCAACGGTGTTGAATGCATCGCGGCATGTGCGCGAGAAGCTCGGTCATTTCTACACGGTATTCGGGAAACGGCATATAGCCGTGGGATCGGCGAGGGCAGGGGAGATCGTGGCCGTTGGTAAATTAAAGGATACCCAGGCCGGTGACACGCTCTGTCAAGAGAATGAGCCCATATGCTATCCGGGGCTTGGTCTTCCGCGGCCTGTCTTGTCGTTTGCGATTGAGGCTAAGTCCAAAGCGGAGATCGATAAGGTCAGTCTTGGCCTGCATAAGTTGATCGAGGAAGATCCGACGCTGGAATTTATGCGCAATGTGGAGACGAAAGAGATGGTGCTCAGCGGCATGGGTCAACTTCATATCGATCTGGCGTTGGAGAAACTCCATCGAAAATTCGGGGCCGATGTCACCTTGCACACGCCGAAGATTCCCTACCGTGAAACGCTCAAGGCCAAGTCTCAGGCGCAGGGCAAGTACAAGAAACAGACGGGCGGCCATGGGCAATACGGCGATTGTTGGCTGGAAGTGACGCCGTTGCCGCGCGGCAACGGGTTCACCTTTGAGAATCGCGTCGTCGGAGGGGCGATCCCCCGGAACTTCATCCCGGCTGTGGAGAAGGGTGTGATCGAGGCGATGCGCGAAGGGGGGTTGAGCGGTTTTCCCGTCGTCGATGTACACGTGTCCGTCTACGACGGGTCCTATCACGTGGTCGACTCGTCCGAGATGTCGTTCAAGATTGCAGGGTCGATGGCCTTCAAAAAAGCAATGGAAACTGCGCATCCGGTGCTGCTCGAACCGATGATGACGGTCGAGATCGATGCGCCGACCGATGCTGTGGGGACGGTGATGGGAGACTTGAACGCAAGACGAGGCCGCATCGTGTCCGTCAGCGCGAATGACCATGCCGAGCAGATCAAGGCGCTCGTGCCGCTCGCGGAGCTGCTCAAGTATGCGCCGGTGCTCAATGCGATGACGGGAGGGCGGGGAAGCTATGTGATGGATTTCGCCCGCTACGACGAAGTGCCGCGCGAGCTGGCCGGAAAGGTCATCGAGCAGCACAAGGCTGAACGGCACGCCGTGGCTGCCCACTGAGGTGCATCAGTCAGTGGACTTGAGGACGACGTAGAACGCGCGGTTCTCTCGAAGCACGCGGAGCAACACCGTTTCCCCTCGCCGAACCCTCGTGATGGCCGAGGTGAATTCCCCGACGGAGGCGACTTCGACGCGATTCACTTCCTTGATGAGATCGCCTTCCCGGAGGCCTTCGGCCTGGGCGAGGCTACTGGGTTCCACTTTGGTGATCAGCACACCTTTCGATTCACGCAGTTTGAATTTGTCCGCCAGTCCCGCCGTCAGGTCTTGCACGTCGAAGCCTAGTTTCCCTTCCGTCCTGGCTTGCGGGATCGACACCACAACCGCGGCATCGCGTCGCTCGCTCAGCGGGACATCCAAGATCAGATGTTTGAGGTCCCGGACCACTTCAATCTTCGAGGTGGCGCCAGGAGGGAGCGTGCCGATCAGCCGCGACAACTTATTCGGCGAATCGACTACGGCGCCATCGATTCTGACGATAATGTCGCCGGGCTTAATTCCTGCCGCCGCCGCAGGATCTTTCTCGAAGACTTCATTGACCAGCACACCTTCGCCTTCCGTGACGCCGAATTTCTTGGCCAGCTCAGCCGTCAACGGTTGAATGCCGACGCCAAGCCATCCTCTCACCACCTTGCCCTTCGCTAACAGCTGTTCAATGATCTGCTTGGCCATATTAGACGGAATGGCAAACCCGATGCCCTGGGCAAAGTTGATGATCGCCGTGTTAATACCGATCACCTCACCGCGGAGATTGAATAGCGGGCCGCCGGAATTGCCCGGATTGATCGAAGCATCGGTTTGAATGAAGTTTTCGTAGCGCGACAGATTGATGTTTTCCCGTCCGATGCCGCTGACGACGCCGAGAGTCACCGTACGGTCGAGCCCAAAGGGATTACCCACCGCGAGTACCCATTGGCCGACTTTGACGGTGGTGGAATCGCCAAATCGCGCACTGGGCAGAGGCCGGTCTGCCGTCACCTTAAGCAGCGCCAGATCGGTGTCAGGATCTTTGCCGATCACTTGTGCGATCAGTTTTGTCTTGTCGAAGAGCCGCACTTCGATCTCAGCGGCATCGCCGACCACATGGTTATTCGTGACGATGTGGCCGTCGCTGTCTACAATAAGGCCGGAGCCGGAGCCCGACGCATTCGGCGTGCGCTCACCTGGCCCTTCGCGGGGTCGGCCTGGACTCGGAAGCGGAAAGAGGTTCACCACCGAGGGTTTGGCATGTTCGGCCAAATCGGTAATGACGGTCTGGATTTCTTCCAGCATCCGGATGCCGGGCGAGTCAGTCAATGCGGCAACGGCACTCTGTTCTGCAATGGTGGCTGACGGCACAAGGAGAGCGAGGACCAACAGGATGAGGGATACAAGCGAGAGTGATCGATACAAAATCATGGGTAACGCCTCATTAGATCTTGTTGTCATTGTATCGAATAAGTGGCGATGTGCCTACTATCATCCATCCTAAGCAGATTTGGTCGTAGGGGTTTTGAGCGGGCGGCTGGTAAACCATGTGATAAATTGGTCCAAATCTGACTGGATTCCGATCAGCACGACGATATCATCAGATCGGAAGACAAGTTCCTCAGCTGGAGCTAACAGAAAGGGCCCACGCAAAATAGCGGCGATGTGGACAGAAGATGATCGAGGCATCGCGCTTATCGACTGTCCGACCGCGGCGGCGCCACGGGTGATCGACAGCCGTTCAATGCCAGCCGACCGAAGGCTCAAGTCTCGTTGGAGGCGGAGCAAATCATCATGGATCGCTTCAAGTTTGAGTTCCCGGATTTGCGCGTCGACCTGGACCAGCAACTGCTTCAACTCATGGACGCGAACTGTCGCCTGGGTCAGCGTCGCATCGAGCATGCTGAGGGTGGAGTCGGGTTGGTTTCTTGCCAGGAATCGGCGAGAGACCTGATCGACAATCTGCTGACCGACTTCGCCGGTCAGGTGCTCCATACGTTGGAGCAGCGTCGATGCGTGCCAGTGAAGGCGAATGATCTGTACCTTCCGGTTCACGCGTTCCGAAATGGCGAGGATGGCCTCATAGAACGCACCGCCAGTAATCGACAGCTCTTTATGGACACGGCCGAGAAGCTCAAGACTCATGGTCCGATAAGCTCTATTATGTCAACTCGTAAGTAGAGGTGGTTACCTTCTCCTGAACCTTTACTGTCTGGGGAAGAAATTCTTTTGTCTTTCTCGAAGTAAAACTGTTGTCACGAGTTCCTTGGTCAGTTTTTAACAATAAAGACATTTATCCTTTCCTACCTTACCAGATCGACCCAGTCAATACATTACATTGGCCGTTGTCAGTTCTTCGAAACCGATCTGCCAACTATGAGCCCTGAGAAAGACAAGATTGTTGATGTAAGTATCGGTTTGCCTGTTGACCTCGGACAGATCGAGGACCAAGTCCCAAACTCTTCCTGTAACCTCTATTACCTTAACACACCATGCAATACAACTCCTTGGATTTTCTATCGAAGGATCGGTCGAGTTGTCTCGTAAGACCCGTAGAGATGGATAGTCAGTGCGACTCCCCAATGAAGACAGAGAAACCCTGGTTTCGAGGGCGGTGGAACGATGGTAAGAGCTGTGCATCGAGCACGGCTATCCGTTCTCGTTCTTGTGGGCTCTTCTTATTTGCATTCATTGCGATGCTACCCGTATGATCGTGAGCGCCTATGAACTGCACCAAGTGCAAAATAAAAGCCGTCATTAAGTTACCTCGTCACAATGCCGCCTTCTGCAAAGACTGTTTTAATGGCTTCGTCCATGACCAAGTGGCCAAGGCGATCAAGTCGCAGAAGATGTTCAGCAAAGACAACCGCATTCTCGTGGCGGTTTCAGGCGGCAAGGACAGCCTGGCGTTGTGGGATATTCTGCTGAAGATGGGCTACAAGGCCGACGCCCTCTATGTGAACCTCGGGATCGGCGGCTATTCGAAACCGTCGCATATAAAAGTTGTCCGCTTCGCCGAGACCGTAGCGGCCGCGCATGGCGCGACGCTGCATGTCCATACGGTCGAGCTGGATGAAGGCGCCGGCATTCGTGAACTAGCGATGCTGGTCCACCGGCCGACGTGCTCGACCTGCGGCACGATCAAACGCTATCAATTCAATCGCGCGGCGATCGAACACAAGTACGATGTGATGGCCACTGGCCACAATCTCGACGACGAAGCCGCCCGCCTGCTTGGCAACGTGCTCCGCTGGCAGCAAGAGTATCTGGATAAGCAGGCCCCGAGTTTACCGGCTTCCGTTGAGGGTTTCGCCAAAAAGGTCAAACCACTCTATCGTCTCACCGAGCGCGAACTCGCCGCCTACGCGGTGCTGAATAGGATCGATTACATCGTCGAAGAATGCCCCATGGCAAAAGGGGCTCGCACACTTCTCTATAAGGAAGTGCTGAACCGGCTCGAGACGGAATCGCCCGGCACCAAGCAGGCGTTCTATTGGGGTTTCCTCGACAAACAGAGTAAGCCGGAGGCGTCCCCCACCACGATGGCTGAGAAAGACCAAGCGGCCTTACATCCCTGTTCTGCCTGCGGCCAGCCCACCACCGTTGAAATCTGTTCCTACTGCAAACTGATGGCGCGGGCCGGCTCGGCAAAGAGCTGATAGCCAATGGTCTATAGCTAATGAAAAGCGGCTCTATCAGAATTTTCCTTTCGGGCCTTCTTGACCGCCATACGCCATAAGCCATCAGCTATGAGCTCCTGTCTTGAAAAGCCTTCTCTGACCCCGTAAGCTGCTGAACAAACAGTGACGGGTGATCAGTGAGTCGGTTGTGGATACCTAGCGGTTACTTTTCATAGACGGTTACGCCGCTTTTCATCACTCATCACTTGCCACCCATCACGCTCTATTTTCAACGATGGCCACTACACCACGCGACTACTATCAAGTGCTAGGCATATCCCGGATCGCGTCAGCCGACGATATTAAGAAAGCCTATCGCCGTCTCGCCCGCCAAGTTCACCCCGACCTCCACTCCGGCGCCAAGAAAACCGAGATGGAGAAGAAGTTCAAAGAGTTGAATGAAGCGCACGAAGTCCTGTCCGATCCGGATAAACGGAAGAAATACGATCAGTATGGCGCAGAGTGGGAACAGGCCGAAGCCTTTGAGAAAGCCCGCCAACAGGCAGGGGCACGGAGCTACGCCGGCGGAGAGGCTAGCGGGGCATTTGGGGGTGAGGCCTTCTCCGATATTTTCGAGAACTTGTTCGGCGGACGGGGACGGAGCGGAGCGCCGCGTGGATTCGCAAGCCAGGGGGAAGATCTTGAAACGGAGGCGGAGCTCACACTGCGGGAAGTGCTGACCGGCGTGACGAAACGCGTCAGCCTCAGGGAGCCGGTCACCTGCGTCACCTGCCAAGGCAGGCGGACAATTCGAGGGCGGCAGTGCCAGGCTTGTTTAGGCTCCGGCTCGGTCCTGGAGTCGAAGACGATCGAAGTCAAAATCCCCGCCGGGGTGCAGGATGGCACCAGAGTGCGTGTATCCGGGAAGGGCCAGCCCGGTATGAACGGCGGTAAACGCGGTGATCTTTACCTGCATGTGACGATCACCCCGGATCGGGTGTTTCAGCGACACGGGAGCGATCTCCATGTCATCCTGCCTGTCTGGCCATGGGAAGCTGTGTTGGGTGCTGAGGTGATGGCCCCGACGCTCGGAGAGTCTGTTCGCGTCAAAATTCCGCCAGGTAGTCAGGCCGGTGGGAGACTGCGCCTGAAAGGAAAGGGCCTGCCCACTGCATCGGGCAGCCACGGCGATCTTTTCCTGATTCTCCAGATTGCGATGCCCTCTTCGTTGTCCGAGGATGAACGAAAACTATATGAGGACTTGAAACGCCTGCGGCATCAGGACCCGCGCGCGGACCTTCTGGCGATGGCACGACGAGGATAACCGGATGACGCTGGCCGAATAGGCCCCGTTTGCCTTCAGCTCACCCTTAGCTGTTTGTGGCCTTCGACATGTTGCGCGCCCAGCGATCCGCCGCGCAGGAGACCGCCGAGGAAACCGCAGCCGGAACCGGCAAGGAAGACATTGCCATCACCCTCTTGGCGATTCCGATGCCGGCGGGACCAGCCGCCATTTCAACAGTAATTCTGCTGGTAGCCTAGGCTGCTTCTTGGGTCCACCGAGGGGTGTTGCTCGCTTGCGTTGCGCTGGTCGGTGTGGCAAGCTACATTGCCTTGGCGCTCGGTGCCGCCGGCGCCAAATGGCTGAGCCCGATTGCGGGGAAAATCATTTCCAGCCTGATGGGTCTCCCGCCGGCCGCTTTAGCTATTCAATTCCTCTTCAATGGACTGAGGGGCGCAGGGGGCTTGTTTGTGCGATAATCATTAAATCTCACGGTCTACTCAGCGGCCTTAACAACCAAAGGAGGACTTCATGGAGCGAGCAATCAGGGCGATGGTCACACTCGGCGTAGCTTCAGTGTTTATGCTGGCGCTTGGAGTCTCCGGTACTTGGGCGAATGAGCCCGGCTACGGCAAGGGCGGACATGCCGGCAGCGGCCACAGCGCCATGGGGAGCTATGGCATGGGCATGATGCATAGGAGCACCGGCCATCTGATCAGACACCTTCTCAAACATGAGAAGGACATCGGGCTCACGGCCGATCAAGTCGCCAAGCTGAAGGACATTCAGTTGAATCTCGACAAGGCGCGTATCAAGGCTGAGGCCGACATCCAAATCGCCGAACGCGAACTGAAAGCGCTCACCGACGATGAGAAATCCGACCTCGGCGCGATTGAAGCCAAGCTGAAACAGAGCGAAGATCTGCAGGTCGCGCTGCGTATGACCTCCATCAAGACACGCCGTGAAGTCCTGGGCCTGCTGACCCCGGAGCAGCGCGAGAAGGAAAAGTCCGAACATGAGAAGGTGATGCAGCAACACAAAGAAAGCGGGAAAGGCCATGGCGCCCCGCATGGTGGCGCAGCGCCGCAGGGCGCCAATCCTCACGGCACAAATCCCCATGGGGGTTCCGGCAGCGCCGTCCCTACCCCTCCGAGCAACATGTCCATGCAATAACGTCACCGCCTAAGCAGGAGGTTGATCATGAAACTCCTCAGTCTGATTCTGGTTCTCACAGTTGGCACGGTATTAGCGTTTGGTTCTCCGGCTTGGAGCGACAAGAAGAAGGGTGAGGAAGGCAATAGCGCCGCCTTAGCCAAAGACGCCAAAGTCACCATCGATCAAGCCATCAAGACCGCGTCTGAGAAAGTCCCGGGAACTGTCGTCGAAGCCGAGCTTGAAAAGAAGCACGGCAAGACGATCTGGGAAGTGGAAGTGCTCGGATCGGACGGCAAGGTGACAGAAGTTCATATCGATGCCGCCACCGGAGCCGTGATCGACACGGAAGCCAAGGGCAAGAAGGATGAGAAAAAGAAGGACGGGAAGAAGAAGTGCCCGCGTCTCGATATGGGTTGTTGATTCCATGGCACCGGATCGCAAGCTAAAGAGTCATGATCTGCTGGTTGGGCCAGAACGTGCACCCGCGCGCGCGATGTTGAAAGCGGTGGGCTTCACCGATGACGACTTATCCAAGCCCATCGTCGGGGTGGCAAATACCTGGATCGAGGTCATGCCCTGCAATTACCACCTACGCCGGTTGTCGGAGCGAGTCAAAGCCGGTATCCGAGCCGCCGGTGGGACCCCAATCGAGTACAACACCATCGCCGTGTCGGATGGGATCTCGATGGGGACCGAGGGGATGAAGGCATCGTTGATCAGCCGCGAAGTGATTGCGGACTCGATCGAGCTGGTGGCGCGTGGCCACTTGTTCGATGCAGTCGTGGCGCTCTCTGGCTGTGACAAGACCATCCCAGGCACCGTGATGGCGCTGGCTCGGCTCAACTTGCCGTCGGTGATGCTTTACGGGGGATCGATCATGCCGGGGCAGTTCCAAGGCCACGACGTGACCATTCAGGACGTCTTCGAAGCGGTCGGCAAACATGCTTCGGGCAAGATGACGAACGCCGAACTCAAAGACCTGGAAGACCACGCCTGTCCAGGGCCCGGTGCTTGCGGGGGACAATTCACTGCCAACACCATGGCGATTGCGTTTGAGTTCCTCGGCATCTCGCCCATGGGCCGCAACGGCGTGCCCGCCATGGATAAGCACAAGGACGACGTCGCTTTCGAGTGCGGCAAGATGGTCATGGACTTGCTCAAGAAGGACCTGCGCCCCAAACAGATCATCACCCGCAAGTCGCTCGAGAATGCGATTGCCGCGGTCGCGACAACGGGTGGGTCTACGAACGCCGTGCTGCACCTGCTCGCGGTGGCCCGTGAAATGGGCATCAAACTCAATATCGACGATTTCGACAAGATCAACCGCAAGGTGCCGTTGCTTGCCGATCTCAAGCCGGGTGGCCGCTTCACCGCGGCGGACTTGTTCACCGCCGGCGGCACCACGCTAGTCGCCAAGCGGCTTCTCGACGCCGGGATTCTGCATGCTAATCAGACGACCGTTACTGGCCGAACCATTGGGGAAGAAGCCAGCGGAGCCAAGGAACACGCTGGCCAGCAGGTTCTTCGTCCCTTGTCGAATCCGATCAAGTCGACCGGCGGACTCGTCATCTTAAAGGGCAATCTCGCGCCAGAAGGCTGCGTGGTCAAAGTGGCTGGGCACTCCATGATGAAGTTCCAGGGTCCGGCGAAGGTCTATGATCGGGAAGAAGATGCGTTCGTCGCAGTGAAGACAAACCAAATCAAGGCCGGCGATGTCGTCGTGATCCGCTATGAAGGCCCGTCAGGAGGACCAGGCATGCGCGAGATGCTTGGCGTCACCGCCGCGATTGTCGGAGCCGGACTCGGCGATTCGGTCGCGCTGCTGACTGACGGGCGTTTTTCAGGCGCAACGCACGGACTGATGGCCGGCCATGTGGCACCGGAAGCTGTCAAAGGCGGGCCGATTGCTGCGGTGAAGAACGGCGATACGATTATGTTCGACATCGCCACACGTCGGCTGGATGTGAACCTGTCGCAGAAAGAAATTTCTGTTCGGCTGAAAAAGGTGAAGCAGCCAATGCCCCGCTACACCTCAGGTGTGATGGCGAAATACGCCAGACACGTCTCTTCCGCCTCAGAAGGTGCCGTCACCAGCTAATCGGGATTATTTCAGCATGACGTCATAACCGGGGAAGGACCGTGACGACTCTTTCCTGGTCTCGTCAGTAGTAGGTAATCTGCCGTTCTCGGCTCACCGTCGTTTCACTCAATGACACAGCCCCATTTTTCTCCGTCCATCGCTGGACGGTTTCCTTCGTCCAATTGCCCGTCTCGTCAATTTCATAGTTTACCACAGACTTGCGAAGATGAGCACTCCGCAAGAATTCGCTCTGCTGCTCAATCCGGTGACCAGCCTCGTTATATCGATAGAGATCTTTTCGCATGAGGTTGCCGTCGCCGGCGTAAAACCGGCTTTCCTTGAGGCGGCCTAGCGGGCCGTGATGATGCGTGGCTTCCAGGACGAGTTTCCCATGGAAGTATCGGGCCGTGTACACCAGATTTCCCCGAACATCGTAGAGGGATTTCTCCGCTGTACCGCTGCCGCTGATTTCCACCTCTTCAAGAAGAATCCCTCGGTCGTCATAGAAGCTGAAGTCCGCATGTGCCAGCGCGCCGTCTTCGGTCGCCGCCACCACCGCGGACTCCCGCCCGCGCTCGTCACTCCCATAGCGATAGATTTTCTTGTAGACCACATATCCGTCCGTCTTGACTGTATCTTCCTCGATCAGCCGACCTGATTCATCGTAGTGGAAAACATAGCGAGACGAGTCCGCCTCGTTGGTCGGCACCAATTCCCACTCGACAAGTCGACCGCTACGATCAAACTGGTGAGTTGTTCGAAGCTGCGGATGTTTGGTGACGACAGTTTTGACCGGTCCCAGCAGTTCATGTTTCGCAAGATCGCTGGTCGGCGCCGCGGGAGCGGGAGTCGTCCCCAGCACTAAAATAATCCAGCTGGTATGCAGGAATTCTTTACCACGGAATCGGCGATGGGTGCGCATGAGGCTGCTGCATCATACACCGCTCCCCTCCGTGAGGAAACCCATCCTCTTGCTTCAGGACAGAGACGGCGATGGCGTGTGAGCCTGAGGGAAACAGCGCTCCATGCAATCCGGGCACAATCCCCCGTTGAAGTGCACTCCGGACCGTTCCGTAATGAAGGTAAGCAAGTCGTACCACTCACCCAATCCATCTGGGACCCGCTTGCACCAGGCGCAGAGGTTGATCACGCCCTTTGCATAGGATGCTTGGCACTCTCCCTCTTCCATCTCGCGTGGAGGATGACTGAACTGTCTCACGGCTTGTTCAGCCAGCGCATGACACACCACGACCGCCCCGACGACCCCTCCCTGCTCGGTGACGACGGGAGCCGCACGGCCTTGAATCAGGCATTGAGAACCGTCCTTCGCCATGAGGACCCGGCCTTCAATCGGGACGATACAGCGCTGTGAGATCGCCTGGACCGCATCACTCGGGCTTCCTTCACAGGACCCGCTGCCCCGCAGCGCCAAGACCGTTTCCAGCGGATGTCCCATCGCGGTGCGATGGTCCCACCCGGTCAGCAGCTCGGCAGCAGGGTTCAGGTACGTAATCCGGCCGGCGCTATCCGTCGTGATCACTCCGTCTTCCACGCAACGGACGGTCGTCGCGAGCCACCGCAGGCTCT
>Ga0209640_10002190_pt1 | contig 16981 bp, 16 predicted proteins | sample RifCSP10_1_FD_184018 | JGI IMG/M metagenome (GOLD analysis project Ga0209640, IMG submission 184018) | Soil microbial communities from Rifle, Colorado - Rifle CSP2_sed 10_1 (SPAdes) (version 2) | ecosystem: Environmental > Terrestrial > Deep subsurface > Rock core/Sediment | place: Rifle... | reverse complement strand
ATGCCGGTCTCGCTGCGCTCTTCCGTGACCGCGCGGCGCATGGCGTCGAGGTAGCCCGGCGACAGGTCGACCGCCATGCGTTTGCAAAGCGCCGCCACCGTGTCGGCCACGAGCTTCGCGGGCACGAGGCGCAGGTTCGGCCGGGCGCCCTCGGCCCCCGCGGCGGCGCGCCGCGGAACGCGCACGGCGCGCGCGCCCCGCGCCGTGCCCCTGCGGGCGCGCAGGGGCCCCGAGGCCCCCCGGCGGGTCCGCGTTACCTTCGCCACACGCTTCACCCGCTTCGACACGGTGCTCGAGGCCCGCTTCACGGAGACCACCGCCCCCTGGAGGGTGCTCGCGGCGGAAAAACCCTTTCGTGATTCCCTAAACGCGCGGCCCCGAGGGCGCCCTCGGCCGCAAGTTGCGCGCGATCTGCCCCGGCACGGCGTGTGTCTTCTTTCCCGGGTTGAGGATGCCCAAGGGGTCGAAGAGCCGTTTGATTTCGACCATCGCGTCGTAGGCCTCGCCGAAGAAGGACGCGAGGAATTCGCTCCTCAGGAGGCCGTCACCGTGCTCGCCGCTCAAGGTGCCGCCGAGCCTCCGCGTGTGGTCAAACACCTCGCCTGCGACCGTGGCCATGAGCGCCCGGTCCTCCGGACGGCTAAGGTCGAGGTAGGGTCGGATGTGGAGGTGCCCCGTCGACGCGTGCCCGTAGGCGGCCGCCTTGAGGCCGTGCCGCTCGAAGATCGCGTAGAGGCCCTCGACGTGCTCGGCCAGGCGCTCGACGGGAACCGCCGTGTCCTCGACGAACCCCACGGGGGCGCGCGAGCCTCCCACCTCCGAGAGCAGGGGCTCGACGCCGCGGCGGATGCGCCACAGGTCCTCCATCGTTGAGGGGTCGGTCGTGGCCTGGTCGTCGACCGCAAGGCCCGTCTCCTCGCGGAGCCGCCTCCAGCCGCCCTCCATGCGGGCCTCGACCTCCGGGAGGTCCTTGCCCATGTATTCGACAAAAAGGACGGCCCGGGTGTCGCTCCGGAAGCGCGCGGCGTCCTTTGGCGCGCGCTTCCGCATGGCCTCAACGACGCGCTCGTCGATCATCTCGACGGCGGAAGCCCCCGTCGAAAGCGACTCCGTGACGCCCCTGGCGGCGTCCTTGAGGCTCCCGAAATACAGAACGAGGAGGCCCTTGGCAGGCGGGCGGTCGACGACGCGCAGCCTTGCGCTGAGCACGATCGCGAGTGTCCCCTCGGAGCCGCAGACGAGCTTTCCAAGGTCGAACACGCCGCCCTCGAGCGCCTTGTCCAGGCGGTAGCCCGAGCTCGATTTCTCGACCCGCGGCCAGGGGCTCGCCGCCTGGCCGCTGCGCAGGCGCTCGATAATCGGCGGCACCTCGCGGTAGAGCCGGGCCTCCAGCGTGTCGGGCGCGCAGAGGTCCTTGTACCGCCTTGAACCGAGTTCGACAGGCGAGGTTCGGATCCGCTCCCCGTTCGCGAGGAGCAAGGTGAGCCCGAGCACGTTGTCCACGACGGCCCCCCAGATCCGGTGGTGCATGCCGCTCGCGTTGTTCCCGACCATGCCGCCCACGCGGCAGGATTCGAAGGAGGAAGGGTCCGGGCCGAACTGCTTGCCGTGCCCGGCGAGAGCGCCGTTGAGTTCGGCGAGCACGACGCCCGGTTCGACTTCGACCCATCCGGCCGCGGCGTCGATTTCCAGGATCCGCTCGAACTGGCGCGAGAGGTCGAGGATGATCCCGGGCCCCACTGCCTGGCCGGCAAGGGAGGTGCCGCCCGCCCTCGCGGTGACGGGGACTCGGTGCTGGCTCGCAAAGCGCAAGACGGCCGCAAGGCCCTCGGCGCCTTGGGGCGCGACGACCGCGAGCGGCAGGACGCGGTAGATCGATTCGTCGGTGGCAAAGCGCTCGCGGGACTCCTCGTCCTGGAGGAGCGACCCGCCGGCCGCCTCGCGAAGCTCCTGCCAGTCCCTCGCCGACGGGGGCATCGGGCCCCGGTAGCGTGCCTTGGGGGAAAGAAGCCTGCCGGGGCGGGGCGCCGCGGCCATCGCTCACAATCCCTTTATCCTCCACTTCAATCCCCCGCCGGGCTTTAGGCAAGCCGCGGGGGCGCCAAGGTGGCCGTGAAGGGAGAGGGGAAGCTCAATGCGCGCGTCCCCTTCGCCTTCGTCGAACTCGTCGCGGGGCTCCTTGTGCTCGGTTTCCTGCCGCGGCTCATCGTGACCTACGGGGGGAGCATCGCCCTCTCCGTGGCAGCGTCCGTGGCCCTCGCCGTCCCCCTGATCGTGCAGGGCCCCTTCGCACTCGCGCTCCCGATCCAAAAAGCCGCGCTCCTCAAGTTCCTCGAGCGCTGCGGGCCGGAAACGGAGATCCTCAAGTCCAAGGCCGTCACCCTCATGTCGTACGACATCGAAGTGAAGGCCGTCGTAGGCGGCGCCGAGCACCGGTTCTTCGTGGGCTTCCGGCCCTTCGGCCTGCGCACCTCTTCGCATTTCCTCATGGTCTGGCCGACGACCCGCAAGGGGATCTCCTACCAGAACCAGGTCCGCTTCAACAACTTCTCGAGGAAGTTCAACACGATGGAGTTCACGTACCTGCGCAACTGGCACGTGCGTCTCTTTACCTACCCGATGGCGCAGGACACCTGGTGGTTCGACCTTTACCTCTTCAAGGGGCTCAAGGCGACCGCCGACCACATGTGGGAGTGCTACCAGATTGCCCTCGAGACAAAGGACAAGCTCACGCGGCCCAACCCCGCCTTCTGAGCCGCTCGGTTGAGGGTGCGCACGTTCAAGACCCCTAAAGGGGAGTGCCGCCCGTGCGGATTCTCCGCGACCTTGCGCATTCGAGCCGGGTCCTCATCCTCCTTGAGATGCGGCGGCGCCCGGGCTCGAGGCTGCGCCCGCTTGCCGAGGCCGTCGGGCTCACGCAGCAGGCGGTCTCGGGCTACCTCCGGCAGCTCGAGGGCGAGGGGCTTGTCCGCCGAGGCGAAGGCGCATTCCGAATCACGGCGGCCGGCGAGGCGCTCCTCGAGGAGGAGGTCGGCGGCCTCAAGGCCTTTGCCGACCGAGCCGCGCGAGAACTCGTGCGCGTGGACTCGTGCGTGGCGATCGCGGGAGCCCCCGTCAAGCGGGGAGACCGGGTGGGCTTGTTCATGACACGGGGGAGGCTGGTGGCGCTGCCCGGGCGCAAGTCCCCGTCGGCCGGCGTTGCCAAGTCCGACGCGCCTGCCGACCGCGACGTGTTGGTGGGCGAACTTAGGGGCATTGTCGAGATTGGCGAAGCGGCCCTTACGCTCGTCGAGCTTCCCTCAGGCCTCGAAGGGGGCTCGGCCGCCGTGGAGGGGCCGTGGCTCCGGGGCCTTTCCGCCCGGCGAGCCGACGGGTGGTGGGCCGCGCTCGACGAAGTCGCCGAAGGCGCGCTTCGCGAGGCGCGCATTCCCTTCGAGTTCGAGTTTGCGCCCTTCGAGAGCGCCCGGGCGGCCGTCGAGCGGGGCGTGAGCCCCGTCTTTGCCGGCGCGGCCGAGACCGTGGCGATGCTCGTGGCGACCATCGAGGCCGCCAAAGCCCAGGGCAAGCTCCCGCGGTTTCCTTACGAAGTCCTCAAGGCGAAGCGCGCGCCCCGAGGGGGCGTCGCCGCGACAAGGGCCCGAGGACCTTGAGGGCCGCTTACGGCGCGGCCTCTCGCGCCCACGGGCAATTGACCTCGCGCACTTCGGCCGTGCCCGCGCGCCAATCCCGGAACGTGAAGCGCAACTTTCCCTTCGACCGCCCGAATTCGAACACCTCGCGCGTGAGCTCCACATCGCTCTTGAGGTAGGACTTCACGCGCTCCTTCTCGCCGCGGCGCCACAGCGTGGGCACCATCTTCGGGTCGTCCGTCTTGCCCTTGCCTAGGTTCAGCTTGGCCAGGTCATCGAGGCCCACGCGCACGCCCGTGGCCTTGTGAAGGAGCTGGAGGGTGTCCAACGTCTTGGGGACGAGCCGCGCGAGGCGCTCCTCGCTTGCGTAGGCCGAGAGCACCGGGTAGTCGAACGCCAGCACGTTGTGCCCGACGATCGTGTCGGCGGCCGAAAGCGTCCGGATGAGGAGGTCCACGTCCTCCTCTTCAAAGAAGTCGACCGCGCCCTCGCCCGCCACCCCGGCGACGGCGACGCGGAGCTTCGGACAAAGCCGCCGCTGGTTCGCGTCGCGCTCGCTCCAGGACATCGCGCGCCACATCGGTTCGACGTCTTCGAAGAGGTTCCGCGTCTCCAGGTCGAAGAAGAGCCGCCCGTCGTCCACGGGCGCTCGAAGCGCCGTCGGCCTTTAGACGGTTTCGCAAGGCCGCCGCGCGGCGGCGGCAAAGCTAATCCATATAGGCGGGCCGGGCCCTCAATCGCCGAGTCCAAGGATGGCCGAGACGTCGCCCCGCACGATGCCGGAGGGTGTCGCGATCTCGCTTCGGGGCCTTACAAAGACGTTCGGCGACCTCACCGCCGTCGACCACATCGACCTCGATGTGAGGCGCGGCGAGATCTTCGGCCTCCTCGGGCCGAACGGCGCGGGCAAGACCACGACGATCTCGATGCTCGTGACGATCCGGCCGATCAGCGATGGGAAGGCGCTCGTCAACGGCTTCGACGTTTCCAAGGAGCCCCACAAGGTCCGCGCCTCCTGCGGGATCGTCTTCCAGGAGCCCTCGATCGACACGACGCTCACGGCCCGCGAGAACCTCGAGCTCCACGCCCGGCTCTACGGCGTGCCGAAGCCCGTGCGCCGGCAGCGGATCGAGGAGCTCCTCGCGCTTGTCGACCTCAAGGACCGGGAGGACTCGCTGGTCAAGACCTTCTCGGGCGGGATGAAGCGCCGCCTCGAGATCGCCCGCGGGCTCCTCCACCACCCCCCGATCATCTTCCTCGACGAGCCCACGCTGGGGCTCGACCCCCAGACGCGGCAGTACATCTGGCAGTACATCGAGAGGCTGCGCAAGGAGATGGGCACGACCTTCGTGCTCACCACGCACTACATGGAGGAGGCCGACCGCCTCTGCGACCGGATCGGCATCATCGACCACGGCAAGATCGTGGCGCTCGGGACGCCGAAGGAGCTCAAGGACTTCCTCGGCGGCGACACAGTTGTGCTCCAAATGGCCAACCCGCCGCTCGACGCATTCAAGGCGCTGCCCTTCGTCTCCAAGGTCGACGTGCGCGAGGGCGCGGTGTGGCTCTCCGTCGAGAAGGCGACGGCGAACCTGCCGCGCATCTTCCAAGCCGCTGGCGCCGAGGAAATCCTAAGCGTGGAGGTGCGCCGCCCGACCCTCGAAGACGTGTTCATCCGGCACACGGGCCGCTCGATCCGCCAGCCGGAAGCGGACGCTGGCGAGGGCTGGTTCGGCCAGGTCATGCAGTACACCGCGACCTCGAACAGGTAGGGGGCAGGATGTCCGAAATCGAAGGCCTCTACGCGATCTGGCTTCGCGAGTTCAAGGTGTTCCAGCGCGAGCGCTCGCGCGTGATCTCGGCCATCGCCCAGCCGATCATCTGGCTCTTCCTCCTCGGCGGGGGGATCGGCGCCTCCGTGGACCCGGACAAGATTACGGGCTCCTACCAGGCCTTCCTCTTCCCCGGCATCGTGGCGATGTCGACGATGTTCGGGACCGTGTTCTACGGACTCTACATCGTCTGGGACCGCAAGATCGACGTCCTCAAGGAAATCCTCGTGGCCCCCATCTCGCGGATCACGGTCTTCTTCGGAAAGGTCCTCGGCGGCGCGACCGATGCGATGATCACCGCCGCCATCATCCTCGTGCTTGGCGTCGCGATCGTCGGGATTTCTCCCGTCGGCGTCCTTGCGGGGCTCGGCATCGCCCTGATGCTCGCCGTGGGGATGGTGTCGATCGGCCTCACGCTCGGCGCGTTCTTCGAATCCATGGAGGGGTTCCAGGTCATCGTGACCTTCATGATTTTCCCGCTCTTCTTCCTCTCGGCGGCGCTCTACCCGCTTGCCGGGCTCGACCCCGCGATGGCGGCCGCAGTCCGGGCAAACCCCGTCACGTACGCCGTCGACGCGATGCGCGGCGCGCTCATCGGCCAGTCGTACTTCCCGATTGCCCTCGACCTCCTGGTCGTGGGCCTTTTCGACGTCGTGATGGTCTTGGTGGGAACCTGGGCTTTCCGAAGGATGAAGCTCTAGGCCCCCGCTTTCGCTCACCTCCCCCCCTCGCGTTAAAAGGGGGCGCCCGTAATGGGGTGGTGCGGGCGGGGTGACGTAGAGTAGGGGCCCCCGGGGGGCCCCTACGGAGCGGCTGGCGCCGCAGGCGCCCCGCGCCGCTGCTCTTCCTCGCGCATCTGGAAGAGCGCGCCCTTCGCGGCCTCCAAGTGGCCTTGGGGGAGCGGCGAGGCGAAGACCCGGCGGATTCGGCCGTCCCTGCCGACCACGAAGGTGATCCGCCGCGGGCTGATGCCGAGGAGCCCGAGGGCCCCGTACATCCGCGCCACCGCCTTGTCCTCGTCGGCCAGCAGGCGGAAGTTCAGCGCGTATTTTCGCTTGAACTCGGCTTTGGCTTGGACCGTCCCGGTCGAGACGCCGATGATCGTGGCGTCGAGGCCGAAGAACTGCTTCACTTCGTCCCGGAAGGCCTGCGCCTCCGCGCGGCACCCGGGCGTGTCGTCCTTGGGGTAAAAATAGAGCACGATGTGCGCCCGGCCCAGCTCGTCGGAAAGGGAAAAAGACCGGCCTTCGTCGTCTTGAAGCGTGAAGAGCGGGGCGGCGTCCCCCTCCTTGAGTTCGCTCACGGCTGTCCAACGCGCGCGCTTCGATTTGACGCTTCGCCTTCGGGCCCGCTTGTCTTTAAGGAGGGAGAGCGGGCCTTGCCTCAGACTTCGGGAAAGGCCAAATCCCCCCGGGGCTCTGGCCCCGGCGTGGCGGACAAGGGCCCTTCAGACGAGACGGTCCTTTGCCTGACTTGCCTCCGGCCCCTGCGTGCCGGCGCGCTTCCGGCGCACCTCGCGTCCGACCACGGCGGAGCCCAGCCGGGCGCGGGGGCCGGCGCAGCGACTGCAAGCCCCGTGCGGGGGGCAAGCTCACCCGAGCTCCTGCAGGTCGCCTCGCTGCTGGCGACGGGCCGGGACGACGACGCGCTTGGGGCGCTCGAATCGGCCGTCGAAAGGGATCCCGGCTCCGAGGAAGTGTGGTTCCAGAAGGCCATGTTGCACATCGCGAGGCGCGAGTACGGCGAGGCCCTCATTTGCCTCGAGCGCGCCACGGCCATCGACGGGAAGGACCCGCGGGCATGGGTCGCGAAGTTCTTCGCGCTCGAGCGGGTCGGCGGCCGCTCTGCGGAGGCCGCGCGCTGCCTCATCCGGGCCGCCGACCTCGACCCGCTCTTTACGCAAGCGTGGATCGCGGAGCGCTTCACGGAGAACGAGCTCATCGAGATCCGGAAGCGCTACGCGGTTCGGGAGCGCTAGAGGTTGGCAGACGCCTGAGTTCTCCCTCCAAGAACCCGTCGAGCCGCTTGGCCTCCCCCTCGACGGCCGCCTGCGCGTCGGGCCCGAGTTCGCGGACCAAGGCGACCTCGACCCGCCGAGTCTTGGGGCTCCAGTCCCATGAGCCCACGACCCGGCCGCCGACAAGGACCGGCTGGTTCACCCGGCCGAGCCCCTCCCGGGACCGCCGCGGGATGAGACGGAGCCGCGCCGCCGTCCGCGCGTCGGCCATCGGCGCAAAGCCGGAGGCGAAGCTCGTCATCGCGGGGTCGTGCGAGGGCAGAAACACGGCGCGCGTCGTTGACGGCTTGGCGCGCCCCCGCAATTCCTCGGCGTCCTCCTCCAGCATGAAGTGGGCCTGCCTTTCGCCTTCGATGTCGACCTCGTCCAGGATTCCGGCAAGGTCTTCGAGCGTCTTGCGGGCGGCCGCGAGACTTACCCCGGACCAGAGCGCGAAGTCATCGCGAGTCGCCGGCCCGCAGACGCGGAAGTAATAGCCGGCAAGCGCGCTGAGGAACGCGTAGTCCGTGAGCCCGGTGGGGCGCAGGCGGCCTGGACCGGATGGACGCCGGTAGAAAACCTGGTCGAACGCGAGGGACCGCACGGGACGCACCATCTCGAGGTCGCCGCGCCCCACGAGCCGGTCGAGCACGGCCGTCGGCGCCCCGTCGCCCGGCGCCCTCGCCCTTTCGATGGATGCCACGAGTTCGCCTTCGGGGCGCGGGCCCTCCTTGAGGGCGGCGGCAAGAGGGCCCGCGAGGCGCTCGGCCTGCTCGTTGAGGTGGCCGTCGAGCCTGCGCCGCCTGCCCCTGGCGCCCCAGGAAAACTCCTGGGCGGCAAAAAGCGCGGGCAGCACCTCAAAGGGGACAAGCAGGCGGCCGACCCTCCAGAGGACGGCCGGGCGCAGCGCACCCTCGTCGAACACCATCCGGTGGAGGTCCTCGGGGTCGAAGCGGTCCACGCGCGCGAAGAGCGAGAGGTAGGCGGCCCTCGAGAAGTCGAGAGGCGGATTCGCCGCGACCGCCGTCTGGACGTCGGGGGCCGGGGACGAGAGGAACCATCGCCGCGCCCGCCACCGGCGCACGTCGGCGGGGTCTAACCCGTGCACAGGCGAACAAGGGGCCCGGCCGGGAAAAGCCATGCCCTCGGGCTACCCGTCGGCCGCAACGCCGCACGCCCGCGCGAGCCGAGCGAGTTCCTTCTTCGAGACCCACTCGACGTGGAGGTACTCGAGGATTGCCGCGTCGCCCATCCCGAGGCGCCGCGCCTCTTCGACGGCTACGCGGTACGCCTCGACCTCGGTCGGCCGGTCGACGTACGCGTAGCGGCGGTCGTAGAGGTCCTTGCCCTCGCGGAATTGGCGGACATGGCAAAGCTCGTGGAGGAAGTCGAGGTAGAGGCTGAGCTTCTCGCCGGTGGCGAGGTAGTCCTGCGAGAGCACGAGCGTGCCGTCCGCGTCGTCGACGTAGGCGTAACCGGGCCCGGCCGCCACCTCGACGACGACCTCCGCGAGCTTTTCGCGCCCACCCTTCGAGGCGAGGATCCCGCCAAGCGCCGGCGAGCGGTCGAGCCCCAGGGCGACCTCGAGGATCGGGTGGCGGCCCGCAGGGGCCTTGCGGTTGAGCGCGAACCAGTCGAGCCCGTCGGCGGCCATCGGCCCCCCAAGTCCTCCGCGGGCTACATTAGCGCTTCGGGCGCGCATAGGAGGCGCGCTCGCCTCACGCGGCGCGCACGCGTTCCTCGCGGGCCTTGCGCACCTTCTCAAAGAACGCCGTCCCGCGCTCGCCGGCGGCCAGGTTCTTGGCCACGGCCATCAGGAAGGCCGCCTTGTCCTCGCTGCGGCTCCGGCGGTCCTCTTCGAGGGCCGCCTCCGTGTGCTTCAGGCTGATGCCAAGCGAGAGCATGAGGTCGTCCGTCGAGGCGGCGCGCACGGCCGCCCGCACGAAGTCGTGGTTCTGCGTGAGCCCCTCCTGCGAGATGGCCTGGGCCGCCTCCACGGCTTCGCCGACCGGCCCCTCCCGCAGGAGGCGCGCGAACTCCGCGGGCGAGGGGGCAGCGATCTTCGAGCGACCCGCACGGGCGCCCTCCGCGCGCCGGTCGTAGACCTCGAGCTGTTGGCCCATGAACGCCGCGGCCACCGCGATCGCGCCGATCGTGCACCCGTCCCGCTGGATCTCGACGGCGCGCCGCACCGCGTGGGCGAAGGTGAGCGCGTGGGCCGCGCTCATGCCGTAGGCCGTGCGCAGCATCTTGTCCGCGCCGGCCAGCGTGAGCGCTTCGCAGAGGACCTCGATCGACATGCCCTCTTCGATCGACTTGCCGACGGCCGCGGCCGCCTCGTCGAAGCTCGGCCTGCGCAGCGCCTTGCGGAGCTCCCCGAGTCGCTCGCCGCCCTCCCAGGACGGCGGCGCCTTGGAAAGCGCCGTGAAGTCGAAGTGGCCCTTCTCGAACCTCCCCCACACGGCCTCGTGCGCGACCTCGTCGCGGTTTGCCGGCAGGATGTTCTCGATGCCGACGGCAAAAAGGGGCGCCGCGTATTCCCAGCCGAGCAGGGTGCCCGCGTCGTACGTCATCGTGGCGAAGATCAGCGCGTGGCCCCAGTTGCCCCCGAAGTGGCTCGCCTGGTGGACGAAGGCGCGCACGGCCTCCTCAACGAGCGCCGGGTCCTCGCGCGCGTACGTGATTGCGATCGCCGAGGCGAGGTTGAGCTGTTCGGCGTCGTCCTCAGACCCCGGCTCGAGCCAACGGGGAGGCTTCACCCACTTCGGCTGCGCCGCCGCGTAGTGGAGCGCCTGCCCGAGCGGGAGCGCACCGTCCTCGTAGGGGAGGTGCTCGCAGAGGCGAGCCGCGGCGATGATCGACAGGACGCCGTGGATGTTGCGCCCCCCGGAGAAGTCCACGCTTTCGGCTGCCGCCTTGAGGCTCTCGGCGGCCACATCTTTCCAGCGCTCGCCCGCCTTCTCGGCGCCTGCAAGGAGCAAAGGAACATCGTCGGCCCTCGAGGTTCGGACGGCCCGCGAGAGGGCAGAGGCAAACCGTCCCGCCAAGGGTTGCGCACTCCGAGGGGGGCGCCCCCTGGGGCGGGCGCCTTGAACCTCAAAGCCTCATGGCGGCCCCGGGCTACAAGAGCCCTTCCCCATACTTACGGGGAACCGGAATAACCCGCGCGGCGCGCGTCAGTTCACCACTTTCAAGCCGCGGCCCGACTGGGCGGTCGTTAGCGGTGTCGTGGCCCCGTGCAGCGAAGCCGTGACGGACTCGAGGGTCTCCCCGCTCTTCCAGTAGGGCTCGCGCATCGCAACCGCACGCTCGAAGGCGCTCCGGACACTCTCCTCCGTCACGACGAGCGAAGAGACGCTGTCCGTCGGCCCGTGGCATTCCTCGATGCCGATGTAGTCGTCGCGGCGCAGGAGGCAGGTCTTGAGCTTCCCGTCGGTCGTGAGCCTGACCCGCGAGCAGCCGGAGCAGAAGGCCGGGTTGAACTGCGGGCGGACGACCTCCACCTGGACGGGCCGCGGGGACCCCTCCGTCGCCACGAGGAACTCGGGGCGGTTGTGCAGCGGGCGCCTCCAGCGCTTGAGCGCGACCGACGCAAGCTCCCGCTCGAGGTCCTCAAGCGGCGTGAAGTAGCCTTTGAAGTAGGTGGACACGACCTCGTGGCGCGGCGCGTGGATCTCGATGAAGCGCAAGTCGACGCCGAGGTCGCCGGCAAAGCGGAGCATGTCGCGCCAGTGGCCGTCGTTTACGCCCTTCATGACCGTCATGTTGATGCGGACGTGGAGCCCGACGCCCTTGGCCTCCTCGATCCCGGCGCGGACCTTTGCCATGATCCGGGCGCCGACCACGCGGGCGTGCGTTTCGTCGTCCGGCGAGTGCACAGAGACGTTTACGCGGTCGAGGCCCGCGTCCTTCAGCCCCGCCGCCATCGAGGACAGGGTGTAGCCGGTCGTCACCATCGAAACGTCATCGGCCCACCGCTTCGCGCGCTCGACAATCTCCGGGAGTTCCCGCCGGAGGGTGGGCTCGCCGCCGGTAATCTTCACCTGCCGCACGCCGAACTGCCGGCCGACCTTGACCGCCGTCTCGATTTGGTCCGGCGTGACGACGTCCTCCGCCGAAAACTGCCCCTCGGCATGGCAGAACTCGCAGGCCATGCCGCAGCGGTTCGTAATCGAGATGCGCAAGTTGTCAATGGGCCGGCCGAACCGGTCCATTGGCCGGTCCTCAGCCATCGGAACCCCCCCGCGCCCCTGGGCCTGCCAAACGGGCGATCCAGGAGGGCCAAAAGAGGGGCGGCCCGCCCTATAAAGAGGTGCGTGAAACGGGCAGCCCTCGCGGCCCTCCCGACCTGCAGATGAAGGTGCGTTTCCACTGTCCTATAACCTCCGGCTCCAACTGTCGAGCCGTGAGCCCAAGCGCGCTCCGCGAAGCGTCTAACGTCGAATCACGAGAATCGGGAGCCAGGAATCGCGGCCGCGGCCCTAAAGGACAAACTCTTAATCCGTGGCAAGCCCACGAGTGGCACCTGATGACCCGACAAGCCGTTCCGGCTGGCAAGATCTTGTGCCCATGGTGTCTGGAGGCGGTCGTTGGGGGTGACCTGCCAGACCACTTTGAGGCCGCCCACAACTACTCGGGGGACGCCGCACGCACGTCCGCGACGCGCGTGATCGCGCTCGACCTCGTGTACCGCGCGGACTCGCTCTTCCGCGACGGCATGCCCGACGACGCGCTCGGCCTTTTCGAAGCCGCCGTCGAGGTCGACCCGTCCGATGCGACCGTGTGGCTCAAGAAGGCCGAGTTCCACCTCGCACGCGAGGAGCTCTCCGAGGCCATGATTTCGATCGAACGGGGGCTCGCGCTTCGCGATGACATGGCGCAACTTTGGGCCGCCAAGTTCTTCGTGTTGGAGCAGTTCCAGGGCTTCGGCCAAGAAGCCGGGGAGTGCCTGAACCGTGCCCTCCGGCTCTCCTCAACGGGGACACGTGAGTGGCTCCAGAAGCGCTTCCCGGCCGACTCCGTCCGCGACCTCCAGCAGAAGTTCCAAGACCTCACCTGGGACGAGTGAGGGCAGGCCGCAGCAGTCAAGGCTCTTCGGCGGCAGCGGTAGCGCCCCCAAGAAAGCGGGTGGCCCCGACGCGGGTGAACGCCCCGCCAAAGGCGGGCCCGACCCCTTCCAGGTCGAAGCGGTCGAAAACGGCGAGGGCCCGCTCCTTGTCGTCGCGGGCCCGGGCACCGGCAAGACCTTCGTGATCCAGCACCGCGTGGTCCACCTCATCACGAAGCTCGAAGTCCCGCCGGAGAAGATCCTCTGCCTCACGTTCACCGAGAAGGCCGCCGAGGAGATGCGCAGCCGCATCGAGGACGCGCTTGCCAAAGCCGACCTCAAGGGCCGCCCGAACGTGGCGACCTTCCACTCTTTCTGCGACAAGCTCCTTCGCGAGTTCCCCGTCGAGGCCGACCTGCCTCGGGACTTCCGGATCCTCGAAGGCCCGCGGCTCCTGCGGTTCATCATGAAGCGCATCGACTCGTTCAACCTGCGCTACTTCAGGATCCGGCGCAGCGCCATCGAGTTTGCCGAGGAGCTCGAGCGCTTTGCGTCGAGGTGCCACGACGAGATGCTCTCGACGGACGAGGCCTTTGCCCGCGCAAGGAGGATCGGCGAGGAGGCGGCGACCGAGGAGGCGCGCCAGCAGGCGCGGCTCTTCCTCGAGCTTGCCGAGTGCAAGCGGATGCTCGAGGAGGAGCTCGAGGACGGGCACTTTGCCACCTACGGCGAGCTCATCACGCGAACGGTGGCCCTCCTTGAGGCCCACCCCGAGGTGCGCGCAAAGCTCCAGGAGCGCTTCCTCCACCTGCTCGTCGACGAGTTTCAGGACGACAACTTCGCGCAGGGGCGCCTCGTGTCGCTCCTTGCAAGGCCCTCGGGCCGCGTGACCGTGGTCGGCGACGACGACCAGTCGATCTACCGCTTCCGAGGCGCGCACCCGAAGATCCTTAGGGAGTTCGAGGACGCGTGGCGGCCCCACGGCCTCAAGAAGGTCTTCCTGAAGCAGAGCTACCGCTCGACGCCCTCGATCGTCGCGGTGTCTGGCAGCCTCATCGCGAAAAGCCGGGCCCACGACAAGGGCAAGGTCATCCTCCCGGCCGAAGGGAAGGACGGCCCCCCCGTGCGGGTCGTCCGGACGCCGGACTCGGACCGCCAGGCCGCCTACATCGCCGAGCGGATCGAAGCGGCGCGACGCGCGGGCGTGCCGTTGCGGAAGGTCGCCGTGCTCTTCCGGTCCATGGGGCACAGCCAAGCCGTCGTGCGGGCCGTCGAGCGCGCGGGGATCCCCGCGGAGGTCGTGGGCGCCGGCGGGCTCTTCGACCGCCGTGAGGTGCGCGATGCGCTCGCATGGGCTTCCTTTTCCGCAAACCCTCTAAAGGACGACTTGGCGGCGTTCCGGGTCCTCTGGTCGCCCGAGACCGGGCTGGACCCCGTGGACGTCGCCAGGGTCACCCGCGCAGCATCGGAGGCGCGCAAGCCCGTCTTCGAGTTCGTCCGCGACCCCACGAAGGTGCCCGACCTGTCGGTCGACGCGAAGGCGCGCCTCTCCGACCTTGCCGGCCGCGTGGAAAAGTTCCAGCCGGAAGCCCGCGAGTACCCGGCGGGCGAAGCGCTTGCGCGTGTCATCGACTTCGCGAGGCTCAAGGTGCGGCTCAACCCCGACCTGCCCGAAGGCCGGCGTTCGACGAAGAACCTCGCGCTCCTCATGGAGCTTGCCGACCACGTGGCGGCCGACAGCGACCACCCGGGCCTCGAGGAATTCGTGGAGCTTGTCACGCTGATGGCCCGCGAAGGGCTCGACCTGCCGGAGGCCGAGCCCGACCTCGAGGAAGAGAGCGTCAAGATCATGACCGTCCACCAGGCGAAGGGCAAGGAGTTCGACCTCGTCCTCGTGCCCGACCTCATCGACCGCCGCTTCCCGCCAGCCGCGCGAGGCGGGCTCGTCGACGATTTCTTCGTGGGGCTCCACCACCCCGAGACGCCCGAGGGCGCGCGAGAGGATGAGGAGCGACGCCTCCTCTACGTGGCGATGACGCGCGCGGCCCTTGCCCTCGAGCTCGTCACGTTCGAAGAGCACGGAAGCGGGCGGCACGCGTACCCGAGCCCCTACCTGGAGGAGCTCGGTTACACGGACGGGAGGGCGCCGGGCGCGATTGCCCCCCACCTCGAAGTCGCCGAGTGGGCGCCGCTCCTCGAGGCGCCCGAGGAGGAGCCGCTCCTCCCGCTTACGCCGACGATCGAGGAACTCCAGCGCGACGCGCTTGGCGTGCTCACGGCCCCCCCGCCGAAGGACGCCGCGGCCGCGAGGAAGCACATTGCGGCGCTCCTCGCGCGCTTCCGGGCGGCCCACACGCGGGAGGGCGAGGTCCCTGCGGCCGTCCGCGAGGCGCTGGCTCCTCTCGAAGCCGCGCTCGGACCCCTCGAGGTCCTCTCGCCGCGCGAGCGCGCGCCCGTCCACCACGCGCGCCCGGGCGTGAAGAAGGGGGTCCTCGAGCTTTCGTACTCCCAGCTCAACAACTACGAGCGCTGCCCGCGCCAATACATGTACGGAAATGTGCTCAACCTGAGGGGCCGGCAGACGCGGTACGCGCTCTCCGGGAACGTGATCCACCAGGTCCTCGAGCAGTTCTACAAGTCGTTCAAGCACGCGAAGGACGCGAAGCTCGACGACCTCCTCGCGCTCTACGACGCGGCGTTTGCCTCGGCGGAGTTTGACAGCGAGCTCGAGCGCCGGCAGCACCGCGAGGACGGCCAGGCCATGATGGAAGCGTTCTTTGCGGAAGAGTCGAAGCGCACGACCGAGCCCGTGAGGCTCGAGCAGTGGTTCGAGTTCGACCTTGGGACCGTGAAGGTCCGGGGCCGGATCGACCGGATCGACCGCCACCCGGACGGGCGCTTCGAGGTCATCGACTACAAGACGGGCCGCGTCGAGTCACGGAAGGCCTACGCGACGGAGAACCTCCAGCTGCCGATCTATGCCATCGCCATGCAGGAGCACCTGAAATTGCCGCTGAAGGCCGCGACGATCTACTCACTCAAGGAGCGCAAGCGGATCACGCTGAACCTCGGCGAGGACCTCACGCCCTCCGCGATTGAATCGGCCAAGCGCAGGATCCTCGACATCGCGGCACACATCCGGGAGGGGCGATTTGAGCCGAAGCCCGAGCCGAACATCTGCGCGTTCTGCGAGTTCAGGATGCTCTGTCCGGCGAGCGAGGCGAAGTAGTTGCGCGCGGCAGGCCACGCCGAAAGGTAAAAGACGGCTTCCAGACGTTTGTGGTCGCGTGGGCCTCTTCGGGAAGATCTTCGGCGGCGGCCAACCGCCGCCGAGGGTTCCGCCGGCCAGCGAGCGGCCCCCTCGCCGCCTCCGCGACGACGCGGCGTACGGTCAACCCCTGGGCTCCGACCAGACCGACGCGGGGCCCTTCCCCAAGCGGCTCCGCCTGCGCGCGATCTACTCGGACTACGACCTCATGGGCTCATGGAAGGTTGTCACGTTGAATTCACCCGCCGACTGGGCGGCCGCCCGCGAGGAAGTCTTGCAGGCCTACTACCAGCAATTCGGCCTCATCCGCCTCCCCGGCGGCACTTCGGCAATCCGGTGGAACGAGGGAACATGGCGAGGAGTACGCGAAACGCTCGACTTGGTGTTCGACCCGGCCTTCGCGCCGAGCGTGGACGCGTCGGGTTCGCCGACCGCGTGAGGGCGGCACGGCTCGCGCGCCGCATCGCGCTCGAGCGACGGTGGATCCGCGAATACTACAAACAGGCCGCCCCATCGAGTTTTTCGCTTCCCCTCCAGCCCACGCGCAGGCAGTTCCGCCTGGCCCTCAAGAAACCTACCGGCCGTCTCACCTTCACGAAGGTCGACGACCGCGTTCGCGATGGCGCGGTACTGAAGCGGCACCTCGAACGGATGGCCCCGCACCATGTGTATTTCACGACCTCAACGTGGCTCGACCCCCAGCGCCTGGGGCCGCGCGACTTTGTCAAGGCGAAGAAGCCCGGATACACGCTTGCCCACAATGTGTTCCTCGACCAGGGCCTCTACTTCGACATCGATGTGCCCGGCGACCTTAGCGAGGCCGCCCGCCAACTGCTCCTCCTGCGCGACTTCCTCCGCGAGGGCTGGAGTTTCAAGGACTTCCGCGCGGTCTACTCCGGCTCGAAGGGGTTCCACCTCTACGTGGACGATTTCAGGATCCGGAAGTTCGTGGACGTCGAAGGGGACCCGCGAAGGCGTGAAGAGCAGCACCCCGCCGTGAAGGTTCAATTCACGGACGCGGCGCTGCGGGCCGGGATCATGATCGACGCCGCGGTCACGCTCGACCCGAGGCGGATCCTGCGCGTGCCGGGGACCGTGCACGGGAAAACGCTAAATCTCTGCGAGGTGGTCGAAGTGCCGCGGGTCGAATCGTTCGTCCCGCGACGCATCCCCAGTGACGGGTGGCGCAAGCTGCTCGGATGAAGCCGC
>Ga0209640_10002189_pt1 | contig 16984 bp, 14 predicted proteins | sample RifCSP10_1_FD_184018 | JGI IMG/M metagenome (GOLD analysis project Ga0209640, IMG submission 184018) | Soil microbial communities from Rifle, Colorado - Rifle CSP2_sed 10_1 (SPAdes) (version 2) | ecosystem: Environmental > Terrestrial > Deep subsurface > Rock core/Sediment | place: Rifle... | reverse complement strand
CCGAGCTGGAGCTGTCCCCGGCCGATCACCGGGCCCTGTTCGAGCACTGCGCGGCCCGTGGCATCGAGTTCATGTCCGCGCCCTTCGATCCGGAGAGCGCCCGGTTCCTGAAAACCCTGGGCGTGCGCCGGCTGAAGATCCCGTCCGGCGAAGTCACGAACCTGCCGATGCTGGAGGTGGTCGGGGGGCTGGGGCTCCCGGTGATCCTCTCCACGGGCATGGCCGACATGGAGGAGGTCCAGACGGCCGTGGCCACGCTTCGCGGGGCCGGCCTCGGCGAGCTGGCCCTGCTCCAGTGCATCAGCAACTATCCCGCCGATCCGGCGCTGACCAACCTTCGCGTCATGGACACGTATGCCCGTGCCTTTGGCGTTCCCGTGGGGCTGTCCGACCATTCGCCGGGTCTCACGATCGCGATCGCCGCGGTCGCCCGAGGTGCCTCCTACATCGAGAAGCACTTCACCACCGACCGCTCGCTGCCGGGCCCGGACCACCAGGCGTCGTTGACGCCGGATCAGCTCCGCGACCTCGTCGCGGCCATCCGGGAAGTGGAGCAGGCGCTGGGGGACGGCGTCAAGCGCCCGGCGCCCAGCGAACTGCCGATCCGCGAAGTCGCACGAAAGAGCCTCGTCACCGCGCGGGATCTTCCGGCCGGTACCGTCTTGACGGCGCCGGACGTGGTCATCCTGCGGCCCGGCACGGGCCTGCCCCCGGGGGATCTGCCTCACGTCATCGGCCGACGAACCGCCCGTCCGATCCCGGCCCAGACCCCCATCACAGGGGACATGCTGGAATCCACCCCTCACTCCACGGGAAGGCCATCGTGATTACGGCGCTCGTCGTCGGCGGCGGCTCCATCGGCAAGCGGCATCTGAGAAACCTCCTGGCCACCGGCCGCTCGGCCGCGGTGGTGGAGACCCGCGAGGACCGGCGCGCGGAGATCGCGGCCAAGCACCCGGGCGCACGGATCTTCGAGAGCCTGCCCGAGGCCCTGGCGGCCGAGCGGTACCAGGCGGGCTTCATCTGCCTGCCCACGGCCTATCACCTCGAGCCGGCCGCGGCCCTGGCCCGGGCGGGCACGCACATCTTTATGGAGAAGCCCGTCTCGCACACGGTGGCTGGGATCCCCGACCTGCTGGCGGCCGTCGAGCACCAGGGGCTCACCGGCATGACCGGATTCTGCATGCGCTTCTTCAAGCCGCTCCAGAAGGCCAAGGCGCTGATCGACGCTGGCCGCATCGGCCGGGTGGTGACCGCGCGGAGCTTCACCGGCGTCTATCTGCCCGACTGGCATCCCTACGAGGACTACCGCTCCTTCTACATGGCCAAGAAAGCCCAGGGCGGCGGCGTGCTGCTGGACGAGTGCCATGCGTTCGACTGGATGCAGTGGCTGTGCGGCCCGATCACCGGGGTCTTCTCGCTGGTGGGCACCTTCAGCGACCTCGAGGTGGAGACGGACGACGTCTGCGAGGTCATCGCCCGCTTCGGCAGCCGGGCCGTGGGCTCCATCCACCTCGACATGGTGGACCGCTCGGCGCGCAGCGAAGTGGAGATCATCGGCACGGCGAGCACGCTCCTGGTGGACCTCGAGGGTCACACCGTGCGGCTCTACGACCACGGCAAGCGGCAGTGGGAGACCACGGCCTTCGAGCCCGGCTACGACCAGATGTACGTGGACGAGATCAACCACTTCTTCGCCTGCGTGGACACGCGCGAGCGACCGTGCGTCGACCTGGGGGACGGCTACCGCGTCCAGCGGATCATGGACGCCTGCGCTCGCTCCAGCGCCTCGGGCCGCTGGGTCACCATCGACTGAGATGCCGGCGGCACGCGTGATCGCGCGGCTCGACGTCAAGGGCCCCAACCTGGTCAAGGGCATCCGCCTGGAGGGCCTGCGCGTGATCGGCGATCCGCGGACCTTCGCCCGGCGTTACTACGCCGAGGGTGCGGACGAGATCCTCTACGTGGACATCGTGGCGAGCCTCTACGGCCGCAACAGTATTCTGGAAGTCGTCCGGCGCACCGCCGGGGACGTCTTCGTGCCCATGACCGTGGCCGGCGGTCTGCGCAGCGTGGTGGACGTGCGGGAGGCGCTCAGGAGCGGCGCGGACAAGGTCGCCATCAACACGGCGGCGGTGGCCAACCCCGAGCTGATCCGCGTGGTGTCCGAGGCCTTCGGCAGTCAGTGCATGGTGGTCGACATCCAGACCAAGAAGATCGGCCCCGATCGGTGGGAGGCCTACACGGACAACGGCCGCGAGCGCACGGGGCTCGATGCGCTGGAGTGGGCGCAGCGCGCCGTAAGCCTGGGCGCGGGCGAGCTCCTCATCACCTCCGTGGACCGCGAGGGCACCCAGAAGGGCATGGACCTGGATTTTCTGCGGCGCGTGACGACCCTGGTGGAGGTGCCCGTGATCGCGTGCGGCGGCGTGGGGACGCCCGAGCACGCGCGCCAGGCCATCGTCGAGGGCGGGGCCGACGCCGTGGCCGTGGCCTCGGTGCTCCACTACGGCCGCCATACCATCGGCGAGATCAAGGCTCACCTGGCCCAGGCCGAGGTGCCGGTGCGGGTGTCGGCATGAGCGCGGCGCGCCCAGTGGTCGTGGTGGACTACGGCCGCGGCAATCTCTTCAGCGTCTCTCAGGCGGTGGCGCACGTGGGCGGCGAGCCGCGCCTGACGTCGGAGCCGGACGCGGTGCGCCGCGCCGAGCGGGTCATCCTGCCCGGGGTGGGCGCCTTCGGTGACGCCATGGCGGGCCTGCGCGAGCGCGGGCTCGAGGACGCGGTGAAGACCTTCGCCGCGGCGGGCCGCCCCCTGCTCGGCCTGTGTCTCGGCATGCAGCTCCTGCTCGACGAATCCAGCGAGTTCGGCCGGCACGCGGGGCTCGGCCTCATCCCGGGCCGCGTGGAGCGGCTGCCCGCGCCGCCCCGGGCCGGGCGGGACAAGATCCCCAACGTGGGCTGGTGCCGGCTCGAGCCCACCCCGGGCGGGGCGCCGTGGGCCGACAGCATCTTCGCCGGCGTCAAACCCGGGGACTTCGCCTACTTCGTCCACTCCTACACGGCCCAGCCGGCCGACCCGCGCCACCGGCTGGCCGACATCCGCTTCGCCGGGCTGGCGGTGGCCGCCGCCATCGCGCGGGGCTCCGTGGCGGGCTGCCAGTTCCACCCGGAGAAGAGCGGCGAGGTGGGGCTGGCCATCCTCGACACCTTCATCAACCGCGCCTGACGGGAGGCCGCGATGGAAGCCGCCAGCCCCCTCGAAGCCAAGTTCGGCCTGCCGCGCGAGGTGCGCTTCTGCGCCCGCTGCGTCATCTCCAACCAGCGGCCCTCCTCGACTGTGGAGTACACGCACACCCGCGAGTCGAAGAAGGAGACCATCCACTTCGACGTCGAGGGTGTGTGCGCGGCGTGCCGCTTCGCCGAGATGAAGGACACCCGTGTGGACTGGGGCGAGCGCGAGAGCGAGATGCAGGACCTCCTGGCGCGCCACCGCCGCACCGATGGGCGCTACGATGTGCTGGTGCCGGGCAGTGGCGGCAAGGACAGCATCTACGCCTCCCACCTGCTCAAGTACAAGTACGGCATGAACCCGCTCACGGTGACCTGGGCGCCGCACATCTACACCGACGTGGGCTGGCGCAACTTCCAGTCCTGGATCCACTCGGGCTTTGACAACTTCCTCTGCACTCCCAACGGCCGGGTTCACCGGACGCTGACTCGCCTCGCGTTCGAAAACCTGCTGCACCCCTTCCAGCCCTTCATCTTCGGCCAGAAGAGCCTGCCGCCCAAGTTCGCGGCCATGCACGACATCCCACTGGTGATCTACGGCGAGAACGAGGTCGAGTACGGCAACCCGCTGGCCGAGGCGGCGACATCGCGTCGCGACCCGCGCTACTACACGCGCGAGGCGCGCCAAGAGGAACTCTACCTGGGCGGGGTCAGCGTGCCCGAGCTCAAGGCCCACGGCGTGGAGGTGCGGGACCTGGAGCCGTATCTGCCGGGGGACCCGAATCTGCTCGCCGAGAAGAAGATCGAGGTGCACTACCTGGGCTACTACCTCAAGTGGGTCCCCCAGGAGTGCTACTACTACGCCGTCGAGCACGCCAGCTTCGAGGCCAACACGGAGCGCACCGAGGGCACCTACTCCAAGTACAACAGCATCGACGACCGCATGGACGGGCTGCACTACTACACGACCTACATCAAGTTCGGCCTGGGGCGTGCCTCCTACGACGCCGCGCAGGAGATCCGCAACCACCACCTCACGCGCGAGGAGGGCGTGGCCCTCGTGCGGCGCTTCGACGGCGAGCTGCCCCGCAAGCACCTGGCCGAGAACCTGGAGTACATGGGCATCCCGGAGACGCGCTTCTGGGAGATCGTGGACCAGTTCCGCTCCCCTCATCTGTGGAAACGGGAGGGCGACCGGTGGGCGCTCCGGCACCAGGTCTCCTGATCCTGGTGCCGGCACGCGCCGGCTCCAAGGGCCTGCCCGGCAAGAACCTCAAGCCCCTGGGCGGGCGGCCGCTCCTGGCCTGGACGGCGCGGACCATCGCGGCCTCGGGCGTAGGCGCGCGCGCCGTCCTCACCACCGAGGACGCTGAGATCGCCGCCGTCGGCCGGGCGCACGGCCTCGAGACGCCGTTTCTCAGACCCGCGGATCTGGCCAGCGACACGGCCTCCATGGTGGACGTGGTCGAGCACGCTGTGGGCTGGATGGAACGCGAGGGCGGCTTCGCGCCGTCAACGATCATGTTGCTGCAGCCCACCTGCCCGTTCAGAAAACCTGAGCGCATCCAACAGGCGCTGGACCTCCTGGTGCTGCCCGGCACCGAGGGCGTCATCGGCGTCAAGGGCATCGACCGCAGCCTGTCAGTCATGTACCAGGAAGGGCCGGACGGCGCGCTGGCGCCGCTGGCGCCGTGGGACGAGCGCACGCGCCGTCAGGACGTGCGCCCCCTGCTCACCCCCAACGGCACGCTCTATCTCACCACCCGCGAGAGCCTCGTCCGGCACCGGCGGCTGTTCCCGCCGCGGCTGCGGGGCCTCGTCACCGGCCACATCGAGAGCATCGACATCGACACGCCCGAGGACTGGGCGCTGGCCGAAGCCGTGGTCGCGGCCGGCCTCGCCACGCCGTGAGGCTGGTGCGGGTCCTGCTCTCGGCGCGCGACCCGGGCGGCGCCGCCCAGGTGCTCGCCGTGGCGCCGGCGCTCCGCGCCGACCCTCGCGCGGCGGTGAGCGTGACGGCGAGCGGTCCGGCCTTCGATATTCTCAAAGCGGCAGGCCAGAATCCGGAGCGCTTCGTCCTCCCTGACGGCTCCGTCCACCAGGAGGCCGGCGTTGACCCGGCTCCCCTGCTCGGCGCGGCGCAGGCGCTGCTGGACCGCGCGGACCCCGACGCGCTGGTGGTAGGCATCTCCTCCCTCGGCGTGGGAGTGGACGAGGCGCTGCTGGCCCGGGCCGGCGGGCGTCCGACCTTCGCGCTCCAGGACTATCCAGGAGACGCCAACGCCATCGCGGGCGCCTATGCCGGTCGCTACTTCGTGCGGGACGAGGCGGCGGCGCGGCTGACCCGGGCACGCTTCGGCGCCGAGGCCGTTCCCGTGGGCTCCCTGCGCCATCAGGCCTATGCGCGCCTCGACGTGCCCGCGCTCCGCGCCTCGACCCGGGCGCAGCTCGGCGCCGGCGATCACCCCGTGGTGGGCTTCTTCGGCCAGCCCCCCGACATCCCGGGCCACGAGGCGGCCTTTGGGCATCTCGTGGAGGCGCTCGCGGCCCGCCGGGCCAAGCCGCTCCTCGTTCTGAGGGAGCACCCCAAGTCCAGGGACCGGCGCGCGGCCCATCTGGATGCGCTCCGGGCGGCCGGCGTCCGTGTCCATGACGCGACCGATGCCGGCGCGGTCGAGAGGTGGCTCGCGGCCTGCGACGTGGTCACCACCTGCTTCTCCCACTGCGCGATGGACTCCGCCTTTCTCTCGGCGCACAGCCCGGAGCCTCTCGGCTCGGTTCTCTTCCTCCTGACGACGTCGGGGGCGCGTGAGTTCATGCGTGCGTACACGGGCATGCCCCTGCCGGACGGCGTCGAGCAGGGACTGGGGCTGGTGGCCGAGTCCTCGGCTGACGTCGGGCGCCTTCTGGAGCGTGCACTGACACGTGATGAGCAGCGCGCCTTTCATGCGGCCAGCCTGCGCCTGCCGCGGGCGGCGCGGCTCGACCTCATCGTCGAGACCGTGGTCGAGGCCGGCCGGCAGCGCATGGCCCGCGTCGGGGCGCCCTCGTGAGCGCGCCCGCCGTGCTGGGGCTCGTGGTCGCGCGCGGCGGCTCCAAGGGCTTAGCGAGGAAGAACGTCCTGCCGCTGGCCGGCAAGCCGCTCATCGTGCACACCATCGAGGCGGCGCGCCAGGCCCGCTCGCTCGGCCGCTCGGTGCTGTCGAGCGAGGACCCGGAGATCATCGCGGTGGCGACGGCGGCAGGCTGTGCGGCGCCCTTCGTGCGGCCGGGGGAGCTGGCGGGGGACACGAGCTCCACGGTGGACGTGGCGCTCCACGCGCTGGATTGGCTGGCCGCCCACGAGGCCTACCTCGCCGACGTCGTCGTGCTGCTGCCGGCCACGGCCCCGCTCCGCCGAGCCGAGCACATCGACGGCGCGGTGACCGCGCTGCTGGGCGATGCCGCAGCCGAGGCGGTCGTGGCCGTGGCCGAGCCCGACTACCCGCCCTACTGGATGCTGACGGTCAGCGACGGCCGGCTCTGCTGGCTCTTCCCCGAGGGCGCCAAAACCGATCACCGCCAGCAGCTGCCCCGCGCCTACCGCCCCAACGGCTCAATCTACGCCGTCCGGACCGAGGTACTGCGAAGCCAGCGGACCTTTTACCCGGCGGCCACCGCACCCTACATCATGCCGCGGGAGGCGTCGGTCAACATCGACTCGGAACTGGACTTCCGGCTGGCCGAGCTTCTGCTGACCCGCTCCCCCTAGTCAAGCGCCCGCTCGATCACGTCCAGCACGCGCTGGCTGCTGCGCGTGTCGCCGAATCCCAGGTATTTTTTCACGTAGGCGCGCCGGGCTTCGCTATCGACCCGAAAGTCACCCAGCTTCCTCCCTCGGAGGAAATCCGCCGCCTTCCGCACATCAACGGACCAGACCACGCCCTCGAAGTTCTGGAGGGTCCCCGGTTCCGCGCCCCAGGTCTCCTGGTATGCGGGCAGATCCCGTTCGTACGGCGGCGGCACCTTGATGCTCAGCGACGGGACACCGCAGAATGCGGCCTCTAACACCGCCCCGCTCTGGAAATGGATGCAAAGATCGGCAACGGCCATCAGCTCAATGGAGGTGTAGGGGAAGACGTTGTCGTCAAGGAAGGTGTAGGGGGTGAGCTCGCGAAGGAAGGGGGGGTCCTCGTTTTTTTCTCGAGACTTGACGACCAACACCGCTCCGCTGGCCTCGCAGAAGCGCCGGACGGACTCGATCAGCCGCCGGTATCCGCTTCCACGGCAGAGTCGATCGACCAGCCCTGTCGCTATCTCTCCAGCCATCCTGACCGCAGCCGCGGGCTGTCTCCTCAAAGCTTCCCGTACCGCACGCCAAGGGCTCCCCCACACGAAAGTACGCCACGGCTCGGGCACGGCCATCTTGAGCGACATGAAGAGCACGATGGGCTTGTCGGGGGGCAAGCGGTATTTCCGCCTCACGGAGGCCCGGTCGGTTACCAGCGCAAGTTGGTCCATCATGGTGGAACCGCACACGGCGCTGCGCGTCTGCAAGTCCACCTCTGGACCCAGGGCGGCGAAATCGGCCATCCGCTCCTGCCAGTGGAGCCGGCGCTGGAAGTCGCTCTGGTAGAAGGTCACGTCTACCAACCGGTACCCCTCCGCCTTGCTCGTGACCGTCTCCAACCCATAGTCCACCGAGTAGAGCCGGACTCCAGCCTCGCGCATCTCCTGCACTTCGCCCTCAAGGTTCATAGCCTTGAGCAGCATGTGCAGCGAGGGGGCAATGAGGGCCTCAGCCCGCTCCTCTTTCAGGGTCGGCAGCAGTGGCGATCCCCACTCGTGGTCGATGACCCGGGCGGCAGGCCAGTGCTTGAAATCGTCCTCGGTGGTCGCCTCCCCCTTCTTGCGCTGTGTGGGGTCCCGGACTAAGACCACGGCGTGACCGCGGTCGACGGCTGCCTGGATGAGCGAGCCCATGACCTTGAAGTAGCCCTTGCGGGAGGCGAGGAAGGCGATCTTCACAGGGCTGGGGGTTCCAGGTCCACGAACCGCTTGCGGAGCAGCCGCGGCCCCAGCTCGACCTCGCGCAGCACTTTCACGATACGCGGAGCGGCGTGCCCATCGCCGTAGGGATTGACAAGCCCGACCAGGCGGCGGCGGAACTCGGGCGCGAGCGCGCGCCCGATGCCGGCCGCGATCTCCTCCCGGCCATGGCCCACATCGAGGACGTTCGCGGCCCGGAGCCGCCCCTGCTGGCGGCTGCCGATGTTCACCACGGGCAGGCCGAAGGAGGGCGCCTCGATGATGCCGCTCGACGAGTTGCCCACCATCACGTCGGCCTCCCGCAGGAGCGAGCAGTAGACATCCTCGCCGAGCGACGGGACGAAGCGCGTGCCGGGTCGCTCGGCGGCCAGCGCCTCGAGCCGCCGGATCACGGAGGCGTGGGCCGCGTCGGCGCCGGGATAGGTGATGACCATGTCCCCGTCCAGTGCGGCGAGCGCCGCTGCCAGCTCCTCCGCGTGCGCGGCCGTCTCGCCGTACTCGAGCGTGACGGGGTGAAAGGTCACGAGCAGGGTCGGGCGGCGCAAGGGCAGCCCGATCTTCCGCGCCAGGACGTCGCGGGGCAGGCCGGCCAGCTTGCTGAACCGGTCGAGGCCAGGCGCCCCGCAGCTGTGGACGCGCCAGGGCTCCTCGCCCATCTGGCGGATGCGGCGCGCATAGAGTTCGGCCGCCGGGAAGTGCAGGTGCGCGAGCTTGGTGATGGCGTGGCGGACCTGCTCGTCGATGGCCCCTTCGGTCACCTCGCCGCCGTGGATATGGGCCACGGGCACGGTGAGCGGCAGCGCGGCGAGCGCCGCGCTCAACATCTCGAGGCGGTCCCCGAGCACGACGAGGAGGTCGGGCCGCGAGCGGGCGAGTGCCGCGGCGAACCCGGTCACGCCGCGCCCCGCCGCCGCGGCGATGGCCTCGGGGGCGTCCGACTCGCCGAGCATTTCGACGCGCTCGGTGATGGGCCAGCCGTCGGCCTCGATGGCCTCCACGGTCCGCCCGAAGCGCGGTGAGAGATGAGCGCCCGCGACGAGGAGGAGGAGCGCCAGGTCGGGGGCGTCGCGGACCTGCTCCAGGACGGGGACGAGGTGCCCGTAGTCTGAGCGCGCGACGGTGACGACTCCGATCCGGCGGGCCATCAGCGCCGTCCGACGCAGAGCAGCGACACACCGAACGGCAGCCAGCGCGTGAGTCCGGAGCGGTCCTCCCACTCGATTTCGGTTGCCAGCAATCCGTTGAACCAGCCCGGGACAGAATAGAAGCTGTCGCGCGGGGTCCGCACGCCCGCGGCCAGGCGCTCGAACCTTGCCAGGGCCAGCAGCGGCAGGAAGAAGGCGCACTTGATGAAGCGGCAGCTCTCCACGGCGAGCCCCGCGTCCCGTACCTTTGCCAACAGCTCGGCACGACTGTAGCGTCGGAAGTGGCCGTACATCACGTCGTGGTGCCGCCACAGGGCCATGAACGCCGGCACGGCGAAGAGGAACGCGCCGCCCGGCCGCAGCACGCGGGCGATCTCGCGCAGGGCGGCGCGGTCGTCCTCGATGTGCTCCAGCACGTCAAGTGCGATGAGGCAGTCCAGCGAGGCCGGCCGGAGCGGCAGCGCCGTGGAGTCGCTCGAGAGGAGATGACTGAGCCCCTTGCTCCGGGCGTAGGCCAGAGCGTCCAGCGAGAAATCGGAGCCGATGGCCGTACCCCATGGCTCGAGTCGTCGCAGCATGTTCCCTGGACCGCAGCCCAGGTCGAAGAGCCGGAGCGGTCGGCCGGGACTCTGGGCCCTCTGGCGCTCGAGGCACGGGGCCAGGGCCCGTTCGACGATCTCGTTCTGGCTGGCCAGCCAGAAGTAGGTTTCGCCGAGCTGGAAGTAGCGCTCCTGCTTGTCCGGCTCGTCCTTCACCGCTCGGCCGGGCCCCCGCTGGCGTCCTGGATGAGGCGGACGTCGCCGGTCACGCGGGCTACGACATAAGGTGGACGCCCGCGTGTCTCCTCGTAGATCCGTCCGACGTACTCGCCCAGGATGCCCACGCAGATGAGCTGGACCCCGCCCATGAAGAACACGGCGACGATGAGCGACGTCCAGCCGAGCAGCGGGATGCCGTGGGTCAACTTGAGCACGATCAGCCCGGCGGCCAACAGCAGCGCCAGAACGGACACGGCCACACCGAAGAGCGAGGCCACCTGCAGCGGCCGGTAGGAGAAGGCGAAGAAGCCGTCCAGCGCCAGCCGGCACAGCTTGCCGTAGGTGTACTTGGGTTTGCCCGCGTAGCGGGGCCCGCGGACGTGCTCCACGCCCACCTGGCGGAAGCCAACCCAACTCCGCATGCCGCGCACGAACCGCGTGCGCTCCGGCATGGCGTTGAGCACGTCCACCACCCGGCGGCTCATCAGCGAGAAGTCTCCCGTATCCAGCGGCATCGGGATCTGGCTGATCTGCCCCTGCAGCCGGTAGAACAGCTTGTAGCCCTGCGTCTTGAGCCAGGACTCGCTACGGCGTCCACGGATCGCATAGACGACGTCGAATCCCTCCCGCCACTTCTCGACGAAGCGCAGGAGCATCTCGGGAGAATCCTGCATATCCCCATCCATGATGACCACGGCCTCTCCGCACGCGGCCGCCAGGCCTGCCGAAATGGCAGCCTGGTGCCCAAAATTCCGCGCCAAGTGCACTGCCTTGACGCGCTTGTCCTGGTCGTGGAGCTCCTGGAGAATCTGGGGCGTCCGGTCCGTACTGCCGTCGTTGACGAAGACGACTTCGAAGGGAATGCCAGCGTCGTCCAGGGTCTCACGCAGTCGGCGCGCAAGCTCGGGAACATTACGCTCCTCGTCGAGGACGGGGATCACCACAGACAGCGTCATCAGGGCCCAATCCTATCACGGGGAAGCGGCGGGCTCGCCACCACCCCGAGACGCCCGCTGTAGCTTCCGACGAACCAGATCCGGCCCTCCCGATCAGCAGCGAGGGCGCGCACGCCCGCGCCGGACGTCGGCACCTGCCAGACGGCGAAGCGCTGAGTGGCGGAGTCGAAGCACGTCACCGTATTGGCGGTGAACTCGCTCACCCACACGCGCCCGCGACCGTCCACGGTGACCGCGTACGGGCTCGAGCGGGGGGCAGACGGCATGGGCCAGCTGCGCACCGCGAACGTGGAGCCGTCCACACGCAGCAGGCGATCGGCGCCGAACAGCCCCACCCAGACGCTCCCATCCGGCGCGGCCGCCACCCCTCGGGGCCGGCTGCCGGGCGGTAGGGCAAGCCGTCGCAGCCCGCCGTCGGGGCCAATGCGCGTGAGACGATCGGCCGCAAGCTCGGTCACCCAGACCGCCCCCTCGCGGTCCACCGCAATGGCCTCGGGCCGAGTGAAGGACCGGTCGAGGACGATCTCGCGCACGACGGATCCTTTGCGCGTGGGCGTCGCCCCGATGTCCACGCTGCCCACGACACCGTCCGGGCGGAGCGTAAACCAGACGCGCGCGTGGCGGGCGTCCAGCGCGATGCTCCACGGCGCGGGAAGGCCGCGCTGCGCGTCCAGCAGCGATGGCGGGGCGAACTCGGCGGCGCGCCGCGCGCCCGGCGTCATTCGGGCGACGAGCCCTTTGCCGCTCGCGGCGAACCACACCCGCCCTTCCGGGTCCACGACCAGACCCGCCGGGTGGCTGTGCAGCGGCAGTTTCACCCCGCTGGTCTCGCGGGAGGCGGGGTCGAAGCGCACCAGCCGGTCCGCCAGCGTGGAGGCAATCCAGATCGCTCCATCCGGAGCGGCCGCCACCCCCATCGGAAACGTGAGGGACGGCACCGCCATCTCGGTAATCACAGCGTCGCCGCCGCAGCCGCCGGCAGCCGCCACGCGCGGAGCCAACAGCAGCAGGACACCGAGCGCAAGCGCGCTACGGCGCATCGGACCCTCGCTTTCTGCGCCGGGTCCACCACGGAGCGGCCACCATGAGGGCGAGCCCAGCCGCTGTGCCGAGGAATCCGGCAAAGAACCCCGGCGAGGCGAAGCGCCAGCGCACGACGTGGCGTCCGGCGGGCACCAGCACGCCCTGAAACGCCTCGTTCACCGGGTAGATTGGGGTCGCGGCGCCATCCACCGCAGCGCGCCAGCCGACGGAGCGCGTCTCGTTGAGGACCAGGAATGTGCCGCGCGGAGAGTCCACTTCGGCCACGACATTCCCCGCGCGCCAGTCCACTCGCAGCCCGACTTCCGACGGGGCGCTCCACCGCGCGTCGGTTGGGCAACCGTAGCAGAACGGGCCCAGGGCCGGCAACGAATAGACGAGGGAGGCGGCGCCGGCGGGCTCAGCCGGCCGCGGGACCGATCGGACGGTTCCCAGCGGGTACACCACCGGCCGCGCGCCCGTGATCCGGTAGAGCCGGAAGCCGTGCTCTTCCCCGGCCGGGACGATTCGCGGATGGGCGGGCTCTCCGGCGCCGTCCCAGATGATCCAGCCGATTCCCAGCTCGGCGTAGAGATCGATGACGGCTTCCCACTCGGAGAGTTGAGTGGGCCCCCGCGGCAGCAGCAGCATCCCAGGGACCCGGTAGGCCATCCGGTTGAAGTGGTAGTTCGGGAGCTGGCCGGCGAAGTGCGCAGCCGGGATTCGGAGGAAGCTGCCGTGGTTGGAGTTCAGCAGCGGGCCCTGTTCGTCGGTGACCCGGTCGGGCCCCGTCACGAACAGGACGTGCGTCGGGGTCTCGGAACGGACCGTCTCCGCGAGCCGCTCAGGTAGCGCTCGATTCCAGGGCCGGCTGATGTAACCCGTCCGGGGATCATGCTGAGTCTGCCAGGCGCTGAAACCGAATGCAGCAATGAGCAGCCCGGCCAGGATCCGCCGCCGCACCGGCCGCGACTCGCGCGCCACCAGCTCGGCGAGCAGCAGGATGCCGAGCCACATGAACGGCTCGAACACGCGCTGCGGGATCCGGAACGGGAAGAGCGCCTTGTGTGTGAGCCACATGGGCAGGGCGAGCCACGGCACCGCGTGGAAGAGTCCGAAGGCGAAGTACGCGCCGAACACCGGCCAGAGCGTCGTGCCCCGCAGGCGGCCGAGAAAGGCCGCCGCCACAATGGCAAGCCAGGCGCCGTAGGGCAGAAAGGCGGACGTCAGGAAATCGGCCCACCGCAGGCCGTAATTCCACCAGACATACGCCCTGCGAAAGTGCCAGTCGTCGAACTCCGTGATGTGGCGACGACCGGTTTCCAGGTAGTGGACATAGCCCGGCAGCAGGGCCGGAGCCAGGAGGAGCGCCGCGATCAGATAGCGCAGTGCCAGAGCGGGAAGCCGACGATGAACGTTCCCCCACTCCACGCGCAGCGTGAACAGCATCACCAGGACCTCATAGTATGCGCCGTACTGCGGGTGAAACGAGAGGACGCGCATGGCCAGCACCACCGCCCAGGCGCCGTCCCAGCCCGTGAAGCCGGGGCGCCGGGCGGCCTTGAGTGTGAGCCAGAGCTGCAGCGGGAGCCAGGCCCCCGAGAGCAACATGGTGGTGTCGGTGAACTGCGCCAGCGAGCCCTCGGCGAGCATGGCTCCGGCCGACGCCACGACTACGACCCAGAACGGCCAGCCCAGCGCGCCGCAGAGGAGGACCAGCCCGGCAGCCTTCAGGAGCACGTGCAGCAGGTGATTCCAGTGCCAGGCCTCCATGGTCGGCAGGACGCGGACGAGGGCAAGCTGAATCGGGTAGAGCGGGCGCATGCCCAGGTCCTGGAGCCGCGGCATCCCCATGGCCCGGTAGGGATCCCAGAACCAGCCCCCCCAACTGAACTCACGCAGGACCTGGCGGTCGTACTCCAGAGGGCCGGCATGAGCCGCAAAGCTGGAACCCCGGTAGCGGTCCCGATCGCCGGAGAGGAAATCGCGATAGACGGGCGACAGCGTCACCAAGAGAGCGAGGACCAAGCCGCAGCCTACGGAGAAGCGAACCAACGCGCGCGCCGTCGTCTGGGCACTCACGAGGTGCACCCCCGCAGGATCACCATGGTGGTCAAGAGCATGGGAATGATGAACCACCAGTAACCGGCAAAAGCGTAGATGACCACGCTGGCGATAGTGATCCGACGGAGCAGCGGCTGCCCGTCGAGACGGAGCGAAACCGCAAGAGTTAGTGGCAAGAACAGGACCGAGAATTCAAGCGACCTGAAAAGCACTGGAAGTTATTGGACACAGACCCGTTTCACAGGTCAAGAGAAATTCGAGCGACCACAGACAGTCTGGGGGTTGCAGGCGCTCCCGCGGTAGAATCAGGCACCCATGTGGGCCACACCAAGTGTCTAGGCCGCCGTCCCTGATCTTCTCCAGTCACAGACGGGCGGAGACGTGACGCGCCAACCCCGGCTGGTCCTGGCCGCGCTCTGGCTGGCGGTGTCCGCCGCCGCCGGGCTCTGGGTCGCGATCGACCGGCGGCCGCCCGAGTGGGACCACGCCAACCATCTCGAGCGCGCGGTGGACTGCTACCGCAGCCTGCGCATCGTCAGCGACTCGGGCATGCGCGAGATCCTCGAGGCTTCCTCCTTCTACCCGCCGGTCGCGACCTGCGCGGCGGGCCTGCTCTACCTCCTGTTCCCGATCGCGCCGCTGACCGCGCAGGCGGTGATGATGGGCTTCTTAGGCTTGGCGCTGGCCTGCCTCTACGGCATCGGGCGCCGGCTGGCCGATGCCGAAACGGGTCTCTGGGCTGCGTTCTTGCTCGCCACGGCGCCCTTCGTCGTCTTCTCGCTCACCAACTTCCAGCTCGACCTGCCGCTGGCCGCCATGGTGGCGCTGGCGCTGTTCTCGCTCGTGCGCGCGGAGGACTTCTCCGAGCCGCGCTGGGTGCTGGGGTTCGGCGCTGCGCTCGGGCTCGGCATGCTGACCAAGCCGCCCTTCGCGATTTACGTGGCGGCGCCCTTGGCGTGGAGCCTGTGGCGCGCTCTGCGCTCTGCCGAACGCCGACGGCGGCTCGGGTGGGCGGCGGTTTCCCTGGCCGTCGGTGGTCTGCTGGCCCTGCCCTGGTACGGCCCGCGGCTCTTCGGCCTGCCCATGCAGATCCTCAATCGCTCCTTCAAGCAGGCCGCGGAGCAGCAGAACCCCGAACCGCTGACAATCGCGGCGCTGCTCTACTATCCGCGAACCCTTCCGACCCAGCTGGGCGTCCTGGCGGCCCTCCTGCTCCTCTGGGGGCTCTGGGCGCTCAGAAGGAATCGAGCCGCGCGGCCGATCCTGTGGCTCGCCACGCTCGGCCCCTTCATCGCCTTTTCCTTGATCCAGAACAAGAACCTCCGCTACACGCTGCCCATCCTTCCAGCCGCCGCCCTGGTGGCAGCCGTGAGCCTGCGCTCGCTGCCAGCCAAGACTCGGCGATGGGCTGGCGCCACGGTTGTGGCCCTCGGCGCCTTGCAGGTCTCGATGACGCTGTTCCAGGTGCCGACACCGCCGACCTTGCCCGGCATGATCCTGCCCATGGCGCTGGGCCGGGCACCGAGCGGCGCCGACTGGCAGCACGACAGGATCCTCGCCGATCTCGGGCACGCGAGCGGAGGCCGGCCGGTGACCGTCGCCGTGATCCCCAACGACAACTTCTTTTCCGTGTCGAACTTCCGGTACGAAGTCGTCCGGCGCGGGCTGCCCTACCGGATGACACGGGCATGGAGCGACGCCCCGCTCGGAGTGGACTTCGTCGTCCTCAAGAGCCGAGAGCAGGGGCCCGCCTATGCGGCAGCCCGGCCCGAGCGACTGACCCGCGCCTTCGCCGGCGGCGATCCCTACTGGGTCTCGGCCTTCCCCGTGGTGGGCGAGTACCCCCTGCCCGACGGCAGCACCGGGATCCTGCGCGCCCGACGCATCCCGCCGCTGGCAGGTGCGCCGCCGGCCCTCGTCGCCGCCCGCCTCTCGCGCGATCCGGAGCGGCTGCTCGCCGAGAATGTGCGCGAGGCCTCGGGCCTTCGGCTCGCCCTCGACTACGGGGAACGGGACATCCTGCGCGGCAGTGTGAAGCGCGCGGTGCTCACGGCCGACTCGGTATTGATCGGTGAGTTCAACCGCCCCCGCCGCGCACCGCTGCGTGTGCGCAAGGTCAGGCTCGAAGTCGATGGCCTCCTCCTCAATCCACAGCGCCTCATGGGAGAGGACCGGCTCGAGATCCTGGATATCGAGGGTCTACGCGTGAGCCGGCTCACGGTGACGGAGCAGGATCTGGCCATGTTCCTGCGCGGGCAGCCGGTGGGCCGGGGCATGACCATTGCGCTCCGCGACGGGACAGGGGACATGCTGGTGACAGGCTTCGGGCCGGCGCTCCGGGCGCGGATCCGCTTTGGCCCCGCCGACCGCGACCGGCCCTTCACCCTGATCGTGGAGCGGGTCAGCATCGGGGACGTTCGTGTGCCCGGGTTTCTCGTGGACTGGATCATGCGGCACTTCGACCCGACCCCAACGCTCAGGCGCCTACCGATTCCGGTCACGCTCGCTCATGTGCGCATCCTGCCGGGACGCATCGAGATCGGCGAAAAGTAAGAAGCCCCGACAATGCCGGGGCTTCTTGAACTTCAGAGCGGCGAGGGCGACCTAGGAGGTCAGCTTGACCTTGTCGCCCACGAGGGTGACGAGCCGCACGGCCGTCAGCACCTTGATCACCACCCACGACGGATCGAACTCCGAGCGCCGCACGCTGAACTTCGGGCTCGACGGGTAGGCGTGGTGGTTGTTGTGCAGGCTCTCACCGCCCGTGAGCCAGGCGAGCAGC
>Ga0209640_10002188_pt1 | contig 16988 bp, 20 predicted proteins | sample RifCSP10_1_FD_184018 | JGI IMG/M metagenome (GOLD analysis project Ga0209640, IMG submission 184018) | Soil microbial communities from Rifle, Colorado - Rifle CSP2_sed 10_1 (SPAdes) (version 2) | ecosystem: Environmental > Terrestrial > Deep subsurface > Rock core/Sediment | place: Rifle... | reverse complement strand
CCCGCGGCCAGGCCCGCGATGATCGAGGCGCCCGACGCCACGGTCAGCCAGAACCGCAGGCGGACATCGGGACCCGAGGCCGCCGGCGCCTCATGTTCGAGCCACATCCGCATCCCGGTCTGTCCAACGGCGTCGACGATGGCGGCCGTCGTCAGCTTTCCGGCGTCATATGTGACGTACAGGCGCTGGCCGACAAGGTCGGCCGAGAGCGCCTCCACGCCGGTCAGCGGCCGAAGCCGGCGCTCCAGGATGACGACTTCCTCGTGGCAGTCCATGCCCTCGACACGGAACACGGCTTCCGCGTGGATCTCGCACGTGGTGCAGACGGGCGCGCGGGCCGTGGCCATCAGCGTCCGGCCTGGCGGCCGTCCTCCTGAACATGGCGCAGACCCTGCCGGAAGAGCGCCAGCACGTGCCTGTCATCGAGCGCGTAGAAGATCATCCGGCCCTCTCGGCGACTGCGCACGATGCGCGTGTTCCGCAACAGCCGCAGCTGATGAGAGACGGCCGACTCGCTCACGCCCAGCTGTTGGGCAAGATCGCCCACGCACAGCTCGGAACGCGACAGGGCGTCGAGAATCCGCACGCGTGTCGGATCGCCAAGCACCCGGAAGATCTCGGTCAGGCCGTCGACGGTGTGGGGATCGAGGTGCGACATCTGAATACTTGCTCATATATTACTCCAATGGCTTGCCCAGCCGGCCGTGCATCGGCTACGATCGCGCGCTGGGCAGGTTAAGACGCGCGCCGTCTAGGAGTTACGCGCGGCAACAAAAAGGAGCAAGCGGTGATCGAGGTTCAACATCTCACGAAGCGATACGGCCCGCTCACGGCCGTCGACGATGTGAGCTTCAAGGCGGAACGCGGAGAGATTCTCGGGTTCCTCGGGCCAAACGGTGCCGGCAAGACCACAACGATGCGGGTGCTGACCGGCTACATGCCGCCCACGGAAGGGAAAGCCTTCGTCGCCGGCTACGACGTGCTCGAGCAGCCGCTCGAGGCCAAACGGCGCACAGGCTACCTTCCGGAGACGCCCCCGCTCTATCCGGACATGACGGTGCGCGACTACCTGACCTTTTGCGCCAGGATCAAGGGCGTGCCGAGGTCCGAGCGTGTCTCGCGCCTTCGTACCGTCATGGAGCGCACAGCGATTGTCGACGTCGCCGGCCGGTACTGTGGAAAGCTCTCGAAGGGCTATCGGCAGCGCGTCGGGCTGGCTCAGGCGCTGCTGCACAACCCCGAGGTGCTCATCCTGGACGAGCCGACGGCAGGTCTCGACCCCAAGCAGATCATCGAGACGCGGCGGCTCATCAAGGAACTGGGAGGCGACCACACGATCGTCCTCAGCACCCACATCCTTCCCGAGGTCAGTCAGACCTGCAACCGGATCGTGATCATCAACAGAGGGCGGGTCGTGGCCGTCGACACCCCCGACAACCTGACCGCCCGCCTTCGGGGGTCGGAGACGATGTACGTGCAGCTGGACGCGCTGGGGGCCGACGCCGAGGCGGCGTTGTCAACGGTGCCCGGGGTCACGCGCGTGTCGGCGTCCGACAGGCGCGACGGCATCACCGGCTTTGAGGTCGAGAGCGAGCACGGCCGCGACGTGCGGCGCGAGCTCGCCGCCGCGGTCGTCGGGCGCGGGTGGGGCCTGCTCGAGCTTCGACCACTGCGTATGAGCCTGGAAGAGATCTTCCTGCAAGTCATCACCGAAGACGCGGCCGCACCCGGCGCCGCGCCGGAGGCTGCCCATGAGTAACGCCCTCGCCATTGCCCGCAAAGAGCTCAAGGGGTATTTCGCGTCGCCGATCGCCTACATCGTGATCGGTCTCTACGCACTCATGTTCGGGTGGTTCTTCTACAACCTGCTTCTGTACTTCGATCGGCAGAGCATGCAGATGGCCGGCCTCGGAGGCGCGGGGGCGATGAACGTGAACGAGCAGCTCATCAGGCCCGTGTTCCTCAACACCTCGGTCATTTTCCTGTTCGTGCTGCCCATGATCACGATGCGCACCTATGCGGAGGAGAAGCGCTCGGGCACGATCGAGCTCCTCCTGACGTCGCCGCTGACCGATCTCCAGATCATCGCCGGCAAGTTCCTGGGCGCGATCGGCCTCTATGCCGCCATGCTCGCCGTCACCGTCCCCCACGTGGCGCTGCTGTTTCTGCTCGGCGACCCCGAGTGGATTCCGATCGTGATCACCTACCTCGGTATGCTGCTCATGGGCGGCTGCTTCATCTCGGTCGGTCTGTTCATCTCGAGCATGACCAAGAACCAGATCGTCGCCGTCATGGCCACCTTCACGGTGTTCCTGATGCTGTGGGTCATCAACTGGATCGCGTCGTTCGCGGGCCCTCGAACCCAGGACATCCTGAACTACCTCTCAATCACCGATCACCTCGACGACTTCACGCGAGGCGTGATCGACACGAAGCATCTGGTCTACTACCTCAGTTTCATCGTGTTCGGACTGTACCTGACCATGCGGTCAGTGGACGCCGAAAGGTGGCGCGGGTAACGCGATGGCAAAGAAACTTCTCGGAGCGTTGAGCTACGTCGGCATGGCCCTCGTGTTCGGGGCCCTGGCCGTCAGGTTCCTCAAGCCGGACTGGGACCAGTACGCCGTCTATGCGGCCTGGACCGGACTGGCCCTCGTCCTGCTGTACACCGCGGGGCAGTGGCGGGAGATCGCGTCCTATTTCCAGCAGCGCCGGGCGCGCTACGGCGCCCTGGCGGGCGTGGGCGTGCTGGTCGTGCTCGGGATTCTCGTGGCGGCCAACTACCTGTCGTCCCGCAGGAACACGCGCTGGGACCTCACCGAGAACAAGCAGTACAGCCTGTCCGAACAGACCGTGAAGCTGCTGCAGGGGCTCACGTCACCGATCAAGTTCCTCGTCTTCGATCAGGAAGTGAACTTCGACCGCTTCCGTACCAGGCTCGACAGCTACGCCTACAACTCGAAGCAGGTGCAGGTGGAATACATCGACGCCGACAAGCGTCCGGTACAGACCAAGGAGTACAACGTCGACACGTACGGCACGGTCGTCATCGAGTACATGGGGCGCACTGAACGGGTGACGTCGGATTCGGAACAGGACCTGACCAACGCCCTCATCAAGCTGCTCAATCCGCAGGAGCGGAAGGTCTACTTCCTGAGCGGGCACGGCGAGAAGGACCCGTCGAACTCCGAGCGCGCCGGGTACAGCGCCATCAGCGATGCGTTGAAGCGCGACAACTATCAGTTCGACACGCTCGTGCTCGTACAGACCAATGAGATCCCTGCCGACACCACCGTGATCGTCATCGCGGGCCCGACCAACGACCTGCTTCCTCCTGAAGGCGAGATGCTGAAGGGCTATCTGGCCAAGGGAGGGCACCTGTTCATCCTGTTGGACCCGGCCGAGAGCGACGGCGGCCCGATGCCGGTCCTCGAAGGGCTGCTCAAGGAATGGTCGATCGAGCCCGGGAACGACATCGTCGTGGACGCGAGCGGCATGGGGCAGCTGCTCGGCACCGATGCGTCGGTGCCCGTGGCTGCGAAGTACGGTCAGCACGCGATCACGAACGGGTTCAGCGTGCTCACGGCCTATCCGCTCGCGCGCTCCATCTCCGCGCGGACCGACAGTGCCGTCGGGCGCGTTCCGCAGACGATCATCGAGACGGGCGCGCGCAGCTGGGCCGAAACCAACGTCCGCGAACTGCGGACCAGCGGCAAGGTGGAGCTGAACGCGGATGCAGGCGACAAGCCGGGACCGGTGTCTATCGGCGTCGCGGTCTCGTCGCCGGTCAGCGACGACAGTTCGGCAGCCGAGAAGCCCGCTGACTCGCAAGGCGAGGAGGCGCCAAAGCCGGAGACGCGCCTGGCGGTCATCGGCGATTCCGACTTCGCCGCCAACAACGCGCTGGGGATCCAGGGCAACCGCGACATCTTCATGAATACCGTCAACTGGCTGGCGCAGCAGGAGAACCTGATCGCCATCCGGCCGAGGGAAGCCGCCGACCGTCGGATCACGCTGACGGCGAATTCGGCACGCGGCATGTTCCTGCTCTCCATCGTCGTGATCCCCGTCGCCGTCTTCGGCGCGGGAATCTACTCCTGGTGGCGGAGGCGATAGCCATGCGCCGGCTCTGGTTCACGCTCGCCCTCATCCTCGTCCTCGCGGGGCTCGTGGGGTACATCTATTTCGTCGATTCGAAGCAGGAGACGGGTGCCGGCCCGAAGGAGAAGGTCTTTGCCTCGCTAACGGCGGAAGACATCGAGGAAGTCCAGGTCAAGAACGCCGACGGCGAAACGTCGCGCCTGGTGAAGAGCGACGGCAAGTGGCAGCTCGTCGAGCCCGTCAAGACGGCGGCCGACGAGAGCGAAGCGTCCTCCATCGTCTCGAGCCTCGCCTCACTGGAGGTCAACCGGGTCGTCGACGAGAATGCCGCCAGTCTCGCGGATTACGGGCTCGAGCCCGCGCGGATCGACGTGGCCTTCAGGAAGAAGGGAGCCAAGGAGCAGCAGCGGGTCCTCATCGGTGAGAAGACGCCGACCGGCAGCGACCTGTACGCTCGCATCCCCGATCAGAAGCGGGTGTTCCTCGTCTCCTCGTTCCTCGAGTCGACCTTCAACAAGAACACGTTCGCCCTTCGCGACAGGCGAATCCTCGCCTTCGACCGCAGCTCGGTCGATGGCCTCGAGCTGACGAGCGGATCGGCGAAGGTCCACCTCACCAAGAGTGGATCGGAGTGGAGACTGTCCTCCCCCATCGCCGCGCGGGCGGATTACGCGGCCGTGGAAGGCGCGCTCGAGCGTCTGTCGTCCACGCAGATGCAGGGCATCGTCGATCCGGAGGGCAGCGATCCGGCGAAGTACGGGCTCACGAAACCCACTGGAACGATCGTCGTCGCCGCCGGGAGCACGCGCGCCACGCTCACGCTCGGCGCCACAGAGAACGCGCTGCTGTTTGCCAGGGACGGATCGCGACCGATGGTCTTCACGGTCGCGCCTGTGCTCCGAGACGACGTGATCAGGACCGTCAGCGATTTCAGACGGAAGGATCTGTTCGATGGCCGGTCGTTCACGGCGACTCGAGTCGAATTCACTCGCGACGCCGACACGGTGACGCTCGAGAAGAGCAAGGGCAAGGACGGCGCGGACGAGTGGCGCGCGGCCGGCAAGGACGTCGATTCCACCAAAGCCGACGACCTGCTGACGAAGCTGACGGGCCTGCGTGCACAGTCGTTCGATGCGGGGCCCCAGCCGTCGCTCAAGACCCCGGCTCTCGTCGTCACGGTCAGCTTCGACGAGAAGAAGCAGGAAACCGTGACGTTCGGCCGATCGGGGGCGGACGTGTTCGCAAGCCGCTCGGACGAGCCAGGGACTGCGACGGTGGAAGCGTCAGGACTGGATGACGTGATGAAGGCGCTGGATGCTGTGAAGTAACCTGTAATGCAAAATTCAAAATGCAAAATGCAAAACGCGCACATCGCGCGAGGACGCGACATCGGGCAGCGTTTGCATTTTGCATTTTGCATTTTGCATTACTAAGTTGCGCAAAGCCGCCTGTTCCGTCTCCCGGGCCTCGGTCAGCGTCAGAGGGGCGCGCCGCCAGTTCAGTCGCTCAGCTTCATCAAGACATCCTCGACGCCACTCGCCGGCCGGGCGTCAGCCGCGGATCCTGGGGCATCGTCGTCCATTCGCTCGATCGCAACGAGCCCCTCCTCGAGCTGAACGCGCGCATGCTGTTCGTCCCTGCATCCCTCGCGAAGCTCGTGAGCGTGGCCACGGCGGCCGAGGCCGTGGGCTGGGACCATCGGTTCGACACCACGCTTTCCGCCGTGGGCCCTGTCGCGGGCGGCGTTCTTCGCGGAGACCTGCTCGTCATCGGGTCCGGCGACCCGTCGATTGGGGGGCGCGGCGGCGGCGACCTGTCGGGCTTCGTCGCGGCGGTCAAGGCGGCGGGCATCACGCGGATCGACGGACGCGTGATCGGCGACGACGACGCTCTCGAAGAGCCTCGACCGCAACTGGCGTGGGCCTGGGACGACCTCGGGTACGCCGCGGGGGCACTGTTCGGCGCCTTGAACTTCGGGGAGAACCGGACGGTCGTCGTGGTCGCGCCCGGAGTCGTCGACGGAGCGCCCGCGACGCTCGGTTTCGACCCGCGCGCACCTTCACGCCCCGCCGTCAATCGCACCATGACCGGCCCGGCCGGCTCGACGCGGTTGGTGTGGGCCGAGCAGCGTCCCGGCGACCCGTTCCTCACCGTCGCCGGGTCGATGCCGCTCGGCGCCCAGCCGGCGGAGCTCGTGATATCGGTCGGCAATCCGACGTTGTGGTTTGCGGGCGTCCTGCGCAGGCAACTGATCGAAGCGGGCGTCGAGGTCGCTGGCGAGGCGGTCGACGTGGACGAGATCGATCCCCTGCCAGACCGCACTGGAGCGACGGTCCTGTTCACCCACCGTTCGCCCACGCTCGGAGAGATCGCGCGGCCTCTGCTCAAAGAGAGCATCAACCTCTACGGAGAGGCGCTGCTGCGCCTCAACGTCCAGACGGAAACGTTTCCCACCAACGACGCGGCTCTCGTAGGCCTGCGCACACGGCTCCTGTCCTGGGGTATCGCAGACGACAGCTATCAGATCGTCGACGGCTCGGGTCTCTCGCGGCGGGACGCCATGTCGCCTGAGGCCCTACTGAAGGTGCTGCGGCGGATGTACGACCCATCGGGCGCGTCGCCGTTCATGACCGCCCTGCCCCTCGCCGGCGTCGATGGGTCACTCGAGGCGCGCATGAAGGAGACCGCCGCTCGCGGCAACGTGCGCGCGAAGACGGGAACGATGTCGAACATCCGGTCGCTGGCTGGTTATGCGACCTCTCGCAGCGGCGAGCGGCTGGCGTTCGTGATCGTGGTGAACAACTTCGAAGGGAGCGGCGCCGACGCGAATCAGGCGATCGATGCCATCGCGGTCCGGCTGGCTGAATTCGCGCGCTGATCTCGTAGCTGACCGCGCAGGCTAAAGCCTGCGCTCTACGATAAACGACACTGACCGCGCAGGCTGAAGCCTGCGCTCTACGTCACACCGACGCAGTTGCGTAGAGCGGGGGCTTCAGCCCCCGCGGACAAGGAGATCCCGCGCCGCTGCGAGGATCTCTTCCGGCGTTCCCGTCAAGCCCGCTCCCTGAGCCAGATCCGGCTTGCCCCCGCCGCGACCGCCAAAGCGATCCAGCAGCGCCCGCAGAATCCTGCTCGCGTCGACCCCGACGCCTGCTGAACGCGCAGTGACGACGGCAATCGGATCCGCGGACGAGAACAAGGCTGTCGCGACGTCGGCGTGGGAGGTCAGGGCCGAGGCGATCGCCTTCAACCCCGCGGCGTCCCAGCCGTCGAGGGCGCGCACGACGAGGCGAACGCCACCGACGCGCGCTGCGTCCGCCAGCAGATTGGTCGCCTCGTGGCCCGCGAGCGCCTCCTGCAGCCGGCTCGTGGTCTTTCGAAGCTGCTTCGTCTCGAGCTGAACGCGCTCAATCGCGGCCGGCAGCTCCTGAGGAAGCACGGACAGCACGCGGACGCTTCCCGAGACGGCGTCGCGGTACGCTCGAAAGGCACGAGAGGCACGGCCGCCGCACACGAACGTGACCCTCGAGCCTCCGCGAAACCGTTCCGCGCCCATCACGGCAATCAATCCAATCGCGCCCGTGCGCGCCACGTGCGTACCGCCACAGCTGGACAGGTCGAAATCACTGACCTCGACCAGGCGGAGCGTGCCCTCCCGGCCCGGCTCCTTGCGGAGCGGCAGCCGCGCGGCCTCCTCTGACGAAACGAAGCGGATCGAGACCGCTCGGTCATCCCAGACGACCTGGTTGGCCTCGTCGACGCATCGATCGATGTGAGCGGCCGACGCTTCACCCGCCAGGTCGATCGTCGAGGTCTCGGCACCCATATGGAAGCTCGTCGTCCGATTCTCGAGCAGGCGGTCGAATGCGGCCGACAGCACGTGCTGGCCGGTGTGCTGCTGCATGTGGTCGAAGCGGCGAGTCCAGTCGATCTCGCCCGTGACGCGCGTCCCTGCCGCCAGGGGCGCGCTGACCACGTGCACGATGTCGTCGCCGTCGTCGATGACGTCGACGACGTCCACAGGTCCCAGTCGACCTGTATCGAAGGGCTGCCCGCCAGAGGTCGGGTAGAAAGCCGTGCGGTCGAGGATCACCGCTGGTCGACCGTCGCGATCGAGCGAACGTGTCACCGTCGCCTCGAAGGAACGGCAGTGGGACTCGGTGTAGTAGATCCGATCGGTCATCGGCCCAACGCGGGGTCCTCGAGGCCCACGTCCGCGAATGCGGCCGCACGGAGGACGCAACTGTCGCAGCGGCCGCACGGGCCGGCTGGGCCCGGATCGTAGCAGCTATGGGTGAGCGCGTAGTCGAGGCCGAGCGCGATGCCGCGGCGAACGATATCCGCCTTCGTCATCATCTGGAGCGGCGCGTGGATCCGAAATCGCTCGCCATGCACCCCGCGGGCAGTGGCAAGGGAGGCGAGCTGCTCGAACGCGGCGATGAACTCGGGCCGGCAGTCCGGGTATCCGGAGTAGTCGAGCGCGTTGACGCCGATCACGATGTCGTGGGCGCCGAGAGCCTCGGCCCACCCGAGGGCCAGCGCCAGGAAGACGGTGTTGCGCGCCGGCACGTAGGTCGACGGAATCTCCGTCGGGTCGAGGGGTCTGTCCTTCGGCACAGGAGCGTCGCTCGTCAGCGAGGAGCCCCCGAAGGCCGTGAGGCCGACGTCGACTTCCAGGTGACGCGCGACGCCCAGCCAGGCGGCCACGGCGCGCGCGGCCTCGATCTCGACGGCATGGCGCTGCCCGTAGCGCACCGTCAACGCGTAGAGGCGAAATCCCTCCGCGCGGGCGATGGCCGCCGCCGTATAGGAATCCAGGCCACCACTGAGGAGCACCACTGCGTCGGACATATATCAAGGGGGTCTGACCCTTTTACGCTTTCGCCTCAGACGCCGCGCGTCCCCGGACTCCAGATGTACTTGTGCAGCTGCAGCTGCACACGGACCGGCAGCCTGTCGGCGAGGACCCACTCGGAGAGCATTCTCGGGTCGAGCACGCCATGCACCGGCGAGAGATGAATGGCCGCCGCACGTCCCGCGAGCGCGCGTCGTGAGATGACCTCGCGGGCAAACTCGTAGTCGGCGCGATCTTTGACGACGAATTTGACCTCGTCCTGCGGGCGCAGCCGCTCGAGGTTCTCCCAGCAGTTGCGATCGGCCTCCCCACTGCCGGGGCACTTCACGTCGAGAATCGTGACCACCTCGGCCGGTACCTGTGCGGTGCTGCGGTGGCCGCCTGTTTCGAGCAGCACCGTCTTCCCGCGTGTGAGCAACCCCTCCATGAGCGGATACACGGCGTCCTGCAGGAGCGGCTCACCGCCCGTGACCTCGACGAGTGGGCACTCGTACTCCTCGACCTCCCGGAGCACCTCGTCCAAGTGGCGCTTGCGGCCTTCATGGAACGCGTACTCCGTGTCGCACCACGAACAGCGCAAGTCGCACGCGGTCAGCCGCACGAAGACGCAAGGCCGGCCGGCATACGTCGACTCCCCCTGGACGGAGTAGAAAATCTCGTTGACCGTGAGCATTGCTCGGGACTCGGGACTCGGGACTCGGGACTTGGGACTTGGGACTTGGGACTCGGATCCCGGATCCCCAGTCCCGGATCCCCAAGTATTCTACCGGTGTGGGCCTGCGCATCGGCACATCGGGCTGGAGCTACCCGTCTGGCAAGGGCACCTGGAACGGCGTCTTCTATCCCGCCAGACGGTCCAGACGCGACGGCACCGCAGACTTCGACGAGCTGCGCTTCTACGCGGAACACTTCGACACCGTGGAGGTGAACTCGACCTTCTACGGCCAGCCACGGCCAGAGGTCACGCGGAGCTGGGTGAACAGGACGCCGCCGGGCTTCGAGTTTTCGATGAAGCTGTATCAGAAGTTCACCCACCCGAAGATGTTCCGCGCGGCGGCACTCGCCCGTGCCCCCGGCTCCGAAGGTCCACTGCTGGATCTGCTCTCACAGGTGACCGGGAGCGACATCGACGAGTTCCGGGCCGGCATCGATCCTCTCGCGTCGGCGGGACGTCTGGGCGCGCTGCTGGCGCAATTCCCGCCTAGCTTCAAGAACGACGCGGCCTCACGCGACTACCTTGCGGACCTCTTGCGCGCATTCGGCGACTACCCCACGGCCGTCGAGCTGCGACACCGCAGCTGGAGCGATGCCGTCGGTGACACGCTCGCGCTGCTGAACGGGTTTGGCGCCGCCTGGGTGCAGATAGATGAACCGAAGTTCGGGTTCTCGATCCGGCAGAACTACCTGCCGAACGTGACCGGCTTCTATTACATGCGGCTGCACGGCCGCAACGCGGCGCAGTGGTGGCGTCACGAGGCAGGCGAGGACCGCTACAACTACCTGTACTCCGCGACCGAGCTGAAGGAATTCTCGGAGATCGCCGGCGCCGCGAGGGAGCTCGTGAAGAAGTCCTACCTCTACACGAACAACCATTTTTCGGCGAAGTCGGTCGTCAACGCGGTGATGCTGAAAGCACAGCTCGGCGAACCAGTCGAAGGGGTGTATCCACCAGGGATCGTCGAGCGCTATCCGGAGCTTGCCGAACTGGTGACTACTTCGCCGGCGCTCCCTTCACGGTTGCCCGTCGAATCACGTCGTTCACCCGGAGCTTCGTGACGACGTCCATCCCGGAAATCACCTGGCCGAGAACGGTGTACCGCGAGTTCAACTGGGGCTGAGGCGCCAGCGTCACGTAGATCTGACTGTCGGCCAGGCGAGGGTCCCGGGCGTAGGCCGCGCCGACCGATCCAGTCTGATGAGGGCGCTTCGGGCTGACCTCGGACACGCCGACCGAACCCCCGCTCCCACCAGTGCCCCACCTGTCGCGCTTGGTCATGTCTCGCGACAGCGGATCGCCCCACTGCACGACGAAACCCGGCTCGTAACGATGGATCCGCAGCCCGTTGTAGAAATTCTTCTGCACCAGAGCCAGGATGTGCGCGACCGTCTTCGGCGCCTCGTTCGGATAGGTTTCAATCTCGAAGGATCCCTTCGTCGTCTCGAAAACGATGATCGCACCGGCGCCAGGCGATCGGCGAGGCGCTGTGGCTCCCTGGGCCCAAGCTGTCTCAGTGGCGCACGTCACGAGCGCCAGCGCCGCAAGAACCCCGATGACCTGTTTCATGATCAACGCTCCCCCACCCCAATTCTTCGGCAATCTTGCGCGATGACGCAATCCCCGCAGCGAGGGTACACCGGTCGGCACACGTTCTGACCCCAGGTGACGAGATACAAGTTGATATAGGGCCACCAGCGCGGCGCCGTCCCGCGGTAGAGTGCCCGTTCCGTCTGCTCGGGATCGGTCGTCCGCACCCAACCCAGGCGATTCGAAATCCGGTGCACGTGCGTGTCCACGCAGATGTTCCGCAGGCTCTTGAACCCGAGAATGAGCACCAGATTCGCCGTCTTTCGCCCCACGCCCGGCAGCCTCACGAGCTCGTCCATCGTCGACGGCACCCGGCCGCCGAACTCGGAGACCAGCATCTGGCAGCACGCCTTCACGTGGCGGGCCTTGTTCCGGTAGAAGCTCACGGGATAGATCAGCCGCTCGATCTCGGCGACCGGGAGCTTCGCCATCGAGCGCGGCGTTCTCGTCCGTCTGAACAGGCGCGTCGACGCAGCGTGGGTCGTCGCGTCCTGTGTCCGGGCCGACAGCAGCGTGGCGATGAGGATCTGAAATGGATCCTCCGCCTGCGCCTCGGAGATCTTCTCGACGGCCGGCAGCTCCATGCCGGTGATCTCACGGGCCAGGGCGCGCATGACCCGCTCCACTGTCTTTCCTCTCGCGTCGCGGCTCCTGTTCATGCTCGAATGATGCTCGGTGACGCCTATTCTCCGCTATCTGGTCCTCCTGGCGCTCATTCCGCCGGTCGTGTTCGCACAGGAGGCGGTCCGTCCGGACACCGACCCTCGGATCGAGAGGCTCGTCTCCGAGGTGTCCGAAGCGAGGCTGGGCGAGCTCGTCGCGAAGCTCGCCGCATTCGGCACGCGCAACACGCTTTCGGATACGACGTCGACGACGCGCGGCATCGGCGCCGCACGCCAGTGGATCTTCGACGCGTTGCGACAGTCCAGTCCGAGGCTTCAGGTCTCCTTCGACATCTACAGGATCGCGAAAGAGGGCCGCATCACGCGGGACGTCGAGCTGCGAAACGTCCTCGCGATTTTGCCGGGACGGAGCCCCAGGCGGATCTACGTGACAGCCCACTACGACACGGTGAACGTCGGCAACGAGGGCCAGATCAGCGCGAACACCCGCGCGGCAGGCCAGCGGGCAGCAGACCCGCAGCTCCGCGAGAATCAGAACTACGACGTCGAGGCGCCCGGCGCCAACGACAACGGCAGCGGCACGGCGCTGACCATGGAACTGGCACGCCTGCTTGCGGCCAGCGGTCTGGAATTCGATGCAACCATCGTCTTCGCTCTGTGGGCAGGTGAGGAACAAGGGCTCGTCGGGTCGCGAGCCCACGTCCAGCGGCTTTCCGCAGAGAAGGCGGTCGTCGAGGCCGCTCTCAACAACGACATCGTCGGCAACTCGCGTGGCGGCAACGGTGTCGCCGACGGGGAATCCGTCCGCGTGTACTCGGACGGGCCGGAGGACTCGATGTCGCGGGCGATTGCCAGGTACGTCAGCCGCGTGAGTCCGCTCTACGTGCCCTCACACCGGATCCGGTTGATGTCGCGCCCGGATCGCTTCGGCCGGAGCAGTGACCACGTCTCGTTCAACGATCATGGCTACCCGTCCGTGGTGTTTCGCGAAGCCAACGAGGATTTCGCCAGACAACACGGCGCCGCCGACACGGCGGTCGGCGTGGACGCCGGGTACCTGGCACGAAACACGCGTGTCAACGCCGCCGTCGTCGCCGCGCTCGCGCTCGCGCCCGCCCGTCCCTCGGTGACCAACGAGCAAGGGCAGGCCACGCTCGGGCGCCAGCCCTCGGGCTACGACGCCACTCTCCGGTGGAACGCCTCTGAAGGCACCGTCGCGTACCGGATTTACTGGCGTGAGGCCTCGAGGAACGACTGGGAGCATTCCAGACTGGTTGGCAACCTCACCCAGTTCACCCTGCCTGGACTCTCGATCGACGATCACGTCTTCGGCGTCGCAGCGGTGGGCGCCGGCGGCCACGAAAGTCTCGTCAGCGTGTTCGTCCAGGCACGCGCTCGACGGCCCGAGGTGAGACTTCTTCCGTAGCGGAGTCGCTCTCCCAGGCCTTCGCTCAGATCGGCGTCAGCGCAGGCTGCCCCGAGAGGACCGCCACGACGTTGTCGACCGCCAGTTGGATCATCGTCGTCCTGGTTTCGATGGTGGAGCTGCCCAGGTGAGGTGAGAGCACGACGTTCTCCAACGCCGCCAGCCCCTCGTGAATCGCCGGCTCACGCTCGTACACGTCGAGCGCCGCTCCAGCGATGAGGCGGTTCGCGAGAGCCCAGACGAGCGCGGCTTCGTCGACGACCGGCCCGCGCGATGTGTTGACCAGGTACGCGCCGCGCTTCATCCTGGCAAGCGTCGCCTGGTTGATCAGGTGCTTCGTCTCTGCATTCAACGGGCAGTGCAGCGTCACGACATCGGAGGTGGCAAGCAGGCGGTCGAGCGGCATGCTCTCGCCGAGCGGCGAGGACTGCGCGGATCGCGACGCGAATGCCACGCGCATACCGAACGCCGGAGCGCGCGCAGCGACCGCCCGGCCGATGCGACCGAAGCCCACGATGCCAAGCTGTTTGTTGCGGAGGTCGGTCCCGAGCATGAATTCGAGCGCAAACCCCCGCCACCTGCCGGCCCGCACGAGGCGATCCCCTTCCACGATCCGGCGAGTCATCCCGAGGATGAGCGCCCAGGTCAGATCCGCAGCCGCCTCGGTCAGAACGTCCGGAGTGTTCGTCACGATGACGCCGCGCTCGCGCGCCGCTGCGATGTCGATGTTGTTGTAGCCGACGGCAATGGTCGAGACGATCTTCAGGTCGCCGCCTGCCTCGAGGACGGCACGATCGATCGTGTCGGTGACAACAGACAGGAGGCCGTGCTTCCCACGAACGCGCGCGATGAGGTCGTGATGCCCGAGATCGCCCTGCTCGTGGACGTCGACGTCGCAGGCCTCCTGCAGCCTTGCAAGCGCGGCGGATGGGATGCGACGGGTGACGAGGACCGGAGCCTTCGGCACGATCGACAGGATACTTACGAACTTACGTACTTACTTCCCACTTCCCACTTCCCACTTCCCACTTCCTACTTTCACTCAGTGTCCGTATGACTTGCAGTAGCCGCAGTGGTTGCACATCACGGCTGGTTCGATCAGGCATGCACCCTGGCCGTCCGAGCCGACGGGCAGCTGGAACATCGCGTGGCTCGAGTGCTCGCGGCCGAGTCTCGCCCCGTGAAGTGCGGCACCGCCGGAACCGGGGATGGCGCCGGTATGCCGCGCGATCGCGTTGCGCACCATCGACCGAAGCTCGAGCTCGGTCATTCGCTCACGTCCACGCGATCGACGATGCCGACGATGGCGGCGTCGACCGGTGCCCCTTTTCGTCCGAGGGCTTCGCCCGCGGCACGGCCCTCCATCACGATCAACACTTTCTCGTGCACGCCTGCGCCAACCGAGTCCACGGCCAGCAGCGCCGTGCCCCGGGGAACGTCGTCCAGGGTCACTGGTTGTACGAGAAGGAGCTTCGAGCCGAGGAAGGCCTCGTGCTTCCGCGTCGACACGACCGTTCCAACGACTCGGGCGATCTGCACGGGGGGAACTCCGGTCTACGGTCTACGGTCTACGGTCTGCGGTCTCCGGTTGGGCTCGGGTTCGCGGTTCGTGGCCGACTCGACGTCCCAGTGATCCACGATGCCGACTATGCCGGCGTCCGCCGGGACCTCGGTCGGGAAGAACGGGAAGCTCGCTTCCTTGCCCCGAACGAAGAAGACGGTCTCACCGACACCAGCCCCGACGGCATCCACCGCCACGAGCGTCCGCCCCGCGGCCGCGCCGTCGGGTGACAGCGGCTGCAGCACCATCAGCTTGATCCCGCTCAGGTTCCTGTCCTTGAGCGTGGCTACGAGGTCGCCGATGACTCTGGCGAGTTGCATATGGTAATGACGCCGGGTGTGATTTTGGCCAAAATCACACCCGGCGTCGTTTATTCGTTCACTTCCACGTGATCCACGATGCCGACGATGGCCGCATCGACCGGGCAGTCCTTCAGGCCCGAGGCCATTCGCGCCGAGCTGCCGCTGACGATGAGGACGGTCTCGCCGACACCAGCATCGACGGTATCCACGGCCACGAGGTAGGCGCCTTCTGCTTTGCCGTGAGGGTCCATGGGGCGAGCTACGAGCAGTTTGCTGCTCACGAGTCGCGGGTCCTTCCGCGTGGCGACAACCGTCCCGACTATGCGGGCCAGAATCATTTAGTCGCCGCGGACTTCCCGATCGGGAGCGTGTCCTCGAGGTTGGCGTGCGGCCGCGGGATGACGTGCACCGAGACCAGCTCTCCGACGCGACGCGCGGCTGCGGCGCCCGCGTCGGTGGCCGCCTTCACGGCCGCGACGTCGCCGCGGACGATGGCGGTGACGTAGCCGGCGCCGATCTTTTCCCAGCCGACCAGCGTGACCTTCGCGGCTTTGACCATCGCGTCGGCCGCCTCGATCATTGCGACCAGGCCCTTGGTCTCGACCATTCCCAGCGCCTCACCCATGCTCTACTCCGTCAACTCCCAAGCCCCAAACGTCCAACCTCCAAGCGCTTGGGAGTTGGGAGTTGGTCCTTGGGAATTTCAGTCTTTGAGGTTCCTGACGGCGTCCCTGATGAGCGCCGTGAGTTCGCCGTATGTTAGCCGAATTTCCCCGTCTCTGCTCGCCTCTACACGCGCCTCCACCCCATCGCGCAGGCTTGCACGATGGGGGCCCCGGGCCTGGCTGATCGCCGCGGAGACGCCCGGGACGAGCCGCTCCGAGCCCGACTCGGGCGCCTCGAGTACCTGGCACAGCACCTGATCCACCGTCCCGTCGCTGCTGCCGTCGGCGCACAGCGGCGCCGGCGCCGCGATCCCGTACATCCCTCGAAGGCCCTGAAGCCGCTCGACTTCCTCGCGTGAGAACACATGCTCCCGTCCCAGGAGTCTCGCCACGAGGCTGATTCTCGCGAAATGCTCGATCGTCTCCATCTTGTAGTACGCGGTGGTGACGGTCCGGCAGCAGGTCACGGCGCCGTGGTTGGCAAGGAGCAACCCGTCGTGGGCCTTGATGTACTTGCGAACGGCAGCCGGCAGCTCCGCCGTCGACGGCGTGCCGTACTCCGCAATCGGAATACTGCCAAGCGTCGTGACGACTTCGGCGAGCACGGCGCGCGTCAACGGAATCCCGGCCACGGCGAAACCGGTGGCTGTGGGCGGGTGCGCGTGCACAACGGCATTCACGTCCGGCCGGTTGCGATAGATCTCTATGTGCATCGGGAGCTCGGACGAGGGATCGCGGTTGCCCGCGAGCTTGTTCCCGTCGTAATCGACGATCACCATCATGTCCGGCGTCATGAAGCCCTTGGACACGCTCTTTGGCGTCGTGATGAGCCGTGTCTCGTCGAGGCGGGCGCTGATGTTCCCGTCGTTGGACGCCACGAAGCCGCGCGCATACAGGCGTCGTCCGGCTTCGACGATCTCGGCGCGGAGCTGTTCCTCGACGAGGGTACTCATGTGGTCGCTCCGGCGCACGCTGCCCTTCGACGATGCTCAGGGCACCCTGAGCTTGCCGAAGGGTGAAGCATGCGCTCTACGTCTGCTCTACTGCGCACGCTGAAGCGTGCGCACTACGTCTGCCCTACGTCAGCGTGCCCTCGACGTCTGCTCTGCACCAGTAGCGCGGGGGCTTCAGCCCCCTCGTTTCTTCCTTC
>Ga0209640_10002187_pt1 | contig 16994 bp, 15 predicted proteins | sample RifCSP10_1_FD_184018 | JGI IMG/M metagenome (GOLD analysis project Ga0209640, IMG submission 184018) | Soil microbial communities from Rifle, Colorado - Rifle CSP2_sed 10_1 (SPAdes) (version 2) | ecosystem: Environmental > Terrestrial > Deep subsurface > Rock core/Sediment | place: Rifle... | reverse complement strand
CTCGCGCTCCCCGACGGCGTCGAGGTCCGCGAGATCGATCTCGACCGCGATCGGGCCGCCACCGGCGCCGCGAGACCCGGCGGCTGAGAGCGTGGCTCCGCGCTTCGAGGTCCTCGTCCGCGACGGGCGCGCGCGGCGCGGCCGGCTCACTACGCCGCACGGCGCGATCGAGACGCCCGCGTTCATGCCCGTCGGCACCCTGGGAGCGGTCAAGGGCCTCGCGCCGGGAGCGCTCGAGGAGCTAGGCGCCGAGGTCCTGCTGGCCAACCTCTATCACCTGGCGCTGCGTCCGGGCCTCGAGACGATCGAGGAGCTCGGCGGGCTGCACGCCTTCACCGGCTGGCGCCGGCCGCTGCTGACCGACTCGGGCGGCTTCCAGATCTGGAGCCTGGCCGGCCTGCGCGAGCTCGACGAGGGCGGAGTCACCTTCCGCAGCCACCTCGACGGCGCGTCGCTCCGCTTCACTCCCGAGTGGGTGGTCGAGGCGCAGGAGCGGCTCGGCGTCGATCTCGCCATGGTGCTCGACGAGTGCCTGCCCTGGCCCTGCGACGAGCCGACCGCCGAGCGCGCGCTCGGACGCACGCTCGTGTGGGCCGAGCGGTCGCTCGCGGCGCGGCGCGCGCCCGAACGGACCGCGCTCTTCGGCATCGCGCAAGGCGGCGTTCACCGGCCGTTGCGCGAGCGGGCGGCGCGCCGGCTCGGCGAGCTGCCGTTCGACGGCTTCGCCATCGGCGGCGTCGCCGTGGGCGAGCCCGAGGCCGAGCGCAAGGCGGTGGTCGAGTGGACGGCGCCCCTCCTGCCCGAGGACCGTCCCCGCTACCTGATGGGGGTCGGCACCCCGGCCGACCTCCTGCACGCGGTCGCCCAGGGCGTCGATCTCTTCGACTGCGTGCTGCCGGCGCGCAACGGCCGCCACGGCCTCCTGTTCACCCGCTCCGGGCTGCTGCGCATCAAGAACGCCCGCTACCGGAACGACCCGCTGCCGGTCGATCCGGACTGCCTCTGTCCGACCTGCGCCCGGCTGTCGCGCGCCTTTCTCCACCACCTCGTGCAAGCCGGCGAGATCACCGCGGCGGTGCTCGCCACGGTGCACAACATCCGGTTCTTTCTTGACTTCATGGGGGAGATCCGAAAAGCTATCGGGTCTTGTCGTCTGGAGGAATTGGCTCGTGACCGCGCCGTCCTCCAGGCGGACGACAATCGTTCCGAGAACCCTGCCGCGCAGCCACTCTGAGGCCGGACCCTCGCGGCCGGTCTCGCCCGGAAGGCTCGGACGCCACCTTGCGGAGGCGTAGCGATGGCCCTTGTCCTGTTCCACCTCGCCCAAGCCGGCGGATCGGCGCCGTCGCCCCTGATCCAGTTCGTTCCGATCCTGCTCATCTTCGCCATCTTCTATTTCCTCCTGCTGGCGCCGATGCGCAAGCGGCAGAAGGCGCACCAGGCCCTGCTCACCGCTCTCAAGCGCGGCGACAAGGTGGTGACCAACGGCGGGCTCCTCGGTGAGATCGCCGCGGTCGAGGACAAGGTCGTGCACCTGAAGCTCGCCGACAACGTTCGCGTGCGCGTGATCAAGTCGGCGATCGCCGGGCTCGAAGGCGACCCGCAGGCCGAGGAGGCGAAGGGATGAGCAAGAGCCTGCTCTGGCGCCTCGGGCTCGTCGTCGCGCTCGCGGCGCTCGCGGCGTGGCGCCTCTGGCCGCCCGGCGAGACGATCAACCTCGGTCTCGACCTTCAAGGCGGCATCCACCTGCTGCTGCGGGTCGAGACCCAGGATGCGGTGCGCGCCGAGACCGACAAGGACATGGACGTCCTGCGGCGCGAGGCGGCGGACGACGGCGTCGCGGGCATCGCGACGCGCCGTCTGACCGACACCACCTTCGAGGCCACGGGCTTCGCGGCCGACCGGCTCGCGGCGGTCGAGAAGGTCGCGCGCGACTGGCTGGGCGGCGGCTGGGACTGGGAGCGGACCGGCGCGGGCCTGGTCTTCGAGATGGAGCCGGCCAACGAGCGCTCCATCCGCGACGGCGCCGTCAACCAGGCGCTGCAGACCATCCGCAACCGCGTCGACCAGTTCGGCGTCGCCGAGCCGCTCATCGCCCGCCAGGGCCTCGAGAGCGAGCGGATCGTCGTCCAACTGCCGGGCGTCGACGATCCGGAGCGGGTCAAGCGGCTGATCAAGAACACGGCGTTCCTCGAGATGCGCCTCTGCGAATACCCGTGGGTCGGCGGCGGCGCGCCGAGCCGGCAGGCGATCCTCGAGCACTACGGGGGCCGGCTCCCCGAGGACGTCGAGGTCTACCCCGAGGACGAGCGCGATCCGGCGACCGGCAAGCTCCTCGGCCAGACCTTCTACGCGCTCGAGAAGCGGCGCGTCATCACCGGCCGCGACCTCCGCTCGGCCAACCCGTCGCGCGGCCAGCTCGGCCAGCCGGTGGTCGCCTTCATGCTCTCGGCCGACGGCGCCCGCGCCTTCGGCGAGGCGACCGGCGCCAACGTCGGCCGCGGCCTCGCCATCGTGCTCGACGGCAAGGTGGTGTCGGCGCCGCGGATCAACTCGCGCATCACCGACTCGGGCATCATCGAGGGGAACTTCAGCGATCAGGACGCGCAGGACCTGGTCACGACGCTGCGCTCGGGCGCGCTGCCGGCCGGCATCACCTACCTCGAAGACCGGACGGTCGGCCCGTCGCTCGGCCACGATTCGATCCAGTCGGGCATGCGAGCCGGGCTCTACGGCTCGCTGCTCACGGTGCTCTTCATGCTGATCGTCTACCGGCTGTCGGGCATCAATTCGATCATCGCCCTGGCGCTCAACGTGCTCCTGATCTTCGGCGCGCTCGCCTATTTCGGCGCCACGCTCACGCTGCCGGGCATCGCCGGCATCGTGCTCACGATCGGCATGGCGATCGACGCCTCGGTGCTGGTCTTCGAGCGCATGAAGGAGGAGCTGCGCGCCGGCAAGGCGGCGCGCGCGGCGATCGACGCCGGGTTCTCCAACGCGATGTCCTCGATTGTCGACGCCAACATCACGACGCTCATCGCGGCGCTCTTCCTGTTCCAGTTCGGCACCGGTCCCGTGCGCGGTTTCGCGGTGACGCTGTCGATCGGCATCTTCGGCACCCTGTTCTGCGGCGTCTTCGTCAGCCGGGTGCTGTTCGACCTCCTGTACGCCAACCGGCCGCGCGCCGCCAAGATCTCGATCTGAAGAGCGACGGAGCGGACCATGGAAATCCTGCGCAATCCGAATTTCGACTTCATGAAGTACCGGCGCTTCTGGGTGACGGTCTCGGTACTCACGATCCTCGCCGGGTTGTTCGGCATCTTCTTCCTGGGCCGCCTCAACTTCGGCGTCGACTTCGCGGGCGGCACCCAGCTGACGCTCAAGTTCCGCGACCGGCCCGACGTCGAGGCGCTGCGCGACCTGATCGGGCGCGCCGGCATCCGCGAGGCGGTGATCCAGACTTTCGGCAGCGAGGGCTCGAACGAGTTCATTGTCCGGACGCCGATCATCGGCGGCAGCGAGGAGGGCTCGGCCGCCCTCGTTCTTCCCGCGCTCAACGCGCGCTTCAACCCCGACCTGCGCGGCACCGATCTCAACCAGATCGGCGCGCCGACGCTGGCCGACCTGCTGATCCCGGTCGATCCCGACGGCGTCGGAACCGAGCGCGCGCGCGACCACTACACCGGAGTCGCCGAGTCGGTGATGGCTCAGCGCAAGGCTCGCGGCCTGTTCTCGAGCTGGGACCAGGTGAGGGAGGCGGGCGGCCTCTCGCCGGCGGCGCTCGAGTCGTTGCGCGGTTCGACCATGCTCGGCAGCTTCGCGGTGCTCGGTCTCGAGAACGTCAGTCCGCAGGTCGGCGCCGAACTGCGCCAGCGCGGCATCCTGGCCGTCGTCGGCGCGCTCGTCGGCATGTTGCTCTACATCTGGGTGCGCTTCGAGCTCCGCTTCGGCGTCGGCGCCACGATGGCCACCCTCCACGACGTGCTCATCACGCTCGGCCTCTACGCCTGGTTCGGCTACGAGTTCAACCTGACCACCGTGGCGGCGTTCCTGACCCTGATCGGCTACTCGGTCAACGACACCGTGGTCACCTTCGACCGCGTGCGCGAGAACCTGCGCAAGAGCCGCTCGGTCGACACCCTGACGCTGCTCAACAAGAGCATCAACCAGACCTTGTCGCGCACGATCTTGACCGGCGGCACGACGATCCTCGTCTCGCTCGTGCTCTACCTCTACGGCGGCGACGTCATCCGCGGCTTCGCCTTCGTGATGTTCGTCGGCGTCATCGTCGGCACCTACTCCTCGATCTTCATCGCCAGCCCGTTCGCGCTGCTCTGGGAGCGGTGGTTCGGGATGGGTGGGCGCTTCGGCCGGGCCGGCGCGGCAGCCAAGCCGGCGCGCGCGAACCGCTGACCCCGCGGGCCGGAGCCGCTCGGAAATAGAATCACGGCGCAGCGGCGTTGCCGCCGCGCTGAAAAATGGCCGCTCTGCGCAAGCGTGCGCCGGCGCCGCCCGTCGCGGCCCCGGCATCTCCCGAGCTCGAGGCGATCGTCGCCCGGCTCGAGGAGCAGGGCCGTGCCGTCGATCGCGGGCTGCTCGAGCGCGCCTGGAGCTTCTCGGCCGAGATGCACCAGGGCCAGCTGCGGCGCTCGGGCGAGCCGTTCCTGACCCACCCGGCGAGCGTCGCCTGGCTGCTCGCCGACCTCCGGCTCGACCCCACCAGCGTCGTCGTCGGCCTCCTGCACGACGTGCTGGAGGACACGCTCACCACCCGCGAGGAGCTCGAGAGCCGGTTCGGAGAGGAGATCGCGGAGCTGGTCGACGGCGTCACCAAGATCGGCCGCCACTCCTACGTCCGGCGCGACGAGGCGCAGGCCGAGACGTTCCGCAAGATGATCCTGGCTTCGGCACGCGACCTCCGGGTCGTGCTGGTCAAGCTCGCCGACCGGCTCCACAACATGATGACGCTCGGCGCCATGTCGCCCGAGTCGAAGCGCCGCATCGCTCAGGAGACGCTCGAGATCTACGCGCCGATCGCGCACCGGCTCGGCATGGCGAAGGTCAAGGGCGAGCTGGAGGATCTCGCCTTCTTCTATCTCTATCCGCTGCAGTTCGCGACGCTCCAGGCCCAGGTGCAGGAGAAGACCAAGGTCGGCAAGAAGCAGACGCGCGAGATCGCGGAGCGACTTCGCGAGAGCCTGGTGGAGGCCGGCATCCAGGCCGAGATCAGCTTCCGGGTCAAGCGCTACTACTCGATCTTCCAGAAGCTGCGCCGGCAGGACATCGACGTCGCGGAGCTCTACGACTATCTCGCCTACCGGATCGTGACCGAGAACCTGCGCGACTGCTACGCGGCGCTCGGCGTCGTCCACCAGAACTGGCGTCCGATCCCGGGCCGGTTCAAGGATTACATCGCGATGCCGAAACCGAATCTCTACCAGTCGCTGCACACCACCGTGCTCGGCCGCGGCGGCCAGCCGTTCGAAGTCCAGATCCGCACCCGCGAGATGGACCTGGTCGCCGAGGAGGGCATCGCCGCGCACTGGCGCTACAAGGAGGGCAAGGCCGGCGCGGCGACGCTCGACGAGAACGTGCGCTGGCTGCGCCAGCTGCTCGAGATCCAGACCGATACCTCGGATCCACGCACGTTTCTCTCTTCGCTCAAGCTCGACCTCTATCCGGACGAGGTCTACATCTTCTCGCCCAAGGGCGACGTCTTCGCCTTCCCGCGCGGCGCGACGCCGCTCGATTTCGCCTACAAGATCCACACCGACCTCGGCCAACACTGCTCTGGAGGGCGGGTCAACGGCCGTCTCGTCCCGCTGCGCACGGTGCTCCGCACCGGCGACGTGGTCGAGATCCTGACCAACGCTTCGCGCCGGCCGAGCCGCGACTGGCTCAATTTCGTGGTCACCTCGAAAGCCAAGACGAAGATTCGCCACTGGCTCAACACCCAGCAGACCGAGCAAGCGATCGAGATCGGGCGCCGGATGCTCGACAAGGAGCTCCACCGCCTGCGTCTCTCGGCCAAGGAGCTCTTCGCCAGTGATCGCTTTCAAGAGCTACTGCAGGAACAGGGTCTCGCGCGCGTCGAAGACCTGCTGGCTCGCGTCGGATACGGCAAGGCGACCGTCGCGCAAGTGCTGGAGCGTGCTCTGCCCGCCGAGCGGATGGCGGAAACGCCGCCCGAGCCGAGCGGGCTGCGGCGCGCGTTCCGCCGGCTGGTCGACGGCAAGCCGGCCGGCCCGGTGCTGGTCAAGGGCGAGAACGACCTGCTCTTCGTCCTCGCGCAGTGCTGCCGGCCGGTGCCGGGCGAAGAGATCGTCGGCTACGTGACCCGCGGCCGGGGCATCTCGGTGCATTCGATCGACTGCCCGAACGTGCGCAACCTGCTCTACAACCCGGAGCGCGAGATCGAGGTTGCCTGGGCGGACGAGCGGAGCGACGTCTACCCGGTCTCGCTGGTGCTCGCCACCGAGGATCGCCACGGCATGCTGGCGCGGTTGACCGACGCCATCGCCAAGCTCAACACGAACATCCGCCAGATCGAAGCCGACACCGAACGGCCGGGACGCGGCAACATCGTCGTGGTCGTCGACGTGCGCGACCGCGCGCACCTCGAGAAGTTGCGCCAAGCGTTGCGGAATTTGCCGGGGGTCTTGGAGGTCAGCCGCCGGATGACCGGCTCGAGCGGGCGGGTCGAAACGCCGAACTAGCCGCTACGCTCGGGGCTCGGCGGCGAGCTCGGCCAGGATCCGCTTGCGCGACGGTGGACGCCGGACCTTGCCGGCGCGCAGGCAGCGGGCGCAGACGCGAATCGTGCGAACGACGCCGTCGACGAGCGCCTTGACGGAGCGCAGGTTCGGTTCGAACGTGCGCGCCGTGACGTTGTGGGCGTGACTCACTTGACGCCCGGTGACGGTCGCCTTGCCGCAGACTTCGCACTTCTTCGCCATGGGGAAGCTCCTGCCCGAGGTCGTATTCGGGCGAACCGACGGAGTCTATCGAAGCCGATCCCGATCCGGCAAATCGCGGAATCGCGAACGGGCGCCGGACGGTTCCGAACGGCGCCCACAAGGGATCGAAAAGAGCTGTTCGGCGTCCGGCATCGAAGCTGTGCAAGGCTGCACATTCGCTTGAGCAGCGAGCGAGCCAACCGCTTGACAGCTCTTGGGGTTGCTGCTACCTTGCCGTTCGGTTTCACGGCATTCAATGCGCACGGCGTGCTCGCTGGAGAGGGGGTAGAACGGATCGTGCTGTTCTCTCGCGCGAAAGGCCTGGTCGGTCTCGACATCGGCAGCTCGGCGATGAAGCTCGTCGAGCTCAAGGAGCGCAAGGGAGAGTACTGGCTGCAGCGCCTGGGTGTGGAGCCGCTCTCGCCCGAAGCGATCGTCGACGGCTCCATCATGGATTCGTCGCTGGTCGTCGACGCCATCCACCGTCTCAACGAAGCCACCGGCGTCAAGCTGCAGGACTACGCGACCTCGCTCTCCGGCCACTCGGTCATCGTCAAGCGGATCCAGATCCCGGCCATGGCGCCGGAGGATCTCGCCGAGCAGATCCGCTGGGAAGCCGAGCAGTACATTCCTTTCGACATCAACGACGTGCGGCTCGACTACGTCGCCCTCGACGAGGGGGAGGCCGGGCAGGAGAACATGGGCGTCCTGCTGGTCGCGGTCAAGCGCGACAAGGTGAACGACTACGTCTCCGTCATCTCGCAGGCCGGCAAGACACCGGTGCTCGTCGACGTCGACGCGTTCGCGGTCCAGAACGCTTACGAGGTCAACTACGAGCTCGACCCGACCAAGGTCGTGGCGCTGGTGAATCTCGGGGCGAGCGTCGCCAACATCAATATCCTCGTGCGCGGCGAGACGTCGTTCTGGCGCGACATCTCGGCCGGCGGCAACCAGTTCACGGAAGCCCTGCAGCGCGAGTTCAATCTCTCGTTCGAGCAGGCGGAGCGTTTGAAGCGCGGCCAGGCGGTCGACCGCTATCAGCCTTCGGACGCGAGGAGCGTCCTCGACGCGGTGTCCGAAGAGCTGGCCTCCGAGATTCAGAAGACCTTCGACTTCTTCGCCGCGACCTCCTCCGAGGGGCCGGTCGACGAGATCGTTCTCGCCGGCGGCTGCGCGCTGACGCCCAACCTCCAGCAGGTCCTGCGCGAGCGCTTCGGCGTGCCGACGGAGCTGATGGATCCGCTGCGCCGGATCCATTACCGGGAGGGCGACTTCGATCGCGATTGGCTGCGGTCGATCTCGCCGATGCTCGCCGTCGCGATCGGCCTGGCGATCCGGAAGCAAGGGGACTGACGTCCATGGTCAAGATCAATCTCCTCGCCGAGGGCAAGCGCCCGGTCACCGCCCGCAAGGCGAAGCAGCCGATTTTCCAGCTCTCGGGCGCCAACGCCGCCAACATCCTCTTCTTCGCCGTCACGGTGGCGGGTCTGATCGCGGCCGCCACCTGGTATTTCATCCTCCAGCGGCAGATCGAACGCAAAGATCGGGAGATCACGGTCGCGCAGAAGGAAGTCGACGAGCTCCAGCAGGTGATCAAGGAGGTCCAGGCCTACGAAACGCAGCTCAAGGAGCTCCGCCGCAAGGTCGAGGTGATCACCAATCTGAAGGACAATCAGCGCGGTCCCGTGCAGGTCATGGACGAGATCTCCAGGGCCCTGCCCGAGCTGCTCTGGCTGACCGCCATGGACGTCACCGGCAACGCCATCAATTTCCGCGGCACGGCGTTCAACATGTCGGCGGTCGCGAACTTCATCGATAATCTCGACGCCGTCGAAGCCTTCAAGGAGCCGATCCTCCAGGACGCCACCCGTTCGCGGGCGCGGGGGAAGGCCGAGGCCTACGACTTCCGGATGACCGTCGGCTACACGATCAAGAAGCCGGTGAAGCCGGCCGAGCCGGCCCCGGCGACGGCGAGCCGGGCGGCGCCGCCGAATCCGGGCGCGATCGCGACGGCTCGTGAAGCGCAAGCCCAGGCGAGCGGGGTGGAGTAGCCATGGCGATCCAGACCGGACTCGAAGGCAAGCCCTGGTGGCAGGGCGCGGCGATCGGCCTGTTGATCGGCGGCATCGTGGTCGGCGGCTTCTGGTGGTTCGGAGCGAAACCGCGCTACGAGCGGCTCGCGCAGATGGACCGGCGATTGACCGACTTGCAGGCTCAGATCCAGAAGGGGCGGGCGGCCAAGGAGAAGCTGCCTCAGTTCCGTGAGGAGGTGCGGCGGGCCGAGCTCGAGCTCGAAAAGCTGCTGCGCATCCTGCCTTCGCGCCGCAACACCCCCGAGCTCCTGCGCCGGCTGCGCCAGCTGACCGAGCAGGGGAACTTCACGCTCCTCCGCTTCACGCCCGGCAATTTCGTCGATCGCGAGTTCTACAGCGAGTGGCCGATCAACGTCAGCTTGACCGGTACCTACCACAACCTGGCGATGTTCTTCGATCGTATCGCCCGCTTCTCGCGCATCATCAACATCGACAACCTGAAGATCGCCGCCGCCCGGCAGGCGTCGAAGGGCCATACGCTCAGCGCGACTTTCGTGGCGCGAACATTCATCTACAAACCCCCTCAGCCCGCGGCGGCGAAACCCGCCCCGGGGGCGCGCCCCGCCCGCGGCGCGGGAGGTCCTCGATGAAGATCCAGATCCCGAGGGTCGCGGTGGCGATCCTGCTGACCTGCTGCGCGGGCATCGCGCTGGCGCAGCAGAAGCCCGCCAGCGAACCGGAGTCGGCCCCGACCCCCCCGTCGCCCGAGACGTCGGCGAAGATCGACGAAATCCTCGAAGGCGAGGAGGCGGTGCTCGAGGGGCTCGTCACTTCCTACGATCCCGGCAACCGGCGGGACCCGTTCCGCTCCCTGCTCGCCCCGGCGCCGCGGTCGGCGGTCAGCGGGCCACGCCCGGAAGGGACGCCCGGCTTCCTGATCGACGAAATCAGCATCAAAGGGATCTTCAAGACCTCTCAGGGATTCGTCGCGCACGTCGACGTCCAGAATCAGAAGAAGAGCTTCCTACTGCGGGAGGGCGACCCGGTCTACGACGGCGACGTCCTTCGTATCGAGAACAACCAAGTGATCTTCCGGCAGATCGTCAACGACCCGACGGTCATCAAGCCGTTCCGCGAAGTGGTCAAGAAGCTCCGCCCATAGCCGGGCATGACGGCCCGAGAGCGACGCTACGGAGGCGAGCGAAATGGGTGACGCGTTGATGAGGATTCCAATGCTACGTACGAGGCGACCGGGCATCGTCGCTGTCGCGGCCGCGGCGGCTCTCGTCTGGGGATGTGCGTCGGCCAAGCCCGAACCGGCTGCCCCTTCACAAACCGAAGCACCGGCGGTCGCCAGCGAGCGGACCGTGGCGCCGGCGGTTCCCGCGGTCGCGGAGATCGAGCGACTCGACGTCTACGGCGCGGCTCCCGGAGCCCGCATCGACATCGGCTCCGACGTCGCGCTCGCGTGGACCACCTATCGGGACACCGACGGCAACCTCGTGGTCGAGCTGCCCAACGCGCGGCCGGGGGCCGGGGTCGTCAACCGGCTCTTCGCCGAAGGTTTGGTCTCGTCGATCCGGGTCGCCAGCGCCGGTGTACCGAGCCGGCCGCTCACCCGGCTGGTCATCGCGACGCGGCAGTCGACGGAGCACCGCCTCGATGCACGCGGCACGGCGCTGCGGATCGAGATGGTCCCGACCGGAGCTGCCTTCCCGTCGGCGACGCCACAAGTCGCCCGCACGGCGCCGCCACGGAGCGTGGGACCCGCGATCCAGCCCGCGCCGCCGACCGGCACGCCCGCCGCTTCGCAGCTGACGGTCGTTCGCACCGAGCCGGCGCGCCCGGCGCCGCGAGCGCCGGAAGCCACTCCGAGCAAGGTCGCCGCCGAACCGGTCGAGATCGCCGCCGCGCCGAGCGCACCCGCGCCGGTCGAGGTGACCGAGATCGAATCGTCTTCGCTTCCCGAGGAGACGATCGCAACGGCAGCGCCGGTCGAACCGATTGCGGCGCCGCCGGCGGCTCGCCCGGAACCGGTCGTCGTCGAAACGGCGGTCGGCACCGCCGACAATCCGCTCGTCGCACCGCCTCCGGCCGGCAACCCGGCGACCACCTTGCAGGGAGTCGAAAGTCACGGCGACGGCACGATCTGGATCGCGGGCGACGGAGAGTTCGCCTACTCCACCTTCCGGTTGGAGAACCCGGAGCGATTCGTCATCGATCTCGAGGGCGTCGTCAACCGGAGCGATCGAGGCACGCTCGCCGTCGGCGAAGGCGACCTCGCACGGATCCGGGTCTCGCAGTTCCGGTCGCAACCGGCACCGGTGGCGCGCGTGGTGTTCGATCTGAACGCGCCGACGGTGCCGTCGATCGAGCGCGACGGTCGCGGGCTGACGGTGAGGTTCGGCGCCGAGTCCGCCAGGGTTTCGGAGATCGCGGCGCCGGCTCCTCAGGTGCAGATCGCCGAAGTCCCGCCTCCGAGCGAGCCCGAGCCGATGCCGGCTGCCGTCCCGCCGGACGCCAGCCCGCTGCCGGCTACGAGCGACCTCACGGCGTTCGAGCCCGTCGCGCCCGCTCCCGTCGAGCGCACCGTGGCCGACTTCGAAGCCCAGGACGTCCAGCCTCTCGCCCAGCCCGAGCCCGGCGTGCCGCGGCTGACCTCGGCGGTCGTGGCCGGCCAGACGGTGATCAGCGGACGCAAGGAGTACACCGGCGAACCGATCAGCATGAGCTTGAAGGACGCCGACGTGCGCGAAGTGCTGCGCACCTTCGCGCGCCTCTCGGGGCTCAACGTCGTCATCCAGCCGGGAGTGCGCGGCACGGTGACGGTCGAGCTCGAACGGGTGCCGTGGGATCAGGCGCTCGACCAGATCCTGAAGATCAACGGTCTCGGTTACGAGCTCGAAGGCAACATCATGCGCGTCGCTCCGCTCCAGGTGCTCGAGGCCGAGGCCAAGCGGTCGCAGGCGCTGGCCAACGCGCAGGCATTGTCGGTGCCGCTGCGCACGATCGTCAAGCGTCTGAGCTACTCGTCGGCTGGTCAGATCGCCAGCCTCTTGCAGAAGGGCAGCGGCGGCGTCATGTCGCAGCGCGGCAGCGTGATCGTCGACGGGCGCACGAACACGATCATCATCAAGGAGCTGCCGAACTACATCGATACGGTGCTGGCGGTGATCGAGACGCTCGACACGCCCGAGCCGCAAGTCGTGATCGAAGCCCGGATCGTCGAGACGACGAAGCAGTTTTCCCGCTCGCTCGGTATCCGGTGGGGCTTCACGGGCGTCGCCGATCAGGCGCACGGCAATACCACGGGGCTGCAGTTCCCCTACCACGGCACCACCGAGGGCGGCGTCAGCCTGCTGACCGGCGGCGCCAACGGCTTCATCGACTTGGCGCTCGGCAACATCCTCGACACCTTCACCCTCGACGCCCGGCTGCAGATCGCCGAGGCGGAGGGCCTGGTCAACGTGCTGTCGGCACCGAGGGTCGTGACGCTCAACAACAACTCGGCGTCCATCCAGAGCGGCACGCAGATCCCGATCCAGACCAGCTCCAACAACACGACCTCGGTGCAGTTCGTCAACGCCACGCTCAAGCTCGACGTCACGCCGCACGTCACCGCCGAAGGCACCGTGCTGATGGACATCAGCGTCCAGAAGCGGGAGCCCCTGTTCGCCCTGCAGGTGGTCGGCTCGCCGAGCGCACCGATCGCGACCAAGGACGCCAAGACGCGCGTGATCGTCCGCGACGGCGGGACGACCGTGATCGGCGGCATCTACAAGGTGTCGACGGATCAGGGCCAGGATCGCGTGCCCGGGCTGTCGAACATCCCGCTGCTCGGCAACCTGTTCAAGAACCGTCGCGCGCGCAACGACAACGACGAGCTGCTGATCTTCATCACCCCGCGGGTCATCAAGCTCTGATCGGCACCCGGGAGGAGCCACGAATGAATCGCTACGCAAGAATCTCCGGCCTCGCTCTCGTGCTGGTCGCCGCCCTCGGTTGCGAGCAGAGGACGGACAAGACCGACGACGGCGGCATCATCCTCTCGATTTCGGATTTCGACGGCTTGCCGATCTCGATCAGCGCGAGCGAGAGCGAATCGGCGGGCGTCGTCCAGGTCGGCGAGATCACCGTCCAGTCGATCGCCAAGAACTCGAGCCAGCCGACGAGCGCGCTGATGCGCGTCGAGATCGACAGCTACGAGGTCACCTTCAGTCGCGACGACTCCGGCTCGCGCGTGCCGCCGCGGCTCAAGAACTACATCTTCGGCACGGTCGATCCGGGCGGCACCTTCTCGCTCCAGAACGGTCCGATCATGCGCGTCGATCAGTTCAACAATCAGCCGCTCAAGGACATGATCGAGGAAGGGTTCGACACCGAGACGGGCAGCACGGTCATCCGCCTCAAGGTCGGGATCCAGTTCTTCGGCCGCACGATCTCGGGCGACGTCGTTCAAAGCCAGGTTGCCTATTTCACCGTGGAAGTCTTTCCCTGAGCGCCGAGGAGGATGAACATGCTGCCTAGAATCGCGCCACTCACTCGGCTCCTGCTGATTACGGCGCTGGTCGCCGTCTTCGCCGGATGCGACGCGACGACGTACAAATTTCCGCCCGATCAGAAGGCGACGCCCGTCGCGCCGATCATCGTCGCCATCGACCTGTCGAGCGACAAGACCGTCCTCAACAGCGAGGCCGAGGAAGCGCGGGCGACCCTCCATCTGGTCGCCTACCGGGCCGATACGTGGGAGCCGCTGCCCGACGGGACCGACGTCTCGATCGTCACCAACCTGGGGAACCTGCAGAGCCAGGCGGGGCCGCAGGAGCTCGAGGTCGAGCTCTTCAACGGCGAGGTCAATTCCTTCTTCTATCCCGGCGAGGAGCTCGGCATCGCGAGGATCACCGCCACCGTTCTGGGCATCTCGGACCTGGTGGAGATCGAGATCAGGTAGGCCGGCGAGCAGTCGCGGGCTCGACCGAGGAGGCCGGCGGAGCCGAAAGGCCGCCGGCCTTCCTCTTTCTCGGGTCGGCCCGGAAGGGACGCTGGACGCCGCCGGACAGCTCTCTTAGACTGCGCCCGATGCGCGCCATTCGCCGTTCCCGGGTGCTCTTCACTTCGCTCCTCCTCGTGCTCTCCCTGGGCTGCGAGGAGGGCACGCCGGTCTCGCCTTCGGGCGCGATCCTCCGCATCTCCGCCCAGCCGACGCGGATCGGCAAGAGCGGCGTCTCGAACATCACGCTCCAGGCCCTGCGCAGCAACGGCATTCCGGTCAATCCCGGCACCGAGATCCGGCTCTCGAGCACGATCGGCGTCGTCGACGCGGTGGTCTACACCGACAGCGACGGCGTCGCCCATGCCGCGTTGCGCGGCGATGGCCGGGTCGGCACCGCGACCGTCAGCGCCTACTCGGGAGCCGTCGAGCCGGTGACGGTCGACGTCGCCGTCGGCTCGCTGGCCGCCAGCGTCAGGCTCCAGGTCACGCCCTCGGGCGTGCCCGAGACCGGCGGCACGCTCGCTCTCCTCGCCCTGGTGCGCGACGAGGACGGCGAGCCGCTCGCCGACGCCACCGTCAACTTCACCAGCGAGGTCGGGACGCTCGACTCCGGAGGCGGCTTCCTCGTCTCGGACGAGACCGGCAAGGCGACCGACGTGCTGACGGTCTCCGCGGCCGACCTGCAGACGGTCGGCGGCGACAGCTTCGAGGTCACCGTCGAAGTCGGCGCGACCGGCGGCGTCCAGTCCGACACTTTCACGGTCTCCGTCCAGCGCGCGCCCCGCGCCTCGTTCACCTTCCAGCGGATCGAGAACACTGTGGCGTTCACCGACACCTCGACCGGCGGTCCGACCTCGTGGCGTTGGGATTTCGGCGACGGCAATCAGTCGACGCTTCAGAATCCGGTGCACACCTATGCCGCCGGCGCGCAGTCGTACTTCGTGACGCTCACCGTGCGCAACGCGGTGGGCGAGGACACGACCAACGCCACCGTCTCGATTCCCTAGTGAGTGCTAGGATTCGGGCCCGGCCATGACCCCCTCCAGAGCACGCGCGCGCGGCGAGGCCAGCGCGGCGAGGAGCCCGCTTGTCTGAGCCCTCGAGCGCCGAGAACCTGGCCGTGCTCGCCGAGCGGTGGGGAAGGGACAAGTCGTCCCGGCTCTTCTTGCAGCTCGCCGAAGAGCTCCGCCGGGCGGGGCGGATCGGCGAGGCGATCGAGGTCCTGGTCGACGGCCTCCTCTACCACCCGGACTCGGTGGCCGGGCTGGTCGCGATGGGCCGCTGCCGGCTCGATCAGGGCGACGAGCGGGAGGCGGTCCGGGTGCTCGAGCGGGCGGTCGAGCGCGATCCCGCCCAGCTCGTCGCCAACAAGCTCCTCTGCGAGGCGTGGATCCGTCTGGGCGACGCCGAGCAGGCCCGCTCGCGGCTGTCGATCTACCGCATCCTGAACGAACGCGACGCCGAGATCGCGCAGCTCGTGCGCCGGATCGGCGAGCTCGAACGGCCTCGCTCCGCCGAGCCCCGAACGGCGGCGCCGTCGCGAGCCACCCCGATTTTCGAGCTCGAGCCGCTCGCCGAACGGGCGCCGATCGCGCTGCTCGACGTGCTCGCGCCGCTGCCGGCGGTCGAGACGCCGAGCTGGGCGCCGTTCGCCGGCATCCACGACCGGCGGACCGCGGAGAAGAGGATCCTCGGCCACTTCCAGGCCGAAGGGATCTTCCGCGTCGCCGCGCCGGCTCCCGCGAAGCCGGTGCTCCGGCCCGGAGAAGCCACCGCCGAGCCCGTGGCGGTCGAGCGTGCGGAGGCCGTGCACGCCGCCGCGGAGATCGCTCCGCAGGAGCCCGAAGCGCCGGCGGCGGCCGTCGAGCCCGCGATCGCGGCGCCACTCTTCTCCCTGCAATCGATCGGCGACGAGGTCGAGCGGGAGGGAGTCGAAGAGCCGCGGCCGGTCTCTCGCGCCGCGGCCGGCGAAACGGCGCCGACCGAGCGCGCCGCGAGCGCGACGCTGGCGGCGCTCTATCTGCAGCAGGGTCACCTCGACGAGGCCGAGACCGAGTACCGCGCCGTGCTCGCCACGCGTCCGGACGATCGCTTCGCGCGCGCCGGTCTCGAGCGCATCGCCGAGCTGCGCGCGGCGACTCCGGCCCTGCCCTGGATCGGGCCGGGGAGCGGTGAGGGCAGCGGAGCGCAGCGGGCGCCGCGCGGGGGCGGATTGACCCAACGCAAGATCGAAACGTTGCGCGGCTGGCTCGAGAACTTGCGCCACGCGCGCCGGAGCGGCGGCGATGTTTCTTGAGCGCCTGAGCTCGGTGAGCGACCGCATCGAGGGCGCGCTCGCCGTGTCGCTCGTCGCCGCCGACGGCATTCCGATCGAGTCGGTGAGCGCTGCTCCCGATCTCGACCTCGAATCGGTGGCTGCCGAGCTCGTCAATCTCGCCCGTTCGATCGCCAAAGAGCAGCGCGAGCTCTCGGTCGGCGATCTGCGCCAGTTCACCGTCGCCGGCGACCGGCTGACCTTCGTGCTCAGCCGGGTCGCGAGCCAGTTCTGGCTGCTGGCCGCGCTCGCCCCCGGGGCCTCGCTCGGGCGCGCGCGCTTCGAGCTCAAACGCGCCGAGTTGCTCTTCGAGGACGAGTTGGACTGACGGAACCGCCATGCTGACTTTCGAACAGATCAAAGAGCTCGCGGAGCTGGTCGGGCGCCACCGGCTGCACGCCATCGAGATCGAGCGCGCAGGACTCCGGGTGCGCATCGTCGGCGAGCCGCAACCGGCGCCTCCGGCGCCGGTATCTCGAAAATATTTCGTGGTCGGTGAGCATGGCGAGGCCGGCCCCGGGCAGCGTGAAGCCGGCCGACACGAGCCCGACGCCGAGTGTCGCGCCGGTGTCTCCGATCAGCTCGAGCAGCCGGTCGCGCTGGCCCGCGTTGTCGCACAGGATCACCGGGCGGATGCGGTTGGCGCCGAGCTCGGCGAGGTGCGACTTGAGCCGCTCGATCGAGCGCTGGAGCGGCTC
>Ga0209640_10002186_pt1 | contig 17000 bp, 10 predicted proteins | sample RifCSP10_1_FD_184018 | JGI IMG/M metagenome (GOLD analysis project Ga0209640, IMG submission 184018) | Soil microbial communities from Rifle, Colorado - Rifle CSP2_sed 10_1 (SPAdes) (version 2) | ecosystem: Environmental > Terrestrial > Deep subsurface > Rock core/Sediment | place: Rifle... | reverse complement strand
AGGCCGGGTTCCACCGTGAACACCATCCCGGGCTTGAGCTCGGTGTGGTCGCCAGAATCCAGAAACGGGCCTTCGTGATAACGGATCCCGATCGCGTGCCCGGAGTGATGCTTCCAATAGGGCTCCAACTGATGTTTCTTGAAGTAGGCCCGGACCGCCCGATCCACCTCGGAGCACTTGGCACCCGGCCGCAGCGCTTCGAAGGCAGTGTCCTGCAGAGCGACCATGTGATTGAAGAAGCGGGCCTGCTCGTCGCTGGGTTCGCCGAGGATCATGGTTCGCTCGAGTTCGGAGTTGTAGCCCCAGACCGGCGCTCCCGCCCCGGTCACGAGCACGTCGCCCGGCTGAAAGGTCAAGTTGGCGGCCAACGAGTGAGGGATGGCAGCATTGCGGCCGATCTGGCCGCGGTATCCGGCATCTGCCCCGCTGACAAATGGGTCGTTGGCCCGGTAGATCGGCCCAATTGCATCCAGCATCGCCAGAGTGGCCTCGTCACTTGCCTGGCGGCTGACCTCGGTCTCGGTGGCGCCGGGCGCGGTGTAACGCTGCAGCAGCATGTGGGCCAGATTGCCCCAGCGGACACTCTCCCGGATCAATCCGAGTTCTGCCTCGGACTTGATCATCATCTGGTCTTCCACAAAGGCCCGGATCCGGTGGACCGTGCCGCCGGTGAGCTCCGAGAGGCTCGGGCCCCGATAGCCGAAGATCCAGGGATACCCGTCCTGGTCGGCCGCGAACTCGCCGGAGATGCCCATACTCTCCAAGGCCCCTTTCAGGACCTGCATCGGATGTGGATCGTCCGGGTACTCGGGATAGTGATCCACGCCGGCGACCACTGCATTGGCCTGGGCGTGTTCCAACTCGAGCCGCGGAACGAACAGCCGGCGCTCCCCTTTCGCGTTCATCACGAAGGCCATCGGCCGCTCGGTGGGCACAAACGCAAAGCCGGCATAATACAGGATGTAATCGCGGTCGAAGAGCACGACGCCGCTCAGCTTATCGGCCCTGACCCGCTCGAGCAGCCGCTGGCAGCGCTCGGAGTGCTCGGCCTCGCTGATCTTGATCCTCGTCGGTTTGACTGGCATCGATTGAGCTCCTGCAGGGTGATGCGGATGATAACAAGCTGTGTACCGCATTGCCAGCCGGAACTTCCGGCATAGCCTTGTGTGATAATTTCCCCCGCACGTTCGTACCGCAGCAGGGAGGCGGCGCAGTGACGGGCGTCTTGTGGGTGGCTTCGAACACCGGGCTTTTCTGGTTTCAGAGGGAGGGAGAGGAGTGGGAGAGGATGGGTCAGGCCCTGGATGGGTCGGACCTCACCTGCCTCGACGCCTCCAACTCGACTGTGATCGTCGGAGGGGTCGAGGGGGTTATGCGATCGCCAGATAGTGGGGCAACCTGGCAGGCCGCCGATGATGGTCTCTCGGTTCGGCATGCCCGCTGGATCGCAGCGCATCCCGCGGTCCCCGGTTTGGTGCTGCTCGGAACGGAACCGGCGGCCATTTTCCGCAGCGTGGACTACGGCGCGAACTGGTCGAACTGCCCAGAGATCGCCGGCCTGCGCAAGGCCGGGCGGTGGTTCCTGCCCTACTCGCCGGAGTCCGGCTGCATCCGGGGGCTGACCTTCCACGGGGAGCGGGCCTATGCGGCGGCCGAAGTCGGGGGCGCGCTGCGCTCGGACGATGCCGGGCGAAGCTGGAAACTCACCGAAGGGAGTGAAGGGAAGGCTAAGTTCGAAGAACCGCCCGCGCAGCACATCCATCCTGACGTGCACTCGATCCTCACCCATCCGGCCTCGGCCGACTATGTCTATGCCCCGACCGGCGGCGGTTTCTACCTCAGCCGGGATGGGGGCAAGACCTGGGCGCTCAGGTACGAGTGCTATTGCCGGGCGGTCTGGGTGGACCCGGCCGACCCAGACCACATCATCCTGGGCCCGGCGGACGACGTGGACGCGAACGGCCGGATCGAGCAAAGCCGAGATGCCGGCCTCACCTGGCAAGCGGCGTCGTCGGGGCTGAAAGTCCCGTGGCGGCGCCACATGGTTGAACGCTTCACGCAGTTCGGAGGTGGACTGCTCGCCGTCCTGTCCAACGGACAAGTCCTGTTCGCTGACCTTGCCGACCTGGAGTGGCGGCCGATTCTCGAGGAGGTTCGGGACATCCGCGCCGTCGCAGTATCCGGCTGAACTTTCCCTCGGTCGAAGAGAGGTGATCGGACTTAGACGGCTGGGCTTGAGTCGGCCGACCCGTGGCCACCTCCACCCGGGGTTTCGATCCGCAGCCGCTGACCAGCCCGTACCTGCAGGTTGACTTTTCCCGGGAGCGGCTCGGCGCTTTCGCCGGTTACCAGCCAGTTGGCGCCCGGCTTACCCGGCTCGCCGCCTGCTAGCCCATACGGTCCGAACCGGCGCCGGTCGGAGAGGATCGTCGCCTCCGAATCGGCGAGCAGCTCGATCTCCCGGACCACACCATCACCGCCTCGGTACCGCCCCGCGCCGCCGCTGCCCAGGCGGATCGCATAGCGGCGAACCCGCAACGGATAGGCAAACTCGAGTGCCTCGATGGGGGTGTTCAGAGTGTTGGTCATGTGGGTGTGGATCGCGCTGGCGCCGGCCTTGCTCGGCCGGGCGCCCATGCCGCCGGCGATCGTCTCATAGTAGACAAACGGTCCACCGCGCTCGGGATCGCGCCCGCCGATGGTCAGGTTGTTCATCGTCCCCTGGCTGGCGGCCGGCACTCGGTCGGGACAAGCTTGGGCCAGTGCACCTAGCAGCACGTCGACGATCCGCTGCGAGGTTTCGACGTTGCCTCCGGCTACCGCAGCCGGCGGCCGGGCATTCAGCAGGCTGCCTTCCGGCGCGACGACCGTGATCGGAGCCAGGCAGCCGCTGTTGCTGGGAACGTCCAGGTCGAGCAGGCAGCGAAACACGTAGTAGACGGCTGAGAGCGTAACCGCGTACACCGCGTTGATCCCGCCCTGGCGCTGGGGGGAGCTGCCGGTGAAGTCCACCAAGGCCCGGTCCCCGGAGATGCTGACCGCGACCCGGATCTCGGCCGGAGTCGGGTCGACACCGTCGTCGTCGAGCCGGTCGCTGAACCGATACGTACCATCTGGGATCTCTTTCAACAGATCCCGGGTCACCCGTTCCGAGTAGGCGAGCAGGGCCTCCGAAGCACGCTCGACTCTCTCCGGCCCGAATCTCCCGACCAGCTCGAGCAGGCGCGCCGCGCCAATTGTGTTCGCCGCAAGCTGAGCCAGTAAATCGCCCGCCCGCTCGTCGGGCGTTCGAACCTCCGCCATGATTGGGTCCCATACCGCCCGATTCAGCTCGCCGCCGACCAGCAGCTTGGAGGGCGGAATCACGATCCCTTCCTGGCTCAGTTCAGTGGCAATCGGCATCGAGCCCGGCGAAATTCCGCCGACATCGGAGTGATGGGCCCGATTGGCGACGAAGGCGAACGGCCGCTCGCCTCCGGCGAAGAACAATGGCGACACCAGTGTGATGTCCGGCAGATGAGTTCCACCATGATAGGGATCGTTGAGAATCGCCTCGTCACCGGGCTGCAGGTCCAAGGACTCAACACAGGCCTGAACCGAGAGCGGCATCGAGCCCAGATGCACCGGAATGTGGGCGGCCTGGGCGATCATCCTGGCCTGGGCATCGAACAGGGCGCATGAGAAGTCGAGCCGTTCCTTGATGTTGGGGGAGAACGCGCTGCGCCGCAGCCCGATCCCCATCTCCTCGGGAATGGCGGTGAGCAGCCCCTTGAAGATCTCAAGCTCGGCCGCTTCGATCATTCCGGTTGGACTTCCACTATGAGATTGCGATACGCGTCCATCATGGCCCGGTCCCCCGAAGGAAGCAGGAGGGTGGTGTCTGGATAGACGACGAGCGCCGGGCCGATCACTCGGTTACCGGGGCTGAGCGCAGCTCCGTCGAAGGTCGAGACTAGGCGGCTGACCGGCTCAGCTCCGCCCAGGTGGATCGGCCTCTCACCGAGCAAAGCCGCTGCCGGGTCAGCCGGGCCCAGTGCTTCCTCGATGAAGTGCGGCTTGTCCAACTGACCGATGGCCCGCAGTCGCAGGTTGACGATCTCGATAGGCCGTGCAGTGTCACTGTAGCCATAGGCCTGCTGATGGGCCCGGTCGAATTCGGCCCGCAAGTCGTCGCTCAAGGCCACGCTTAGTTCGTAAGACTGTCCTCGGTAGCGGATGTCCAGCTCGCGGGCAAGGGTCACGAGTTCGGCCGGCACGCCCTCCGATTCAAGGATTCGCCGGCCCTCCGCCTCCAGCCCGCCAAATTGCCCGTCGACCGCGGCCGGGTCGGTCTCTCCAGACAGCATCACGGTTTGGACAAAGTCCTGGGTCACATCCGCAACGACCATCCCGAGCGCAGAGAGGGTGGAGGCCTGCCGAGGGATCAGCACCGTACCGATCCCCGAGCTGCGGGCGAGCTCGCAGGCGTGCAGCCCGCCGGCACCCCCGAAGCTGACCAGGACGAACCCCCGCGGATCGTGCCCGCGCTCGACCGAGACCAGCCGGATCGCCCGGGCCATGTGAGCGTTGACCACCCGCACGACTGCGCCGGCGGCCAGAATTGGCCGGTCCGGGCCGGCCGGCATGCCGAGCTGCTTCCCCAGCCGATCGATCACTCGGTGGGCGGCGGCTGAATCGAGCTGCAGCTTGCCGCCCAGGAAACGATCCGCAATCATCCGGCCGAGCACCAGGTTGGCATCGCTGACCGTGGGTTGAGCGCCGCCCAACCCATAACAGGCCGGGCCCGGGCTGGCGCCGGCGCTCTGGGGTCCGACCCGCAGGCTGCCACCTCGGTCGACCTGAGCGATCGAGCCGCCGCCTGAGCCAATCGTATGGATGTCCATCATGGGCAGCCGCAGCGGCAATCCGCCAATCTGGCCTTCAGAAGTGAGCTGGGGGCCGGCGGTGGCCAGCGCGACATCGGTCGAGGTGCCTCCCATGTCAAACGTAATCACCCGCTCGAATCCCGCCCGCTGGGCGACCGACAGCCCGCCGATGACCCCGCCGGCGGGTCCGGACAAGATGACTCGGACCGGCTGTTGGCGGGCCTGAACGCCGCTCAGCCTTCCACCGTTGGACTGCATCACCTGCAATCGATCGGCGCCCAAACCGGCCTCGAGCTTTTCCAGGTAGCGGTCCATCGCCGGCATCACATAGGCATTCAGGGTTGTCGTGCTGGCGCGCTCGACCTCTCGGAACTCCGGGAGCAGCTCACTGGAAACCGAGACTGCCAGCCCTGCCTCCCGTAGGGACCTTGCGATTTGCTGCTCGTGGTCGGGACGCAGGAATGAGAACAGCAGGCACAGCGCGACCGACTCGGCGCCGTATTGCTGCAGGGAGTCGAGCAGATCGGGGATTTCCCCCGCTTGGAGCGGGAGCACGACTTCTCCCCGGTGACCGACCCGCTCGGCCACGCCGAAGCAGCCCGGCTGCGGGACCAAAGGCTCTGGCCGGTCCGCCATGAAGTCATATAGCGATTCACGATTCTGACGGCCGATCGTCAGCAGATCGCGAAAACCACCGGTGGTCACAAAAGCCGTGCGAGCGCCTTTGCGCTCCAGCACCGCGTTGGTCGCAACCGTCGAGCCGTGAACGACCACCGAGCCCGGGTCGAGTTCCAGCCCGGACAATCCTTCCAAAACGGCCATCTCTGGAGCATGTGGGGTTGACAGTCGCTTGAAAGATTCGAGCGTCCCGGAGACTCCGTCATACACGACGAAGTCGGTGAACGTGCCCCCGATATCCACTCCAACCCGGATCGCCATGCGCGCAGAGCGGACCAGCGTAACGCCGAGCACGACAACCTGCAAGGTTGGAACTCTGGGAGGCCGCTAGTCGGAGAGGAAGGCGTTCACAACCAGCTGCACATCGAGCACATCGACCCTGGCATCGGCATTCAGATCGGCCCGGGCAACGATCTCCGGCCGGGTCTCGGAGCCCAAGAACACATTGACGCACAGTTGGGCATCGATCACGTCCACCCGGCCGTCTCGATTGAGGTCGGCCGGCGAGTCCGCCTGGGTGGGGAGTGCGGTCGGAGTCAAAGTGGCGCTTGGACTCGGTGACGCGGTGTGGGTCGGGCTCGCGGTCGGAGTGGGGGTCGGGGTCAGGGTCGCGCTTGGCGTAGGCGTGGTGGTCGGTGTCCGGCTGGGGGTCGGAGTCGTCGAAGCAGTCGGGGTCACCGTCGGGCTGACGCTTGGATGCAGGGTGGGGGTGCGGGTCGGAGTCGGGGTTGGCGGAGCGAATGGGACGTCGCTCGACCAGACCGGGCCGGCAGGAGTTCCACCAATCTTGAGCGTCCCGTTGCTCGGTCCGCCGGGGGCGCCAGACGTGTCGTAGGCGGAGGTCCCGGGGGCATCGTCGAGGTGGAACAACGCTACCGTGTTGGAGTCAGTGAGAAACGGTTGGATCGGCGGCGTGAAGCTCGCGGCATAACGCAGGACTTTGGACACCCGGAGTTCGTCCACCCAGCCACGGAAGGACTGAAGGTCAGAATTCGCGGCGTGCTTTTCGGCGCCGACGACCAGGAAGACATCGTTGGTGCACGGGCCATCGCACACCTCGAGCAGGGTTGAGCCGTTGGGATAAGAAATGTCGCCATCCGGCCCGTCGGCCTGCGCGTCCAGCTGGCCGTCCACGAACAGCCAGAGCCAGCCATCCGAGAACCGCCGTTGAACGGCGATGTGATGCCAGGCGCCGTCGTCAACGGGCCGGGAACCGCACAGGCTCAGCTCGCCAGTCCCGTTGCCTGCAACGCCGAAGACCAGCCGACCGCCAGCCAGCGACACTCCGTAATCTCGGTCTTGCCCGCCTCGGTCTCGGTCGAGCAGGATGTTGCCGGTCCGCCAGGCCGATCCCGAGGTGCAGTCCGCAGCCAGGGTCGTGTTCTCGCCGGGGACTACTTTCATCCACCATTCCAGGGTGAAGTCCTGCGCCCCGACGTCAACCGGCGGGCCGAGCGAAAGGTCCTCCAGGCGGATCTTCAGCCGGTCCACATCTCCGGCCCCGGTCCCGTAGAAACGAAGTGAGCTGAAACCCGGGAAGTAGTAGGACTGGTAATCGTTGTTGATGGCGCTATAGGCGGCCAGCGAAGACCCATCTCGCTCGAATGAGCCGCTGGTGTAGGGCACCGACCCGGCATGGACTGTCCAGCCGGAGAGCATTACCCCTTCCAGGCTGGCATAGGCTCCGTTGTATTTGAGGCTGAAATGGACGTGGGGGCCAGTCGAGAATCCGCCGGCGCACAACTCGCAGGCGATGGTTCCGACTTTGGCCGCCCGCCCGAGCGGGGCGCCACTGTACAGGTTCCGCAGGTGATAGTAGCTGGTCACCCAACCGCCCCCATGGTCGATTTCCAACCAGCAACTGTAGCCGAAAGGACGGTAGACCGAACCCGATGCCGCAGCCACCGCGTAGAGGTTGGGGGGCGCGCCACAGGTGCCGCCCCCGGTGAAGAAGTCCAGCGAACTGAAGGGCGGCGGGTAGTTGCCTCCATTCCAGCTGTGCGGCCCGCTGGCGGTCCAGGTGGCACCGAGCGGGTAGGGCAGCTGAAGCAAATTGGCAGGTGGGACAGTGAGCGGGTTGATCTGGTTGGCCTCGCTCAGCAAATCCGTTCCTGGAAAGAGGGCGCCGAATACAATCGGAAAGTCAGCCGGCTCGGCGACGTCCTGAATCGAGAAGCCTTCCGGGTAGGCGTCGGCGGCCAGGACCGAGGCCACCGCCGCGGTTCCAGAAGACGTGGAGGCATCCAGAACTGCAACCGACCCGTCGGCGTACCAGATGGCAGGCCCGCCCGCCGGCGAATTGGACAAGACCGGTCTGCGGGCTCCCCAGGTATGCAGGTGCTCATAGAAAGTCGCCGCCAACTGCATCGCGGTCGCCTCGATCCGTTGGCTGACCACGACCGGCGGAGTGCCGACCGGAAGATTGGTCACCCAACTATCCCGGATTTCAAGGACGGTCAGCAACACCTTTGGATTGACGCTGGAGTAGCTGGCCCACAACTCGAGATCCGCGGCGTAAGGAGTCAGCGGAGATTTTCGATTTCGCAGGTATGCTCCGACATTGAATGGCCCGACGTTCGGCCCCCAGACGAACTGGCCGTCCGAGAGCAGAGCCGGCGCCGGTTCGAGCCGGTAAGCCGGTCCATTCCAGGTCCTGCCGGCGATCACACCGGCCGGAAGCCAGGTGTTTTCTGCCTCGACCTCGCTGGGCAGCAGCCGCAAGCCGGCGAGCTCGGCCAGGGTCTCGAGGGAGAACAGGCCGGTTCGGACCCTGCGGCCACCGGCGCCGCGCTCAAGTTCGTCGTGGCTGTGCTGCTGGCCAGCTTCGTCGCCAGACCGTGGGGCGGGCTGGACCTTATCCAGGGTGCCGAGCTGGACAGCAATGCAAAGCACGAAACCCAGCCTGAGTGCAGCTGCGCCCCGCATTCTGCTCCGGCCGTTCCCAACTTCAGCCACCTTCGTTCTGCCCCCAGGTGCATGAAACGGGCCGCGACCTGACCCAAGCTGTGGTATTATGCCGAACCATCAGCGGAAAACTTTACCCCACGCCCCTTCTCGAGCGGAAGGGGTTTTCCCTTGAATCGGAGAACTGCAGATGACCTCTAGCTTCATGGCCTCCCCGAAGCTGATGTTTACTTCGGAGTCGGTGACCGAAGGCCATCCGGATAAGATGTGCGATCAACTTTCGGATGCCGTGCTCGATGCCTGCCTTTCCCAGGATCCGTTGTCCAGGGTCGCCTGCGAAGTGGCCTCCAAGACCGGCTTCGTCATGTTCCTGGGCGAGATCACCAGTCAGGCTCAGATCAACTTCGACGAGCTGGCCCGCAAGGTCATCCTGGATATCGGTTATGACAGCGGCGCGAAAGGCTTCGACGGACGAACCTGTGCGGTTCAGGTCGCCATCGCATCCCAGAGCCCGGACATCGCCCAGGGAGTGAACCGGTCCCTCGAAGTGCGCAGCAGCGAAGTCAGTGACGAGGAAGTTGAGACCATCGGCGCCGGCGACCAAGGGATGATGTTTGGCTACGCCTGCACCGAGACCGCGACCCTGATGCCGATGCCGATCTACCTGGCCCACCGATTAACCCGTCGGATGGCGCAGGTCCGCCGCAGCGGCCAGCTCCCGTGGATGCGTCCGGATGGGAAATCCCAGGTCACGATTCAGTACGAATTCGGTCGGCCCGTCCGAGTCGACACCGTACTGATCAGCGCCCAACACGCTCCGGAGGCGCAGCTGAAGGACATCGAAGCCGCGATCAAGGAGCTCGTGATCATGGAAGTGCTTCCGGAGCACATGGTCGATCGGGATTTGAGAGTGTACGTCAATCCTACCGGGCGGTTCGTCACCGGGGGCCCGCTCGGAGATTCGGGCCTGACCGGCCGCAAGATCATCGTGGACACCTATGGAGGGATGGGGCGGCACGGCGGTGGATGTTTCAGCGGGAAGGACGCCACCAAGGTGGATCGCTCGGGGGCCTACGCCGCCCGCTGGGTAGCCAAACACATCGTCGCGGCCGGGTTGGCCGATCGCTGCGAGATTCAGATTGCGTACGCGATCGGGATTGCCCATCCGCTTTCGGTCAATGTAGAGACCTTTGGCACCGGACAACTGGACGACGCAAAGATCGGCTTAATCATCGAGGAGCATTTTGATCTGAGGCCCGGCGCCATCATTCGCGATCTGGGACTGCGCCGCCCGATTTTCCAGCCGACGGCCTCCTATGGTCACTTCGGGCGGGACGACCTGGATCTCCCGTGGGAGCGGCTGGATCGGCTGGAGAGCATTCAGGCCGCCTCAGGGGTGTTGGTGGAACAGGCGTGACCGGAGGCCCGCGAAACTACCCACGGCTTCCCAGATCGCAGGGAAGCCGTTTTCTTTCCGAGTCAGCGGGCGGCCCGCGGCCTGAAGTCGAGGCGACTGAGCCGTGGCCCTGGCCATTCAGCCGGGCCGACCTGGCGGCGGGGCTTCGGCGCCATCTGGCAGATCCCACCGTGTGGGTGGAGCGGGTCGAGCCGGTAACCTTGAGCCACATGCGCCCGTCGATCGGGCGGGTGCGAGGGGCCACCGTGAGTTACACCAGTACCGGCGGCGACGGAAGCTGCAGGCTGGTGGTGAAAGAACCCCGCGGCACAACTCGAACCGGCCTGGCCGGGGCTGGACGTCGGGAGGTCGGGGTCTACCGCTACCTGGCCTCCGAGATTCCGGTTCGCTCGCCGAAACTGGTGGCCGCCTCCGAAGCAGGGGACTGGATTGTGCTCGAGGAGCTGCGGCCCGAACGGGGCGCCTCCAAGTGGACCCGAGCCGACTATCGGAGAGCGGTCCACTCTTTGACCGAACTGCACGACCGCTTCTGGGGATTGTCGGAAGACCTGGCAAACTTCCCCTGGCTGAGCCGGCCGCTGGACGCCGATTTCGAGATCCATGTGGCGGCCGCGGCCACCGCCCTGGAGCGGATTGCCGATCACGGCCGGCTGGCCAGCTGGCCGGAACGGGTGCATACCATGGCGCATCTGATCCTGCATGCGGAGCAGGTAGTCGCACCGCTCAGGCAGGAGCCGGCCACCTTGCTGCACGGTGACTACTGGCCGGGGAACATCGCGGTGCTCGAGGATGGCTCCCAGGTCGTGTACGACTGGCAGCTGGCGGGAGTTGGGCCGCCCATGCTGGATGTGGTTGCCTTCGTGCTCAAGAGTGAGTGGTGGTTCGGCTCGCTTCCGCTCGGGCGCGGATTGATCGCCGAGGAATACCGGCAACTGTTAGCCAAGAGTTCAGGGCAGCGCTGGCCCGATGAGCGCTGGGAAGAGTTATGGGATCACGCCTTGATGTGGCGCTTCCTGCAGGAGTGGCTCGACCTGCTGGCGATCTCACCGAGCACCCTGCTGGAGGCCAGGTCGGCGCAGCTCGAAGAGTTGTGGTTCGAACCGTTGGCCAGGGCCGTTGCCCGTCGGTTGATGTGACCTGGGCGCGAGTGGTAAGCCGAGAACCAGAGGCAGGATGAGGCTGATCGATGGCTGATTCGCGTTTGCCCTCCCGGACGGAGGATTTCTCCGAGTGGTACAACCAACTGGTCCTCAAGGCTGAGCTGGCGGACTACGCACCCGTCCGGGGCTGCATGGTCGTGCGGCCCTACGGTTGGACCTTGTGGGAAAACATCACCGCCGCGCTCGACTCGCGTTTCAAAGCCACCGGGCATGTCAATGCGGCTTTCCCACTGTTGATCCCAATGAGCTTTCTCCAGAAGGAGAAAGACCATGTGGAGGGTTTTTCTCCACAGCTGGCAGTCGTCACGATTGGCGGGGGAGAACTGCTGGAAGAACCGCTGGTTGTCCGGCCGACCTCGGAAACCATCATCGGACACATGTATTCCAAATGGATCCAGTCCTACCGAGACCTTCCGGTGCTGATCAACGTCTGGAACAGTGTCGTGCGCTGGGAGCTGCGCACCAAACTCTTCTTGCGCACCACGGAGTTCTACTGGCAGGAAGGCCACACCGCCCACGCTACCGCCGAGGAGGCCCAGGCCGAGACCGAGCGGATGCTGAACGTCTACGCGGACTTTGCCGAGAACGAAGCCGCGGTACCGGTGATCAGAGGGCGAAAGAGCGAGAGCGAAAAGTTTGCGGGGGCAGTGACCTCCTACAGCATCGAGGCGATGATGGGCGACACCCGGGCGCTGCAGGCCGGTACTTCGCACTACCTGGGTGACAATTTCGCCCGGGCTTTCTCGATTCAATACCTCGATCGGGCGAATCAACAGCAATACTGCCAGACCACTTCCTGGGGGCTTTCGACCCGCTTTGTCGGCGCGATCATCATGGTCCACGGAGACGATCAGGGTCTGGTGCTGCCGCCCCGGCTGGCGCCGCATCAGGCGGTGCTGGTGCCGATCTACAAGAACGATCAAGAGCGGAGCGCGGTCATGGAGCAAGTCGAAGCGACCCGCAAGGCGCTCGCCGGCATCCGACTGCACCTCGATGATCGCCAGGAGGTAACCCCCGGTTTCAAATTCAATGACTGGGAGATGCGGGGTGTTCCGGTCCGAGTCGAGATCGGTCCGAAGGATGTCAGCCGCGGGACGGTCACCCTCGCGCGCCGCGACCAACGCAGCCGGCAATCCGTCGGGCGGGATGGGCTGGCGAAAGCCATGGATGAATTGCTCAACGACATCCAGCATTCGATGCTCGAGCGAGCGCGGGAGTTTCAGCGGGCCCACACCCATCAGCCGGAAGACTACGAGAGATTTAAGGAGGCCATTGAGTCGGGATGGGCGGAAGTCTGGTGGTGCGGCGATCCGGCGGATGAAATTCGGATCCAGCAGGATACCAAAGCCACCAATCGGGTCATCCTGCTGGACCAGGAAGCCGGCGAAGGCTCTTGCATCGCTTGCGGAAAAGTTGCCCGGGAGCGGGCCATCTTCGCGCGGGCGTACTGAACCACCCCGATCCGCCGACAACCCATATGCCTGCGATTGACCCCGTGCGGCTCGCCCGGCAGGTCGTGGATCTGCAGTCGCTTGCCGCGGATCCAGCGGAATTGACCCAGGCCGTGACCAGCTTGACCGGCGAGTATCTCGTTCGCGCTCGCCGGGAACCGGACCCGGAAGCCTCGCTTCCGCCCCCAGTCCATCGGGCAATCCTGCACGCGCTGCAGGTCACTCTTGTTAATGACCCGGAAGCTGGGGCGCGGGCCGCGGCGGCCCTGTGGGGGGCGCCGCCGCTCGCGGCCAAGCTCTTGGCCGCCGGCCTGATCGGATCCTACTCCGAAGACTTCGCGGCCGGCCTGGTGGAAGCCTGGGGCTCCGAGGCGGTTCCGGCGCGAGTGACTCTGCAGCTCGCTGAGGTCGGGCTGACTGGTTGGAGGCGAGCACACCCCGGCGAGTTCTTGCAGCGGGCCGCAGCCTGGCTCGGCGACCGTCGCCGACTATTAGCGCTGTACGCATTGAGGGCGGCGGTCCAGGAGTCGGATTTCGAAGACCTGCCGGCCGTATTTGAACTCTTGGATGGGGTCGGTGGCCGCTTGCGCGGTGAGTCGAAACGGGCGTTTGGATTGTTGATCAAGGCCCTGGCCAGCCGTTCGGAAGTCGAAACTGCCCAATTTCTGGCGGAGCAAATGGAGCGGGGGGGTGCCGGCACGGGCTGGATGAAGACTTTGCTTTCGGACCGCGCCTTCCGTTTACCTCGTTAGGATCGGGATGGTATAATGCCCCGTCTGCTGGTAAACGACCCTTACCGAGTGATGATGCTTACGAAGGAACAGAAAGGCCAAGTCATCGGCGAATACCATCGGCACCCAAACGACACGGGGTCGCCGGAGGTGCAAGTCGCCATCCTGACCCGAAGGATCGAGCAGCTCACCGAGCATCTGAAGCTGCACTCGCAGGATGCCTCGTCCCGGCGTGGCCTGCTGAAGATGGTCGGGCAGCGGCGGCGCCACCTGGCCTACTTGAAAGGTAAGAATTCAGACGCATATCTGGCTCTCACCGATCGATTGGGTATCCGTCGCAAGTGAAGAGGGCCGATCGGCGAGCGGATGGGGTTCACAATCCATCTGCTCGTTTTTTTGCCGGGAGGTCGGAGTGACCTCCTTAGCCGGAACAGAAAGGGATAGGGAAATCGCCTGGAAGCAGGGTCGGGAATTGGAGCCTGGCCTTCAAGCAGCTGCCTTGAAGAACACGCTCCAGTGCCTGACCCTCGCTGGCCCCGGGCCTGGAGGGTTCTGAATGTTAGGTGAGCGAGAGTACCAAGCGGTCGTCGATGGCAAGACCATCACGATCGCGACCGGCGGCTTCGCCGGGCAAGCCGGTGGTGCGGTGACCGTACGCCAGGGGGACACCCTCCTGCTGGCCGCGGCCACCATGAACCGCACTCCCCGCGAAGGCATCGACTTCTTTCCGCTTACAGTCGACTACGAGGAACGGATGTACGCGGGAGGCAAGATTCCCGGTTCGTTCTTCCGCCGGGAAGGTCGCCCGCCGGAGTCGGCAATTCTGATCGCCAGGCTGACCGACCGGCCGCTGCGCCCGCTCTTCCCCAAAGATATGCGAAATGACGTCCAGGTGATCCTCTATTCGCTATCGTCCGATGGCGAAACGCCGATTGACGTCTTGGCCATCCTGGGTGCTTCGGCTGCGCTGACGATCTCAGATATCCCCTTCGATGGACCGATCGCAGCGCTGCGGGTGGGTTTGGATGCCCAGGGTGAGCTCATCATCAATCCGACCTATCAGGAAGCGGAGACCAACGGTCTCGATCTGCGGATGGCAGGCACTCGAGATGCGATCATGATGGTGGAGTGTAACGCCGACCAGCATGACGAGGCGCGGATCCTCGCTGCCCTGGAGGCCGGGCAAAAAGCCATGGGGCCGCTGATCGAAATTCAGCAGCAGATGCGGGCCGAATTCGGGAAGCCAAAGAGTGAGTACCCCTCGGTCGCACTGAGTCCGGAGCTCGGGGTGGCGGTCGACAAGTGGGGCGGAGATCGGCTTTCGGAGCTATCTGCCAAGACCTATGCCAAGGCCGGGTTCTACGATGCGGTGCGGGATTTTCAGAAGGAGGCGGCTGAAGCGCTGCCCGATCTGGATCCGTCCAACATCAGTGAGTATGTGTGGAGCAAGGTGAAGGCCGGGGTGCGGAACCGGATCACGGAACGCGGGGTGCGAATCGACGGTCGAGGTCCGGACGAAATCCGGGAACTCAGTGTGCAGGTCGACCTGAGCCCGCGGGCCCACGGCTCCGGTCTGTTTCAGCGTGGTGAGACCCAGGTGCTGACCCTCGCTACTCTGGGAACGCCCCGTGAACGGCAGGAGTTGGACATCCTGGCTCCGGTCGAAGAGAAGCGTTACATGCATCACTACAACTTTCCACCGTTCTCGACCGGCGAGACCCGGCCGTTGCGCGGCGCCTCCCGCCGCGACATCGGTCACGGTGCGCTGGCGGAACGAGCGCTGCTGCCGGTGTTGCCGACGAAGGACGAATTCCCTTACACCATGCGGCTGGTTTCGGAAGTGCTCTCCTCCAATGGCTCGACCTCGATGGCCTCGGTCTGTGGCTCGACTCTGGCGCTGCTAGATACCGGGGTGCCGATCAAGGCCCCGGTGGCCGGGATCGCGATGGGCCTGGTGAAGGATGGCGACCGACATACGGTGCTGACCGACATCCTGGGCCTGGAAGATCAGCTAGGCGACATGGACTTCAAAGTGGCTGGGACTCGCAAGGGCATCACGGCCCTGCAGATGGATATCAAGATCAAGGGCATCACGCCCCAGCTGATGTCCGAGGCTCTGGACCGGGCCCGCCAAGCACGGCTGGCCATTCTGGACAAGATCGAGCAGCTCATGCCCCAGCCGCGGCCGGAGCTCAAGCCGCACGCCCCACGCATGACGGTGCTGCACATCGACCCGGAGAAAATCGGGGCGGTGATCGGACCGGGTGGCAAGGTGATCCGCGGGATTCAAGATGAGACTGGCGCCCGGATCGACATCGAGGACGACGGCACGATCTACATTGGCGCTACGGAGGGAGCGGGGGCTGAGGAGGCTCGGAAGCGGATCGAGGCGCTGGTCGAAGACGCGGTGATCGGCCGGATCTACACCGGCAAGGTAGTGCGCACGACCGAGTTCGGTGCCTTTGTGGAGATCCTGCCAAACAAGGACGGACTGGTTCATATCTCTCAACTTGCGAGCGAACACGTTGAACAGGTGGAAGATGTGGCCCGGGTGGGGGACGAGATCACGGTGATGGTGACCGACATCGATCCGGCTGGGAAGGTCCGGCTTTCTCGCACTGCGGTGTTGGAAGGTTGGACCGCCGAAGAAGCCATCGAGCGCGACCGGAGGCCCCGGCGGACTGGCAGTGGTGGGGACCGCGGTCGCGGCGGAGACCGTGGGCGGGGTGGAGACCGCGGCCGGGGTGGGGACCGTGGCCGGAGTGGTCGCAGCCCTGGCTCGGGCGACCGAGGCCGGCCGCCCGGATCTGGACGATAGCCGCGAAAACATCAGCCCCCGGTACTCGGGGGCTTTTTCTTGACTCCCGATTCGCCGCCCGGCAGCCCGAATGATTGCTCTGGCTGAACCGTTCAGCTAGAATCGCAGAATGCAAGATCCCATGGCCGCTCAACCGCAACGCGCATCTTCCCCTGATTGGCAGCCGGGAACCCGACTGGCGGTCGGAGTGCTCATGGTAGTGCTGGCAGCCTTGGTGCTCTACCTGCTGCGCCAGCTGCTGTCGCCGGTCATTCTCGCCTTCCTGCTCGCCTACATCCTGTATCCACTGGTTCACCGGCTGGAGCTCCGCCTTCGATCGAGCCGCGGGATCGCGGTCGGGTTGGTCTACTTGGTGATTCTCTTGCTCTTGGGGGGGACAACGACCGGAATAGGGATCGCACTTTCTCAGCTCCTGGTCGGGTTCGGACAATTCCTCGAGCGAATCTCGCAGCAGCTGCCCGCGTTCGTTGACGACTTGATGGTGCTCCAGTTCCAAATCGGCCCCTTCGCAATCGATCTGAGCAGCGTCGAGTATCTTGCCGATAGCCTGACCTCGGCCATCGCTCCGCTGGTGAGCCAGACCGGCAGCCTGCTGAGCGACGTGGCAGGCGCCACGGCCTCCTTTGTTGGCAACGCGCTACTGGTGCTGGTGATCAGCTTCTATGTGCTGCTCTATTTCGAACGCATCCGGGAGTGGTTGATTGCGGCGGCCCCGGCTCCCTACCAGGCCGATGCCCGCGCCCTGCTGGGAGCGACCGGCGTCATCTGGCAGGCATTCTTGCGGGGCCAGCTCATTCTCGGGCTGGTCGTAGGGGTGGCGATGGGTCTGACCATGACCATCCTCGGGGTGCGTTTTGCACTTGGGATCGGACTCATTGCAGGTGTCCTGGAATTCATCCCGATCTTTGGGGCCCTGGTCACCGCAATCATTGCGGTCCTGGTGGCCCTGTTCCAGGGATCCAACAGCTTGGGTCTG
>Ga0209640_10002185_pt1 | contig 17000 bp, 14 predicted proteins | sample RifCSP10_1_FD_184018 | JGI IMG/M metagenome (GOLD analysis project Ga0209640, IMG submission 184018) | Soil microbial communities from Rifle, Colorado - Rifle CSP2_sed 10_1 (SPAdes) (version 2) | ecosystem: Environmental > Terrestrial > Deep subsurface > Rock core/Sediment | place: Rifle... | reverse complement strand
GCCATGGATAATAATATAAATAAAATAGAATAAATTAACACAAAAGACCTCCCTGCTTCGATCAGGGATAACTAAGATTAAAAATCTAGTGTTTTATCTATTAAACTAAGGTCTTTTCCCCACCCCCCTCCCCCCTCCTTCTTCGAAGGAGGGGATGCATAGACTTTGCCTACGTAGTAAGGCTGAAAAAAAAGAGGATGCCTACTTTAACCTCGGCTATTTTTTTTTGTAGCTAATTCTTAAGATCAAGTAGAAGGCTCCTGCATAATTTTATCTTGATTAGAAGTATATTTTGATTCTGGGCAAGATAATACAGAAGACTTTGAGTCTTCTTCTCTTCAGCTAGCGAAGCCTTACTGCTACACAGCTAAAGATCTTTTATTTTTACTTAAATAAAACTAGTCTTGAGTCTTTTTTTTTGTACCTATATATGCAAAGCTATAATAGGTTAATAAACTAAAGTCTAAAAACTGCATTAGTATTTGAAATAAAAAGCAAATAATTCTTACTCTCTACCTATTGACACGCAATGGGCGCAAGGAGTATCATACATTCAAACTCTATTAGGGCAACCATGAGATGCTGCAAATTTACAAGCATATCTATGATAACCACGAGGGTTAGCATAATATGTTTCAGGTACATCAACGAAGTCACTACTTATATCTAATAAGTTATCGCTCCAGCAAAAATCAAGTGGAAATCATAAATAACCATGTATTAAACCAGTAAATATTAATAGTAATAATATAGATAGTAATAACAATAAAATTAATGATTTATCATGAGAATTTTTCATATTATTTACTCTGGTCATGCTCCTGCTGCTATTTTTTAGGTAAAGTTTGTGACCCTACCTGTTGCGAAGCAAGTGGTTTTAATGAAAAAAATACTAACAAGAGTGAAACATTTGAAGGAATAATCTCAAAACAATATAAAATACAAGGAAATAATATTATAAAGGCTATTACAACAGGTAATAATACGGTTCAACAGAATGACATAAGCTGATCGAAACGGATTCTAGGTAATGAAGCACGTGCTCAAATGAATATAAAAATCATAATACAAGATTTTAAACCTAAAGCTATAGCGTAGCCCACTGTCTTTAATCACGGTTTATTACTGTAAAGGTCTGCTTCAGGTAAGCCATATATTATAACATCTATATACCAATCAAAATTAATATATTTACATAATTCTAAAGCAAAAAATCCTAAATATGAGTAATCAAATAAATAACCACCAAAAAAAAGTACACTAGTTAGTATACACATTAACACAATACTAGCATATTCAGCTAAAAAGAAGAAAACGAATATAACAGCAGCGTGTTCGGTCATAAATCCACTAACTAGCTCAGATTCAGCCTCAGCCAAATCAAAGGGAGCTCTGTTAGTTTCTGCAACTGATCCTATAAAAAATATAATTAATACAGGCAATAGGGGTAGTATAAATCATACAGATTCTTGAGCTTCTATATTTACAGTAATATTTAAACTTCCGCTTATCATTATAACAGGTAGTATGGCAGAACTTATTATTAACTCATAACTAATTAATTGAGCTGTACTTCTTAGTGCGATACAACATATGTTATAGTATATGTTGTTTGGACCATATCTTTATCTATACTTAAATTATTAAATATACATACATAGGACCTTGCTTATTTCTCCTCCCTGCTTCCAACCGGGTAAGGTTTCGCCTGTTTACCTTCGAAGGGGGGGGGCTAATAATAAGCAGGCCTGCTTTGCCCCCTTAAGGGGGCAGATATATTAAAATATAATTATTGTTCGAACTTATCTCATTTAGTCTTAAAAATTTCCCAGCTTTTTGCCAATAAAGGGTTGTCTTCCTTTAAAGCTTTATCAGCACCAATTTCTTTTAGCTCGTAACATCTTGATATTAAATGTAATCTATTTTTTTTTAAAGATCTAGAAGGATACTCTTTAAAATAACTAATAATATTTATAATACCCTCTTTATTAGAAATATATCATCTAAAATTATTAGATGTCCTATCTATATATATTGAACCACCGTAAATATCAAGTAAAGGTTGTAAGATTTCACTAGTTTTTTGAGTTAAAGTAATAGCTAATTGTCCGTTATTATTATTTAAAGTTACGCTACCATCTGCATCGAAAAAACCAGATAATCAACCATTATTATATGTTAATTTATTGGGATAAATAAGAGTTACACCATATTTTAAGCAGATTTTATTTAATTGCATTAATCTATAAGAATTACGTATTTCTCCATTTACATCCTTAACTAAAGCTAAAAAACCTTCTTTATGACGTAAACAGTATCTTAATGCTTTTTGACCGCTAACTAGCTTTACTGACCCGCCATAAACATTTTTAATTATATAAAGTGCGTGTTCATCTCTTATATCCATAGTAATTTCTAGACTAGCGTAGCCTTTTTTAGTTAAATAAAAGCTACCGTCTCCGTCAATTAAACCACCTAATCATTCACTTCACTTTTTATTAGGACTAGGAGGCAAAACAGGATGATTTACTTTAACTCTATAAAATCTACAACCTTTATATAATATGATAGATAACAAACGTATGGCCTCTGAAGTTCCTACTAGCGAGTTAAACGCTTTGGTTACCTGCAGGTTGTTCATCTTTAATTGGATTTTTACCCTAGAGCCCCTCATACTTTCTTCTTCGAAGAAGAAGGGTGTTATACATAAGGTACCTATTAAAGTAAGCAGTGTATTCTGCTTTATGAATTTCTCGCATATAGTTTGTTTAAAATAAAGACTCACATCTTTAATGGGCCACTTTGACCCTAAGAAAGCATATTTACTATTAGCACTTCATCCGGCTAATAGAATACCATATGTTGATAAGGAAGATACTGCTAACATGTAAAGCACACCTAAATTTAAATCACCTATACCTAAACCAGGGCTATAAGGTATAACTGCATAACCTAGTAATGAGAAAATTAAAGTAATAATAGGCCCAAGAAAGAATAATATTAAATTAGCCTGTGTAGGTGAAACATATTCTTTTAAAAGAAGTTTTAAAGCATCTGCAAATGCCTGAAGTACACCGAAGTAACCGACGGTATTTGGACCTAATCTTCTTTGCATACTTGCCATTGTTTTTCTTTCAGCTACAGTTACATAGGCAACAATTAATAATACAGGCACAACTACTACTAGAACTTCTACTATTGAAAATAATGTTTGATAATTTTCCATTTTTTTTTTATTTTTATCTAATTGTATTAAGAGTAAAAGATATTACATGTAAGTCAGGTTACGCCCCTACTACGTAGGGAGCAAAAAGCATAATAAAGATACTAGGTAAGATAAAAAGATAAAAGAAAACGAATATAACAGCTGCCTGTTCGAGCATAAATCCACTAATTATATCAGACTCAGCCTCAGCCAAAAGGGAGCTCTATTAGTTTCTGCAACCGAACCTAGGAAGTGCAAATGTTTTAAAGCTATTTCATCTTACAATATCTTATATTATTAGCCTACCTTGTAAGACTTTATTAAATATCAATCCCACTACGATTAGATACTGGATTATATGAGTCTATAACATCTATGCCTACATAATATTAAATACTTAATCGGACTGTATACCCTAAGTGGGGTGGTGGAGTTATTATGGTGGTGCACCACCCAACTATGTAGGGGGGAACAATGGGCCTGATTAGTAAATAAACGTTTATTTACTAGTCATCAGACACTTAAAGAGCATCTTAAGGTAAATTATAATAATAGATTATTTAAACAATGATTAGTAGGATTTACGTATGGGGATGTAATATATATATATTTTTTATTTATTTTTAAATAAAAGGAAGATTACCTAAAAATAATAAATTAAATATCACAACTTTTTACTATTAGATTCAAATACCTCCTCTAGAAAAATATTTATTGCCTAAAAAATAAGGCATCTTACTTCGGAAGATGCAAGTCAACTTACTCTTTTTCCCCTTAATCTCACGCCCCAACCCTTTTTCGCGTGCGATGGTGGCTAACAACCTTTTTTTTTATATAGCCTCCCTTTGTATTATATATAATAAATAAATATTACATAAGGTATTCATAGTATTAATCTTTTTTTCCAAATTAGATTTTACCCTTTTAGACTTTAATGGTTTAACTATTTTATTAATTGCTAAACCAAGAGGCATATTAATATCTATAAAGTCTCTACTTAAATATATTATTATCCTTAGTATAGTTAACAAATAATCTATGCAGATCTTTACAATAAAGATTTAGGTAGTGTTTCCTAATAATATTACTAGAATAAAGATATTCACGTACATTAAAAATACCATAATGTAATTTATAGGCCTTATCTTTATAATAAATTTTATTATATATACCTCTGATATTATAATATAACCTTTGCTCATAAGATAAATTATTTATATTATTATTATTAAGTATACATACCATAAATCTCTTATCTATATATATTTAGTCCTATAAAAATTTGTAAAAGCATCTAAACAATCGTCCAAAGGACGTTCAATGGCGTGTAATAAAAGGAAGAGGGGGAGATATATAGGCCCTACTACGTAAGGGATCTATTTCAATTAGCAGTACTAAAAACCCGCTAATCTATCATAATACCCTACGTAGTTGGGGAGCATGCATGCATTCATGCATGACAACTAACTTAAACCTATAACGATTAGAATTTCTTCGTGATTTAGGTTTTATAGCTACGCACTTGGAAATAATAATCCAACACTTGAATCAGCTATACTATCAAAACTAGGTGAAGAATAGATTAGACTTGACACTCCATAATGTAAACCATCTAATATAGGAGCAGGGTATATACCTAAAACAACAGTGAATACTACTAATGTAAATAAGATTAAGAACTCACGTTTATTTAGATCACTTATATTAACATCAAAGTATCTAGAGTATGATCCTGCGAATGCTATTCTATTATACGTAAACATAGTATATCCTGCTGATAAAACTATAGATGAACTAGCCAAAAAACCTAATAGAACATTTGTTTCAAATATACCAGCTAAACACATAAACTCTCCTACAAAATTTAGTGTAAGAGGTGTACCAGCATTACCTAAAGATAACATAAAATATAATGTAGAAAATAAAGGCATTATTTGAGCTGTTCCTCTATATAAACTAATTAATCTAGTACCTGTTCTATCATATAATACACCTGCACAAACAAATAACCCACTTGAAACAAAACCGTGGGCTAAACCTAGAACAATCCCACCTTCTATCCCTTGTATTGTATTACTAAATACTCCTATAAGATATACAGCAGCATGACACACTGAACTATAGGCAATTAATTCTTTAATATCAATAGTTCTTAATGTACTAAGACTAGCATATATTATAGTTATAACCCCTATAAGGTATACAATAAAAGTATAATCCATAGAAGCTTTAGGTAATAAAGGTAATATTAGTCTAAATATACCATATAAACTTAATTTTAATACTATACCAGCTAAAATAATACTACCACCTAAAGGTGATTCAACATGAGCCTTCAATAGCCAAGTATTTAAAAAAATACTTGGTGTTTTAACTGCAAATGCTAAAAAAATACCATAGAATAATAATAACTGTGTAGAATAATTAAAATTAGTTTTGTACAAGCTATCAAAATCAGTAATACCCATTATTGATGACATAGTAAGTATACTTAGTAATAAAAATAGTGATCCAAACACATAAAATTTCTTTAATTTTGAGTTACTTAGATTCATATCGGCTAACCGACAATTCACGCCTAGGCATAATTTACTTTAAAATTTACGATTTAAATTCATATTGGATTTAATAGATTTTATTTTAGATAAACCTGCCTCAGATAAATGTTGTTTATCTTGTAAAAGCATAGCTACTCTTCTAAAATCCTCATAATCCGATTGTTTTATACCTTTAATATTGCATTTATCAAATAAAGGTATAATTTTTTCCAATATGTCTTGAAAATTTGTGACTACGAAATACACAGCAGATTGTTTTAAAGCTAATTCTATTCTACCACAATTTAGATAAGATATTAATGATTTCATAAGTTCTATATCTCTACTATGTTGAACAACATGAAATTTTAATATTACAGACTTACCAGATTTGGTTATAAGAGAATTACGTAATGATATAAAAAAACACCCATCTCCACTAGCTAATCCTGCTATTCAATAGGGATTCATACTATCTGTATTTTGAACTAAAGGTTTCTTCTGCAAAGCAAGAGCTTCAATATAAGGAAAAGATAAACTTAGTTCATCACTAAGACCTCGATTTAAAGCGGCTCTTATAGAAAGAATTTTATTAAAACCTTGTTTATTAAGATGGGCTTTAGTTTTAATTAATTCTACGCCTTGTTTAAATAATTTATAATCTCCTCATTTTTCACTTAATAAAGGATACTTCTCAAAATGAGATAATATTATTTCTAAATCTGCTAGGGATCTGACTAGATACTGTATAGTATTTTCTCCGTGATTAGTTATTTTTCCTACTCCAAAGAAATTTTTTATACTATATAATAAATCATGGTCTTTTTTATGCATAGCTATTTTATATATAGCTGTGATATGGTATCCCATTCTATAATCATTACTTTTTGTAAAACCTAGTACAAAAGTACCTTCTGCATCTGTGAAACCTGTAACAAATCAAGGATGTGGTAAATTATTATTGTCGTTGCCTTGTTTATTTGATATAGTGTTAATAAACATTTTATTTTGTGAATAGGGATGAATCGTTGGCCCAAAAACTGGTTTCCCAGCGATTAGAGTACACCTTACAAGATTAAAATTTCTTAACCTTGAATAACCATCTACTCGTTGCTCTTTTACATCCTTAAAAGGATGACTTAGAACCGCGGTTGTCCATTTCGAAGAAAGTATTCTTTTCATCTCTAGTGATTTTACCTTACCTTGAGTCATTAATCAAGCCGGTAAAAAAATTTCTCTTTCTACTTTGGTTACTAGAGCTTTAGGATTTTCCCGGTGTTTGGCTATTTTACACTGTTTAGTCAATGTATATAAAAATAAATAAAAGCTTGCTCTGACTTTATTACTTGATCCAAATAACCCTATTAATAGAAACAAAGGTGGTAAGATACTTTCAAAAAATATATAGAATAATAATATATCTAATACTAAAAACACTGCTAACAATAAAGTTTCTAGTAATAGCACGATAATAGTATATGATTTGACATTTTCATCTATTGACTTTCAATTTGATAATAATGCTACGGGTATTATAGTAGTAGTTAATAGTACAAAATAAATGGATAAACCATCTACTCCTAAATAAAATTCATAACTACCAATTCCATGGTATTCTTGTACAAACTGAAATAAGTTACTACTAAAATCAAACAATATGAAAACGACTAATGAAATTAAAAGATTTATAATTGATGTTGTGAATGCTATAGTTTTAACAATTTTGCCGTCCGAGCTAGGCTGCTCCTTTGCGGAGGACGTGTAAAAAAAACCGTTTAATTCGTACGATGTACCTGCAGATATTAGAAATACACCTATTATAGGAACTATTAACAATAAAAGTAACATATATATTATTTTTTTTTTTACTTATCTTAATTTCCCTCAGGATTATATGAAACTTATTTAAAGTTTTGCATAATCTTTACTAACACAATGAAAATCTGCATTGTATATCTAACAAAAAAAAGCTAAATAACGTGTACAAGATTCGAACCTATAACCTTTGTGTCCCCCTCTTCTTAGAAGAAGGGGGACAATGCTCTACCAATTGAGCTAACACGCTTAAACCTAAAAAATAATATATTTTTAGGTTTAAGCCTAACCTTTTCCTTTAGCCTTTATTAAACATAATACCTTAGGCCTAACATAATACAACCAAGACCTTATTATCTGGATAATCCAGAACATCTAAATTAATCAATATCAATGTCGAATAAATAGGAGCTCTATTGATTAGGAGACTTAAATGTCTCTAAACCATCATCTGATAACTCTACACTATATAAACTATAAGTAGACCAAGTACAATAATAACTCTAAAAGGCACGATTGCTACCATTACCATTACCGTTACCGTTACCGCCACTTTCTTTTGCTGCTTTAAGTGCAGCTTCTGTAGCTGTATAAGCATTGTTTACTCCTGCGAAGCAGGGGACATTATTATCACGAGATAAATTAGCTAGTTCAGTCATTTTTGTATCTTTACCGCAGCGAAGCAAGGCCTTATATTGTTCAGCCAAGCAAAGATGACACCCAATTTTAGTTAATATACTTAAAACGAATATTAAATACTATAATGGTAGAACTTACTATAAAAATAATGAATTTAAGCCACTGCCACTACATCTACCTATAAGTGCTAAATCTTGCCATGCTCTAAGTTGATTTAATGCTAAATAAGTTACCCTTGCTGCTTCGCAGCAAAAAACCATATATTTAATTACATCACGCCCCGACCTCGCGTGACATGGTGGCTATCAACCCTAACAACTTAGCCTCCCCTCTGCTTTGCAAGAAGTAACGGCCTTTGCTTTGCATAGGCCCTATTAAAATAGTCTAACTATTCGACTATATAACCCTTAAACTCACTAATAATTTAAGATAATATAAGGATCATATAAATTTTTTGCTCCGCCACATTAAACTTTTAATATAATTTAATTAAATAACCATTAATTATAGACAGATAGCATAAAGCTAAGCCAAATACTCTTGCAAGAGATATTAATCTAAATTAAAACTTAACATAGGGTTGAGTGTTAACAATCATATTTCACCAGAGTTATGCTATTATTTTATATATAAAACCTACGAAATATAATTGTTTAATCTACCTATTATAAGTGAAAAAAAAATAAAAGGTACAAATATTAGGTTAATAAAAAAGATACCTCTCTGCGAAGGAAACAATATTTAGTTAAAGAGCGTACTTAGCAAACCTAGTCGCCTCCAGAATCATCAGAACCTCCTGAATTTGATGATTCAGGAGAGTTCTCATTATTTAACTTTATAGCTGATTCTAAGTCCCCTATCATATCAGTAAAAGATTTAGAACTAGTTTTTTCAAAATCTTTATTTTCTCTAAAACGGATTAATCAAGCATGCATAATTGTTTTAGTTTGATCTTCATCTATTATTTTCTGCTTTTTAGCTTCTAAAGTGCTAGATTTTATAGTATCAATAACTAAAGTTTCTAATTCCAATTTAGATTCGTTAATTAACTTCTCATTTTTAAATCTTTCTAGACTTATTAATCAGTTATCACCCTCTTTGTTTGATTCGGCAAATTCACTTGATGATTTATCATAATTATTTCTTTTTTCCTCAGCTAAAATCTTAGCTTTACGTAACATTTGTTTATCCGTATCACTTAAATATTGGTCATATTTAGAATAGAAATCCTCAGTTTTAAGTGTATTTTCCCTTGAGGTACTAATTAACCTCTTATGGGTTTCTTCTATTCTATTCAATTTTTCTTCTAGAATAGGCTCTTTGTATTTTAGTATGTATTTTTTTGCCTGATTCATAGCTTTCGTAAGACTATCAAAATTCATCATCTTTAATACAGTAGTAAACATAAAACTTTGTAATGGTAAACTAACAAAAGCAGGAGATTTAGGTGGACTACTTAAAGCTCACTCTTGTATATTCTTACTCGAAGGTAGTCTATTACTATTATTACTACTACTACTACTACTACTACTACTACTACTACTACTACTACTACTACTACTACTACTACTACTACTACTACTACTACTACTACTTAAACTTAGTAAGCACAAGAGTAATAATAAAAATAAACTATCATCTATTAATGATATATAAGGAATTAATATATATATAATAAGACCGATTAAAATATATAAGGCATAGCTTGTAATTACACCTTTATTTAAACTACCTATGTTTACACTTAAACTAAGTAAACTTTCCTCTAAACCATATGGTCCTAACAATTCTACACTTCCTTTATCTAATACTTTAGTAGTTTGACCTCCTAATTTAAGTACTAAGTTTGTAATGTATTTATTATAGAACATTTCAATTAAAAACCGTTGGTTTAAAAAACCAAATATATTGTAACCTAATCTTGATAATTTGAACTTCATAAGAATAACCTGGAAGAAGGCTAATTCTGATAACACTATAGCTATAATACTTAATGAAATTGTAAACATTAAAGGTAATAGTTTAAAGAAAGTAGGTACGGCAAATTCAGTATCTAGCATAATTTCATGTGTAGGATGAATAAATATACTGTTGTCTGCATAGAAACCTGAACCTAGACCTATAAAAATATCTTTAGTTATATATCCAAACAATATTGAGAAAAAGGCTAGTACTATTAAAGGTATAGTCATGAATATATCACCTTCATGAGCTTGTTTAGAATTAACTAAAGGTCCATTAGGGTTAGTTAAGAAAGTTAGGTATAATACTTTTACAGAGTATAAAGTAGTAAACATAGCTCCGATAGTAGCTATAAAGTAAACCACTGTACCGCTAAAGTAAAATTGTCCATAAGCGGATTCTAATATGAAATCTTTAGAATAGAACCCTGTCATAAACATGGCGATCAGATTTATCATTCAAGTAAAATTAACACACACTCGCCTACTACACTAAAGCTTTAGTAGCTTAAAATATTTTTCTATTGGACCCCCCCCTTGTTTTGTATAACCAGCCTGCCTTGCTCAGCTAGAAAGGACTCCATTATAATATATATATTATAATTGAAGGGACTATTTACTTATTACTCCCCCTATCAAGATCATTACCCTTCTTATTAATCCTCTTAATCAAGAGATCAACCATATTAGGCTCCATAATAATCTTATCCAACCTATAAATCTTAGCACATCATAATATTTAATATATCAAATACAGGCTATTCAGGAACAAACTGTCAGAGTTCAAAAGCACCCACAGGCTCCCAACCCAAAGCAATAGCAGTGGTCGCTATTGTAGCGTTAACTATTACATATGTAATTGTAGTAAGTATTACTGTAGTCGGTTCAGATTTTAATGGCAATGAAACAAAGCCCACAGGTTTAGGTAGGCGAAAAAAGGCTCTTATAAAATATACACCCCCTAAAACAGTGGTAATAAATTCTGATAAGATTTTAGGAAGTATAGTTAAGGAAGGACATCTATAATTAACTATAGGTCCCTTATGGTTAGTTAAATATGTTAAGTATAGTACTTTTACACAATAGAGAGTAGTAAATATAGGATCAATAGTAGCTATAAAGTAAACCAGTCAACCATTAATATATAATAGACCATAAGCGCATTCTAATATGAAATCTTTATAATAGAATCCTGTCATAAACATGGCGATCAGATTTATCATTCTAATAAATTATACACACACTCGCTTACTACACTAAAGACATTATAACCAAGATTATTACTATTAATATAAATCATCTGCAGTTAAATGAGCCTTAATATATAATAACCCTACTTGTATAGGTGCATAGTAAGACCTAGATAATATTTAGCGTTTACTCCACTTCTCCATAGAAGGGACAGGGTTATTTATAAAAAAAGGGGTCAAATCTTTGAAGATCAGATAATTATCCAGCATAAAAGTCTCTAACCACATATTATTTATATACCAAATATATTATTTAAACTTAGCAATAAATAGCTATCACTATGTCTAGTTATTTATAATCTTAATTAAATTATAAAGCCTGTTATCATAAATAGATAGATAACTATTCGTACTATGCGCAATAGAATATATATTTTGCCCTGTATTATACGTGGAGTACCTTTTTTTTATACATCTAGTAAGTGATAAAATGATATAGAGCCATAAATTCTTTAAAACTTATAAGCAGTAAATCCAATATAGTGTTAATTTATTTGATTTGAAGGGATTCTGATTAGATAATTACTTTCGAAACCCATTAGAGTATACCTTAAACACAAACTCTTTAATTGCCTACTTCGTAGGCTAAGCAAAAAGATTGTGTCAATTACCGTCTACTCGTTGCTCTTTTACAGTAGTACCCTTATAGCTATTACCCTTTATAAGGGAGCAACCTCTAGGGTGCTACTGATTTAGATCCGCGATTGCCCATTCCTTCATTACAAAAGATCTTATGGCTTGTTACCATACATGAGTAATTAGTTCATCCACTTATAGTCTTTCGACTATAGCTTGGTACCATAAGCTTTAGGGTGTCCCCGGAGTTTGGCAATTAGCCCCACAAATGAGCGATTTCCCAAAAAGCTCGGCAGGGAAGGCTACTAGACTAAGACTTGCAATTAACATAACAGAGTATGTTAAAGGCAAGTATGCTCTTAATCCACCATATTTCCTAAAATCTTGGTTATCAGCTACTGCATGAATTACAGAACCAGCACCCAAGAATAATAATGCTTTATAGAAAGCATGATTTACCAAATGGAATAGTCCTACGTTATATGAAGATAAACCTACTGCAATTACCATCATACCTAATTGCAATTACACTATATAAATTTAAATAGTATAATTTGGACCATTTCTTTATTAATCTCTAAATTTTTCTCATCTATCTTTAAATGTAATTCAATCATTATATTTCTTTATATTTTGGCTATTTCTATCCACTCTTAGTAAATAGAAAGTTTTTATTAAATTAACCCTCTTCATTTTTTCTGTTTTTAAAGGATATTTAATAAAATAATTATCTATTAAATTAAATAACTCAGTTTTTCTATAAACAACATACTTAAATGCTTCTATTTTAGGGCTAAGTATATCAACTCTTCCACCGTATATAGCAATTAATGGTTCTAATAGAAATCTATTTTTCTGAGATATACCTATAAAAACTTGTCCAGATGCTTCATTATAATAAACAGATCCGTCACTATCTATAAATCCACTTAATCATCCGTTATTAAAACTTAAAGGGTTAGGATATTTTAACTCTATATCGTATTTTACACATAGTTTATTCATTTGTAATAAACGAGCAGGATTTCTTATTAATCCATTTACCCCCTTTATTAATGAAATTAAACCTTTTTTATGTCTTAATTTATACCTTATAGCATGAGCATTAGAAACAGGTTTTATTGTTCCACCAAATTTTTGTTTTATTTCATACAATGCTTTTTTATCTCTACTATCCATAGTAATTTCACAACTAGCATAACCTTTTTTAGTTAAAATAAAATATCCGTCCCCATCTATTAAACCAGCTAATCATTGATTAAATAATAAATCCTTATCATTTTTTTTGTTATAGCGAAGCAATGTATTATTAACTGGTATAGTTCTATCTATATCGGTGTGGATATTTTTAATAGCGCTAGCCTTAAAAACACTAGCCTGGGCGTAATTATATAAACTAATAATAAATAAATTCACGCTTTGGCCCCTCTTACTTTGTAGGGGCCAGCTTAAAAATATAAGAGATAAATATTGTAATATATCATATATTATGTTAAATATACTGTTTAAAGCTAATAAAAATAAACACTTGCTTCGCCAGATAAATGTTTTTTGGCTTAAATTAACTATAGTTAATTTAACAGAGATTAATATCAAACGTATGGCCTCTGAGATTCCTACTAACTTGCTTATAGTTATAATCTTTCATCTTACTGACATAGTTACATATTTAATTAAGTAATAGTACAATCACTGAGTGAGAGATGAATTAAAAAAATTACCACTAATATGATTATAATAAATATAACCATGAGCTTTGGTTATCTGCGAATTAATTATTGAAAGAACTATGTTCTTAAAAATAACCTCTACGTATATAGTTTGATGCCTGAATATAAATGAATTAAAGTTATATTCTCGAGCCAATTGACTCATAGTTGAATAGGCAATAACTTTTTTAATATCTTGTTGGAATAAACCAATAAGACTACTAAATACAGTAGTAAAAGCACCTATTCATAAACATAGGATTAACACAGTTGAACTGTATTCTAATAAAGGACTTGCACGCATCAGTAAATAAACACCTGCTGTAACCATAGTGGCAGCGTGTATTAGTGCACTAACTGGTGTTGGACCTTCCATAGCCATTGGTAACCAAACGTGAAGACCAAGTTGAGAACTCTTAGCCATAGCACCTATTAATAAGCAAATACCTATAATTGTTATGACATCTTGATTTATAAAAGGAGCTAATGAAAAAACAGTACTATAATCTATGTTACCAAAACTTCATAGAATAGCAAACATACCTATTGTTAAAAAACAATCACCCACTCTATTAGTTAATAAGGCACTAAGGGCACTTTGATTTGCTCAAATTCTAGTAAATCAAAAATTTACTAGAAGATAAGAACAAATTCCTACACCTTCTCAACCCACAAACATTAATAAGAAATTATTAGCTGTAACTAGAATAATCATCATGAAGGTGAATAAACTTAAATAGCTAAAAAATCTTTGATTATGCATTTAAGCCAAATTTATCCTGCAATTCTTTTTTATTAAGTTTTAGATATTAACAAAGCTTATTTACCTAAAATTTTTATACCTTTGCATTAATTTATAAACACAAGTTGAGATATAGAAAATCTTATACTTACTTGGACACCTGTTTTGTACAATGTAGATTTAGAAAGACCTACCGAAAAACAACCCTCTCCACCTCCTGCCTTATTTTATAGGGCCCGGCTAGTCTCTAAGGATCTATTATCTCTCTATCATTAACCATGTGTCATAGGACTGTATAGTTTCAGGAAAAGCTTCATTTAATGCTGTGCCTTATTTTATAGGCAAAGCCTTATTTAATAGGCGCCCTTACTTTGTTAGGGAGGATAACCCTTTATTTAAGCAACCACCCTTCGTACTTCGTACTTCGTACTTCGTACTTCGTATGCGCAGCAAAAATTTTACAATTTCTTGTAAACCCTCTTAGGTTAAATGAGCTTTACGATTAAATAGATCCAAAATCTCCAGGAATAACCTATAATCTTCAAATTTTTTTGTTATTAAGAGATAATTATTCTCTCCGAAGGTCCGAAGGTCCGAAGGTCCTAAGGTCCGAAGGTCCGAAGGTCCGAAGGTCCGAAGCGGGTGACACATTAATACTCCTAAATCTACCCTAGAACTGATTCTATAAACTGAAGGTTGACCCTCATTATAAATATAACCTCCTCCCTTAAAATATGATTTAATAAATACTAATAAAGCTGTATACTTACTAAACTTATTTGAAAATGTAGTAAAATTCTTTGCAAGGCATAAGCCAAGTTTAAGTATATTGTTTTTAACTATCTGAACCATAAAAGAACCTTCACCATATACAAAACCAGAACAGACTCCAGGATTTACAATAGTAGAATATAGAATATTTTTTTATAGAATTGTTTAGACAAATTTGACATGGGGAGTTTCAACCTTTTTGCATGTTGAAACCGAGGTTTATACCTCCATTCCTTTCGAAAGCCTCAGAGTACACCTTAAATCCATTAAATCTCGCTTAATAGATCAACTGCCGTCTACTCGTTGCTCTTTTACAACCATACTGTTTAGTATTGTTGATTTAGATCCGCGATTGTCCATTTCGTTTTCACTCATCTTAAGGGTTGTTACCATACCTGAGTAATTACTTCAGCCACTTATAGCCTTTCGACTATAGCTTGGTACCTTAAGCTTTAGGATGTCCCCGGAGTTTGACAATTTATCCCCATAATCAAGGATCGTGACTCATGTAACCAATAGAGTATATGTGCACTAAAGAACTAACAATTAAAACAGGTATAAGCATAGCTACCGTTAAACTGTCAAAATGAAAACCTCATGAGACATTTAGTGATTCACTATCAATTCATCTAAAAAGATGTATTGACACTGGTATGTTATTTAAAGCTACTTCTATAAAGGCAACTATGGCAAGTAATGTTGTAACAATTACACATGTAGATGTTATTATATGGGCTCCGCTAACCCCGACTTTTCTACCAAAAAAGCCTGATACTATTGATCCTAATAAAGGTAAAGTTATTATAGCTAGATACATTATTTATATTCTATTGCGATGCTTCCTCTTAATCTGTAAAAAGCAACTAGAATACCTAAACCAATTGCTGATTCTGCACCAGCTATTGCTATAACATATATAGCAAATGTTTGGCCTAATATATCATCAAAGCTCAGTGAACTTACCAATATTAAAAACGTAATAGCAAGTAGCATTATTTCTATTGAAATAAGCATTAATATTATATTTTTTCTATTTAAAACGAAACCTAAAATTCCGATTAAAAAAAGTATTAAGGTTAAATTCATTGTATATATTTTTTTTTTTATAAAAGTATTAAGTAAAACGTCGTGGGGGCAGTAATAAGGGCTTTATCATAAATTTAATATAATTTTAGCTTTCTCCCTTTTATTTCCATATAAATTAGCCTAAGACAGGTAAAACCTATAAAGGAATAATTTTCTTATATATTACCCTCTGCTTATCTACATAATGACTATGTTATAATTAGCAAGAGATTAATATAAAGGATAAGGCCATAAATACGCGAGGCGTATCTATACCTAATTAGTTATTTAAAAGCATTTAGGCATTTAAGCATTTATTTGTGAATTAGTTAACTCTTTATATTGCTTAATATGGTTTCTTAATAAACGCTCAGCTTGTTCTATATTATGTAAACTAAGGTCATCTTTCCTAAATTAAGTACTAAGGGCCGTTCCATATAAACAACCTCCATTGATTTTTATAAATGTTAAAGAACGAGTTATACGTTGATTATTATTATGTTTATATATTGCCTTAGAAAAGGAGGTATAGTGCTTTCTAATTGAGCCCGGTGCAGGTACCGCCCCCGCTTCGTCTTTTGGTAATAAAACAATTGCATTACTTTTATGCTAACCAGGCTACACCCCCTACGTCGTTGAACGTTTATACTTAATTTATATCACACCTCCTTCGCTGAAGCAGGGAAGATAATTATTAAATAGCTTAAGTATATTTCGCTTCAAATTTACT
>Ga0209640_10002184_pt1 | contig 17003 bp, 19 predicted proteins | sample RifCSP10_1_FD_184018 | JGI IMG/M metagenome (GOLD analysis project Ga0209640, IMG submission 184018) | Soil microbial communities from Rifle, Colorado - Rifle CSP2_sed 10_1 (SPAdes) (version 2) | ecosystem: Environmental > Terrestrial > Deep subsurface > Rock core/Sediment | place: Rifle... | reverse complement strand
TCCGTTGCTCCCGTTGCTCGCCACCTATCTCGGGCACGTCCATGTGCATGAGACGTACTGGTATCTCGAAGCCGTCCCCGAGCTCTTGGCGCTGGCGACCGAGCGACTGATCGACGGCCGAACGGAGGTCGCGCCATGATCGCGACGTCGTTTTCCAGCCTCCTCCAGACGTTCTTTACTGACCGACTCGTCCGACAACGTCAGGCTAGTCCCCACACTATCGCCTCGTACCGCGATGCGTTTCGACTCCTCCTGCGATTTGCGCACCAACGGCTCAGTAAAGATCCGTCGCGCCTGACCCTCGAAGATTTCGACGCCTCGTTTGTCGGCGAGTTTCTGCACCATGTCGAGCAAACGCGTCGGAACGGCGCCCGCACGCGCAATGTCCGGCTCGCCGCCATCCACGCCTTCTTTCGGTATGTGGCGATCGGTGAACCGGCGCACGCGGACCGCTGTCGTCGCATTCTCGCGATCCCGACCAAGCGCCACGAGCGGCGGCCGATCGCCTTCCTGTGTCGCGAAGAGATCGACGCCGTGGTGGCCGCCCCCAACCCGGCGACGTGGATCGGCCGACGGGATCGCGTGCTCCTCGTGCTCGCGATCCAAACCGGCCTCAGAGTCTCCGAGCTGATCCAGTTGCGGTGCGCGGACGTGACCTTCGGCACCGGTGCGCATGTCCGGTGCGTGGGCAAGGGGCGCAAGCAACGGTGCACCCCCATGCATCGGGAGACGGCCACGCTGATCACAGCCTGGCTGCGCGAGCGGAACGGGCAGCCGGGGGATCCGCTTTTCCCGACGGCCCGTGGTGCCACACTCAGCCGGGATGCCGTCGAGCGATTGGTGACGCGTCATACGAAGACGGCCCAGCGCCACTGCGCGTCGCTCACGCGAAAGCACGTCAGCCCACACGTCTTGCGGCACACCGCCGCGATGGAACTGCTGGCGCACGGCGTGGACCGCGCCGTGATCGCGCTGTGGCTCGGTCACGAGTCCGTGGAGACGACACAGATGTATCTCCATGCGGACATGCGCATCAAGGAGCAGGCGCTCGCGCGCACCACGCCCACCGGTGTCACCCCAGGCCGCTACCGCCCGACTGACCGGCTGCTGGCCTTTCTGGAGGGCCTCTGATTATGCCGACCGGCACATCGGCGAACGTGAGATCGCCGCCGCCATGCGGTCAACTCATTGGTGTCATCGGCATAATCCGGCAGTCGGCATGATGCCGCAGGGTGTGGGGGCCAACCCGTTTCGTGAGGCCGGCCTGCCGCGCCGCCCCGGCCACGGCCTTCTGAATCACCGACTCGTGCAGGCGATACCGCGACGGCGCACCCCATCGCGGATCCCGACAGATCCGCGTCGCCGGGAAGATGAACTGCCACCGCCACTCGGTGGCCGCAGTCGGATACTTCCGAGCCAGCGCGAACGGCAGGACGACCCGCCCCAACCCCCGCGCCAAATCGCCGTCGTGCATCCGACGCACCCGCGCCAGGTGCGCCGTCAGCGCCTCCCTCGCCGCCGCCGGCAGCATCGTCACCCGATCCTTGCGACCCTTCCCCTGCCGCACGACGATCTGCTGGCGATCGAAGTCGAGGTCCTTGACCCGAAGATCGAGACATTCCTCCAGCCGGAGCCCGGCGCCGTAGAGCAGCATCACCACCAGCCGCTCCGTGCCGGTGAGCGGCGTGAGGAGCGCGCCGACCTCGTCTCGGCTGAGCACCACCGGCAGCCGTTCCGGCGTACGCGCCCGCACAACCGGTGGAATGTCGCCGATGGACATCGCCAGCACGTGCCTGTAGAGAAATAGCAGTGCACTGAGTGCTTGATTCTGTGTAGAAGCGCTGACCTGGTGGTCGACGGCGAGACACGTCAGAAACCGCGAGATGTCGGTGACGCCCATCCGGGACGGATGCGTCTTGCGGTGGAAGACGATGTAGCGGCGGATCCAGTGGACGTACGCCTCCTCGGTGCGCCGGCTGTAGTGGCGAAGCCTTATCGCGTGACGTACCTGATCCATCAGCCGAGGCGGTTGCTGCTCCGATGTGGGCACACCAGTCGGAGTGCGAAGAGCGTACCGCCTTCACCGGCCTTCCTTCGAACGTGCTGGCACTCAGTACGACGTTTTTGCCACCCTGCGGGACGGATGGCCGCGCAGATTCTGCAACATGGCCGGGCCGGCGCCGGTCCGGCTAAAGCCGGACACTACGTACGGCGGGAACGGTGGTTCAGTGAAGCCGACGGGCGGAAGAGCAAGGCCGAGGCCGGCACGCCGGTGCCGGCCTCGCGCTGGAAGGACTGCCGGAGGAACCCGTGCGAAGGCTGGCGCCCTAGCGCGTCGCGGTGAACGTGCCGCCGCTTCCGCCCTTGATCGTGCCCTTCATCATGCTGCCGTCGACGCGGCCGGAATACACGGCGTTGCCCGCGGTGAAGGTAATCTCCTCGCCCCGCAGCCGGGCGGCCGAAATCGCCGTCGACCCGAGCGTGCCCGACAGCATCTGAAACCGCTGCTTGAGCACCAGCTGATTCTGGCCCACCTTCCACGTGCCCTCGACCTTGGCCGGCACGATCCACATCAGCGCCGTGCACCAGCTCGTGCAGTCCTGCTCGATCCGCTGCGTCTCGTCGGCCTCCCAGTCCTCCATCGTGAACGTGTTCGACACGATCCGCGTGCCGGGCCTGAGCTCGAGGAGCTTGGGCCGCAGCTTCATGTTGATCGAGGGCAGCAGGAACATCGTGATCACCTGCGCCTTCGACAGGTCGGTCTCGAACAAATCGGCGTTCTGGAAGCTGGCGCGGGCCGTCATCCCCGCGGCGGCGGCGTTTTTCTGCGACAGCGCCACCATGTTGGGGTTGTACTCGATGCCCATCGCGCGGGCGCCGCGCCGGGCCGCCGTAATCACGGTCCGGCCGTCGCCCGACCCGAGATCCATCACGAAGTCCTGCGGCGTGACGTTCGCCATGTCGAGCATCTTGTCGACGAGCGCCTGCGGCGTCGGCACCCAGACGACGTCTTTGCCCGCCTGGCCGACCTCAGGCTGGAACGGTTTGTCCTGCGCGCGCGCAGGCTGTGGGACGAAAAGAAGGGCGGCCGCCAGAATCAGCAACCGGGAAACGTGACGCTTTGCCATTGATAACCTCGTCTGAAATCGCGCGTTACGGAACGTGAACGTCATCGGGGCTCGTTCGCACGGCACGGCGTGGGATCCCAGCCCGATGCGTCTGGAATCTTCCTGAAAGCGGAGCTGGTGATGTACGGCTGCGTGAGGTACTGCGGATCGGTGACGAAACTGTCGACAACGAGCCACTCGTCGCCGTTGGGCTCGGTAAAGCGATCGAAATATTCCACGAGCGTCGCACCGTCGCTGTAGGGGACGCCGTTTCTGCGCAGGTAGCCGGGCCGCATGTGGGTGGTCGTCACCTTGAGATGGCCGAATCGACCCTCGCCGCCGCGGCCGCGCCCACCTTGCATTTCCCAGGCCGCCGCCGAGTACCCCTGCCACCCGCGCGGCTGGTTCGCGGGCGGCGCGCCGCCAAACCGGAACACCCGCGTCTGCGTGCCGGAATCGATATCCACCTGCAGCGTGTCGTCATCGGTCCAGTGAACGTGCAGCCGCCCCGGCACGCGCATGATCGCCGCCGCGCCGTACGCCTTGCACCGATCGGAGCCCGCCTGATCCTTCGCGGGATCCCACAGGCCGGCCACCCGGCGCCCCTCCGCATTGAGCGGCAGCATCGAAAAGTCGCCCTTGGGCGGCACCAGCATCCGCAGGTGCCAGTGCTCGGCCACGACCGACACCCAGTACCCGGTCACGTCCTGCAGGGCGGCCGCGCGGGCGCTCTGCGCCGCAGCCGCGCCCCCCGCGCCACCGCGCCCCTGCGCGTCAACGGTGCCCGCCGCCACCACACTCACCAGGAGCGCGAGCGCCGGCAGACACGCCGAACGAGCACGCCGCCGGCCTTGTGCCTTGTGCCTTGTGCCTTGTGCCTTGATCACCTAGTCGACAATCCCTTCCCACATCCAGCCGTCAATGGGCCGCTTGATGCTGTAGATGCGCACGCCCTTGACCGCCGGGTCGCGCCTGGGCTCTCCGGCCGCGACGACCCGATCGCCCGCCCTCAGCGTCGTCCTCGTCACCGGATACTTGGCGGACTGCAACTGGTTGGTCGACCCCCACTCGAGGCTCCACGTCTCGGTGGTCCCCTCTTTCGTCGTGACGTCAATCCTGATGAAGGAGTGCGGATTCCGCCAGACAAACTCCTTCACGACGCCCTCGACCTCCACACGCTTGGTATTGTCGTACGCGGCCGTGAACGAGTGATGCCCGACCGCCGGGACGACGCCCCCCAACAGAACGACCCCCGCGAGCACGAGAACCCGCCGTTTCATGGAACCGTCTCCCTTGACTTCCGGCTGAAGCCGGAAGCTACATTCCGGTACGAACTCATTTCTTGAGACTGAGGTACGCGGTCTCGACGAACATGTCGGTCGTCCACGCTCCCGTGCTCCCGCCGTAGCGCGTGTCGTACTCCCGCGTGGGCCGCGCCGCCTTCACCTGCTCCAGCGTCATCCCCCTGCCGATCATGTCCTGGATGCGGTCGCGGACGATGGTCAGCATTTCGCGGTAGTACGCCACGTCGGGCTGATCCGCGAGCCGCCCGTGGCCGGGGACAACCAGCGTGCCGCCCTCGGATCTTCTGTTCGGCACCGTGATGTCGATCAGGCGGTTGAGACTCTCCACGACGGCCTGCATGCTCCCCCCGGCCTTGAGGTCGATAACGGGATACGCGGTCAGGTCGAGCAGATCCCCGACGCTGACGACGTCGGCGGTACGAAAATGGACGATGCTGTTGCCGTCGGTATTCGAGGGGAAGTGCATGATCAGCACCGGCTCGTCGTTGAAGTACAGCTTCTTCTGCGACGTCGAGTAGGTGTTGTCCGGCCACGCCGCCTCCGGCCGCGGGGCCACCTGCCCGGTCGGCGCCGACATGCGGTGAAACACGGTGAGGAACGCGATGACATTGGCCCGGTCCGCCCCCAGCCGGCCGTCGGAGACGCGCGGATCGGTGGCCACGCGAAACGGAATGGTGCTGCCCGCCGCCGCAATCGTCTCGTTTCCTCCCGTATGCTCGTCGCGCTCGTTCGTGTTGACGATGTAGCGGAGCGGCCGGTTCGAGATGCGTCGAACCGCCGCGAGCACCTGCTCGCTCATCGATGCGAGCCCGCTGTCCACCATCAGCACGCCCTCGTCACCGGCGTGCACGGTGATGTTGGCGCCGGCCCCCACCAGCATGTACACGCGGCCGCGGACCGGCAGAATGTGCACCTGCCCGTCGTCCCCCGTGGGGATGTCCGGCTTCCACGCCCAGTCGCCGCGCTGCGGCGCCCGGCCTTGCGTGCCCTGCGTGTCCACGTGCTCGACCGCGAGGAGTGTCACGCACGTCGCCGTGGATATGCAGAGCGCGACCAGCCGCGTCCTCATTGGCCGCGCTCCCCGGTTGCACCTTCCCTCGCCGGTGGGCGCCGGAATGTCTTCATCTTCGCGATGTACTCGGGATACATCGTCTCCGGGCCGCCGAGCCTCGGCTCGTACGGCGTCCCGTATTGATCCGTCATGTCCGGATTCTGCCCCGGCAGGAGATTCTTTCCAGGCAGGTAGTGCGGAATGGTGCCTCGCTCCACGACGGTTTCGGTCGCCTCTTCGCAGGGATACGGCGGCAGGACGAGGTTCGGATCGTCCACCCAGAAGAGCGACGTCCGCACGTACGGCTCTTCCAGATAGATGGGATCGTAGATGATGACCGTTGCCCGCAGGTAGTCGCCGAGGCGCTTCCAGCGGATGCGGACGGTGGCCCGATCGCTCCGCATCGGACCCCAGCGCCGGATGTAGGCTTCCTTGAGGTGCGTCACGGTCTGGACGAGCGTGGATCCTTCCCACTCGCCGGTTGAGAAGCCGCTCCAGCTGTGACGCGCATAGTCGGGCGGACGCGGCCGGCCGTCCATCCAGATCGTCGCCTCCTGCTCGCGCATCGACAGCCGCCCGTGGTAGGCCGTCAATCGCTGGGTGGCATCGTCTATGTCGGGCACCAACCGCAGCTGCGCCGCGCCCGCCTCCAGCGAGAAGTCCCACGCGTGCGGCCGGCACACCCACTCGGGCACCTCGAAGTTCTCCGGCGTCCAGCTCTGCGCCCGCCACCGGCCCGCCGCACTGAGCGGGAGGCCCGCGTAGTCGCCGTCCATCCCGCTGCCGTCTTCGTTGCGGGCCAGCGGACGCCACAACCCGGTCAGGTCCACCTGCGCCAGCGCCGGATGGCTCGACAACGCCGCCAGCAGGGCGAGGCCGATCGCGCGCCTGGAAATCATCGTGTGCCGCATCGCGCTCGAAATGCTAGCCGTTCACGGGGGCTCCCGCAAGCCGTTGTATACTCGCGTCGTTTTCCGGCACTTCGAAGGAGCCACGCATGAGAGGCCTCATTCCCGCCGCGGCCCTGCTGGTGGCCGGCGCCGTGTCGCCCGCGCTCGCCCACCACTCGTTCTCCACCGAATACGACCGGAGCAAGCCTGTGTCGGTCACCGGTGTCGTCAGGAAGGTCGAGTGGCGCAACCCCCATATCTGGTTCTATGTCGACGTGAAGGACGCTCGCGGTCAGGTCGCCACCTGGGGATTTTCGGGAGCGCCTCCGGCCTTCTTGATGCGGCAGGGCATCGCGCGGGACGCCATGAAACCGGGTGACGTGGTCAAAGTCGACGGCTTCAGGGCGAGGGACGGCTCGAACAACGCCTCCGGCGGCCGTGTGACGTTCGCCGACGGCCGCAGCGTCTTTACGGCGTCGCCCGAAGACGTCCGACCCGATTGACATGTACACGCATCTCGGTGCGCCATCCTGGGCGGGGCAACTCGGAGTCGTCATAGCCGCCGCCGTGCTCTCGGCCTGCACGTCCACGCAGCCGGCGCCGCAGGAGTCGCAGGCCGTTCCGCGCACGGCCGGCGGGAAACCCGACTTCACGGGCGTCTGGGCCGGCCCCGGCTTCATGCACACGGGCCAGGACGTGGACACGGCGCAGGTGCGCCGGTATACCGAGGCCAACATGGCGCCGATCACGCCCGACGGACAGGCCTTACTGAACAGAGCGCGCACGGGGAACGTGCGCATCGACGACCCGACGGCGATCTGCCTGCCGAACGGCCTCACGCGCCAGATCCCCTCGCCGTACGCGCAACAGTGGATTCAGACGCCCACGCAGCTGGTCATCCTGTACGAGTACATGCACTTCTTCCGGGTCATTCCGTTTGGACCGCCGAACCGCGCGCACGCGCCCGACATCGAGCCGACCTACATGGGCGACTCGATCGCCTGGTGGGACGACGACACGCTCGTGATCGACACGATCGGGCTCAACGAGTGGCTGCTCGACGCCTACCATCCCGACGATGGCGGCTCCAGGTGGCACAGCGACCGGATGCACGTGGTGGAACGTCTCCGGTTCACGGATGCGCGTAACGCGTCCTACGACGTCACCCTCGACGATCCGGTCGTCTTCGAGAAGCCGTGGGTCGAACGGTGGGCGATGCAGCTCAAGCCGACGTGGAAGATTCTCGAGTTCATCTGCGACGACAACGACCGGTGCCGGACGGGCAATTGCACCGACGCCGACGTGCAGGCATCCTCGACCCCGTAGTCCGGCCGCGGTCCGGCTAAAGCCGGACACTACGCCAGCCGTCCTACTTCTGCGGCGCGCCGCCGAAGGTCGGACCCTTGTAGCCCGGAATCGTCTGGATGCCGTACTGATTGTTTTCCTGGCAGATGTATTCGAGCAGCTCGTCACCCGGCGTCGTGGTGGCCATGAACGCCAGGGTAAACGGCTTGCTGTAAGCGCCCGGGTCGTCGATGGTGACCTTGTTTTCCATCTCGCCGAGGTTCAGGCGCGTCCACCGCTCGATGGTGTGCAGCTGCTCGGTGTGCGGATGCCCGCGCCGATCGAACCAGAACTTGTCGTTGTAGCCGACCGTGTCGATGACGAGCGTGTCCTTCTCCCACCGCCCGATCGAGTGCCCGTACCAGGTCGGGTCCAGTTCCGCGGGGTGCGTCCGGCCGTCCATGAAGATCTGCCGGTAGCTGTGAATGTTGCCTTCGTGCAGGATGAACATGTGGGTGGGAGGCTTGTGGGTGTAGTTCTGCACGAACCGGTACGGAAACGGCGTCACGCGCGGCACGCCCATCGGCAGGCAGGCGTTGTGCGGCTCCTGGGTCTCGTCGCGCGTGGCCATGAGCGCCTTCGCCCAGGGCAGCAGGATGGCGTCGAGCTCGCCCTTCTTCAGCCCGCCCTGCCCTTCGAGGTCGTTCACCGGGCCGCCGCCGACCCAGGTGGCGTCCATCAGGTCCACCATCCCGCTCGGCAGTCGCGGCACCGGACCCTTCGGCGGCCCCGCGCGCCGGACCGCCGCGATGGGTTTCTGCGTCGGGTCGTACTGCGTGGAGGCCGACTGCGCCAGCAGCGGCAGGAACACCGCCGTCATCGCGGAGACGACACAGAGCTTCCTCACGCGAGATCTCCTTTTCAGTTACTGATTCTCGCCGGAGAACACTTTCTTGCCGTCGGGCAGCATCACCGATCGCGCGTTGACCATGTTGGCGCCGGACCTGGCCTGGCTTCCCTCGATCGTCACGCTGTCGCCGATAGTGAGCGACCGGGCCGTCCATCCCTGCCGCACCAGCGCGCTTCTCGCCGCCAGTTCCACGTTCCAGTTGACCGTGGTGCCGTCGGGCTGGGCGACGTCGAAGTAGATGCGCGCGTGCGGATTCGTCCATTCGATCTTCGTCACCGTGCCCGTCAGCTTGACCGGCTTGCTCGCGTCGTATTCCGCCCCGACCGCGTGATGGGCGACGACCGGCACGACAACCCAGAGAAGGCCGAAGCAGGCCAGCAGCACCGCAAGCGTCGTTCGCATTGAATACCTCCCACCATGAGGGGTCCAGGAGGACCCGCCGCCCGTTGATCTCGACGTGTCGGGCGAAATATCGTGGCGCCGCCGCCGCACGGTTGTCAAGGTGAGGATTGACGAGGACGGAACGGCGCGGGCCGCGCAAGTCGTGCCGGCTCGATCGCGACGTTGGGCCGAATGTCGCTGAGCTCGATCGTGTTCTGGCCGTTCGTCCACGTGACGAGCACGTGGAACGGCATCTTCACGCCCGCCACCTCGCGATAGTCGGACAGGTCGGTCTGCGTCGGGATGGTCCCGACCGTCGTGCGGCTCCAGCGGATCGTCCGCACCAGCAGGCCGGACTGCTCGTCGAAGTACAGGTTGACGGGCAGTTCGGAAGGGTTGGTCCCCTGCAGGATCTGGACGTTGCGGCCGTCGATGGCGCTCAGCATGGCCTGCCACTGGCCGTACGCCTTCTGGATGCCGGCCGGAAACGACGCGATCGCCTCGAACTTCGCGCCGGCCAGGTTGCCGCCGGTAAAGGTCATCAGCGGGATCTGCCGCCACCCCTCGGCCGCCCAGCCGTTGCGGCCGTCGAAGGTCCTGACGGCGTCCCCTTCGAACGTCTGCACGACCTGCGCCCGCTGGTCCGGAGCGCGCGCAAAGATCTGGATCGGCACTTTCTGACTGCTCGTATTGAACCCCGCGTACGTCCCCGTCGCGACAAAGCTGGTGAGCGCCGCCAGGCGATCCGCGCCGCCAAGCGCCTGGAGGTACCTGGCGAAAATCTTGTCGGCCGACAGCCGCGCGTCGGGGAAGATGCGCATCGCGCTCGGATTGTCGTCGGCCACGTCGCCGTACTGCAGCGCGAGGTCCGGAATCACTTCCGGCGAGCCGGAGCCCCGATGGCAGGTGAAGCACGTCACGCGCGGCTGGCTGCCGAAGAAACTGCGATTGATCGTGTTGACCATCACCACCATCTGCCGCGCGCGCTGGATCCGCGGCGTCGCCGTGGCGAAGGCGTCGCGATCGATCAGGATCTCCTGGACGTGGCAGCCCGTGCAGTCATACAGCAGCGACGAGGCAAACATCCCCATCGTGTCCATGAACTCGTCGGCGGGAATCCCCTTGAGCACCTGGATGTTCTTGAAGACGTTCTCCGCCATCGGCGGCGCCGGCTCCTGCGCCCCTGCGCCGGCTGCGGCCACAAGCCCCAGCCAGCAGAGGGTTGTCCGACCGAACGTCATGACCGCTCCATTCGTTGACATCGCACCGCCTAGCGCGTGCCGACGAGGGGACGTGTGACCTCAAACGCCAGGCGGAGCGCCGGAATCGTGTTGCCCGGATGATCGTCGGCGTAGGTGAGCTGCGGCATCCGGTAGAGCAGCTGCGGCTCGGTCGACGGCCCCTGATAGATCCCGGGATAGAGGTCGATCAGGTGCACGCCCGGTTCACCGGTCGCCGTGAAGTTGATCACCACGTCCCCGTTGCTGTTGAACCCGCACGCGTACCCCATGTAGGCGTTGTCGTAGGTGGCGATGTAGATGTTGTCGTACTCCGTCCAGCCGACGCCCTTGAGATGGATCGTCACCGGCGTGCCGGCCGGTCCCGACGCCGGGCTCATGCTCACCACGCTCGTCTCGATGACGAAGTGGGTGTGCGCGAGGGTCGTGTCGCCCGCGCGCAGCGCGAGCCGGTGCAGCCCTCCCAGATCGTCGGGCACCACGACGGCCGCGTCGATGCGGCCGTCACGCCCAACCGTGACGCCGCCCATCTCGTGGTCCTGCGGCTCGAACCCCTCGCCCCCGACGCGGTTGCCCACGTAGGTCTGCCACACGAGCCGCAGCGAGGCGCCGGCCGCAAATCCGTCGCCGCGAAGCGCCACGCGCGTCCCGACCGGGCCTTGCGTCGGGCTCAGCGTCAGCCGGGCGTTGGCGACGCTGACCTCGGTGTCGGGCACCGGGTATCGCTGATACGCCTCGGCGTACACCGCCGGCAGCGGCGAGCGGCCCGCCGTCGTCTGGAAGGTGAACTGCGGACGCGGCAGATAGGCGACGGGCGACTGCTCGTAATTGAGGTACCCCTGCCCCTGCCAGCCCGTCAGCACCTTGACGACGTGCTCGCCGGCCGGGCCGGTCGCGCGGAACCGGGCGACGGCCGATCCTCTGGTGCCGGCCGCCGACACGAACCCGACGAGGTTGTTGTCCCAGTTCACCACCCACGTGCTTTCCATCGTCCGCCACCCGAGCCCCTTGACCGTGAGCGCGATGGGCGTGCCGACCGGGCCGGAGCGCGGCGTCATCTCGAAGCTCTGCTTCACCTCGATGCCGTTTTGCGCCACCGGCGCGCCGTCGATGAGCGCGACCACGTCGTGCACGCCGCCATAGTCCTCGGGGATCGTGAAGCGCGCGTCGAGGCGTCCGCTCGCGTCAACCGTGAAGCGGCCGAGCGGCAACGTGGATTCGGTGTACTTCTTTCCGCGGAACCGGTAGTAGTTCTCGATGACCCACCCGCCCGTCACGGTTTTCCACGCAAGCTCGACCGTCTTGCCTGCGGGAAGGTCCGAGGCGGCCACGCGCACCTCCGCTCCCACCGTGGGCGCATCGGAGGTCAGCGTGAGCGTCTGCACCGAAGGCTGCGGGCTGCCGGCCGCAGATGCGCCATCCGAGGGAGACGCAGACGGAGACGCGCCCGTGCGCGAGCAGGCGATGCCGCCCGCCAACATTGCGGCCGCCAGCGCGGCCGACCACGACCACCGCCGCACCGGCGCGCCGCCGCTTCGGAAAAAAGTCGCGCTCATCGCGAGGGCATACTACCGGATTTGACGAGCCGTTTCCAAGGTGCAGACGCCATGACGGCATCCGCCGTGGTATGTTCTGGACTCGCGACGAGCACGGGGCGGTGTGCGCGAGAAAGGGACGAACGCCATGACGTGTGGATGGAGGCGCGCGGTTCGCGGCGCCATGGTCACGATGACCGTCTGTTGGCTCGGCCTGGTGGCGGCGGCACAGGAGCCGGCGCCGCAGATAGCGGACGCCGTCTTCAAGAACATTCAGGTGTTGAAGGGCATCCCCGTGGACGAGTTCATGGACACCATGGGCATGTTCGCCTCGTCGCTGGGCTTCGACTGCGTGAGCTGCCATTCCGGCGACATCTACACGAACCGGGGAGCGTTCGCCGAAACGACCCCGCTCATCCAGCGGGCGCGCCAGATGATCGTGATGGTGAACACGATCAACAAGAACTACTTCGGCGGCCAGCCGCGCGTGAGCTGCTTTACCTGTCATAACGCCAAGAACCGACCCGAGTTCGTGCCGAGCCTCGCGCTGCAGTACGCCGAGCTGACCGACGACCCCAACTCGATGCGGATCTTCCCCGACACGCGGGTGTCTGCCGCGCAGGTGCTCGACCAGTACACCGAGGCGCTCGGCGGCGCCCAGCGACTCGCCGGTCTCACGAGTTTTGTCGCGCGCGGAACGTACGCGGGATTCAACACCGGCCAGAATGAGTTTCCGGTGGAGATCCATGCCAAGGCGCCGGATCAGCGGACGCAGATCGTCCGCACGATCGACGGCGACGCCGTCAAGACCTACGACGGCAGGAGCGCCTGGGCGGCCGAAGGGTGGCGGCCGCTGCCGCTGTTGGCGCTGACCGGAGGAAACCTGGAAGCCGCCCGGCTCGAGGCGCTGGTGTCGTTCCCGGCCAACATCCGTCAGGCCTTCAGCCAGTGGCAGGTCAGCGGCACGACGATTGACGACCGCGCCGTTCGGCTCCTGCAGGGCACCAACGCCGGACAGCTGCCGGTGAACTTCTACTTTGACGACTCGGGTCTGCTGGTGCGCATAGTACGGTGGAACCGGACGGCCGTCGGCACGATCCCGTCACAAGCTGACTACAGCGATTACCGCGAGGTCGCGGGCGTCAAGCTGCCGTTCCGAATCGTGCAGACGTGGACGGACGGCCAGAACACGGTCGTGCTGACAGACATTCAACCGAACGCCGCGATCGACGCGGCGCGGTTCGCCCGGCCGGCGCCCTACAAAGCCCGCTGACGCGCAAGGCACAAGTCACAAGTACGTAGTGTCCGGCTTTAGCCGGACGTTCCGCGCACGGTCAGCGCGTCGGCGTGCCGGAGGCCCCGGTGAACGGGCGGCCGTCGGCCAGCGTAATCGCGTCCGCCACGGCCCTCGTCAGCACTTTCCGTCCTCCGAAGGCCTTGAACGAAATCCTGTCGCCTACTTTGAGATCGGCTCTGGTCCACCCGCGCCGCAACACGCTGTTGGGGCTCCCGAGCTCCAGGTTCCACGTGGTGACGACGCCCTTCTCGTCGGTGACGTCGACGTAGACGCGCATGTGGGGGTTGGTCCACTCCACCTTCGAGACGACGCCCGCCGCGTCAACGGGCTTTTTCGGGTCGTACTCCACCTCGAACGAGTGGTGCGCGAGGACCGGCACGGCCACCCAGAACAACCCGATACCCAGAACCGCGAGTCTCGTTGTCATGCACGACCCTCCACCGCCTGCCCCCTGTCCCCTGTCCCCTATCCCTACTTGGCGGGCGTCTCCAGCCCGTAACCCTTGTCACCGTAGACATTGGTAATGCCGCCCGCGATGCCGTATTGATTGTTCTCGGTGCAGATGAACTCCATCAATTCATGTCCAGGAGGCACGGCGCGCGCCACGAATTTCAGCTGGACCGGACGCGAGAAGGCGCCGGGATCGTCCAGCGTGAAGTCGTTCGTCATCGTGCCGTAATTGATGCGCGTCCACCGCTCGATCGTGTGCATCTGCTCGGTGTGCGGCGTCCCGCGGCCGTCGATCCAGAACTTGTCGTTGTAACCCACGGTATCGATGACCAGCGTGTCCCCTTCCCACTTGCCGATCGAGTGCCCCCACCACGTCGGCAGGGGATCTTCGGGATGCGGGCGCCCATCCATGAAGATCTGCCGGTTGGCGCCGGCGTCGCCGTTCTCGTGGATCACGAAGATGTGCGTCGGACCGTGCGCCGTGTAGGCCTGCACGAACCGCCACGGATAGGGGTTCACGCGCGGCACGCTCATCGGCGTGCAGTACAGGTAGGGTTCGTCCTGCTCCTTGCGTGAGTCGCGCAGCTTTCTGGCCCACGGCAGCAGGACGGCGTCCAGCGCGCCCGGCTTCAACCCGGCGTCGGCTTCGAGGTCGTTGTTCGAGCCGCCGCCGACCCACGGGCCCGACAGGTCGGGCCTGCCGTCGTGCAGCCGCGGCACCGGCCCGGAGGCGATCTCCGGCGGCGCCAGCGGCGTAAATTCTCCGCCGAGCTTCCCAAAGCGCCCCTCGGTCGGCGCCGGCACCTGCGCGAGCAGCGCGAGCGTGAGTCCTCCGAGGATCATCAGGGCGGTCAGAAGCTTCTTCACGTCGGTCCTCCGCTATTTCGCCGGCTGCGCCGGCGTCACGCCGCTCGCGATCCCGTACTGGTTGTTCTCGTTGCAGACGTACTCGATCAGCTCGTCGCCCGGATTGCTGAGCTCCGCTTGAAACGTCACGGTAAACGGCCGCGAGAAGGCGCCCGGATCGTCGATGGTCACCTCCTGCACGAGATGCCCGACGTCGACGCGCCTCCAGCGCTCGATCGTGTGCAGCCGTTCGGTCTGCGGCGTTCCCTTGCGATCGAACCACCCCTTGTCGTTGAACCCCACGGTGTCGATGACGAGGGTGTCGTTCTCGTACCATCCGATCGAGTGCCCGAACCAGGTCGGGTCGAGCTCGGGCGGATGCCTCCGCCCGTCCATGAACACCTGCCGGTACGTGCGCATCAACTCGGACAGGATGTACATGTGCGTCGGCTTCCTGTGCGTGTAGTTCTGGATGAACCGGAAGGGATACGGGGAGTATCGCAGCACCCCCAGAGGGAGGCACCAGACCATCGGATCGTCGGCCGGCTTCCGCGATCCCATGAGCGCTTTCGCCGACGGGAGCAGCGGCAACACGTCGCCGCTCTTCAGTCCCATGCCGATGTCCGCGCCAAACGGACGGCTGACCCAGATGCCGTCGCCGAGATCGATCGTCCCGTCCGCCAATCGAGGCGGCGGACCGGTCGGCGCCGGCAGGCGCTTGACCTCCTGCCCCAATGCGTCGACACGCCCGAGGACGCCCGTGTCAACAGGAGCCTGTGCCTGCGCGAGCAACGGAACGACGATCGCGACGATGCCGACGACGGTCACCAGCTTGCGCACGTGATCCCTCCTCGTGCTACTTCAACAGCCTTACTTATCCGGCTGCGCCGGCTGGAATCCACCCGCAATCCCGTACTGGTTGTCCTCGGCGCAGATGAACTCCATCAGATCCAGGTCCGGCCGGATATGGGTGGCGGTGAACTTCAACTGCACCGGTCGCGAAAACGTCCCCGGATCGTCCAGCGTGAACTCGTTCACCAGCGTCCCGAAGTTGATCCGCGTCCACCGCTCGATCGTGTGCAGTTGCTCGGTGTGCGGCGTCCCGCGGCTGTCGAACCAGAACTTGTCGTTGTAGCCCACCGTATCGATCACCAGCGTGTCGCCTTCAAACCGCCCGATCGAGTGGCCCCACCAGGTCGGCAGCGGGTCGACGGGGTGTGTCCGGCCGTCCATGTAGACCACGCGGTGCGCGCCTGAATCGCCCAGCTCGTGCAGCACGTAGATGTGGGTCAGTCCCTTCGACGTGTAGCTCATCGCGAATTTCCACGGAAACGGGTTGATGCGCGGTACGCTCATCGGCAGGCAGATCGTGTACGGCTCGTTCTGTTCCTTCCGGTTGTCCCGCAGCTGCTTCGCCCACGGCAGCAGCGGCAGCTCGCCCGGCTTGAGTCCTCCTTCGCGCTCGATGTCCGCATTCGATCCGCCACCGACCCACGGTCCGGTCAGGTCGACTCGGCCGTCGGGCAGCCGCGGCACTGGTGCGAGGGCGTCGGCGTTCGAGACGAGCGGCGTGTTGCCGGAGGGGATGGATGCCGTCCTCTCCCGCTGCGCCGCGATTCCTGCGCCGAGGCCCAGCAGCGCCATCGAAACCAGTAGCAGTTTTTGCACGCCCGCCTCCTACTGGGGATAGCCCTGCGCCGCCGACTCGGGCCCGCCCTGCACGAACAGCGGCTTGTCCGGCGCGTCGAGCTTGGCGATGCGCGCCAGCGAGCCCCGGCTCTCCACCACCTTGCCCCCGTAGCCCTCGAACACCACTTTCTCGCCCGGCAGCAGGCTCGTCCGGCCCCAGCCCTGCCGCTGCACCGAGTTCGGGCTCGTCAGCTCCATGTTCCACGTGGTCACCGTCCCGCTCGCATCCGTCACGTCGATATACACGCGCATGTGCGGGTTCGTCCACGCCACCTGCTTGACGACGCCTTCCAGCTTGACGCGCTTCTTCGCGTCGTACTCCGTGTCAAACCCGTGGTGGGCGACGGCCGGCCCCGCCACCGACAGCAGGCCCACCGCCGCCGCCAGGACTCCAAGCTTCGTTCTCATTGGCATGACCCTCCCAGAAACCATTGACATCGATGTCACTTATCCGGCAGCGCCGGCGTGAACCCGCCCGCTACCCCGTACTGATTGTCCTCGAGACAGATGAACTCCATGAGGTCCACGTCCGGCCTGACATGCCTGGCCGTGAACTTCAACTGCACCGGCCGTGAAAACGCCCCCGGATCGTCCAGCGTGAACTCGTTCACCATCGTCCCGTAATTGATCCGCGTCCACCGCTCGATCGTGTGCAGCTGCTCGGTGTGCGGCGTCCCGCGGCTGTCGAACCAGAACCTGTCGTTGTAGCCCACCGTGTCGACGATGAGCGTGTCCCCGTCAAACCGCCCGATCGAGTGGCCCCACCAGGTCGGCAGCGGGTCGACGGGGTGCGTCCGGCCGTCCATGTACACCACCCGGTGCGCCCCCGAATCACCCAGCTCGTGCAACACGTAGATGTGCGTGAGTCCGCGCGACGTGTAGCTCATCGCGAATTTCCACGGATAGGGGTTGATGCGCGGCACGCTCATCGGCAGGCAGATGGTATAGGGCTCATCCTGCTCCCTCCGCGTGTCGCGGAGCTTCTGCGCCCACGGCAGCAGCGGCAGCTCGCCCGGCTTGA
>Ga0209640_10002183_pt1 | contig 17006 bp, 12 predicted proteins | sample RifCSP10_1_FD_184018 | JGI IMG/M metagenome (GOLD analysis project Ga0209640, IMG submission 184018) | Soil microbial communities from Rifle, Colorado - Rifle CSP2_sed 10_1 (SPAdes) (version 2) | ecosystem: Environmental > Terrestrial > Deep subsurface > Rock core/Sediment | place: Rifle... | reverse complement strand
GTAGGTGTCGACGATGATCTTGCGGCCGGTCACGCCGGCGTCGCCAACCGGACCACCGATTACGAAACTCCCGGTCGGGTTGATCAGATACTTGGTGTTCTTGTCGAGCCATTCTTTGGGTAGCACCGGCTTAACAATTTCCTCGATCACAGCTTCCTTAAGCCGTTCGTGCTTGATTTCAGGGTCGTGCTGTGTCGAGACCACGACGGCATCGATCCCCGCAGGCTTGCCGTCGACGTACCTCACGGTAACCTGTGACTTCGCGTCCGGCCGCAACCATTTGAGCTTGCCGCTATGGCGCAGTTCGGCGTGACGCTTCACTAAGCGGTGCGCCAAGGTGATCGGCATCGGCATCAGCACGTCGGTCTCGTTGCTGGCGTAGCCGAACATTAGGCCCTGGTCGCCGGCACCCTGTTCGAGATCGAGCCCGCGGCCCTCATCGACGCCCTGCGCGATATCGACGGATTGTTTGCCGATGACGGCAAGCACGGTCGCGGTTTCCGGATCGAAACCCATCGCGCTGGTATAGCCGATGCGTCTGATGACATCGCGCACCACGCGGTCGAAATCGACCACCACGTTGGTCGTTATCTCGCCGCCGAGCACCACGAGATTATTCTTCACCAGTGTTTCACAGGCAACGCGCCCCGTCGGTTCCTTGGCCAAAATCGTGTCGAGGACCGCATCGGAAATTTGGTCGCAAACCTTGTCCGGATGCCCTTCAGAAACGGACTCAGAAGTAAAAAGATATGTATCGGCCATGTTTGCCTCACTCAAAGAGGCGCAGAGTCTAGCAAAGAGCGCGCCGCAATTGCACCGTCTACCTGCGGCGATTCGTCGCGTCGTTCGCGCCTACCATTTTGATTATTCGACATAAGTTCCCCTCTGCTAGCCACTGTCGCCGCGGGCGGTCGCGATCCCGAAACGAAAAATTTTGCCGGGTCGGCTCCGATATCGAAAACCCGCCGCAAAGACGAATGCGGTTCGATTTGTCGCATGTACATTACCGCCGAAATCCATTTTTCATTGCCGCAGGCATGGAACGCGCGCTCGCGGCTTTGATTGTCTCGCCCTACCCCAAAATCACTTCTTCATTCTATAGTCGAGCGTTTCAAGCTACGCACGTCACATGACGCCAAGTAGCAGTCGTTGTTTGTCGACTTCCGAACCCGAAAACCAGCGCCTCGCCGTTTCAAACCCACCACCGTTTGGCACGTCCTCGATATTGACACTACGGTTGCACAAACGCTTCAAGAAGGGTCCAGGGCGGAAAGCGAAGTGTCACTGAACGCGCATTATTCCTTCACGATTTTCGGATTAATACCGAGATTCTTGAGCTTGCGGTAAAGATGGGTGCGCTCCATTTCCGAAAGATGGGCAACGTCGGCGACATTGCCGCCGGTGCGCGCCAAATGGTATTCGAGGTAGGCCTTCTCGAATTGATCGCGTGCCGCGCGCAGCGGCAGCCCAAACAGGGCGTTCGGCATAGTCTCGGTGACGCGCGGTTTTCCGCCGATTGCTTGCTCGACTTCAGCTTCGGTGATCTCCTCGCCGCGATTGAGTATCAGCAGTCGCTGCACCACGTTCATGAGCTCGCGGATATTCCCCGGCCACGGGTAGTTGCGCAGCGCGTTTAGCGCGCCGGTGGTGAAGCGCCGATACGCTAGTCGCTCGTTGTCGACTAGCCAGTCGAGATAAACCTTGACGAGATCCGGTACGTCCTCGCGATGTTCGCGCAACGGCGGCAGTCGTAGCGGCACGACATTCAGCCGATAGTACAAATCCTCGCGGAACCGCCCTTCGGCCACGGCGTCGCGTAAGGACGGATCGCTGATCGCGACAATGCGTGCTCGCAGCGGCAAGGGTTCGCGTCCGCCGACGCGCATGAAATGGCGTTCCTGCAGGGCGTGCAGCAATTGCAGCTGAGTCGCCGACGCGAGTTCGCCAATGTCGTTCAGTACCAAGGTGCCGTCGCCGGCTTGCTCGAAGCTGCCGGGACCGACCGTGCCGTTTTGTTCCGATCCGAACAGCTTGATCGCTACGTTCACCGGGGCGACCGCGCCGAGACTCACCTCGATCAACGGCTGATCCCGCCTGGCGCTGTGATAGTGGACATAGCGTGCGGCCGCAGCCCGACCGCTGCCCGGCTCACCGAGGATCAACACCCACGTCTCCGTTCCAGCCACGCGGGTCAGGTCCTCGCGCAGCTCCTGCATGGACGCGCTTTTGCCGACGCAAAACGCATCCGGCTCGGCAGCGCGCTTCAAGCGCTGATTCTCGCGTTGCAATTGCTCGGCTGCGAGCGCTCGGTCGACCGTGACCAATAGCTTTGCCATCGATACCGGCTTCTCGATGAAATCGTAGGCACCGAGGCGCGTCGCTTCGACCGCGGTCTCGACGGTGCCGTGGCCGGACATCATCACCACCGGAACCTCCGGGCGCCCGCCGGCGCTCCATTCCTTAAGTAAGCTGATGCCATCGGTTCCGGGCATCCAAATGTCGAGCAGCACCAGGTCGGGGCGCTGTGTCCGAAACGCCTCGCGTGCGCCGTCGGCGGTTTCGGCAGTGGTGACGCGATAGTGCTCGTCTTCAAGAATTTCTTGGACGAGTCGCCGAATCTCCGGCTCATCATCTACGACTAAAATGTTGCCGGCAGTGCTCATCCGCCCGGGTCTCCATGGGCACGGCGGGCGTCCGTGCCCACCAACGCGCCGGCTTTGTCGAATTCGCGTGCCGCTTCGCTCACCGGGAGGCGAATCGTGATGATCGCGCCGCCGTTGGACAAATTTTCCGCGGCGATTGAGCCGCGGTGCTCCTCGACGATGCGCTTGACGATGGCGAGACCGAGCCCGGTACCCTTCACTTTGCTGGTCACATAGGGCTCGAACAATCGGTCCATGAGATCCGGCGAAAAACCAGGACCGTTGTCCTGGATGCAAACTTCAATAATGCTTTGTGCCCCGTTGACCACGTGGCGCGTGGCAATTCGGATTGTCGCTTTCGGCTCCTGCATCAGTGCGTCGCGCGCGTTGAGCAACAGGTTGTGCAATACCTGACGCAGCCGCCCGGCATCGGCCATGATCGCGGGAAGGTTTGCATCGAGCTCCAGTTTGAGTTTGATATTGCTGCCGCGCTCGCGACCTTCAGCCCCGCGCAACACCAGGGTGTCGGTTCCGACCGGACCGCGTTCGACCCGATACAACTCGACGACGTCGCGCACCAAGTGATTGACGTCGATCGCGCGCGGCCGCACTTGCGCCGGACGCGCATAGTCGGCGAACGCGTTGACCAGGCCTTTCAACGATTCAACCTGTTCGACAATCGTATGGGTCGCCCGATCAAGCGTGGCGCGCTCGGCTTCGGGCAGCATCCGCAAATATTTGTGGCGTATTCGTTCGGCCGAGAGCTGGATCGGCGTCAGCGGGTTTTTGATCTCGTGCGCCATGCGGCGCGCCACTTCGCCCCAGGCGGCAGCGCGTTGCGCGTGAATCAGATTGGTGACGTCATCGAATACGACGACGTAACCGCCGTAGCGCCCTTTCAATCCCGGAAGCAGCGTGCCGCGCAGCAGCAGTGTGCGCCGGTTCGGCGTGTCCTCGATCAGCGTTACCTCGGCGCGCCACTCGCGCCCGCCGGCGCGCAGCGCGTCCTTGATGCTGTTAGTAAACGGCGCCAAGTGCGCGTGCGCTTGCGCCAGCCAGTCGACCGATTGGCCGGTGGCCGCCGCCATGTCGATCCCGAGCATGGGTCCGGCGGCGGCATTGTGTGTGCGCAACAGATGACGTTGATCGAACGACATTACGCCGGACGATAAGTGCGTCAGAATCGTTTCGAGGTAGGTGCGCTGCATTTCCGTTTCGCGCTGGCTGCGCTTGGTCTGCGACTGCGCGCGCGCGATCTGGCGCGTCATCTCGTTGAACGACTCGACCAGAATGCCGATCTCATCGTGGCTCGGCACGGGAATGCGCTTCTTATAATCGCCGAGCGCCACCGCGCGCGTGCCCGCGGCGAGTTCGCGGATCGGGGCGACGACGCGGCGGGCGGAGAAGATCGCGGCCCACAGCGCAACCAGCATCGTGAGCAGCGCGACCAAGGACAGCGTAAGCGAGAAACTGAATTTCAGTGGGCCGCGCAGATAGACCAACTTCTCGTACTCGGCGTACGCGGTCTGCACGCTCTCGCCGAGCTTGGCATAGCGCGATGGCAGGGTTTGCAATACCTGCAAGATTCGAATCGGCGCGCCGACATCGCGGGCGTACACCGGCACCACGACGCGCATGCGCAATCCGGAGCGCGCCGACGCGTCGATATTGGCGTAAGTCTGTCCCTGGCGTATGCGCGATAGAATTGTGTCGCTCGGGCGATCGGGTATCAACTTGCCACTTTCCGGTCCTTCCTGGCTACTGGCGGCGATGATTCGCCCATCCTGCGCGAATAGGGTTAGTTCCGTGACCGCGTGCACTTCGCGCAGGTAGTTGAGCGTCGGCAGCACGGTGCGATTGGAGCTCGCTTCGAGCTCGATCGCCATTTCGTTCGCGTTCTTGAGCAAATCTTGTTTGATCGCATCGAGCGACGTGCGCCCAAGCAGCAAGGCGTCGTCGAGCGCACGTTCGATCTTCACGTCGAACCAGCTATCGATGCCACGATTTAGCGTTTGGATCGAAAACAAATACACCACCGCCACCGGCGCCACCGCCAGCGCAACGAACATAAGCAGTAGGCGCAACGTCAGGCGCGAGCCCATAACGCGCGCGCGATACTGTTTCAACAGGAAATAGAGATTGAACAGAATCAGCACCAGCAGCGTGCTGATACCAAGGACGTTTATAAGCAGCAGCACCGAATAGATGCGGCCAAGAAAGCCCGAGTCCTGGGTCGCCGCGCTCATCATAAAGAGCGACGCCACCAGCAACACCGACAGCACCGTCAACGGCACGACGCCGATCAGATATTTTCTTAACGTTGCACTTTCCACGTGGTCCACTCACTGTTCAGGTTCCAGTCGCGCGAGGTGTAGGCGACCGGACGCAGCAACGACGGCAGCGCCTCGATATCGAGTCGCACGCGCACATCGAGACGATACGCGGCGTCGGCCGCGAGCGCCTGGTCGATCGACAGCGCCACCGTATCGAGCGTTCCGAGTTCGGTCAGCGCTTCGTTGAGCGAGGTAAAACTCTCGCGATCGGCCGGTACCGCACTAACGCCGCCAACCAAGTACTGGCCGGACAGCGCGTGATAACTCAGTTCGCGGCGCAAGTCCCAGGTCTTGATCCGTTCGTCCCAAATCAACGGGCGCTGGCGGTACAGGCGCAAATCGAAGACCAGTTGAATCGGAATTCCCTTGCCGATGGCTTCCTCAACTTTCGGCGTCAGTGACAAATCAAAGTTTCCGTTAACTTGCAGGATACGTTCGGTGGCGCGCGGCTGAATCGCGCCGACCGCGAATCCGGCGGCGAGCGCCGGGGCGCAAAGCAACGGCAACATGCCGGTGACCAGTGTGCACAACGCCAACCGTCCGGCCCGGACGACGGCTATGACCTTAGGTCTTGTGCACGCGGGCATAGTAGAAGCCGTCCATATCTTCCTCGCCGGTTACGATCTGCTGTCCGCCGGGATCGTCGCCGAATTCGACTGGCTCCGCCACGGCATCTTGGTGACGCGCTAGAAAGTCTTTTATCTGCAGCGCGTTTTCCTCGACCAAAATCGAGCAGGTCGCATACAGCAGCTTACCGCCCGGCGCTAAACAGGGCCACACGCTATCGAGAATGTGGGATTGAGTGCGTAGAAGCTTCGGCAAATCGGCAGCTTGCCGACGGACTTTGATGTCCGGGTGGCGCCGGATGACGCCGGTCGCGGAACACGGTGCGTCCACCAAGATCCGGTCGTAGGGGCGGCCGTCCCACCATTGCGCCGGTTCGGTGGCGTCGGCCGCCACGAGTTCGGCATTGAGCCCGAGGCGCGTCAGGTTTTCGCGTACGCGCTCCAGGCGCTGCGCATCGACATCGATCGCGGTGACTTGCGCCGCTGGCTCGCGCTCTAAAATATGCGCGGCCTTGCCGCCCGGGGCGGCGCAGGCGTCGAGCACGCGCTGGCGCGGCTGTACGTCCAGCCGAATCGCCGCAAGCTGCGCCGACGCGTCTTGCACCGACACCAGCCCAGGGGTGAACCCTGGCAGTCGCTCCACCGGCAATGCTTGGTGCAACATCACAGCGCAGTCGATGCGCGGGTGTACCGTGGCGGCGATACCTTGCGCGGCGAGCAACGCCAAGTATTCGTCGCGTGCAATACGTCCGGTATTCACGCGCAGCCACATCGGCGGACGCTGGTTGTTGGCATCGAGCAGATGCTTCCAGTCTTGCGGGTGGTCGCGGCGCACCGCAGCAATCATCCAGGCCGGATGGCTGTAGCGCATTTCCTCGGACGCCGCGAGCGCCGCCTCTATTTGTTCGCTTTGGCGCAACGCGGATCGCAAACAGGCGTTGATCAGACCCTTGGCCCAGCGTTTACCGAGCGCGTCCACGGCACCGACGGTGGCGTCGACCGCGGCGTGATCGGCGACACGCATATGTCGAAGTTGATAGAGCCCGATTAGCAGCAGCGCATGCAGATCGGCATCTTTCGTCTTGAGCGGGCGCGTCAAAAAAAGACCGGCGATGCCCAGCAGTTGGTGATACCAGCGCAGGGTTCCGAAACTCAACTCCTGGATAAGCGGCCAGTCGAGCGATTCATTGGTTCGTTCTTGGCGCTGCTCCGCGAGTGCGGTATCGAGGTAGCGCCGTTCGATAACCACGCTCGCGACCACGCTCGCGGCCAACGCCCGTGCCGTCACGGCGGTTGCGTAGAGCGGTTGCATCCGAAGTTTTCAGAAACCGAGCGAGTCACCGGGTTGCAGCGGCGTACCGTTCAAAAACTCGCGCGCCGTTAACACCCGGCCGCCGGCCGCCTGTAGGCGGGTAATGCAAAGTACACCCTCCCCGGTTTGAACGTGGATGCCAGTTGCGTCAGTCGCGACCACGGTACCGGGTGCCGCCGCGAGTTTCTCTGTGGTCGCGAGTGGGCCGACGTCCCAAACGCGCAAGCTGTTACCGCGCCATGTGGCGGTCGCGACCGGCCGTGGGTTGAACGCGCGAATCTTGCGATGCAGCGTAAGCGCCGGTTGCGACCAGTCGATCGCGGCCTCACGCTTTTGCAACTTCGGCGCGTAACGCGCTGCCGCATGATCCTGTGGCTGCGGCATTAACCGACCCAGCTCCAATTTCGCGAGCGCCGCGACCAGCGCGTGCGCGCCAATACCTGCCAAGCGCTCCTCGAGCGAGGCGCTCGTGTCGGTGTCGGAAATCGCGGTAAGCCGCTGTAACAACATCGGCCCGGTGTCGAGCCCCGCTTCCATCTGCATGATGGTAATGCCAGTCTCGGTGTCGCCCGCTTCGATCGCGCGGGCGATCGGCGCCGCGCCGCGCCAGCGCGGCAGCAACGAGGCGTGCACGTTGATGCAGCCGTGTCGCGGGATTTCCAAAATCGCGGCTGGCAACAATAGTCCGTACGCGACGACGACCATCACGTCGGCTTTGAGTTCGGCGAGTCGCGACGTTTCGTGGTGCAAGGTGCTTGGCTGATACAACGGAATTTTTTGCGTTAATGCGAACTGCTTGATCGGGCCGGCGGCGAGCTTGCGACCGCGGCCCGCAGGTCGATCGGGTTGGGTGTAGACCGCAACGATGTCGTGATCACCCGCCTGTAAGGCTTCTAACGTCGGCAGGGCAAACGCCGGCGTGCCGGCGAAGATGATGCGCACCGTCGTGGCTCGCCGCTACATGGCCAAGCGTTGGTGTTTCGCGAGCTTCTTGCGGATACGTTGCTGCTTCAGGCGCGAGAGATGATCGACGAACACCTTGCCCTCGAGGTGGTCGATTTCATGTTGGATGCAGGTTGCCAAGAAGCCATCCGCCTCGTATTCGAACGGCTGACCGTCGCGATCGAGGGCGCGTACGCGCAGGTGCGCGGCGCGCGCGACCGGCTCGAAGATACCCGGGACCGACAGGCATCCTTCCTCGAGCACTTGTTTGCCGTCGGCTTCGACAATTTCGGGATTGACGAATACCCGCAGCTGGTCGCGCGTTTCGGATATATCGATGACCACGACGCGCTGCGCCACCCCAATTTGAATAGCGGCAAGCCCGACGCCCGGAGCCTCGTACATGGTTTCGGCCATGTCGGCGATCAGCGCGCGGACCTCGTCCGTCACCTCGGTGACCGGCTCGGCCTGGCGCCGCAGTCGCGGATCCGGGTAGTGCAAGATTTGGCGTAGCATGGCGGTAATCGTGGGCTAGAATAAGTTCTAAACAGGTTCACTATCTGTGTCCGAGGTCACTGAATTACAACTGGTTTCGGCCACCCCGTCGCATTGGCGTTCGTAGGAACATGAACTACACTCAGGCGAGATTATATCAAGGGAGCAATCGGTCTGTGCCCTGCTTCGAGCCCCGCCGTTTCGTAAGAGTTTTTCTGGTCGTTCTGCTTGGTATCGCCCCAGCGTTCGTGGCGGCGGACGATGTCCAGTTGAAGCCCGATCGCCCCGAGCGCTATACCGTGGTCCGCGGCGATACCTTGTGGGATATCGCCTCGCGCTTTCTGCAGTCGCCGTGGTACTGGCCGCGCGTTTGGAAAATCAATCAGACCATCAAGAATCCACATCTGATCTACCCCGGCGACGTGATCGTGTTGCGCTATGTCGATGGTCGACCGGAGCTGACACTACTGCGGAACGAAAAGCTCAGTCCGGGGGACGCAGCTCCCGCGCCGGCTCCCGCCGATACCAGCGCACCGCGCGAAATAAGCGGCGTCACCAAACTGCAACCGCGGGTTTACGGCGAGCTGCTGGATCAGGCGATTCCGACCATTACCCCGGATGCAATCGTACCGTTTCTCACCCAACCCTTGGTAGTCGGCGAAAATGAGCTGGACCAGGCCGGTTACGTTACTGTCGGTCTCGATAACCGCATTGCACTCGGTACGCGCAGCGAATTCTACGCGCGCGGAATTAATGATCCCGAGGCCGAATACTTTCAATTGTTTCGACCGGGCAACGCACTCAAGAACCCGGACACGGGCGAGGTGTTGGCGTACGAGGCGCTCTATCTCGGCGACGCGCAACGGCTGCAAACCGGCGACCCGAGCAAGTTGATCGTAACCTCGGTGAAGCAAGAGATTCTTCCGACCGACCGCCTGCTCGTGGCGCCGCGACGCGCGGCCTTGCCCTATTACTTCCCGCGTTCGCCGGGTAAACCGGTCAAGGGCCGAATCATCGCCGCGCTCAACGCGGTTGCCGAAATTGGATCGAACAATGTGGTGACGATCAGTCTCGGCGAGCGCGAGGGTATGGAGGAAGGACACGTACTGCGCGTGTTATACCGCCAGGGCCAACACACCGATCCGCTAACGCGCCGTGCATACGACTTACCGGACGAAGATGCGGCGCTGTTGCTGGTGTTTCGCACGTTCCAAAAGGTCAGTTACGCGCTGGTGCTGAACGCAACCCAACCCGTTCATCTGTACGATACGGTCGTAACGCCCTAGCCGTCCCGGCATTTCCGCCCGTGTAGTCCGCGCCGCCACCCCCGCACCAAAAGGCGATGTAATCGCCGCGCGACTTGTCGCATCATCGCGGCATGGAATCGCAAACCTTGTCGCAATGGCTGACGCTCGCGCGTCTTCCCGGCCTTGGGCCGCGCGGTCGCATTACGCTGCTCGAGCGCTTTGATTCGATTGAGGCGGTCTTCGGCGCTGCGCGCAGGCAGCTCGAACAAGCGTTCGCCGACGAAAGCTTTGCGAGCGTCGGGCGCGTCGATCCTCAAGTCGCGATTGTCGCGGTACTGCGCGGATCGCCGAGCGACCTACTGGACGCCGATCTCGCCTGGCTCGATGAGGAGCATCATCATCTGCTCACCTGGTCCGACCCCGACTATCCCCCGCTGTTACGCCAAATTGCCGATCCGCCGATCGTGCTTTATGTGCACGGTCGCCGCGAATTACTAGCGCGTCCGCAAATCGCGATCGTCGGCAGTCGCAATCCGACTGCGCTTGGTCGGCAAACCGCAGCCGCTTTTGCGCGCAGCCTAACCGCCAGCGGCCTAACGGTCACCAGCGGTCTCGCGCTCGGTATCGATGCGGCGGCGCATCGCGGCGCGCTCGAGGCAGGCGGTGAAACCATTGCGGTTTGCGGCACTGGCTTGGATCGCATCTATCCCCCAAGCAACCGCGATCTCACCCACGCGATCGCCGCGCGCGGCGCGCTGGTGTCGGAGCTACCGATCGGCACGCCCGCGCGCCCGGGAAATTTCCCGGTGCGCAATCGCATTATCAGCGGGCTCAGTCTCGGCGTGCTGGTGGTGGAAGCGGCGCTGCGCAGCGGATCGCTGATCACCGCGCGACTCGCGGGCGATCAAGGGCGCGAAGTGTTCGCGTTGCCGGGCTCGATCCACTCGCCGATGGCGCGTGGTTGTCACGCGCTCATTCGTCAAGGCGCGAAGCTGGTCGAAACCGCGACCGACGTGCTGGAAGAACTCGGCGCGCTCGCGCAGGTCTCAACGACAGCGGTCGATGTGAGGACGCCTACGGCAGTGCCGACGCTCGCGCCGATCGAGCGTCAAGTGTTGGAGTGTCTCGGCTACGAACCGACGCGCATCGACGCGTTGATCGATCGCAGTGGATTGACGGCTGAAACTGTTTCCTCCATCCTGTTGCAACTGGAGTTGCGCGGCTTGGTGTTGGCCGGACCGGGTGGTTACCAGCGCGCATCCTGAAAACACGGGGGAAGATGAAAGAATCTGTATTTGACGTCCTGGTGTACCTTTTCGAGAACTACATGGACGATCGTCCCGAGCTGCCGGCCAATCAAAAGCAGCTCGCACTCGAACTCAGCGAGGCGGGATTCCACCGCGGCGAAATTCGCAAGGCATTTCGTTGGCTCGACGGACTTAGCGCCGAGCATCACCTGGCCCCGGGCCAGCCGCTGCATCGCGATCCCGCGGCTATCCGACACTACGACGCGATGGAAATGCGCAAGCTCGATACCACCTGTCGCGGATTTCTGCTGCTCATGGAGCAACACAGCGCGCTCGATGCGCGCACCCGCGAATTGGTGATCGAGCGCGCCATGGCACTCGAACTCGAGGAAATCACGCTCGAGCAACTCAAGTGGATTGTGTTGGTGGTGTTGAGCCGTCAACCCGGCGCCGAGTACGCACACGCACTGGTCGAGGACATGGTGTACGACGACCTACAGGGTCAAGGACAGCTGCATTAGCGGCGCGACTATGCCGCCGGTCCGGCGCGGTTCTTGACAAGCGTGGGTGCTTATCGTCAACAATGCGCCCGCGCCGCCCGGTCCGTCGCGATGTCGGCTATCTTTAGAAGAGGCGTCCGCTGACATCGCGGCGAGCAGCGCCTAAATCGGACCATCTGTTTTCAACAACGCGAGCCAATCACTCGATGTCAAAACATTTGATCGTTGTGGAATCGCCGGCAAAGGCGAAAACCATGTCCAAGTATTTGGGCAAGGACTTCGTCGCGCTCGCCTCGTACGGACACGTGCGCGATCTCGTGCCGAAACAAGGTGCGGTCGATGCCGACAACGAGTTTGCGATGAAGTATCAGTTGATCGAAAAAAACAAGAAACACGTCGATGCGATTATCAAGGCGATGGGTGACGCTGACTCGCTCTATCTCGCAACCGACCCGGACCGCGAGGGTGAAGCCATTTCCTGGCATCTGCACGAAATATTGCAGGAGCGCGGTCTGCTCGGCTCGAAGCCGGTGCACCGCGTGGAATTCTACGAAATCACCAAGACCGCGATTCAGCAAGCCATCAAGGAACCGCGCGCGCTGTCGCAAAATTTGATCAACGCGCAGCAGGCGCGCCGCGCGCTCGATTATCTGGTCGGCTTCAATCTGTCGCCGTTGTTGTGGAAAAAGGTACGCCGAGGGTTGTCCGCGGGCCGGGTGCAAAGTCCAGCGTTGCGCCTGATCGTCGAACGCGAACTGGAAATCGAGCGCTTTGTCGCGCGCGAATATTGGGGCATCGAAGCCGACTGTAGCGCGGAGACCAAGGGGTTCAGCGGCCGTCTGACGTATTTCGGCGGCGAAAAGCTCGAGCAGTTTTCCATCGGTGCCGCCGGCCGTGCCGACGAGGTCGAAGCCGCGTTATTGGCGGCCGCGCAGGGGAAGCTGCGCGTGGCCACGATCGAGAAGAAACAGCGCCGACGCAACCCGTCGCCGCCATTCACGACCTCGACCTTGCAGCAGGAATCCGCGCGCAAGCTCGGCTATTCCGCCAGCCGCACCATGCGCTTGGCGCAGCAGCTGTATGAAGGTATCGATATCGGCGGCGAAGTGACCGGCTTGATCAGTTACATGCGTACCGATTCGGTGAATCTCGCGGCCGAGGCGGTCAACGAAATCCGCGAGGTAATAAGTGCGCGCTTCGGCGCCGATAACCTGCCGGAGGAAGTACAGGTTTATAAGAGTAAGTCGAAGAATGCGCAGGAAGCGCACGAGGCGATTCGCCCGACGTCGGCAGCGCGCACGCCGGATTCGATCAAGGAACGTCTGAAGCCCGAGCAACATAAACTCTACGAACTGATTTGGAAGCGCACGGTGGCGTGCCAAATGATCCCGGCGCTGCTGGATACGGTATCGGTCGATCTCGAAGCCGGCAGCGGTAACGTCTTTCGCGCCAACGGATCGCACGTGGTTAAACCTGGGTTCATGGCGGTCTATCAAGAAGGCAGCGACGATACGGTCGCGGAAGACGAGGACGAAAAAATTCTGCCGCCGCTGGAACAAGGCCAGCTGGTCGACCTAACGGGGATTCGTAAGGAACAGCATTTTACCGAACCGCCGCCGCGCTACAGCGAAGCGAGTTTGGTAAAGTCGCTCGAAGCCTACGGTATCGGCCGGCCGTCGACCTATGCCTCAATTATCGACACGCTGCAACGGCGCGAATACGTCACGCTCGACAAGCGCCGATTCCAACCGACTGATGTCGGGCGCGTGGTCAATAAATTTCTGTCCGAGCACTTTAAGCACTACGTCGACTACGAGTTCACCGCGCGCATGGAAGACGATCTCGATGCGATTTCGCGCGGCGAGAAAGAATGGCGGCCGGTGCTCAAGGAATTTTGGACCGATTTCATTGTGCAGGTGAAGGAGAAAGAGACTGTGGATCGGCCCGGCGTCGAGATGCTCGAGGAGCAATGCCCCAAGTGCAGCAAGCAGCTGGCCAAGCGTCTCGGCCGCAATGGCTATTTTATCGGTTGCACCGGCTATCCCGACTGCGATTACACGCGCAACGTCGAGGATGCCGCCGGCAGCATGAACGAACCGGAAATCGTCGAGGGCCGCAACTGCCCGAAGTGCGAATCAAACCTAATCATCAAGCGCGGGCGCTACGGAAAGTTCATCGGCTGCACCGGCTATCCGAATTGCCGGCACATGGAGCCGCTGGAAAAGCCGGAAGACATGGGCGTGCCCTGTCCCGAGTGCAAACAAGGCAGCATGCTCAAGCGCAAATCGCGCTGGGGCAAAGTCTTCTATTCCTGCGCGCGCTACCCCGACTGCAAGTACGCCGTTTGGAATCCGCCGGTCGCCGAGCCCTGTCCGAAATGTGCCCATCCGATTCTCACGATCAAGACCACCAAGCGCCGCGGCACCGAAAAAGTATGTCCACAAAAGGAATGCGATTTCGCCGAAGCCTACGAAGAGGCGCTCGCCAACTGAAGTCGCGCTTCGGCGCCGATCTTGGAGCACGCGCCGGCTTGCGGCGCGTCACAATTGTTTCCGTTCTTATCGCCGCGCTCAGCGGGTGCCTTAGCGTCCGCCCTGGTCCCGGAGGCGCGCTCTCGTGGTCGTCGCTACCGGGCTGGAACGAGGCTGGTCTCGCTTCCGCCTGGCCGGCTTTGCTCAATACCTGCACCAAACTTGGCGCCGCGAATTCCTCCTGGCAGCCACTATGTAGCGATGCCAACTCGCAACCGCCGCCCGACGACGCCGGCGCGCGCGTGTTTTTCGAGCGCTGGTTCGAACCGCATCGACAGCGCGCCGGCGTTTTCAGCGGCAGCGGTTTAATCACCGGCTACTACGAACCGTTGTTGCAGGGCAGCTGGGTGCGCAGCGAGCGCTATCGCTTTCCAATTTATCGCGCGCCGGACGACTTGCTGTCGATCGAACTCGGGTCGATTTACCCGGAGCTGAAAGGCAAACGCGTGCGCGGTCGGCTCGATGGCCGGCGCGTGGTGCCGTATTTCTCGCGTGCTGAGATCGACCACGCTCGAGTACCGCTCGCGGGCAACGAACTGCTGTGGGTCGACGATCCCGTGGCGCTGTTCTTTCTGCACGTCCAAGGATCGGGGCGGGTGCGACTCGATACCGGGGAGACGGTCGCCGTCGGCTACTCGCAACAAAACGGATATCCGTATACCGCGATCGGCCGGACCTTGATCGAGCGCGCCGGCTTCGATCCCGAGCAAATCGATTTGCCGACGATTCGTGCGTGGCTCGCGCAACATCCGAACGAAGCGCAGTCCTTGATGAATAGCAATGCGAGCTATGTCTTCTTTACGCTGCGCGACGCCAGTGTTCCGGGACCGATCGGCTCGCTCGGCGTACCGCTGCTGGCGCGGCGCGCGATCGCCGTCGATCCGGCCTACATTCCGCTCGGTACGCCGGTGTGGCTCGACACGGATCTTCCCGGCGACGGCGCGCCCTACCGCCAACTGGTGTTCGCGCAAGATACCGGCGGCGCCATCAAGGGACCGCTGCGCGCGGATTTATTTTTCGGCAACGATTCGGCCGCGGAAGACTATGCCGGCCGCATGAAGCAGCGCGGCCAGTTGTACCTATTGCTGCCGGCGCCGCGGTCGCGCTAGCGACTCAATTCGCCGGGCCCACCAGCGCGAGCAACTCCGCGCCGATCAATTCGCGCCGCCAGCCCTCGGTCAGCGGCCCGCGCCGATCGTGAATCAGTTCGAGCACGCTGCGCCGAGTGGCGATCACTCCCGCACTGATCGTATGTTCGGTCGCCACGGTCTTTATGCGATCGAGCATTCGTCGCGTCAGATCTTGCTGCGCCGGCGTCGGCGACTCCGGCGTCGGCCAAATCAGCGCCGGTGCCGCATCGCGCGCCGCACGCACGACCTGCAAAATTTCTTCGCCGTGCGCATTGACGGTCGCGGACGTAAGGCCCGGTAGTGCCCGCAGCGTTTCAAGATCGGCGGGCGCGCCGCGGGCAATTTCCATTAACGCCGCGTCGGCGACAATCCAAGCACGCGGGCGGTCGCGCGTTTGCGCGGTGCGCTCGCGCCAGGCGGCAAGCGCCTTGAGCAACGGTTGGCTATCGGCCTCTAGCCGACTGCCGGCGCCGAGGCGCCAATGTGCGGTGTCCGGGTCGTTACGATACAACTGCGGATTAGTGAGCGCTTCGCATTCCTGTGACTGCCAGCTAAGGCGCCCGCTGTCTTGCAGGCGCGCATGCAAAACGCGATAGACGTCGCGCAAGTACACCACGTCGTCGGCGGCATAACGCAGTTGCTCCGGGCTCAGCGGCCGCGCTTCCCAGTTCGTGCGCGTGTGCAGCTTGGCAAGTTTGACGTCGGTGACGGCTTCGACCAGCGCGGCATAGCCGATCTGCTCGGCGTAGCCAAGCAGCGCCGCGGCAATCTGCGTGTCGAATACCGGTTGCGGTACCGCGCCGCGCAAGTCGTGAAACACTTCGAGATCTTGGCGACCGGCGTGCAGCACTTTCAGCAACCGCCGATCGTACAAGATCTCGAGCAACGGGCCGAGATCGACACGCAGCGGGTCGACACAGACAATGCTGTCGTCGGTGGCAAGCTGCAATAAGCCGAGGCGCGCGTAAAACGTGCGCTCGCGCGTGAACTCGGTGTCGAGCGCGACCCAGGGCTTGGCGGCAAGTTCGGCGCATACGCGCGCGAGCGCCGCGGCATCTTCAACGAGAACGTAGGACATGGGCGCAGTGTAAGTGTTCGTTCGCTGCATCCCAACTCGCGCGCGGTCGCTGTGTTGTCGGTGTGTGGCTGCTACAATAGCGCTACGTTCACCGCGAAAGTCGAATTGAGCCATTTTCCTTCCGTCCTTTCTCCGTTGTGCCCATCAGGTTGTTGAAGTGCGTGCCCGCTAGTTAGAACCATGCATCTTCATATCGCCGGCATCGGTGGTACCTTCATGGCGGGGCTCGCGCTGCTGGCGCGTGCGCTCGGTCATCGCGTCAGCGGGTCGGATCGTGGCGTCTACCCGCCGATGAGTACCCAGCTCGCCGAGCAAGGCATCGCGATTTACGACGGCTACGATCCCGCACATCTCGCGGACACGCCCGACTGCGTCGTCATCGGCAACGCCCTGTCGCGCGGCAACCCGCTGGTGGAAGCGGTGCTCGATCGCGACCTTCCCTACACCTCGGGTGCGCAATGGGTCGCGGAGAATGTGCTGCGCGATCGCTGGGTGCTGGCGGTCGCCGGTACGCACGGTAAGACCACGACGGCATCGATGCTCGCGTGGATACTCGAGTACGCGGGCTTGAATCCCGGATTTCTGATTGGCGGTGTGCCGACGAACTTCGGCGTGTCGGCGCGCCTGACCGATTCGCGCTTCTTCGTGATCGAGGCCGATGAATACGACACGGCGTTTTTCGATAAGCGCTCGAAGTTCGTTCACTACCGCCCGCGCACGGTGGTGCTCAACAACCTCGAATACGATCACGCCGATATTTTTCCGGACATCGACGCGATCAAGCGCCAGTTCCATCATTTATTGCGTACCGTGCCGGCGACGGGTCGTGTGATTGCCAACGCGCTCGATAAAAATATCGCCGACGTGCTCGCCATGGGTTGTTGGACGCCCATCGAAAGATTTGGCGCGGGCGCGCAGTGGAGCGCGGAACCGACCACGGCGGATGGTGCGCAGTTTCGCGTGCAACATCGTGGACAAGAGGT
>Ga0209640_10002182_pt1 | contig 17009 bp, 14 predicted proteins | sample RifCSP10_1_FD_184018 | JGI IMG/M metagenome (GOLD analysis project Ga0209640, IMG submission 184018) | Soil microbial communities from Rifle, Colorado - Rifle CSP2_sed 10_1 (SPAdes) (version 2) | ecosystem: Environmental > Terrestrial > Deep subsurface > Rock core/Sediment | place: Rifle... | reverse complement strand
GCGGAGGATGCTGGCCATCGTTTCCTGCGACGAGTCGCGCTGGTGCGGTGGCGCGCCGGTCAGCATCTCGTAGAACACGCAGCCGAACGCCCAGATGTCGGCGCGCTTATCGACCTCCTGGCCTCTGGCTTGCTCTGGGGCCATGTACGCTGCGGTACCGAGCACCACGCCTTCCTCGGTCTGATGCAGGCTCACGGTTGGCGCCTCATCGGTTTGCGAGGCGACCCGTGACGGCCCGGACTTGGCCAGCCCGAAGTCCAGCACCTTGACGACCCCGTCGGGGCGGATCTTCACGTTGCCTGGCTTCAGGTCGCGATGCACGATACCGCGTTCGTGTGCGTAATCGAGCGCGTCGGCGATCTGCCGTCCAATGGCGCTCGCCTCGTCGAGGGGCAGCGGGCCCTGCAGGATGCGGGCGGCCAACGTCGGTCCCTCGACCAGCTCCATGACCAGGTAGTCGGGACCGACGTCGTACAGCGTCGTGATGTTCGGATGGTTCAAGGACGCAATGGCGTGCGCCTCGCGCGCGAACCGATCGCTGAACTTCTCCGCCGAGACCTTGATGGCCGCATCGCGCGGCAGGCGCGTATCCCTGGCGCGATACACCTCGCCCATCCCGCCGCTGCCGATGGTCTCGACGATTTCGTAGTGACCGAGTCGCGTGCCTGGAACGAGTTTCATCGCGACCGCCCTTCGGAAACTGGTGGACTCGGCGGCTCAGGTGGCGCCGGGTCGATCCGCCGATGCTCCATCGTCTTGTCGTGGTTGTCGCAGAACGACTCAAGGAGCTCGGTGTCCGGTTGAAGGCTCAACATCGCCCTCGCCGACCACGGCTTCACGTAGGCCTTCGGGTCGTCGATCGTCACCGCCAGTTCCATGTGGCCGACATCGATTCTCCGGAAGCGCTCGGCCACCCGCAGCGCGTCGCTGTGCGGGTGCCCTTTCTCGGTATCCAGCCAGCCGCGATCCCGAAAGCCCGTGGTCTCGACGATGAACGTGTCTGCGTCCCACCGGCCTATGGAGTAACCGAGCCACGTCGGCTCGCTGACGACAGGATGAGGCCGGCCGTCGGTGAACACCTGACGAAACATCAGACCGGCTGCTGTTTCGTGCAGGAAGGCAGTGACGTGCGGCGTGACAAGGATTTTGAACCCGCCAATGACGAAGTTGATGCGCGGCACACCCGGCGGCAGGCAGTAGCCGAAGGGATCGTCCACGTGTTCGCGCTGTTCGCGCTGGGCCTGGACGGCCGCGGCCCACGGAGTCATCAGCACGTCGGCCGGCTTCAGATCCTTGGCAAGATTGAAGAAGTGACGCTCGCTGCTCGGACAGCGCGTGCCACCGCCTTCACACTCGGCCCAAACGCCTGACAAATCCGGCCGCCCGTCCGGGGCGCGCGGCGCCGGCGCCGACAGATTCGGCTTGCCGTCCGGCAGCCGCGGGATCCCCGGCGTGGGGTAGTTCGGCCACTGCGCGCCCAGGTCGACAGACAAAGACATGACGGCCGCGGCCAGAAGGCTGACGATCAGTGTCGCGCTGCGCATCGGCCCGTTCACCTTCCTTCCGATGCCAGCCTCGGGCTCGGCGGCTCGGGAGGTGCTGGATCGATCCGCCGGCGGCCCATCGTCTTCTCGTGGCTGTCGCAGAACGCTTCGATGAGCTCGGTGTCCGGGAGGAGCGCCAACGGCGCCGTCATCGTCCACGGTTTGAGGTACGCCTTCGGGTCGTCGATCGTGATCGTCAAGTCCATGCGTCCGAAGTTCACGCGCCGGAACCGTTCGGTGACTCGCAGCGCGTCGCTGTGGGGACGCGCCTTGCTCGTGTCGAGCCATCCCCGATCTCGGAACCCCGTCGTCTCGACCACCAAGGTGTCGCCGTCCCACCGGCCGATCGAGTACCCGAGCCACGTTGGCTCCGCCACCACTGGCAGCGGACGGCCGTCGGTGAACACCTGGCGGAAGATCATGCCCACGAGCGTTTCGTGCAGGAACGCCGTCACCTGGGGTGTGCGCAGGATCCTGAACGGCCCTCCACCGAAGTTGATCCGCGGCATGCCCGGTGGCAGGCAGTACCCGTACGGATCGTCGACGTGGTTTCGACCCTCGCGCTGAGCCTGAATCTGCGCCGCCCACGGTGTCATCCGCACCTCTTCTGGCTTCAGATCCTTGGCGAGATCAAAGAACAGACTTCGTGTGAAGCAGGCGTCGCGCCCGTAGATGGTGCACTCGGCGGCCCAGATGCCTGATAGATCCGGGCGCCCGTCCGCAGCGCGCGGTGCCGGGGCCGAGAGGTCCGGCTTGCCGTCCGGCAGTCGCGGAACTCCGGGCGTCGGGTAGGTCAGCCACTGCGCGTAGGTGACCGAAGACAGCAACACCACGACGGCACCCACGACGAGTTGGCGCCTCGCGCGCGGTGCCCTCACGCCGGCACCCGGACTCGGTGTCCCTCACCGAGGAGTTGGTCGACCAGATTGCTGCCGATGAACCCCGCGCCGCCCGTGACCAGTACCTGTTGTCGTGTCATGCGCGTGTCGGCCGTGCCGAGCAGAGTATAGTCCGGGGTCCGGGGTCAGATCTTGATTCTTGCGTCCGCGCAAGAATCAAGATCTGACCCCGTATTGCCGAAACGTGAGGTTGAAGCGCCCGTCGAAGGCGAGCGCACGCGGCGCGCTGCCAGGCACAATGCGCGACACACCATGGTACCGGAGGCGCGCCGCCCCGCCGAACACGAACACATCGCCCGACCCGAGCAGCAGCGCCTCGACCGGCGCCCGCCGCGTGAGGCCCCCGAAGAGAAACCGCGCGGTATCACCAAGCGAGATGGACACAACCGGGTGTCCCGCGTCGAGCGACTCGGCGCTTTCGTCCTTGTCCTGGTGCAGCCCCATCCGGCCGTCCGGGCCGTAGAAGTTGACGAGACAGATGTCTGGCCGACAGGCAAACCCGGCGTCCTCGGCGAGGTTCACCGCCATCGACACCCACGCGGCCGGCACGGGCAACACGGGTGCGTTGTCGTAGTCTGTGCGCGTGGCTTCGTACCGGTAGGTGAGCGGATTCCAGTGGCGCCCGAGACAGCTCATCCGCACACGCATCGTGCCGCCGCCGCGCACCGTCGGCGTGTACCCGCCGGCCGGGCCGTCCATGATCCTGCGGCACTCGTCGACGAGCGCGACCTGCTCGTCGACCGACAGCCAGGCCTTCAGCCAGACCGCGCCCGGAGCGACTGTGACCATCGACCGTTCGCGCGGCAGTTCCGACAGGAGATCGGACACCTTACTTTGACCTTACTTTGAACTTTGACCTTTGAACTTCTAACTTACCATCTCGTGCATGTACATTGGCGCCCTCGACCAGGGAACCACCAGCACGCGCTTCATGGTGTTCGACGCCTCCGGCACCGAGGTGTCCAGATGCCAGCTCGAACACCGGCAGATCTTTCCGCGACCAGGATGGGTCGAACACGATCCGATCGAGATCCTCACTCGCGTGAACGACGCGATCGCCGGCGCGCTCCGCTCAGCCGGCCTCACCGGACGTGACCTGGCGGCCATCGGAGTCACGAACCAGCGCGAAACGACCGTCGTGTGGAATCCACGCACGGGCCGACCGTGGCACACCGCGATCGTCTGGCAGGATACTCGCACCGATGCCGCCGTCCGCGTGCTCGAGCCGCACCGCGCGCTGCTCGTCGAACGCACGGGGCTCCCTCCCGCCACGTACTTCTCCGCATCGAAGCTGCAGTGGATCCTCGAACACGTCGAGGGCGTGCGAGACGCCGCGGCGCGCGGCGAAGCGCTCTTCGGCACGATCGACTCGTGGCTCGTCTGGAATCTGACGGGCGGCACACGGGGGGGCCTCCACGTCACCGACGTCACCAACGCGAGCCGCACGCAACTCATGCATCTGCGGGCGCTCGACTGGGACGACCAACTGCTCGAGCTGTTTGGGATCCCCCGGGCGATGCTCCCCCGAATCCATCCCTCGTCTGACCCCGCGGCCTACGGAACGACTCGCGCGAGCGGACCCCTCGGAGCCGCGGTCCCCATCACAGGCGTCCTCGGCGACCAGCACGCAGCGCTGATGGGCCAGGCGTGCTTCGCGCCTGGCGAGGCGAAAAACACCTACGGCACCGGCAATTTCATGCTGCTCAACACGGGCGGCCGAATCGTGCCCTCGTCGGCGGGCCTGCTCACCACGCTCGCCTACGCGTTGCGCGGCGCCGCACCGGTGTACGCGCTCGAGGGATCGGTCGCTGTGACCGGCTCTGCCGTCCAGTGGCTCCGCGACCAACTCCAGATCATCCGCTCGGCGGCCGAGGTCGAGACACTGGCGTCGACGATCCCAGATAGCGGCGGCATCTACTTCGTTCCTGCCTTCTCGGGCCTGTTCGCGCCTTACTGGCGTCCCGATGCGCGCGGCGTCATCGTCGGCCTCTCGCGGTTCCACACGAAAGCGCATCTCGCCCGCGCCACGCTCGAAGCCATTTGTTTTCAAACGCGCGCCGTGCTCGACGCGATGGTCCTGGACTCCGGCGTTCGCCTCGAAGCGCTCAAGGTCGACGGAGGCGCCACCGCCAACAACCTGCTCATGCAGATGCAGGCCGACATCCTGGGCGTCCCCGTCGTGCGCCCTCTTGTCACCGAGACCACCGCACTCGGCGCCGCCTACGCCGCCGGTCTCGCCGTGGGCGTCTGGCCGAATCTCGACGCACTGCGCGCACACTGGAAAGTCGACCGGCAGTGGGAACCTCAGTGGAACGACGACCAGCGAAGTGTGGCGTATCTCGGATGGCAGAAGGCGGTGGAGCGGTCGCTCGGCTGGGTGGACGTTCCCCAACAGGGCGCGGGTAGAGCGACGCCCAGAGATCGACCGCCTCCCAGACCTTGATACGCTTCTGCAGTTGCGCTTGCTGGAGTTGAACCCCGACGCGCAACGGCAGGGCTCTCGCGTCGCGTACCGGGTCGAGAGACAGCACCGATATGGTGCCGCGGTCCGGGCTGCGCAGGCCCTCGATGCACTCCATGGTCGTGGTCTTGCCGGCTCCGTTGGGGCCGATGAGCCCGAAGATTTCGCCTTCGCCCACCTCGAAGCTCACGTCGGCCACCGCGACCGTCTTGCCGTAGGTCTTGCGGATGGCCGAGACGGAGATGCTGGGAGGAGAACTCAACTCCCAACTCCCAAAACCCAACTTCCAACCTGAGACGCCTGCCCAACCCCCGGCGCCTAAAGGCTCGGTCGGGCCCGCTTGGGAGTTGGGAGTCGGTCAAACGGAAGCCGTTGGGAGTTGACACCGCTCACAGCTTGAACACTCTTTCCGCGTTGGTCTGAAACAGCTTCTTCTTGTCGGCGTCGCTCCCTGGCACGTTGTCGGTGGCGGTCACTTCGTCCGGTTCGAACTGATACGGGTAGTCCATCGCGTAGAGCACGCGGTCCATGCCGAGCACGGTCTGCACGAAGGTGATGACCGGCGCCCACGCCATCCCGCTCGTCGTGACGTAGACGTTGGTCTTCATGTACTCGCTGAGCGTCCGTTTCAGTTTGTCCGCCCCGTTGCGGATGGAGGGGCGCGCCGTCCGGTTCATGTAGTCGAGGCGGTAGAGCCAGAACGGCAGCGCCTCGCCGGCGTGACCGACCACGATCCGGAGATTCGGAAAGCGGTCGAACGCGCCGCTGCGCAGGATCGCCAACAGGTGAAATCCCGTTTCGGCGCCAAACCCCCACAGCGCCCCTTCGAGTCCCTTTTCGACGTAGAGCGAGGCCATCGCCCGCGGTGGCGCCTGCGGATGGATGTAGAGCGGCACGTCGAGCGCTTCGGCGGCCTCGAAGATTTCCCAGAACTTCGGATCGTCGAGAAACTCGCCGCGCGTGTGCGAATTGATGATGAGGCCCTTCAGCCCCAGCTTCCGCACGGCGCGCTCGGCCTCGCGCGCCGCGGCGCCCGGGTCCTGCGGCGCCACGGCCGCAAGGGCGGCGAAGCGCGTGGGGTGCGTCCGCACGGCTTCGGCAACCTGGTCGTTGGTGCTCGAGGCCAGCGACGTCGCCGTGGCGGCATCGAAGACCTGCACGCCCGGCGAGGTGAGCGAGAGGATCTGCAGGTCGATGCCCGAGGCATCCATGTCGGCGATACGCCGCTCGCCGATGTCGGCGAGTCGCTCGGACAACTGCGCGCGGGCGCCGAGTCGCGACCACAGCGCAATGAAACCAGGCTCGTCGATGGACCGGCTGGCCGCCATCGACCGATAGGTGTCGAGCAACTCGGCCGGCGCCCAGGCTTCCTCGGTGGCGATTCGCTTGTATCCTGCTGCCGGCATCAGCCCTCCAGTGGCCGCCCGCGCAGCCGCAGAAGGGATGCTACCGCATTCACGCAGCCTGTCGGCTGACTCCGGCCTCAGCCAGGTTGCGACGCTCTGCTTCACGCCGCAGCGACCGCAGCAGGCGCCACCGGATCAGGCGGATGCCAATTCCGAAGGCAAGCCAGTACCAGCGGAACGTTCGGCGCGCCTCGGCGTCGGTGGCCTCGACACGTGTTTCGCTGCGAAAGCGCGTGAGCGCTGGACCGAGCGGCTCGGCCTCTAGCGTCCAGACAATCTTGACGAGGTCGGGCTCGGCGAACCGAGCGAACTCGCCCGGGTCGACCGCGCTGAAGGTGACGTCCCTGGCCCAGGGCCTGGCGACCGCACCCATCACCAGCCTTCGCCCTGCGGTGTAGGACAGCACGCCCCATCCGAGCGCGAGCGTCTCGGCGACCAGCCCACGTCTCGTCCGACCCCTGGGGTGATCGTGCATCACGGCGCCGCGGATCCGGATGAGGGCGGCCACGAGCGGATCGCCTTGCAGGTCCATGTGCTTGGCCACCTCGAACACCAGGCCCGAGGGAGCGTGGATGTCGACCACGTGGTCGTCCCGCGCATCCGCATGGGGAATGAACGTCGACGCTGGCGAAGGCTCGCGGCGCCGCCGGGCCACCATCCGCCACGCCAGAACGATCAGCCCGAGCGGGGTGAGCACCGCCAGGATCGAGATGAGGTACGGGACGAGATCCCCGCGAGCAACCATGTGCACCCTTCCGCGCCGTCCGCGCCTGCAGATGGGTGGGCAAGCTTCGGGCCGTACCCGATCACGTCGATTTCGTGGGACTACGGGGTGAACGCGACTGGCAGGCGGAAAGAATCCGCGCGGGTTGGGGGTTTGTCCGCGCCACCACGTCTCACGAAGCGGCCGCGCGAACCCAGCCACTGCAGCCTGCGCGGGCGCGCAGGCTGCCAGGGCCGCGGTGCTACGTGAGATGCTTACCGACCAGTTTCGTCATGTCGAACATGTTCACGGAACCCTTTCCGCCGAACACGACCTTGAGTGCGGCGTCGGCGTTGATCATCCGGCGGTTCTTCGCATCCTGCAGGCCGTTCTTCTTGATGTAGGCCCAGAGACGCTTGGTGACTTCGGTGCGCGGAACGGCCTTCGCGCCGATGACGACGGCCAATGCGGCGCTGGGTGTCACGGGGCGCATGAACGCGGCGCTGGGTTTACGTGCGGACTTCTTCTTCGTCGCTTTTGCCTTCTTCACGGTCTTCTTCGCTGTCTTCTTCGCCATCTGGCCTCCTCGAGAAACGCTACGTGGCACTGTGCAGGTCTGGGCGGATGGTAGCACGGCGCACGTCCCGACTGGACACGGTAATAGCAATCGACGCACCCTTGAGGAACCGGTGCCTCCTCTTTTTCAGATTCGCGACCTGGCCAAGGTCTACCACATGGGCGAGGTGGATGTGCACGCACTGCGCCATGTCACGCTCTCTTTCGAGGAGGGGCAGTTCATCGTGCTGCTGGGGCCGTCGGGCTCCGGCAAGTCGACCCTGCTCAACATCATCGGCGGGCTCGACGTGCCGACGAGCGGCCATGTGCTCTACCGCGACACGGATCTGACCCGCGCCACCGAGGCGGCCCTCACGGCGTACCGCCGCGAGCACGTGGGCTTCGTCTTTCAGTTCTACAACCTGATTCCCAGCCTGACGGCGGCAGAAAACGTGGCGCTGGTCACCGAAATCTCCGACAAGCCCATGACTCCTGAGGAGGCGCTCGGGCTGGTCAAGCTCGACCAGCGGCTCGATCACTTTCCGGCGCAGCTCTCGGGCGGCGAGCAACAGCGGGTCGCGATCGCGCGCGCGATCGCCAAGCGGCCCTCCGTCCTGCTCTGCGACGAACCCACCGGTGCGCTCGACATCTCGACGGGCATCGTTGTGCTCGAGGCGCTCCAGCGGGTCAACACAGAACTCGGCACGACGACGGTCGTGATTACCCACAACGCGGCCATCGCGTCGATGGCCGACCGCGTGGTCCGGCTGGCCGACGGTCGGGTGACCTTCGTCGAGGATCGGACCGACAAAGTGTCCCCGCAGGAGCTGTCGTGGTGAGGATCGGGCTCAAGGCTCAAGGCTCAGGCCGTTGGGAGTTGACGTGCTGAGGCTCTCCGCGCTCAACCTGAAGCTCGTCCGCGACCTGTGGGCGATGAAGGGACAGGCGTTCGCCATCGCGATGGTCGTGGCGGCCGGCGTCACGATGTACGTGATGTACCTGTCGAATTTCGCCTCGCTGCAGGAGACTCGTCGCGCCTACTACGAGCGACAACGCTTCGCGCACGTGTTCGCGTCCCTGAAGCGCGCGCCCCAGCGGGTGGCCGCCGAGATCGCCGCCATTCCGGGCGTGTCCGCGATGGAGACACGCGTGGTGTCGAGTGTGACCCTTGACCTCGAGCAGCTCGACGAGCCGGCCAGCGCGCTGCTCGTGTCGATTCCCGCAACCAGGCGACCACGCGTCAACGATCTGTTCCTGCGGCGCGGGCGCTGGATCGAGCCCGGGCGGCCCGACGAGATCATCGCCAGCGAGGGCTTCGTGCTCGCGCACGGATTCGAACCGGGCGCCCAGGTACCGGCCCTGATCAACGGGCGCCTCAGGCGGCTGACGATCGTCGGCGTGGCGCTGTCACCCGAGTACGTCTATAGCATCAGGCCCGGCGAACTGGTTCCCGATGACAAGCGATTCGGCATCTTCTGGATGGACGAACGGGCCCTGGCCGCCGCCTTCGACATGGAGGGCGGCTTCAACGATGTGGCGCTGGCGCTCGCACCTGGCACGTCGACTGACGAGGTGATCTCGCGGATCGACCGCATCCTCGAGCCCTACGGGGGACGCGGCGCCATTCCACGCGCGCTCCAACTCTCGCACTGGACGGTGGAGAACGAGCTAGCCCAGCTTCAGAGCTTCGGCTTTCTGCTGCCGCTCATCTTCCTCATCGTCGCCTCGTTCATCCTGAACGTGGCGCTCACGCGTGCGCTCGCCCTGCAGCGCCCGCAGATCGCCTCGCTCAAGGCGCTCGGCTACGACAACGCAGCGATTGGCTGGCACTACATGAAGTGGGCGCTCGTCATCGGCGCGGCCGGTGTGGTCATCGGCGTCGCTGGGGGCGCAGCCCTCGGCAGCACGCTCATCGACCTCTACAACGTCTACTTTCGCTTTCCCGAACTCGTCTTCAGCGTGCCGTTGCGCGTGGTCGCGAGCGCCGGCGGGATGACGCTCGCCGCTGCGGCCGTGGGCGCCATGGGCGCCGTCGTGCGCGCGGTGAAGGTGCCCCCAGCCGAAGCCATGCGCCCCGAGGCGCCCGCGCACTACAGGCGCACCCTGCTCGAGACTCCGTTCGTCTCCCGCCACCTCGGCACGGCCGGACGCATGGTGGTCCGCAACATCGCCCGGCATCCCGTGCGGGCCGGGGCGTCGGTTTTCGGCATCTCGTTCGCAGTGGCCATCCTGATGGTCGGATTTGTCTTCACCGACGCGGTCGAGCGCATGCTGCTCACGCAGTTCTGGGAGGCCGAGCGACAGGACGTGACCGTCAGCTTCGTCGAGCCGAGGGGGACCGAAGCCCGGCTCGTATTGTCTCGCCTGCCTGGGGTCATCGCGGTGGAGCCTACGCGCAGCGTGGCAGTGCGCGTGCGGGCCGGCCACCGGGAGCGCTACCTGGCGATCACCGGCGTGCCGCCCGTTGCGCGCTTCAAGCGAATCGTGGACCGCAACGGCCAACCGATTCGCCTCCCGCCTGGCGGCGTCGTGCTCTCGCTCACGCTGGCCACCGTGCTTGGCGTGCGACCCGGCGATGTCGTCACGATGGACGTACTCGAGGGCCATCGGCCAACACGCCGCGTGGAAGTGGCCGGGGTCGTGGACGATCTCCTGGGACTATCGGCCTACATGGACATCGCGACGCTGCACCGTCTGATGCACGAGGGGGATGTCGCCACTGGAGCCCTCCTGCTCGTAGACAGCGCCGAGGAGGCGCGCCTGGCGACGACCCTCAAGGCGATCCCGAGTGTGGCGGGAACCGGTTTCAAGCGAGCCGTCCTCAAGAGCTTCAGGGAGGTCCTCGCGGCCAACCTGAACCTGACCATCTTCCTCAACGTGCTCTTTGCCAGCGTCATCGCGTTCGGGGTCGTCTACAACGCCGCCCGGATCTCGCTGTCGGAGCGCAGTCGGGAGCTGGCCAGCCTGCGGGTGCTGGGGTTCACGCGCGCCGAGATTTCGCTCATCCTCATGGGCGAACTTGCGGTGCTGACGCTGGTCTCGTTGCCCTTCGGAGGACTGTTTGGGTACAGTCTGGCGGCCCTCATCGTCGGATCGATCGACAGCGAGGTGTACCGGTTTCCCCTCTACGTGTCGCGCCAGTCGGTCGCCTGGTCGTTTCTCGGGATCATCGGGGCGGCGCTCGTGTCCGGGCTGATCGTCCGGCGCAAGCTCGACAGGTTGGATCTGGTGGCGGTGTTGAAGATACGGGAATAACGAGAATCCCCTATGCGCCTTCTCAAGAACAAGCGTCTGATCGCGTCCGTGCTCGTCGTCGCGGCGATTGCCGCCGTGGCCTTCTGGCCGGAGTCGATGGAGGTGACCGTCGCCCGCACCGAGCGAGGCCCGATGCAGGTCACCATTGACGAGGACGGTGAGACGCGCGTGCGCGATCAGTTCACGGTCTCCGCGCCGGTGTCTGGCCGGGTGCACCGCATCGAGATCGAGCCGGGCGACGCGGTGGTTCGTGGCCGGACCGTGCTGGCGCGAATGACCCCGGCCCAGTCGCCTTTGCTCGACCCGCGTGCGCGCGGCGAGCTCGAGGCGGCCGTCGAAGCCTCGTCGGCGGCGGTGGGTCAGGCGCGCGCTGAACGGCAGCGTGCGGCCGCGGCGAGCGACCGCGCGCGATCGACGCTTCGACGACAGCAGGATCTGATGAAAGCCGGGGCCATCGCGAGCGACAGCCTCGAAGAGGCCGAGACGGCGCTCTCGATCGCCATCGAGGCGCTGCGTGGAGCGGAGTTCACCGAGCGCCGGGTCGAATACGAGCTGCAGCTCGCGCGCGCACGCCTGGCTGTGCCGAGCGAGTCGGGACGCGCGGTCGAGATCCTCTCGCCGATCGATGGCATCGTCCTGAGGCGCCTTCGCGAAAGCGAGGCGGTGGTGCCGGTGGGTGAACCGCTGCTCGTACTGGGCGAACCCGCGCGCATGGAAATCGTGGCCGACCTGCTCTCGACCGATGCCGTGCGCGTGTCACCGGGCGCCGACGTGCTCGTCGAGCAGTGGGGCGGGGGAAACACGCTCCACGGACGCGTCCGCCGCATCGAGCCCTCGGGCTTCATGAAACTGTCGGCGCTCGGCGTCGAGGAACAACGCGTCAACGTGCTCATCGACTTCACGGAACCGTCCGAGGCCGCGAAACTTGGCAACGGGTATCGCGTTGAGGTCCGCGTCGTGCTTTGGCGGGAGGACGCCGTGCTCAAGGTTCCGGTGGGGTGCCTCTTCCGACAAGGCGAAGACTGGGCCGTGTTTGTCGTCGAGGCCGACCGTGTCAAGCGACGCATCGTGCAGCTTGGACAGCGCAACGACACCGACGGCCAGATCCTCGGTGGGCTCGACGAGGGCGCCACCGTCGTTCTCCATCCGCCCGATACGCTCGTTGACGGCATGCGCGTCACGGTCAGAGGGAGCCAGTAGGTTACTCGGGTGCACAGGTACTCGGGTGCACAGGTACTCGGGTGCTCGGGTGCTCAGGTGCTCGGGTGCTCGGGTGCTCAGGTGCTCGGGTGCTCAGGTACTCGGGTGCACAGGTACTCGGGTGCTCAGGTGCTCAGGTGCTCTTGAGAACCAGCACCGTGCACCCGTGCACCTGTGCACCTGTGCACCTGTGAACCCTATTTGAGCAGATCGGCCACTTTCGCGACACCGGCCTTCGCGCAGGCGTCGTCGAGATCCTGCCTCGAGCCCGAGCTGCCGACCCCGCCGATGATCTCGTTGCCGATCTGGATGGGCACGCCTCCGCCGAGCGCCAGGATGTCGCTCACGTCACGCTGCGGTGCAAGCGTCGGATCACTCGCCGTCCGCTTCTGAAACTCCAGCGTGCTCGTCCGAAACATGCGCGCCGTGTAGGCCTTGCGGCGCGCCATCTCCACGGTCTGCACCGTGGCCTGCTCATCGCGGAGGATCACCAGCACCTGCCCGGCGCGGTCGACCACGGCGGCCGCCGTGCTGAACCCCTGCGACTTGCACGCGGCGAGCGTCCCTTCGGCAATCGTTTTGGCCATGGCGAGCGACAGGTTCCGCTGCATCACCACGCCCTGCGCCTCCACCCGCACGGCAAGCGCCAGTGCAAGCGCACACCCGACTCCTGCTGTCACCCGGTACGTCATCACGACCTCCTGTACTTCAGGTTCTCAGGTTACTTCGGTGCACGGGTACACGGGTTCCGGCCCACAAACAAGCCGACGTGAGGAGACGGTCAGCCAACACGCGAGCGCCAAGGCACCAGAGCACCCGTGAACCAGAGCACCCGAGCACCCGTTCGAGCACTACGGTACGGCGCGAACCTCCACGCCGGTCCTCCACAACTGGTCGAACACGGCCTGCGCCTCGTCCACAGGTCCCGTCGTCCAGAACTGTTCCGTCCCCCGACGCGTCTCGGGCGCGAGCAGCCCGTGCATGTCAAGTCGCCGACGCAATTCTCGCGCGACCGCGACCGCGGGGTCGATCACGGTGACACCCGGCCCCGCAACGTCTCGGATGACCGCGCTCAAGAACGGATAGTGGGTGCAGCCCAGCACGATCGTGTCGGCACCTTTGTCAACAAGCGGCCGAACGTACTGTTCGACCAGGAACCGCGTCGCCCGGCTCGAGAACTCCCCCGCCTCCACCTGCTCGACGAGTCCTGGGCACGCCTGCGACAGCACCCGCACGTCGCGGGCATGGGTCGTCACGAGCTTCGAATACTTAGCGCTCGCCAACGTCTGCGTGGTTGCCAGCACCGCCACCACGCCCGAGCGTGTCTCGGCCACGGCCGGTTTCACCGCCGGCTCGATCGCGATGATGGGCAGGCCGAAGCGGGCCCGAAGCGCATCGACGGCGACTCCCGTCGCGGTGTTGCACGCGACCACGACGGCCTTCGACCCTGCTCGCTGGAGGAACTCGATGATCGCGATCGCTCGCGCCTGCACGTACTCCACGGGCCGGTCCCCGTAGGGGGCGTAACCGGAATCCGCCACGTAAATGAGGTCTTCGCCGGGGAGCTCGCGACGAATCTCCCGGAGCACGGAGAGGCCACCTACGCCGGAGTCAAAGACGCCGATGGGGGACTCGGGGCTCGGGGCTCGGGACTCGGGACCCGCAGATCGGGGATCAGGGACCAGGGACTGGGGATCAAGGACCACGGATGAGAGGGCGGTGCTCATGGCTCCGACGGTTCCCGGCAAGTCTACGCGCGTTCAGACGGGCTGCGGCGAGGCGGCCGATGAGCGCTCGCAGTTTGCTGAAAGCGACAGGATTGGGCATCCCATCTACGATTCCTACATGAATGTCCTGAGCCTCCCTGACGCCCGCCACCTGACGCGGTTGGGAGGCCGACCGCTGTGGCTCGAACCCGAGCGATGGACCGCACGCGGACTCGCGATCCGACAGTCCTGTCTTCCCTCGAGAGAGATTCAACAGTTTCGTCGGTTCGTTGGCGCCGGCCTCGAGCGGCTTCCACGGGCGCTACCCTCGCGCGGTCAATCACATACCGGCACCGAGGCGCATCCCGGACCCAGGAACGATCATTGCTCCGCGGCGGGCACAGCCGATGGGCACTGACGTCGCACTCAACGCCGGAATCGCACAGCAGCACCAGTTGCAGGAGTTGGTCGACGAGCTCCACGCACGGCACCTGGCCTGCCAGGACGGTCACGTCGCCACCTACATCCCCGAGTTGGGCAAGGCCGACCCGGCCCACTTCGGCCTGTGCGCGGTCACGGTCGACGGTGACGTGCTCGCCACCGGAGACTGCGACCAGCCCTTCACGATCCAGTCGATCTCCAAGCCGTTCACGTTCGGCATCGCACTCGAAGAGTGCGGCCACGACACGCTGATGCGGCATGTCGGCGTGGAGCCGAGCGGAGACGTGTTCAACTCCATCCAGCTGCACGACGACACCAACCGCCCCTACAACCCGATGATCAACACCGGCGCCATCACCGTGACGGCGTTGCTGCACCGTCTTCACGGCGATCAGACAGTCCAGCACATCCTCGACCGTTTCAGCGAGATGGCGGGCCGGCGGTTGTCGATCGACGAGGCCGTGTACGAGTCCGAGCGGCGAACGGGCCATCGAAATCGCGCCATCGCCCACCTGCTCTTGAACTTCGGCCTGGTGCACGAGCAGGCGGAAGCGGCGCTCGATGTCTATTTCAAGCAGTGCGCCATCCTCGTTACCAGCCGGGACTTGGCCACCATGGCCGCGACGCTGGCCAACATGGGCCGCAACCCACTGACGGGCAGGCACGCGTTTATCGACATCGTCTCCATCAAACACGTGCTGTCGGTCATGTTCACCTGCGGCATGTACGACTACTCCGGAGAGTGGGCGTACCGCGTGGGGGTCCCGGCCAAGAGCGGGGTGAGCGGCGGCGTGATCGCCGTCGTGAATCGTCAGCTGGGGATTGCCAGCTATTCGCCACGGCTCGATTCGCACGGGAACAGTTGCCGCGGCATCAGTGTGTGTACGGATCTGGCCGCCCGCCTGGGGCTGCACGTCTTCGATTGCTTGAACGTCGGGTCCAGCTTCCTCACCGCGAGCTGACCCGGGCTCAGGGCGCACGGCTTACACCGGAGACATCAACACAACTGAGCTCCGGTGTAGGGGCTCAGGGTGTTGGGCATCGAACGCTGCCCTCTGCTAGGATCGCCCGGTGACTTCCCGTCCGGCGCGTAACATGACCTTGGCGGCGGCCTGGTTTTTCGCGGCCTTCGCGGCCCTCCACGGGAACGAGGCCGCGAGTGGACTCCCTCCCCTGCAGACCCCGTCGGCCGTCGCCCCGGATGCCGCGGGGCTCGTGGTGCTCCAGCTCCGTCCCAACTTCTTCATGATCGCCGGCGCCGGCGGCAACATCGGCGTCCAGATCGGTGAAGACGGCGTGGTCGTGGTCGACGCGGGCTCGGCCGAGAAGGCCGCAGCGGTGGTCGCGGCCATCAAGAACCTCTCGCCACGGCCGATTCGATACATCATCGACACGGGTCCGGATCCGGACCACGTCGGTGGCAACGAAGCCCTTTCCAAAGCCGGTCAGACGCTCTTCACCAATCCCGGGTCAATCGCGCTTGGTGGCGATTTCATCGGCGGCGCCGCGTCGATTCTGTCCGCCGAGCACGTGCTGCGGAGAATGAGCGCGCCCACCGGGCAGGTGTCCCCGTTCCCGGCCGCCGCATGGCCAACCGAGACGTTTGACCACGCGCGGAAGTACATGTACCTCAACGGTGAAGGCATCGAGGTGCTGCACCAGCCTGCGGCGCACACCGACGGCGACGTGATGGTCTTCTTCCGCCGTTCGGACGTGGTGGTGGCGGGCGACATTCTGGACACCACGCGCTTCCCGGTGATCGATGTGGCACGCGGTGGCAGCATTCAAGGTCAGATCGCGGCCCTCAATCGATTGGCCGATCTGGCAATTCCCTCGGTGCCGATCGTCTCTCGCGAAGCCGGCACGCTCGTGATCGCCGGCCACGGGCGCGTATGCGATCAGTTCGACGTAGTGGAGTACCGGGACATGGTCACCATCATTGCCGACCGCGTTCGGGATCTGGTCACAGCGGGCCGATCGCTGGACCAGATCAAGGCCGCATCCCCGGCCCGCGGCTACACGCGCAGGTACGGCGCCGAGTCGGGCCCCTGGACGACGAGCCAGTTCGTGGAGGCGGTGTATCAGAGCCTCGCGCAGAAGAAGCCATGAGTGTCTGTCGATTTCTCACTGTCACGCTGGTGGCCGGGGCGTCGTTGGCCGGACCGGCGTACGTGCGCGGTCAGGGTCGCGGCGGACCGGGACCGGCGCCGACCGCACGAGCCGGGGCGCCTATCGATCTGACCGGCTACTGGGTGGCCGTCGTCACCGAAGACTGGCGCTACCGAATGGTGACGCCGCCGAAGGGCGACTACCGCGGCGTGCCCGTCACCAGAGCGGCGCTCGAGATCATTGGCGCGTGGGATCCGGCGGCAGACGAGGCCGCCGGCAACCAGTGCAAGTCGTACGGCGCCGGCGCCGTCATGCGCGTGCCCGGCCGCATTCACATCACCTGGCAGGACGACAACACGATGCGCCTGGAAATCGACGCGGGCATGCAGACCCGGCTCTTCCAGTTTGCGGCGTCCCCCGCCCCGCGGGACAAACCGACATGGCAGGGCCACTCTGTCGCACAGTGGGAACGCACGGGAGGCAGGGGGAGCCCACCTGGCGGAAGCCTGAACGTGGTGACCACGAACCTGCGCGCCGGGTACCTGCGCAAGAACGGCGTGCCCTACAGCGAGAACGCGAGGGTCACCGAGCACTTCGACATCGCCCGGGTGTCAGGCGGCAGCCAGTTGCTCGTCGTCACGACGGTTGTGGACGATCCTCGCTACCTGGCCCAGCCGTTCATCGTCAGCTCGCATTTCAGGAAGGAAGCGGACGGTTCCAAATGGGATCC
>Ga0209640_10002181_pt1 | contig 17015 bp, 13 predicted proteins | sample RifCSP10_1_FD_184018 | JGI IMG/M metagenome (GOLD analysis project Ga0209640, IMG submission 184018) | Soil microbial communities from Rifle, Colorado - Rifle CSP2_sed 10_1 (SPAdes) (version 2) | ecosystem: Environmental > Terrestrial > Deep subsurface > Rock core/Sediment | place: Rifle... | reverse complement strand
GACGACTTCGACCAGCGCGTCATGGACTGGCTCGTGGACGAATTCAAAAAGGACCAGGGCATCGACCTGCGCAAGGACCGGATGTCGCTGCAGCGGCTCAAGGAAGCGGCGGAGCGTGCGAAAATCGAGTTGTCGTCCTCGCAGGAAAGCGAGATCAACCTCCCCTTCATCACGGCCGACCAGAGCGGGCCGAAACACCTGGTCATCAAGCTCACCCGCGCCAAATTCGAACAGCTGGTGGATGACCTGGTTCAGCGCACCATCGAACCGTGCAAAAAGGCGCTGGCGGATGCCGGCGTCTCGGCCAAGGACATCAACGAAGTGGTGCTCGTGGGCGGCATGACCCGCATGCCGAAGGTCATTCAGGTCGTCCGCGACTTCTTCGGCAAAGAACCGCACAAGGGCGTCAACCCGGACGAAGTGGTCGCCATCGGCGCCGGCGTCCAGGGCGGCGTGCTCAAGGGCGAGGTCAAGGACGTACTGCTCCTCGACGTCACGCCCCTGACGCTCGGCATCGAAACGCTGGGCGGCATCTTCACGCACCTGATCGAGCGCAACACGACCATCCCGACGAAGAAGAGCCAGGTCTTCTCGACCGCCTCGGACAACCAGAGCGCGGTGACGATCCGGGTGTTCCAGGGCGAGCGCGAGATGGCCAACGACAACAAGCTGCTTGGCCAGTTCGACCTGGTCGGCATCCCCCCGGCCCCGCGCGGCATGCCGCAGGTCGAAGTCGCCTTCGACATCGACGCCAACGGCATCGTCCACGTCAACGCCAAGGACCTGGGCACCGGCAAGGAGCAGTCCATCAAGATCACGGCCTCCAGCGGTCTGAGCAAGGACGAAATCGAGAAGATGGTCAGGGAAGCCCAGTCGCACACGGAGGACGACAAGCAACGGAAAAAGCTGGCCGAGGCTCGCAACCAGGCCGACAGCATGATCTACGGCACGGAAAAGAACCTGACCGAACACGGCGACAAGATCGGCGAGGACGACAAGAACAAGATCAAGGATGCCATCGCCGCCGCGCGCAAGGCCATGGAAGGCGACAATCCGGACGCCATCGATGAAGCCGTCAAGACCCTGACGCTGGCCTCGCACAAGCTCGCCGAGGAAATGTATAAGAAAACGGCAGGCGGCCCGGGAACGGGCGACGCCGGAACAGGCCCGAACGGCCAGGCCACCGGCGAATCGCCCAAGAGCGACGAAAAGGTCGTGGACGCCGAATTCGAAGAAGTGGATAAAGACAAGAAGTAACGTGACCCTGCGAGGCACGCATCACGACGCCGGAACCCGTCGTCCGGGTTTCGGCGTTTCTCTACGTTCAAACCGGCATGGCACACGTGGCTAAACGCAACTATTACGAAACCCTCGGCGTCGATCGGAGCGCGTCCGATGAAGATCTGAAAAAAGCCTACCGCAAGCTCGCCCGCCAATACCATCCCGACCTCCAGACCGGCGATCCGCAGAAGAAGGCCGCCGAAGAAAAATTCAAGGAAGTCAACGAAGCCTACGAGGTCCTGAGCGATCAGGGCAAGCGCCAGCGCTACGACACGTTCGGCCATGCCGACGGACAGCAGGGCTTCGGCGGCGGCTTCGAGGGATTCGACTTCGGCCGCGGCGGCATGGGCGACGTCTTCGGCGATATCTTCGAGGATTTCTTCGGCGGCGGGCGGTCGCGCACGGAACGCGGATCGGATCTGCAGTACAACCTCGAGCTGTCGTTTGAAGAAGCGATCTACGGCAAGGACGTCAAACTCAAAATCCCCCGGTGGGAAAAATGCCAGGAGTGCAACGGCTCGGGGGCGAAGTCCAGCGCCGGCATCAAGACCTGCCCGGGCTGCCGGGGCTCGGGCCAGTTGCGGTTCCAGCAGGGGTTTTTCAGCGTCAGCCGCCCGTGCAGCCAGTGCGAAGGCAGCGGGCATATCATCACGGAGCCCTGCACCTCCTGCCGCGGAAAAAAACGCGTCCACCGCGAACGGACGCTGTCCGTGACCATCCCGGCCGGCATCGAGACCGGCATGCGCCTGCGGCTGTCGCACGAAGGCGAAGACGGAATCAACGGCGGCCCGCCGGGCGATCTCTACGTCGCCGTCTCCGTCAAACCGCATTCGATCTTCACGCGTCAGGATACCGACATCATCTGCGACGTGCCGGTCAGCTTCGTCACGGCGGCGCTCGGCGGCAAGGTGGCCGTCCCCACGCTGACCGGCGAGACGATCATCAAGGTTCCGCCCGGCACCCAACACGACAAGCTGCTGAAGCTGAAGGGGCTCGGCGTGCCGAGTCTCAAGCACAACCGCCATGCCGGCGATCAGATCATCAGGGTCAAGGTCGAGATTCCCACGAAATTATCGGCTAGGCAGAAAGAGATCCTGGCCGAATTCGCCAAGGAAAGCGGCATGACGCTGGACAAGGACGGCGACGGATTCTTCGAAAAAATGAAAAACTATTTCGAGTAAGCGTGAATGCCCTGAGGAGTGCGGGGTTAGCGTGAACGAAGATCCTTATCGGCACTCACTGCTTTCCGCCTCCTACACCTTGCGCCTCACCCCTCACGTCTAACGTCCCGCCATGCCCGTCTTCTTCATTACGGCCGACCAGATCCACGCGAACGCCGTCACCATCACCGGCCCCCTGCTGGATCATCTGCGCGCCAGCCTGCGCGTCAAACCCGGCGAGCGGATCTGGGTCGGCGACGAGCGCCGGCGGCGCTGTCACATCGAGATCACGCACATAGACCGCCGAGCGCTGCGAGGGACCGTCCTCGATCAGCGCACCGGTCCGGCCCTCACGACTCCACGCCTGCTGGTCGGCCAGGCCATACTGAAGGGCGAACGGATGGACTGGGCGATTCAAAAGGCCACGGAGCTTGGCGTCGCGGCACTGATTCCCCTGGTCTCCGAGCAGACGGTTGTCCGGCCGAAGCAGGGGCGCGCCGGCGCCCAGCAGGAGCGCTGGCAGCGGATCGCGCTGGAGGCGGCGCAGCAGTCCGAGCGATGGGATGTCCCGACCGTCGCCGCCCCATCGAGCGCCATGGCGTTCTTTGCCGCGCCCGATCAGACCGCGTTGAAATTAATTTTGAGCGAACGGGAAACCGGGCAGAGTCTTGGGTCGGTCTCTTTTCCCTCCTCGCCCGCAGATACCATCACCCTGGCCGTCGGTCCCGAAGGCGGGTGGCGGGATGAGGAATTGGCCGAGGCCCGTGCGCGCGGCTTTCTCCCCGTGACATTGGGGACACGCATTCTGCGCGCGGAAACCGCCACGATCGCCGCTGTGAGCATCGTGCAGAGCCGGCTGGGGGAACTGGGATAAGGACGTTCGGTCCGTTGAGCCGGTTGTGCCGGTTTGGCCCGTTACGGACTCAACGGACAAAACGGACTAAACTGACTCAACACATTCACGGCGAAGCTGTGATTTGCAGAATCGTTCCCTGTTCGCCGGCGGCCCATCCGCGGACAGGATCAACGAACGACAAGCCGTAGAGTGTTGATTTGGTCGCCTGGACCGGCGCTTCGTTCCAGGTGAAGCCTGCATCCACTGTTCTGAAAATCGAGCCCCGTTCGCCGACGATCCAGCCGGACTTGGAATCGACGAAGCGTATCCGGACCAGATCCGCCGGCCTCGTGCAGGTCTTGCCGCACACCATCGCACGGTCGATCCAGCGCTGCCCGCCGTCCGCCGTCTGATACAGCGCACCGGCATTGCCGACCGCCCAGCCCGTGTTCACATCGGTAAAAAAAACGTCGAAGAATGTCGCGGCATTGTCGGTCTCGTGCGACTGCCAGCTTTTCCCGCCGTCGTCCGTCGTCAGAATGGTGCCCAGCGCGCCGACCGCCCCGCCATGCAGCGGATCCACAAAATGAACGGCATAGAGAATGGCGTTGGTGCCGCTGGTCTGGTCCTCCCAGTGCGCGCCTCCGTCGTTCGTATGGAGGATCGTGCCGCCCGCCCCGACCGCCCATCCCGCGGACGGTGTCAGGAAAAAGACGCCATACAGGGCCGATTGCGTGCCGCCCGGCTGAGCGCGCCATTTTTCACCGCCGTCGGATGAATGCAAAATCGTCCCGTTCGCTCCCACCACCCAGCCCTGCTGCCGGTCGGCGAACGACACGCCCGTCAACAACGCGGTGGTGCCGCTCGGGACCGCCCTCCAGCGCTTCCCGCCGGCACTGGTCTTGAGGATCGTGCCTCCGGAGCCGACGGCCCATCCGAGCGTCGCATTCTTGAACTGAATGCCCATGAGCGTGACAACCGTCCCGCTTTTCTGAAGGGCAGCCTTCACCGGGGACGGCGCATCAGCCGCCCCGGCGTAACCGGTCAGGGCAAGTCCGCAGACGCACGCTGCGAGAACGCATCGTGAAAAGGTGCGCGGGAGGGTGACGAAGAACCGTCTCACTGGTTGGTATTGGCGTCCGGCCTGGTGTCCGTGAAATTGCTTTGATCCGGCAGCCCGCGCGCCAGAATGGTGAAGGTGCCCGCTTCAGCCGTCACCCACTGCTTGGGGGTGCAGCAATAGCCGTCCGGTTTTAAATCCCACGACCCGCGCCGGACGACCAGCGGACCGGTGGACATGTCGGGATTAAACTCGTTCATTTTTCCCATGCCGAAGAGGTGCCGCCTCGGCACCCGCACCTGGATCTCCGTATCCGTCCACGACACGACGATTCCGGCCACGGTATTGAAGAGCACTTCGGTGCGCGAGATGTTTTCGCTCAACTGGACGGGAGCAGCGTCATGGCCGCGTTCGTTTATGCCTGACTGCGTCTGCTCCGCGGTTTTCAGGAACGTCCCGAACCCCGACCCCTTGATGGTCACGATCTCATCCAGGCCGGCCTCCTTCGGTGTATACGAATCGACCGTGGGCACCGCGACTGCGAACCGTCCGGCATCCGTCGTGACGAGGCCGCGTTCTGCGCAGCAGGACCCGTCCGGCTTCGGCGTCGCGCCGCCCCGCTTCACCACCACCGGCCCGCTCCTGGCGCTCAACGGCACCCAGACGTCGATTTTGTCGTCATGCCAGCGATAGATCACCGCCGGCACGCCGCCGATCTCGACGACATTGTCGCCCTTGTTGAAATCGGTGAAGGAGAACGGTGACGCGCCGCTCTCCGAATAGAACCCGAAGTTTTCCCCGGTGATCCGCAGCAGCGTGCCGATCGGCCCGTTCGGCACCGACAAGCCGGTGGCCTTCGGCACGGGCACCGTGAACGTCCCGATTGTCCGCTGCGTCTCCCCCTTCTTGAGAATCAAGGGTCCGCTGGCGGCGTCCAACGGCACGTGGGCCACGATGAGCACGTCGGTCCACTGTGCGATGACACCCGGGCGTCCGTTGAACAGCAGTTGATCGCCGGCGGCCTTGTCGCCGAACCCCCTGCCGAAGATCACGACTTTCGTGCCGACCGGCCCGCTGAACGGATCGGCCCGGATGGCCGGGATGACCTTGAGCGCCGCCGCGTTGCTCATGCTGTATTCCACCGGCGCGCAGCAGGATCCGTCAGGCAGGGGATCGGACGAGGCCAGCCGCACGATCACGTCTCCGGATGTCGCATTGCCGGGCACCTCGACCTCGATCTTGTCATCGCGCCAGCGCCGGACTTTCGCCGTCGTGCCGCCGATGAGCACCTCGTTCACTCCGAACATGGTATTGGGATCGCGCGAACCCGCCGTGGTGCCGAAATGCTCTCCCGCAATCTGCAGCACGGCGCCCGGCTCGACTTCCGCCGGCGTCACCGTTTGAATCGTCGGCTGCTGAGCCGCGAATGCGCCGGCCATGATCGTCTTCCTGCCGACAATGACGGTCACCGGGCCGCTGGCCGCCCGCAACGGCACTTTGACGGCAATAAATTCGGAATCCCACTGCTGCACCAGCGCCGGCAGCCCGTTGAACAGGACGCGGTTGTCGCGTGTGGATTTAAACGGACCGAATCCCTTCCCGGAAATCACGACGGTCGCGCCGGGCGGCGCAGCCTGGGGCGAGAGGCTGTTCCCGGCCAGCGCGGGCGAAGCCAGGCCGACCGCCGCACAGGCCGCCACTATGAGCCGAATGTACCGCATACTCGGACTCCCCTTTCTTTTCCCGATAAATCCTTCACCCGGGGCAGCCACCCTGATTCGACAGGAGAGACAACAATGACATCCAGGCGAGCGGTGGATCGAGTACGAACGTGAACGGACTATAACAAGCGCCCGTTTTTATTGTCAAACCGGATGCACCTGCACGATCAGCTCGATTTCAACCGGCGCGTTGAGCGGCAATTCGGCCGCCCCGAGCGCGACCCGCGCGTGCCTGCCGGCCTCGCCGAAAATCCTGACCAGCAGATCGGAGGCGCCGTTGATCACGGCCGGATGCTGAACGAACCCGTCGGCGGATGCCACATGGCCGGTCATGCGCACGATTTTCCTGACTCGATCGAGCGTGCCCAGTTCCTGGCGGATGATCGCCAGGGCGTTCAGGAGTGCGACTCCGGCGGCCTCGGCGCCCTGTTCCACCGTCAATTCCCGTCCGAGCTTGCCTTCGAACACCAAGTTGCCGTCCCGAAACGGAATCACCCCGCTCAGAAACAGCAGTTCGCCGGCCAGCACCGCCGGGATATAGGTCGCCACCGGCCTGGGAGGCGCCGGCAGCGTGATGCCGAGTTCTGTCAATCTATGCTCGAAGGACATCACAGGACCACGCAAACAATGACGCGTGCTGCCCGTTACCCCTGCATTACCACGTGCAGAAAGCTCTCGCCCCGCGCCAGGCGCTTGATCGCCAGGCTCTCGGCGATCGTCTGGCCGAGATCGGCAAAGCTTTTTCTCGTTCCCAGATTCACGCCCCGCGCCGCGCGCGCGCCATAGACCAGCAGCGGCACATATTCGCGCGTATGGTCGGTGCCGGACCTGGTCGGATCGTTGCCGTGGTCCGCCGTGATGCAAAGCAGGTCGTCCTGCTGCATCCCCCCGATGATGTCCGGCAGCCGCGCATCGAACGCCTGCACCGCCCGCGCAAATCCCGCCGCATCGTTCCGATGCCCATACAGCATGTCGAATTCGATCAGGTTCGAAAAAATCAATCCGCGTGGCACGGACTTCAGCGCCCGCAGGGTCTCCTCCACCGTCGCGGTATCGCTTTTCGTCGGCACGGCGCGCGTGAGCCCGCGCCCCTTGAACAGATCGTCGATCTTGCCGATCCCGATCACGGGATACCCTTCCGCCTTGAGGGAATCCAGCAGCGTCGGAGCCGTCGGCTCGACTGAAAAGTCCCGCCGTCCGTCCGTCCGCACGAACGCGCCGGGCTCGCCGGTAAACGGCCGCGCGATGACCCGCGCCACCTGATGCGGAGGAGACAGGAGCTTTCGCGCTGTTCGGCACATGCCGTACAACTCTTCGGCAGGAATCACCTGTTCGTGCGCGGCGATCTGGAACGCGCTGTCCGCGCTGGTATAGATGATCGGCGAGCCGGTCTGGAGATGCTGGATGCCCATCTCCTGAATAATGGCGGTCCCCGATGCCGCATAGTTGCCGAGCGTTTTCCGTCCGATCGCCTGCTGAAACGATTCGATGATCTCCGGCGGAAAACCGTTCGGAAACGTCGGGAATGGTTTCTCCAGCACCACGCCCGTCATTTCCCAATGGCCGGTCGTCGAGTCCTTCCCCTTGGACAGTTCCGCCATCCGGCCAAAACACCCGTCCGGCTGCGCCGTGCGGCGGACCCCCGCGAGAGGACCCAGATGTCCGAGTCCCAGGGCCTCCAGATTCGGCACGCGGAGTCCTCCGACCGCCTCCGCCACATGTGCCAGCGTATGAGCCCCCTCGTCGCCGTAGGCGTTCGCATCGGGCTGCGCCCCGACTCCAACCCCGTCGAGCACAATAAGAATGACCCGGTTGACCATCGTCAGTTTAGAAACGAGGAGTCTGAGAAGACTTAAAGCCGAAGGCGGGCATTTTCATGGCGGTGGTTTCCATCTTGAGGCGTTCGCTGACGGCCGTGATCAGCTGATCGTTGCCGACGACTTCGTAGAATACCTGGCCGTTCTCCTTTCCTCTGTAGGAAGATTGCCGGTCGAAGAAACGAACGCGTCCTTCGTGGACGACCAGCCGGTGCATCGTGCCTTTCGTATCTGGAAAGCGGCCGGCGTGGAACGTGACCGCCTCCGGCATACCCACCACCGGCATTTCGAAGCTTTGCAGCGAGATCTCCTGCTTCAATTTTTCGAATCCGGCGGCGTCGAGTTCAATCCCGTTCACATTGTACCGCAGCTCGACTTCGCCCTTCTCCCCCCGCAGGGGATCGCCTTCCGGAATTTCATAGACCTCGACGTTGAGCTGCGTGGCCCCCCGGGCGCCCTGCTGGCTTCGCTGCTTGCGCAGCATCCAGGAGCAGGAGGACGTCCGGTCGGCCTTGCCGATGGCGGAGGAAATCATGATCGGCGTCTCCCCGTCGAACAGGTAGGCAGGCGGCTCCGCGCTGTAGACCAATCCGATGCCCACCTCCAATTCGGGGAGGCCGGCCTTCCGGCAGGCCACGTTCTGCAACTGCACCACGTCCAGCAGCCGCCTGGCCAGCCCGCAGGCTCGCGCCACGCTCATGTGCTGCTCCGACGCCTCCGCATATTCCATGATGGACAGGATGACCGCATCGCCCTCGATGAACACCTTGCCCGCCCCGTAAGTGTCCAGCATGGCGTTGATCGGTGTAAAAAAGTTCAGACTGAAATGCGAGGCCGGATTGAGCCCCTGCTTGCGCAGCGCCGCCGTCATGGTCGTGGACCCCCGCACGTCCGCCTTGAGAATCGTATGGCCGATCACCGTTTTGGAAGCCGTGCCTTCCTCCCTTGCCGCCAGAAATTCATTCAGCGTATTGTTGGCTTTCGACAGCTTGAGGTGGTTCGGGTCTTCCAGCAACTGAATCTGCGCCATGGCTTTCTGCATGAGATCATAGCCCCGGAGATCCCGCCGCAGCGTCAGAAAATCCCGCAGGAACCGCACCAGGCAGGCGCGACTCTTCCTGACGCCGGCCCAGGCCACGCGCTTTGCCGCATCGTCCAGTATCTCGAAGGTCTCGGTGCAATTGGCGGACGAAAACTTCTCCCTGATCCTCTGCTTGATCTCGCTACGCCTGGCAGGATGGGACAGGAACTGGTGCAGCTGCTGGGCCGTCACGACGCCGACCAGATTTTTGAAGGTGGCGGCGGACTCATACGAAGCCACGATCGGGGTGATCAATCCGCTGTCATACGCCTGCACCTCCACGGCCCGAAACAGCCGCCGCTGGAACAGGCCGTGGACTTTCGAGGCGTCGGCCGCCTGCTGGTCCTTGGCCTTGCGCGCGGTCGAGAGCCGTTGCTGCGATTGCTCGACATCGAACAGCACCTCGACATTGGCCGGCACGTCCGCCCAGGCATAGCTTTCACGGGCATAGGCCATCTGCGCCTGTTCCAACAGCACCGTGGCGTCCTTGATTTTCTCCTCCAGCACCGTGATCCGGGAATCGTACTCCCCGGACTTGGCCGTGCCGCTGATCCATCCCCGCTTTTTCTTGAGCCGGTTTTGCTCGGCAAGCAGGGCATTGCGATCCCGCGTGGCGCTCGCAAGCAGCCGCTCGGTCGCCGTCTCCGGCTTGTCCCGCCAGAACAGATAAAGCAGGAAGCGGTCCAGTTGGGCGAAGGAATACAACTGATCGGGTCCGTGCTCCACCAGCACGTAATGCTTCATGAGCAGTTCGTCTTCCATGGGGCTTTCGCCGAACAGCAGCGGGTTGATCAGCACGTGCTCGGGGAGCACCCACCGGTCCCCATGCAACGACTGGCGCAAATCTCCCAGCGGGCCGGCCTCCGCCTTGCGGATCTGCTCCAGAACCTGGCTGCACACCGTGTAATGCAGCTTGGGGCGGTTCCGCGCGAACCAGACCGTCTGATCGGCGACCGCCTGCCGGTCGGCGTCGGATGCCGTGGTCGCCGCCTTGCGCAACCGCTGTTTGGCCTGCTCCAGCGCGGCCTGCACGCAATTGAGGACGAACTTCAGCGTTGCGACCTGCGCCAGTTCGACCAGCGGCAACGCACTCTGCTGTTTGGCGCGATGGATGACCGCTTGGATCATTTGACCGTAGGCGGTTTTGAACTCTTCCACATCGGGGGATTTGCCGCCCTGCCCGCGCCACAGCTGATATTCCAGAAGGCCGTAGACGAGCCTCATGGCCGCATTTGTGAACGTCGGGCTCAGCCGCACGTCCACGTGCACGTTGTCGATGCCCCGCGTAAATTTCTCGAAGCTGAGATTGACGGGCGCCGCCGTTTGGAGAGGCATGGTCGTGCCGGCAGGGGAAATGGGCCCCTGGAGGAGCACGAGAATTCTCTGGAAGGTTGTGACCAGCAGTCTGATCATGTCGAGCGCCGAGCCGCCTTGACTACCCCGTGGCGTTGATATTTATCCACAGCTCGGTTGTGCTCTGCAAGCGTTGATGAAAATTGGTGCGTGCCGTCATTCCGGGATACGAAGTAGAGATTCCTGGTCGGGGCCGGATAGAGGGCGGCCCGGATCGAGCCCAGGCCGGGATTGGCGATCGGCCCAGGCGGAAGACCGCGATTTTTATAGGTATTATAGGGGCTCTTGGAATCGAGGTCTTTCTTCCTGAGATTACCGTCGAAATAGTCCAGCCCGTAAATCACCGTCGGATCGCTTTGCAGCGGGATGCCGCGCTTCAGCCGGTTGTGAAACACGGATGCGATCAACTCCCGCTCCTGTGTCACGCCGGTTTCCTTTTCGATGACGGAGGCTAGGGTCAGCACTTGATGAAGGCTCATATGTATCTCCTGCGCCCGCTGCTGAAACTCCGGCGTGAACACGCTCCGGAACCCCTCGACCATCTCTTTCAGAATCTCTTTCGGTTTCGTATGCCGCGCAAACTTGTAGGTATTGGGATAGAGATAACCTTCCAGGCTCGCCGCTTCGATAGACAGGGAACGGATGAAATCCCGGTCATGGGCCAGGCTGATCAGCGCTTCCGGGTCGGCGACGCCCTGCTGTGCGAAGACCTGCGCCAGCTCGACGATGTTGTAGCCTTCGGGGATCGTCACCTGATAGAGCACGACGCGCCCGCTCAGAAAGTCGGCCAGCATGTCACCGGGCCGCATCCCCGCGTGCACGGCGTACTCCCCCACTTTGATGCGGCGGTCGGCCGCCCTCAGCTTCCCCAGCAGCACGAAGGCCCATCGGCTGCGGATCAGCCGCTCCTGTTCGAGCCTGGCCGCCAGCTGGCGGAGAGTCATGCCTTCGGGGATTTCGATGATCCTGGTCGTGGGAGGGCGGGAAAAATCGGTGGCCGGCTCAACCGGCCCCAGCATCCACTGGAAACCCAGGAAGGCGGCACAGGCACCCGCTGCCACCACTCCGATCAGCAGCCGGAATGTGCGTTCGCTCGTCATGCTTCGTCTTGTGCGGGATTGTCGGCAGCGGGCTGGAGCGAGGAAAGATGTTCCAGGTAGCTTTTCAGCAGCAAGGCGGCGGCCACGCGATCCACCGCGCCTTTGCGTTTCTTCCGGCTCACGTCGGCTTCGATCAGCATCTGTTCCGCCGCCTTCGTCGTCAGACGCTCGTCCCAGGCCACGACCGGAATGCCGACAGCGGCTTGCAGCGCGTCCAAAAACTGCTGCGCGCTCTGCGCGGCCGGTCCCACGCGTCCGCTCATTTGCACCGGCATCCCGACGACGACTTCACGAACCTCGTGGCGGAGGATCAGCTCCTTAATGTGCGCGATGTCGGCCCCCAGAAACTTTCGCTCAAAGGTTTCCAGCGGCTGCGCCGTCCAGCCCAGTTCGTCGCTGAGCGCCACGCCGATGCGCTTGGTTCCGGGATCCAACGCGAGGATGCGTGTGGCCGCCATCGCTGCTAGCCTGCCGACTGTTCCACGAGGGTGAAAATTTTGTCCAGCGCCGTCTGCAGTCCTTCCGGGTTCTTGCCACCGGCTTGCGCCATTTCAGGACGGCCTCCGCCGGTCCCGCCCACCGCTGCCGCCATCTCCTTGATCAACTCGCCGGCCTTGAGCTTCGCCGTCAAATCCTTGGTGACGACCACCAGCAGCGAGACCTTGTCGTCCTTGACGCCGCCCAGCACAATCACGCCGCTTTTCAATTTGTCGCGGAGCTGGTCGGCCAGGGTGCGCAGCTCGCCCCCTTCCATGCCGTCCACCCGCTGGGCATGGACCTGAACGCCCTTCACCGTGCGCACAATGGCCTCATCCTTGGCGCCGCTCGCCATCTTGAGCTTCACCTGTTCCAGCTCACGCTCTTTGTCTTTCAACTGCGCCAGCAGCCGCTTCGTCTTGGCCACCAGCTCAGACGGCGCAACCTTCAGGAGTTCAGAGAGTTCTTGAACTTCATGATCGAGTTGCTTGATTTGCATGGAAGCGCCGCTCCCGGTCACGCACTCGATTCTCCGCACGCCGGCCGCCACGCCCGTCTCCGAGACCAGCCGAAAGACACCGATCTCGCCGGTCTGCTTGCAGTGTGTCCCTCCGCACAGCTCCCTGCTGAAGGAATCGACACTGACCACCCGCACCTGATCCCCGTATTTGTCGCCAAAGAACGCCAGCGCGCCGGCGGCTACCGCCTCCTGGACCCCCATCACATCCGTCTTGACCGCCTGGTTCTTCCGGATCTGCTCGTTGACCATGGATTCGATGTCGTCGGTATCGCGTGACGAGAGCGGCCGGAAATGCGCAAAGTCGAAGCGCAGCCGGTTCGGCGCCACCAATGAGCCGTATTGCTTGACGTGGGGACCGAGCAGCTCGCGCAGGGCGGCATGCACCAGATGAGTGGCGGTGTGATTGCGCGCCGCATCCTGCCGCGTGACTCTGTTGACTGCGGCGTGAACCGCCTGCCCGACTGTTATTCGACCCACCGTCACGGTCCCCTTGTGCACCACGACGTTCGGCGCCGGCCTCGTCGTATCCTTGATCTCCACCCGTCCCTCAGGGCCGGCCAGCACGCCCTGATCGCCGGCCTGCCCGCCGCCCTCCGCATAGAACGGCGTCACGTCCAGCACCAGTTCGATCTCGTCGCCCTGCCCCGCCTCGCGCACGACCCGATCGCCCTTGAGCATCGCCTGCACGACCGCGTCGGCTTCCAGCCGGTCGTACCCGACGAACTTTGCCGCCGGCACCGTCTTGCCGACCTCCACGACGCCGGGCCGGGCCGCCGCCACCTCGAACGCCGCCGATTTGCGGGCCCGCTCGCGCTGCTCGTCGAGGGCGCGCTGGAACCCGGCTTCGTCCACCGCCATGCTCTGCTCCCGGCAGGCCTCGGCAATGAGATCCATCGGGAACCCGTAGGTGTCGTACAGCTTGAACGCCTGGTCGCCGGCCAGCACCTTGTGCGACGAGAGTTTGGCCTTCGTCACCATCTCGTTAAGAATCGGCAGTCCCTGGTCCAGCGTGGCGATGAACCGTTCCTCCTCGCCCTGCGTGATCTCGGCCACGGTCCCCGACGCGCGGGCGAGATCGGCATAGGCGCCGGACATTTGCGACACGACCGCGCCCGTCAATTCGCCCAGAAACGATTCCGCCACGCCCAGCAGACGCCCGTGACGGGCGGCCCGGCGCAGGATGCGCCGCAGCACGTAGCCCCGCCCTTCGTTGGACGGCAGGATGCCGTCCGCAATCATGAATGTCATCGCGCGCAGGTGATCGGCAACCACGCGCATGGACCGGTCGTGAATGGCATCGACGCCGTACTGATGCCTGGTCCGTTTCCCGATCGCCGCCAGCAGCGGCTTGAACAGATCGCTGTCGTAATTGCTGTAGACGCCCTGCGCCACGGCGGCCAGCCGCTCGAGCCCCATGCCCGTATCGATGCTCGGCTTCGGCAGGGGATTGAGCGTGCCGCCGGCGTCGCGATCGTACTGCATGAAGACGAGGTTCCAGATTTCGATCACCCGGTCCCCGTCTCCATTGGGCACGGCATCGCCCGGCACCGACGGCCCCTGGTCGAAATGGATTTCCGAGCAGGGCCCGCAGGGACCCGTATCGGCCATCTGCCAGAAATTATCCGTTTCGTCGCAGCGCACGATACGGGACGCCGGCACGCCGATCTTCTCCCAGAGCTTGAACGCCTCGTCGTCTTCGCGAAACACCGTGACCCAGAGCCGGTCCTTGGGCAGACCGACCGCCCTGGTCAGGTAATCCCATCCGTAGAAGATCGCATCGGTCTTGAAGTAGTCGCCGAAGGAAAAATTGCCGAGCATTTCAAAGAAGGTATGGTGCCGTCTCGTGTAGCCGACGTTTTCCAGATCGTTATGCTTGCCGCCGGCCCGCACGCACTTCTGCACCGTGACGGCCCGCTTGTATGGACGCTGCTCTTCACCCAGAAACACCCGCTTGAACTGGTTCATGCCGGCGTTGGTGAAGAGAATGGTCGGGTCCGCCTGGGGGATCAGCGGCGAACTGGGGATGGCCTGGTGCCCGTGCCCCTGGAAATACTTGATGAAGCCCTGCCGAAGCGATTCCGCCGTCTGGCTCATGACGATTCGCTCACGCCGCACACCTCTGCGATGATGTCTTCCTCGAAACCGTACCGCCGCAGCAAACCCGCGCTCCGCCGGAGATCCCCTGTCGCCGTCCGTCCCAGCCGCTGCGCCAGAAGCGTCCGGGCCAGCGCCCGCTGGTTCGTCCCCTCATAGGCCTGCCGCACCGCCTTCGCAACCGTGGCCCGCTCGAATCCTTTCGCCAGCAGTTCCGCCTCCAACCTGGCCTGGCCCATCGGACATCGGGCCAGCCTGGCGCGCGCCCACCGGGCGGCATAGGCGTTGTCGTTGAGATACCCCTGATCGCGGAATCGGGAGAGCAGCGAACGGATGCAGACGGCGGATGCGCCTACCCGGCCGAGAAAGGCTTTGACCTGCGCCTCGGTGCGCTCCCGGCGCGCCAGATACCGTATGGCGGCCTGCTCATATCCATCAGCCGCGGAACGTGGCGACGTGGTGCGGGACGGCATGGTTAAAATACCGCCGGACTCGGAACGCTGAATGATGAATGGCCGCGTCTCCGTTCACCGCTCATCGTTCAGCATTCATCGTTCGCCGTTCACGCCCCTTTGCCTGCGTGGGACCGCTTGTCGTCGGACCGCTTCTCTTCGGTCTTGCCTTCGACCCGCTTCTCCGGCCCCCGGCTGGCCGGCACCCCGGACAACTCGCGCAGCTTGGCTTCGATTTCCCGGGCCACCGCCGGATTGGCTTCCAGATAGTCGCGCACCGCTTCCCGTCCCTGCCCGAGACGTTCGCCCTTGTAGGAATACCAGGCGCCGGACTTCTCCATGACTTTCCGCTCGACGCCGAGGTCCACCAGTTCGCCGGCCTTCGAAATGCCTTTGGCAAACAGGATGTCGAACTCAGCCTGCTTGAACGGCGGCGCCATCTTGTTCTTGACGACCTTCACGCGCACCCGGTTGCCGGTCACATCGTTGCCTTCCTTGATGGACTCGATGCGGCGGATGTCGAGACGCACGGAGGAATAGAACTTCAGCGCATTGCCGCCGGTCGTCGTCTCGGGATTGCCGAACATGATGCCGAGCTTCATGCGGATCTGATTGATGAAAATCACCGTCGTCTGCGACTTGGCGATGGCCGCCGTCAGTTTGCGGAGCGCCTGCGACATCAGCCGCGCCTGCAGGCCCATGTGCGCGTCGCCCATTTCGCCTTCGATCTCGGCCCGCGGCACCAGCGCCGCCACCGAGTCCACTACGACCAGGTCGATGGCGCCACTCCGGACCAGCGTTTCCGTGATCTCGAGCGCCTGCTCGCCGGTGTCCGGCTGCGATACGAGCAAATCGTCCACGTTGACGCCCAGCTTCTTCGCATAGGCCAGGTCCAGCGCATGCTCGGCGTCCACAAACGCCGCCGTGCCGCCGGATTTCTGCACCTCGGCGGTCGCATGCAAGGTCAGCGTCGTTTTGCCGGATGATTCGGGCCCGAAGATCTCCACCACGCGGCCGCGGGGAAGCCCCCCGACGCCCAGCGCCAGATCCAGGCCCAGCGATCCGGTCGAAATGGCGGGGACGTTCGCCGGCACTTCCGATGTGCCCAGCCGCATGATCGCGCCCTTGCCATACTGCTTTTCGATTTGCGCCAGCGCCAGATCCAGCGCCCGCTTCTTGTCGTCCTTCTCGGCCATTGGTTCCCCCCTTTATACCAAGTCTCGCCTGAACCGTTCGCTCATGATCGCTTTATCGAGATGATCGAGAGCAGATAGAGCCTTCAATCTGCTTGCTTATCCGAAATATCTTCACCAGGACCCATTATACTCAACTGGTTTCGCAGGTTCTACGCTTCTTTCAGCGGAACATGGCACAGACGCGTGTACACCGGGCCGGAGGGTTTCAAGTCGCTTTTCATCAGCGACACGGCCGACACGGTGAACTCTCCCAGCTTGACCTCCGGCGTCAGCAATCCGCCGGCTGACATGGCACGCCCGACCTCGGGCGACCGTTCTTTGATTCTGGCGAGCGTCAGATGCGGATGGAAGGGTTTCTGCTCGGACGCAAACCCGATCGCGCCCAGCGCGGACTCGACATCGGCGGCCAGTCGTTTCACCGCGTCCGCCTGTGCCGTCATGCCGACCCATACCACACGCGGTGCGCGGAAATCGGGGAACACGCCCAGTCCCTCGACGGTCACCGTGAACCGGCCATGCCCGCCGGCCGCTCGAGTCAGCGCGGCCTGCACGTCCGGCACGCGGTCTTCCGGAATGTCGCCAAGGAATTTGAGAGTCAAGTGAACGGACTCCGGCTTGACCCACTGAATGCGGACATCGGGACCGAGAGTCCGTTGAAGCTGGCTGCGAAGTTTCGTCTGAGCCTGCGCAAGGGCCTGCCGCAGCGACGCGTCCAACTCGACCGCCACAAAGGTACGGATCATGTCTTATGTATCTGCGCCAGCGGCAGCCATTGCCGGAGGAGATTCAGCGCCGCCTGCGACGCGCGCAATTTGATGGTGTCCCGCGGACCATGGAAGCGAAACTCCTTTGCCAGCAGGCCCGCCCC
>Ga0209640_10002180_pt1 | contig 17017 bp, 13 predicted proteins | sample RifCSP10_1_FD_184018 | JGI IMG/M metagenome (GOLD analysis project Ga0209640, IMG submission 184018) | Soil microbial communities from Rifle, Colorado - Rifle CSP2_sed 10_1 (SPAdes) (version 2) | ecosystem: Environmental > Terrestrial > Deep subsurface > Rock core/Sediment | place: Rifle... | reverse complement strand
TTCAACGGAATGCAGTTCAGGCGCGATATCGGGCGCAAAGCTGAAATGACTCCCGACCCCATTACAGCTTTGCGCCCGATATCGCGCCTGAACTGCATTCCGTTGAAGCGGATGCACGCGACGGCGCGATACGCCGTCTCGATCGCAGCGCTGAACGTCGCGCCGCGCCCGACCACGGTGAGCACGCGGCCCCCCGCGGTGACGAGTCGCCCTTCACGCCGGGCCGTGCCGGCGTGGAAGACGAGCGCACCGGGCACGCCTGAGGCCTCGTCCATGCCCGAGATGGGCTGACCGGTTTCAACGCTCACCGGATACCCGCCGGCAGCCAGCACCACCCCCACGTGAGGTTCCGTCAAAAATCTCGCCGGCCTGGAAGGAAGCGTGCCGGTCGCGGCTTCTCCCAGCATCCACGACAGGTCCTCGTCCAGCATCGGAAGCACGACCTGAGTCTCGGGATCGCCAAGCCGAACGTTGAACTCGACGACCTTCGGACCATCGGAGGTCAGCATCAGGCCCACGTACAGGAACCCGCGGTAGGGATATCCTTCGAGCTGCATCCCGCCGAGCACCGGCCGCACGATCTCCTCGACCACGCGGCGGTCCACGTCCGGCGTCACGAGCGGGCTCGGCGAAAAGGCGCCCATCCCTCCTGTGTTGGGGCCGCGATCGTCGTCGTAGACGCGCTTGTGGTCCTGCGCCGACGCGAGACGGATGAACGAGGTGCCATCAGCGAGCAGGAAATAGGAGGCTTCCTGCCCGACGAGGAATTGCTCGAACACGATCCGATCGCCGGCGGTGCCGAATCGCCTCTCGAGCATCAGCGATCTCACGGCAGCCTCGGCTGCCGTCCGGTCCTCGGCGATCACGACGCCCTTGCCGGCGGCCAGACCGTCGGCCTTGAGAACGAGGGGATAGCCGAACTCGCCGCGGTCGAGCCACGCCAGCGCCGCAGGTGCCGAGTCACACACGTGATACGCGGCCGTCGGCACGTGGTGACGCGCCATGAAGTCTTTCGCGAACGCCTTGCTCGATTCGAGCGCGGCGGCCGCCTGTGACGGACCGACGATGGCGCGGCCCTCGGATGCGAACAGATCGACGATGCCGCGGCTGAGAGGAAGCTCGGGGCCGACGACGGTCAGATCGATCGCATGGCTCCTCGCCACGTTCAACAGCGCTGACGGGTCGCCAACGTCGGCGGGAACACACGTGGCCACGGCGCCAATACCTGGATTCCCGGGGGCGCACACCAAGCCGGTCACGCTGCGTTCGCGAGACAGCTTCCAGGCGATGGCGTGCTCCCTCGCTCCGCCGCCAACGACGAGGATCTTCATGGGATCAGGCTTAACTGCCTGCGGGACAGGGGGTTGACAGGCAAAAACGTGTGCCGGGCGCTGACAGGGACCAGTTGCTACGTTTCATGCGCCCGTCGCTGTTGCACACGACTATTTCGTTGACGTGGCGACGTGTTGCGCCTAGAATCCGCGCCTGCCTGTGATAGCCTAGCATATTCACCACTTTTCATTGGTCGATCACAGGGAGCCACCAGAGAGGTGAGGGGGTGTATCTAGGCGTGGCCGAAGTCAAGATTCAGGAGGGCGAGTCGATCGAAAGCGCACTCCGTCGCTTCAAGCGCAAGGTTCAGCAGGAAGACATCATCAAGGACATCAAGAAGCACTCTTTCTACTTGAAGCCGGGTGACAAGCGTCGGGCTAAGCAGGCGCTGGCGCGCAAGCGGAACCGCAAGAAACTCCGTCGCGAAACGGAATGAGGCGCGGTTTCGTGATCGACGAGCACGAGGTGGCGACCGATGGAGTTCCAAGACAAAAGTCTGAAGTGCGTGGACTGCGGCTCGGAGTTCATCTGGACTGCTGGAGAACAGCTATTCTTCGCTGACAAGCAGTTCAAGAACGAGCCCAAGCGGTGCAAGACGTGCAAGGCGAAACGGGCGAATCGGGCCAGCGCCGGCCCGGCACCCGCGAGGGACCGGGTCGAAACACAGACCACGTGCTCGGCGTGCGGCAAGGATACGACGGTGCCCTTCCGCCCGACGCAGGGCCGTCCGGTGTTCTGCAAAGAGTGCTTCCAGCAGCGGAAGTTCGCAGGGGCCGGAGGCGTCTGATCGGAGAGGGAGCTCCCCATCGCCGCCACAGCGATCTACCAGGGGCCAGACGTGAGTCTGGCCCTGTTTGTCTATGCTAGAATTCGTGCTTTTACGGAGCCTAGTTCATTTCGAGGACGTATGCAGATCGAGGAACGATCCGCCGGTGACGTGACCATCCTGGACCTCAAGGGCAAGATGACCCTCGGCGAAGGAGACGAGGCGCTGAAAGACAAGATCAACAGCCTGGTGCTGCAGGGCCGAAAGAAGCTCGTCCTGAACCTGGCTGAAGTTCCTTACATCGACAGCGCCGGTCTGGGAGAAATCGTTCGAACCTTCACGACCGTCAGTCGGCAGGGCGGCAGCCTTAAACTGTTGGCTCTGACGAAGCGGATCACCGACTTGCTGGCAATCACCAAGCTGCTCACGGTGTTCGAAACGCACGACAACGAGGCTGACGCGATTCGAAGCTTTCAGTCGTCGGCGAACGTCTAGCAGTTTCGTAGGCTCGCGTGGCGACACGCGCGGTTCCACGCTCGCGCTCCTGCTCATCCCGGTTCCCCTCGCGGAGCGCCCCTATGAAGCATCGCTAAGGGCCGATGCCAACTGATCACAAGCCACAACACCCTCGGCGTCCGCACTACCACCGCGGCAGGCGTGGTCCCGACCGTCGCGGAGGAGATCGCCGGCCGCAGCCGCCGCAGGCGGAGTCTGCCGCACGAGACCATCTCGACGTCGAGCAGATCATGCGCGACATCCGGTCGCGTGTCTTGGAACGACACGGCATCGAGCTGAGTCACCAGCAGATTCAGGAGCTCGCCGCACGCCGCCTCGAGGCCATCCTCGACCCTCGCGCCATCAAGCCGTCGCTCATGGACGAACTGCGCCGCGCGGCGGGCATTCCCCTCGAGCCGGCGCCTTCCGAGCCCGAGGCCGGCTCCTCCGTCGACGCGTCGTCGTTCTATGAGTCCTCCAGCGGCATCGTCCGGTTCGTCCGGCGGCTGCTGAATCCCCTGCTCAAGCTGTTCTTCAATCCGCAGGCACTGATCCAGGCATTCAGCGCTCAGGCGCGTCTGAACGAGGCGGCTGCCATCCGGGAAGCCGAACACCGGCGCCGCCAGGCGGAGTGGAACGCCCTGCACTACGAGATTCTCCGTCGCCTGGTCACCGACATCGCACGGGCGGGTATCGACACACAGAGTCTCGCGCTGCGTGTCGAGTCACTTGGGGCGAAGGTCGACTTCAACGAGCGCATGGTCCGTGGCCTCGAACAGACGCTGCTTCAGTCGAAACCGGTCGCGCGCGCGCCGGAGTCTCCGGCAGCTCCGCCCGCCGGACCCGCAACGCGGGACCTTCCGCAGGAGCGCACGCCTGCCGAAGGCTCATCGGAGGCAGGACGGCGGCGGCGGCGGCGGCGGCGCGGACGCAGGCCGGGAGGCACACACCCGCTCGAGGTCGGTGGCCCTGCCGGCAACTCCTCACTGAACCGGCACTCCGAGAGCGAGGCGTCCGGCGCTGATGACGTGGCCTTCCAGGCGTCGGCCGCAGACACCGACCGAGAGCCGGACACGACAGCCGCCTCCACGGCATTCGAGGAGTCAGCGGGTGCCGCGCCTCCTGAGCCTCGTTTCGAAGCGCACGTCGATCAGGCGGCGCCTCCTGCCGAACCAGGTGAACGTTCCGTACCGACAGATTCGGCCGAGCGGCCCGATCCTCTCCCGCCGGAGTGACATAGCTCGGAGCGCCAGTGAGATTCGCGTTCATCACACCCCGGTACGGCGCCGATGTCGGCAGCGGCGCGGACCACGCCTGCCGGCTGCTAGCCGAGCAGGTTGCCCGGCGTCATGACGTGGACGTTCTCACCACGACGGCGCGCGATCCCGGCAGCTGGAAGAACGATTACAGCGAGGGATCCGACCGCGTCAGACGAGCACTCGTTCGCCGTTTCGCGGTCAGCGCCGTGGACGACCGCGCCGCGTTCCTCTCGTTGACCCAGCGGTTGCGAGAGGGCCCGCGATCGCGGCCGGAGGAGCTTGCGTGGGTCCGCCATGTCGGTCCGTCGAGCAGCGGGCTCCTCGACTACATCACTCATCAGCACCGGTCGTACGACGCGCTGGTCTTCTTCGGTCTCTGGCACCCGCTGACTGTTCACGGCCTGAACATCGCCCCCGAACGCAGCGTGCTGTTCCCGTTCCTCCAACTCTGTCCGGAGCTCAGTTTCGACTTGTGGGGCGACGTTCTTTCGTCGGCTCAAGCGATCGGCTACTTTTCGAACGCCGAACGCCGCCTCGTCCGCTCCTACGTCGGGATCGTGCCGCAGCACGAAGAGCTGATTGGCATCGGGGTCGACCCGCCGCCGCAGCAGAGTTATCCGAGGCACCAGCAGGATCCTGCCGACACCATCACGGCTGAGGAGCCCGACCCCGACGCCGACGAGCTCGAGGACGACAGCTATCTGGGTGGCCGAGGCATCCCTTTCCGGCGCCGCCACCGCCTGTACGACGACTTCGCGTTGTACGGCGGTCGCGTCGAGTCGGACAATGGATGCGAGGAAATGCTCGATTACTTCGACACGTTTGCCTCCCGTGCCGACGAGATGGCGCTCGTCCTGATGGGCGTCAAGATGATCAGGGTGCCGGACGCGCCGTATCTGCGGTTCGCAGGTGTGCTCCCGGACCGCGAGCGCATGACGGCCTACGAAGCAGCGACGGTCACGATGGCCCCCGGTGCCGACGACCTCCTGTCGCAGTCCCTTCTCGAGAGCCTGGCTGTCGGCACGCCCGTTCTCGCCAGCGCGCGCAATGAGGCGGCCGTCGAGCACCTCCGCCGCGCCAACGCCGGGCTCTACTACGCCAGCCGCGCCGAGTTCGTTGGCGCGATGGCCGAGCTACGTGCCCCGGAACTCCGCGATCGTCTGCGTGAGAACGGCCGTCGGTACATCCGGCACAACTACGAGTGGGACGCCGTGATTGGTCGATTCGAGCGGCTCGTCTCGAAGGTCCGTTCCCGGTAGGAACTATTCGCGGGTGAGCTCCGCGGCCGGAAACGGCCGCGACCGTGAGGTCGGCTCTTCCACACCGCTCTTCCGGCGTCTGGTCCCAATCTCGTACCGCTTGATCATCTCGTTCAGCGTCGTGGGCTTGATTCTCAGGAGCTCCGCCGCCTTCTTCTGGACGCCGCCGGCAGCCTCGAGTGTCGACTCGATCAACCGCTTCTCGACGTTGGTGATCACGTCCTTGAACGAGATCCCTTCTGGTGGCACGACGAACTTGGGAATGTGGAACATGGGGGCCGATCGGACATGCTCCGGGATGAGATCGGGGCCGATATGCGTACTCGGGCTCAGGACTACGGCTCGCTCCACGACGTTCTCGAGCTCGCGCACGTTGCCCGGCCAGTCATACTCCATCAGCAGGTCCAGCGCGTCCGCGGTCAGGTCCATCGGGGGCTTGCTGTTCTCAGCGGCGTACTTCTCGAGAAAGTGCTGCGCCAGATACGGGATATCGTCCTTCCGCTCGCGAAGCGGCGGCAGATAGATGTTGATGACGTGGAGCCTGTAGTACAGGTCCTCACGGAACCGCCCCTCGCTCACCATCTGGCGCAGGTCGCAGTTGGTCGCCGCGATGATTCTGACGTCGATCTTGATCGTCTCCATGCCGCCCAGACGCATGAACTCGCGCTCCTGCATGACGCGCAGCAACTTGGCCTGGGTGTCGGGCGGGATATTGCCGATCTCGTCGAAGAAGATACTGCCCTTGTCGGCGAGGTCGCAGAGCCCTTTCTTGGGGTAGATGGCGCCGGTGAACGCGCCTTTGACGTGGCCGAACAGTGTCGACTCGAGCAGGTCCGGCGGGAGGTTGCCGGAGTTCACCGTGACGAAGGCGCGATCCGCGCGCGGCGAGTTCGAGTGAATGGCCCGTGCGACGAGCTCCTTGCCGGTGCCGCTCTCACCGGTGATCAGAATCGTGGACCTGCTGGGCGCCGCCTGGATGATCAGGTCGAACATCTGCTTCATGCGCGGGCTGCGGCCGATGATGCCGGCAAACTTCTGGTACTGCGCCTGGAGATTCTGTTTGAGGGCGGCGTTTTCGGCCAGCAGCTGGCGGCGCTCGACGGCATTCCGAACGACGACCAACACTTCGTCGTGCTTGAACGGCTTCGTGATGTAGTCGAACGCACCGCGCTTCATCGCGGTAATGGCTGTCTCCACGGAGGCGAAGGCCGTGATCATCATCACGGGGAGCTCATCGTCGAGCTTCTTCAGCTCTTCGAGCATCGCCAGGCCGTCCAGGCCGGGCATCATGACGTCGACGAGGGCCGCATCGAAGGGGTTCGACCTCGCGAGGTCGAGCCCTTCTTCTCCACTCGAGGCGAGCCGCACGTGGTAGCCCTCGCGCGTCAGCAGCGCCTCGAGGATCTCCCGCATGACTTCTTCGTCGTCGACGACCAGGATCGAACCGCTGCGTCGCATCTACTGAGGACCTTTTCCTTGTCCAGCTGAAACGCGGCCGTGCACGCCCTGGCTCGCATGCGCCTGACGCTCGCGCGGCACGGCTGGAAACGTGAGAATGAACCGGGTACCCTGCCCCACGGCGCTCTCGCAGTCGATCGCGCCGCCGTGTTCGCGGACGATGCCATAGGTGATCGACAGGCCGAGCCCCGTGCCCTGGCCTATGGCCTTCGTCGTGAAGAACGGGTCGTAGATCCTGGCGAGGTACTCGCTTGGAATTCCCGAGCCCGTATCGGAGACTTCGGCGATGGCGCCATGGCCGTCGGCGCGCGTGGTGATGGACAGCCAGCCGCCTTTCGGCATGGCGTCGCGGGCGTTCAGGAACAGATTCAGGAAGACCTGCTGCAGCTTGTGCTCCAGCCCGAGCACGAACAGGGGCGCCTCATTCAACTCGCGGCGCACTCGGATGCGGTGGGTCTCGAACTGGTGCTCGAGCAGCCCGAGGACGTCGTTGACCACGATGTTGAGGTCGAAGGACGACCGGTCGGCCGAGGCGGGTCGTGACAGCGTCAGGAGGCCGTTGACGATCTTCGCAGCCCGGAACGTCTGCCGCTCGATCTTCTCGAGCAGACGGGTCCGCGGATCCTGCGGGTCGGCCCCTTCGAGCAGCATCTGAGTGAAGCTCGAGATGCCGGTCAGCGGGGTATTGACCTCGTGCGCCACGCCCGCCGCCAGGAGGCCGATTGATGCCATCTTCTCCGACAGTCGGAGCTGCTCCTCGAGCTGGACGCGCGCCGTCACGTCTTCGACGATCACAATCGTCCCGGCAACCGCTGGCGTGTCCCCGTCGGAGTCTCGCAGCGGCACCACGGTCGCGTTGACGACGAGGGTTTCACCGGTCCGATCGCCGCGGGCAACCAGGGGGACCCGTGACAGTGTCGCGCCGTCCGGCGTATCGCGGCGGGCGGCGCGAATCGCTTCGAGAAACGTCGAGTCGAAGAGCTCGTCCAGAGCGCTCAAGGATGCCGTCGCTCTGGATACGCCGTAGAGCTGCTGGAGCGCGCGATTCCAGCGGACGACCCGATCGTCGAGGTCGACGACGAGCAGGCCATCGTCCAGCGACTCGAGAATGTTCTCGTTGAAGGCGCGCATCCGGTCCACCTCGACCGCCTTCAGGTGCAGCTGGCGATAGAGGCGCGCGTTCTCGAGCGCCGTGGCAATCTGTCCGGCGACGGCGGCAAGCAGACCGGTATCTTCGCTGCTGAGCGGGTCTCCGGTGTTCTTTCGCCCGACTGCGAGCACGGCAATCGTGCCCTCCTTCACCACGCACGGGACGAAGTAGTAGAGACCGGCGTCGCGCCAGAACTCGATCTCCTCGACCGCGAACCGGCCGACGGCAGTGGGATCGTCGAGCGCCACGATGTGGCCGTCGGTCAGGCGGCGGCCGATGCCCGAGCGCTTCGGCATCGCGGGGGGATGGGCATCGCCGAACCCGGACGACCGCATGGAGCCGAAGTGCGGCGCAGCCTCGTCCTCCAGCATCAACGACATCCGATCCACCAGAAGCGTCTCGACGACCAGGGACACGAGTCGCTCGGCGAGCCGGTGCAGATCCAAATCGCTGTTCAAATCCCGTGCGAACCCCACGAGCGCGCGGCGATAGTCGTAACGGTCACGATAGAAGGCGCGATCCAGCAGGTTCTGGACGAAGTCCTTGATCGGCGGGGTCAACACGACGGCGACGAGGACCGCCAGCAGGATGAGCACCCACTCATTCGACCCGTCGCCCTTGAGGAGCACGCGACGGACTGCCTCGAGCACCACGGCGTAGATCACGACCACCGCCGCCAGCGCCGTGACGTAGACGAGCACCCGTTTGACGATGACCTCGATATCCAGGAGGCGGTAGCGCACGATCGCTGACGCGAACGCCAGCGGGATGAGGCTCAACGGCACGGCCGACAGTTCCATCGGCAGAGACGGCTGCACGCCGAGCGCATACGGCATGGCGTACCCAACGGCAAACATACCCGCGCCCAGCGCTGTGCCCCAGGCAATCCAGCGCAGTTGACGACGCGCGGTCATGGTGCCCACTTGAGAGAGCGCACGCAGCAGCGCAATCAATCCACCGATGAGACAGAAGGCGAAGTACAGGAATCCGAAACGATTCAGCAGCGACTCCACTTGAACGAACGACTCGGGATCGCTGGCGCTGGTGCCAACGGCATACACGCGTGCGACGCCCAGCACGAGCGCAGGCACGTACAACAGTGCCAGGCCGGCCCGCGCCGCGGGCCCGATGCTCCATCGCTGACGACGTTCAGGAAAGACCCTCGTGAAGTGCAGGAACATCGGCGGCAGAGCGAGCATCGAGATCGCGTCGGCCCAGTAGAACACCCAGTCGAGACGGTCCAATCGACCGCTGAAGGAGAAGGTGAAGACGCCGAAGAAGGCCACGGCGAGCCAGAAGAAGTGCATCGTCGCCAGGTCTCGCGGGCGCCGCAGCCGCACAGCCCCGCCGACGAGCAGCGTGAAGATGCCGACCGACGCAAGCACGAAATAGAGCGCTCCGGGACCGTTCGGAAGCGGCGCGAGACGCACGTCGATGACCTCGCGGCTTCCCAGCCGCAGGATCGTGTAGCGGAGGGTCCGCTGGTCGCTCCCCACTTCGTGCAGGGCATCGACGACGTCGCCCACCGACTGGATGGGGTGATCGTCGATCGCCAGAAGGATGTCGCCTCGCACGAGTCCCACGCGTTCGGCCGGTGTGCCTTTGGCGATTTCCTCGACGGCCACGCCGTCGGGACGTGACGTCCACAACACGCCATCTTCGACTTCTCGCCACGTCGCACGCGCAGTGATGTTGGCGATTCCAAGACACAACAATGCCGACACCACGACGACGGGCAACGCCGGCCGTGACCACCGGCTCCAGGTCGCCGGCAACCGCGAAGAAATCCAATGACTAGAACGTGGCATCCAACTAAATGGACTCGAAAATCGGGTCAAAAAATGGGGAGCATCGCTCCCCACGTTGTTTCCTCGCCGCTGCCAGCCTGCTGGTCCGTCGCAGGCCTCCGTTCCTGCGTGGAGCATGCCAGCCGCGGCTTGCCAGCTAGAATCGAACGGTCACACCTCCGAGCACGCGCTTCGGCGGCCGTACGACGAGCAGCTCGTCATAGACCGAGTTCTCATAGAGCTCTTCCTTGAAGAGATTGCTCACCGCCACCAGCATCTCCCATTGCGCGTTCATGAAGTTCAGGAAGGGCAGCGCCTGGTTGACCTGCACATCGAAGCGCACGGACGGGCTGGGGCTGGCCTCCGCCAGGACCGGAGAAAACGCGGTGTTGAGCTTGTAGACGACCAGAACCCGTGTCGACGTGGGCGCCACGATACTCTCGAGTGATGCCGTGAGGTCGTGGATACGCTCGTCGCTTCGGAGCACCGACGCGGCCAGGGTCGACAGCGATTCTGCGTCGCGCGAACGCCGACGCCATCGGGTCTGTGACTGCGTGTAATCGACTGACGCCCGAACGTTGCCGACCGCACGGGTGACCATCACACCCCAGCCGCGGGCCCCGAAGTCGCCCGCGGAACCGACCTGATAGTGTCCGACCTCGGCCGGCGTGTCACCGACCGCGACACCAAAGAGCGTCACGACCTGATCCTCGACCCGCTCGGTGAACGCTCGAACGCCGACAATCACCTGTCCCGCCCATTCCCGGTCGACGGCTACTTCAATCTGATCATGTCGCTCGGGCAGGAACGGCCCTCGAGACACCTGTGAGAAGGTTCTCTCTGGGGGCAACCACAGCCCCACTGACGGCGGGAGGAATTCCTCGGCTCCCGGTGCACTCTCGCGGTGCAGCACCGTCGCCCGTACCGCGAGGCTGTCGTGCGATCGTGGCCGGACGGTGACCGTCGCGCGAGGGCTCCACAGTCCCTTGTCCGCCAGGTAGTCGTATCGCGCGTACTTCGCGCCGTAGCCGACGCTGAGCTGGGGGCTCACCGTCCAATGGTCCATCGCGTACATCGCGCCGACCCTGCGACTGCCGTCGCGCATGGCGGCAAGCGCTTCGCCGTTGCCTCCGAGGTACCGCTGCATCGCGTAGGACACACCGGCTTCGTAGGCATGCGCTGTCGGGCGGTGGCGGACGTAGGAACCCGCGAGGATCCAGGACGCCAAGTCACCTTGTGTGACCGTCCCCCGCATCGTCCAGTCGCCGTCCGCGCCAGGGGCCTCGATGGCCAGATAGGCGACGTTGTGAGGCGTGTCGGCGCTCAGCGAGAACAGATCTTCGGGACGATCGAATGAGGTGGACGCGAGGAGGTTGAGCTGACCGCTGACCGACAGGTCCGCGAACAACGTCGACGCCAGCCGCGCAGAGCCTCCGACCATGCGTCCAAGCGTCGAGAGCGAGTCCTCGAGCAGCGAATCATCGTCACCGAGGTCCACGAGCGTGGTCTGGGCCTCCTTCAGCACGCTCCGTTTGACGCGGCGCAGGCGCCATGCAAGCTCGTCGTGGCCATGCTGCTCCTCACCCTCAGCCTCGGCCGTGCGCGCAGGCGCATCCACCGATCCGACCGACGCTGCGACGACAGCCGGTGTCGTGGATGCATCCACCCGCCGCGTCAGCTCGATGATCGACGTCGTTCTGCCGTCGGGACCCACTTGCACGACGCGTCCCCGCCCCTGAAGGTAATCCTGCAGGTGGGCACGCACCAGGTATGGTCCCGGGGGCAGGCTCCTGAAGATGAAGCGCCCGTCCTTATCGGAGACGGCAAATGCGGATGTGGAACCCTGCGCCGAGACAACGGCGCCGGACAAGGGCTTCCCGAGATCGTCCTTGACCTCGCCGTGCAACTCGACCGATGTGACCGGAGTGACCCGACTGAACGACGGCAACTGGGGGGCCTTGGCAACCTGCGGCACGGACGCCCGTTGCGCCTGCGCGGGCGTGGCGGCAGCACCCGCGCACACCATGACCCCGATCGAGAACCAGGATCCGATCCGCATCATTGTCATGCCCTTCTCGAGGCCGGGGGTCGGTCGATTGCCGGCGACCACTGACCCAGCCTACACAACGCTGAAGTTGACGCTCTGCGTGAGTTCTCTCCCCGAGGGTTTGTCGGTGACCTTGATCTCCAGTCGATAGTCTCCGGCAGGAAAACTCGATAGCGGAATACCCAGCGTCGAGAGCAACTGGTGACCCGCCGCCGTACTGAACTGCGGCGGCAGTGTCTCGGCGTTGAGGGGTTGTGGTTCGGTCCGGTTGAAGTACTTCTCGCCTTCGGCCAGTCGTTGATGGAATCTGAAGTCGACGACCACGTCGGGTTTGCCGGTTGCCGCCTCCTTCGCCCCGTAGATCCAGAAGAATACGCTCAGCTCGCCGCTCTTCGGGAACTTTCCGTCGACCGAGGGAACGAGTCGCATCGGCCCGAATACGTACGGATTCGACTCCTGGTCCGCCGGAGGAGTGGCGACGGGCTCCACGGCCTTCGCGATGATGACCGAGCTCGTCCGCAAGTCAGCGACGGTGTAGTCCGGTACGACGATCTCGTGCCGCAGCAGGCCCAGCACGACCGGCGTCGTCGTCGGAGCCGTTGACTTCTCCTTCGCCGCGATGAACGCAACGTACTGACCCGGCTTGAGCTGGACGGCGCGCGACAGCTGCCCGCCGTCGGGAACATCCAGGAAGGCCACGCTGTCCCACGCGAAAGTCGGCCGCGACGGCGGAGCCTGTGGAGGCTTGTTTCCCTGCTGCGGCGCCGTCGCTGCCGCCGTATATGCCGCAAACGCAGCGGCCTGCTCGACACTCACGATGCGGATGTAGAGCGCGGCGCCCTTCGACAGTTGTGATGTGTCGAGCGACAGCGTGAAGGGCAGGTAGGTCTCTCCTGTCGCTCCCTTGATGAAGTGATTCGACTGCCATCTGACGGACACACCGCCTTCGGTTCGATCCGACGTGCCAAAGGTGAGCGCTTTCGGCGTGACCGGGGCACTCGGTGGTGGAGCGCCGGGCGCGGGAGGGGTCATCCCGACGTCGGACATGAGCGCTGTATCGACCAGGGTCACGAGCGCCTGAACGTCCTGTTGTTCCTGCGGCGCCCGCTGAGGCTGGCGCTGGGTGTTGCCGCTGGGACGCTGTGCGCGCACGGGCATCGCGGTGCCAACCAGCGGGGCAACGGCGACGGCGAAGATGAGGACGCGACGACGGAACATGAATTGCCTTCCTCTATCCAGTACCGAAGAGAGGCGAGACCCCCCCTCTGAACGGATATCCAAGAATCTGAATCGCCTGATCATAGGCACGTGTCGACGGCAAGTCAAACAATCTGGCACACAAAAAGAGCCGGGAAAATGCGCGCGTGTTAAGATTACTGCCCCCTCCATGGCGGCTCTTGGCGCCTTGGTGCGCGCCCATTGGTGAGGGACGGGCACCAGTCATGGAATTGGACGATATTCTTGTCATCCTCCTGGCCGGCGGAGCGGGAGAGCGCCTGTACCCTCTGACCAAGGAACGGGCCAAGCCGGCCGTCTACTTCGGCGGCCCGTACCGAATCATCGATTTCACGCTCAGCAACTGCATCAACTCCGGCCTGCGGCGGATTTTCATTGCCACCCAGTACAAGTCCCTGTCGCTCAACCGCCACGTGCGAATGGGATGGAGCGTCGTCTCGGAAGAGCTGGGGGAATTTGTCGAGATCCTTCCTCCCCAGAAGCGCGTGGGCGAGCATTGGTACCTCGGCACCGCGGACGCGGTGTACCAGAACCTGTACTCGGTCGAGCGCGAGGCGCCTGCACACGTCATCGTGCTCTCCGGCGATCACGTCTACAAGATGGACTACGCGAAGATGCTCCGTTTCCATCTCGAGAAGAACGCCGACGCGACGCTCGCCACAATCGAAGTGCCGAGAGAGGACAGCTCCCGATTCGGGATCGTTGGCATCGATCGGGACGACCGCGTGGTCGGATTCGCCGAGAAGCCAACGAATCCGCCGACGGTACCGGGCTCCCCCAATGTGGCGCTCGCATCGATGGGCATCTACATCTTCAAAGCCGACGTCCTGATGCGGGCACTCGAAGAGGATGCTGCCAGGCCCGCAAGCAATCACGACTTCGGACGAGACATCCTCCCGGCCTTGTTTGACGCGGCGCGGGTCTTTTCGTACCGCTTCTACGACGAGAACAAGAAGTCCTCGAAATACTGGCGGGACATCGGCACGCTCGACGCCTACTTCGAGGCGAACATGGATCTGTGCCACGTCAACCCGGAGTTCAATCTGTACGACCCGGACTGGCCGCTACGCACGTATCAACCGCAGGCCCCGCCAGCCAAATTCGTGTTCGCCGAAGAGGGACGACGCTGCGGACAGGCGATCGATTCGGTGATCTCGGGCGGGTGCATCATTTCGGGCAGCACCATTCGGGGAAGCATCCTCTGTCCCAACGTTCGCGTGCACAGCTTCTGCGGAATCGAGCAGGCGATTCTCATGCCAGGCGTTCGCGTTGGACGGCACGCCCGCATCCGGCGCGCGATCATCGACCGCGACGTCCTCGTGCCGCGCGGGGCGTCCATCGGCTTCGACCCTGAAGAAGACCGGCGCCGGCACACGGTGACCGAGGGTGGGGTCGTCGTCGTCACGGCCGACGACGAACCGCTCATTGCGCCGATCAGCCAAGCCGCTTTGCGTCTGGAGGCCGAGGCCGATCACGCGGGGACCAGCCTGGTGTGAGCCAACCCAGGTCAAAGGTCAAAGGTCAAACGGCAAAGGGCAGGGCAGAGGATGCGGATCACGGGCGTTCATGCCAGGGAAATCCTGGATTCTCGAGGCAATCCCACCGTTGAAGCGGACGTCAGGGCCGGCGGCACGCTCGGCCGGGCCTCCGTGCCCTCGGGCGCGTCGACCGGCCAACGAGAAGCCCTGGAACTGAGGGACGGCGACCCGACACGCTTCCTTGGCAAGGGCGTCCGCAAGGCGGTCGGTCATATCAACGGCGAGATCGCAGGGATGCTTCTGGGTCGTGAGCTCGATCAACGCGCGATCGACGCGGCTTTGATCGAGCTCGACGGCACACCGGCCAAGAGCCGCCTCGGGGCGAACGCGCTGCTCGGGGTCTCGCTGGCGGTCGCGCGCGCCGCAGCGGCCGCATCAGGCCAGCCGCTCTACCGCTATCTTGGACATCTGAGCCGGACGACGCCGGCTGACGGCAAGTACGTGTTGCCGGCCCCCATGATGAACATCCTCAACGGCGGCGCGCACGCCGACAGCAGCGTCGACTTTCAGGAGTTCATGGTCGTGCCGCTGGGACTGCCGACCTTCGCGGACGCGCTTCGATGCGGAGTGGAGATCTTCCACGCGCTCCGCTCGATCCTGAAGAAGGCGGGGCACTCCACCGGGGTCGGCGACGAGGGGGGCTTCGCGCCGAATCTCAGGTCGAACCGGGAAGCGCTCGACGTCGTGATCGAGGCCGTCGGCAAGGCCGGCCTGGTCGCTGGACGCGACGTGTTTCTGGCTCTCGACGTGGCATCGAGCGAGCTCTGGGACAACGGGAAGTACGTGTTCCGGAAGTCGGGCGAATCCACTCGAACCTCGGAACAGATGGTGGAGATGTACGTCGACTGGGTGCGACAGTACCCCATCGTCTCCATCGAGGACGGCTTGGCCGAAGGCGACTGGCCAGGCTGGAAGCTGCTGACGCGGACCCTCGGGGAGCGTGTGCAACTGGTCGGCGACGACATCTTCGTCACCAACCCGGAGATCCTGCGGAAGGGCATCGCGGAAGGGGTCGGCAACGCCGTGCTCGTCAAGTTGAACCAGATCGGCACGGTCACCGAAACGCTCGACGCCATCGCCGTCGCGCGCGACGCCGACTACGCCACGATCATCTCGCACAGGTCTGGTGAAACCGAGGACAGCACCATCGCAGATCTCGCGGTGGCGACCTCCGCCGGCCAGATCAAGACGGGCTCTGCGAGCCGGAGCGATCGAACGGCGAAGTACAACCAGTTGCTCCGAATCGAGGAGGAACTCGGCAGCACCGCGCGGTATGCGGGGCGAGCGGCGATTCGGCAACTGCACCAGGCGTGATCCCGCGGGCTTGGAGCCCGCGCCTACGAACGCGAGGGAAGTTCATGTTTCGGCTGGTACTGCTTCGCCACGGCGAGAGTGTCTGGAACAAGGAGAACAGGTTCACCGGATGGACCGATGTCGACTTGAGCGAACGAGGCCGCGAGGAGGCTGTCGAAGCAGGTCGTTTGATGACGGCCGAGAAGTACGAATTCGACGTGGCGTACACGTCACTGCTCCGGCGGGCCATCCGGACGCTCTGGATCGTGCTCGACGAAATGGACATGATGTGGATTCCGGTGCACCGGTCGTGGCGACTCAACGAACGCCATTACGGTGCGCTCCAGGGTAAGAACAAGGCCGAGACCGCCGCGGAGCATGGCGAAGCTCAGGTGAAGATCTGGCGCCGCAGCTACGACATCCCCCCGCCGCCGCTCTCGGCAGAGGATCCGGAACACCCTTCACACGACCGCCGTTACGGCGACCTCGCGCCGGGCGAGCTGCCGGTCACCGAGTCGCTCAAGGACACGGTCGCGAGGTTCCTCCCGTACTGGCATTCGACGATTGCGCCTGAGATCGCGGCCGGGAAACACGTGTTGATCTCGGCACACGGCAACAGCCTGCGCGCGCTCGTCAAGTACCTCGAACAGGTGTCCGATGCCGAGATCGTCGACGTGAACATTCCGACAGGGATACCGCTCGTCTACCTTCTCGACGAGAGGCTACGGCCGGTGCAGAAGTACTACTTGGGGGACCAGGAGGCTGTACAGCGCAAGGCTGCAGCCGTCGCCAACCAAGGCAGGAGCAGGACGTAGAGAGGCCGCCCGAGGGCGGCCCCTGTGATGCGTGTCAGCTGTTGTCGACAGCTTCGGTCGGCGCCTCTTCACAACCAATGCGTAGCGACCGGAGGAACCGCCGGTCGTTGGTCGTGAGGTCGAATCCCTTCCGCGCAGGCAACAGGCGGGCTGGCGTCGTGATACGGGTCACTGACGCGCCACTGTTCCTGCTCACGAACCCCACCACCGCTTCCAAGGTCACTCGCATGTCGTACCCGGCCTCACGGGCTTTGGCACGGCACGCCTCGACCTGGGCATTCTCGGCCACGGCGGCAGCGATCGCGTCGGCCAGCTCTTTCGCGAACCGGTTCACGACGTCATCCATTCCTGCTCCTCCTCAACCACCACCGGGCCGGGATCCGGGGCGTCCCCCAATCCGAACCTGCGCGACCGGGGAGGTTGGCGGGGATTGGGCGCTAAAGATGTTCATTTGCAGGGGGTTAGCCTCAGGAAGGCTGAAGGGCATTGTAGAGACATGTTTCCGAGGTGTCAACCAGCCAAGGGCTCTGCCCTTGATATCCCGGCAGAGCCCTCGGCTGGTTGCCAGTATCTCTTCCACCC
>Ga0209640_10002179_pt1 | contig 17019 bp, 12 predicted proteins | sample RifCSP10_1_FD_184018 | JGI IMG/M metagenome (GOLD analysis project Ga0209640, IMG submission 184018) | Soil microbial communities from Rifle, Colorado - Rifle CSP2_sed 10_1 (SPAdes) (version 2) | ecosystem: Environmental > Terrestrial > Deep subsurface > Rock core/Sediment | place: Rifle... | reverse complement strand
CTCCGGCCCCGCCGATGTCCGCGCACGTGGTGCCGGTGTCGGTGGCCGTCGCGCCCGATGTCACTGTGATTCCTTGCAAGGCGTTGGGCGCTACGGGCTCCGCGACCGTGTTACCGGTGACAGTTGCGTTCATGTTCCCCGGTCCGTCGCGCTTGATGATCTGAATGCCGATATTGTTGAACTGCCTTATCTGGTTGTTGGTGATGGTCGCGTTGACGGTAGACGCGCCGTTGACGAGCACGCTGATGCCATCCGATGAGCTTGACCCGGAATTGGCCGAGCCTGCCTGGCCGAGGGTGTTATTGTTGATGGTCCCGCTGAGCAGTCCGGCTGCGGTTGATGTGACGGAGACAACGTTGATGGTGATCGGCGCAGTCTTGGCGCCGGTGATCGTGTTGTTGGAGACATTATAAGTCGATGTGGAGCTTGAGAAGGCGGCTCCTCCCGTAATCGTGACGCCGCCTCCCAAGGTGCTCGCCTGCGCCGGGGCGCCGACAGTGCCATTGGAAGTCAGTGTGTTCCCGGTGACCACGGTAGTCATGTTACCGGAGTTCTCGGCATCGGTCTGAATATGATCGTCCCTGTTGCTGTGCATGGTGCAGCCGGTCACTTTGACGACCATAGTGGCGCCGCTTTGCGCTCGGGCGAAGATGCCATCGCCGCCGGTTGTGGCGCTGTTGCTCCGGATCGTGGAGTTCATGACCTGCAAGGCGTTGAGCGAGCCGGTTGAGTTGATCACCCTTATGTTGCTTTCGACTCCGCCCTCGATGGTGCTGTTGTTGATCAAACCCGTGCCTACCAGGTTGCTGAAGAAGATGCAGGCCTCGTCCGCGCCGTCATTATTGCCGTTGGTGCCGTTGATAGTGCTGTTCAGGAATTCAAACCCGTTGACGGTGGTGCCCTTGATCGCGAAATTGTCGTGCGTCGTCAGGAGCATTCGATCAAACGAAACGTCATCGGCGTTCATCAGGAAAATGCCGTTTCCGGCTTGCGCGTTATCAGCGCCGGTAGTGTTTTGGATAGTACCGCCTGAATTCGCCGTGCCGGTGCCGACGACGGTGAAGCTGCCGCCAGTGTCGATAAGCGCTATTCCGTTAGGGCCGCCGTTAGTGGAGACGCTCGTGAGCGTGACGTTCAAGCTCGTTTTGGCGGCCGGTCCGTCGATCTCAACCGCGGGCTGGCTGGTAGTCGAAATCGTGCCGCTCGTAGTCGTGATCGTTCCACTACTGGCTACACCGTTTGTCGCGTGCAATCCGCGCTGATTCGTTTCGGGAGTAATGTCGAGGTCGGCAAACGATACATTGCCCAGGTTGTCAATAAGCCTGACTCCAGTGCCGCCAGTCGTGTCGCCATCCGGATTGGTAATACTGGTGTTGCCAAAACTGGCGGTCGCGCCGGAGGCGAGACTTTGAACCAGAATGCCGGTGCTCGCGGCGTTAGTAACGGTTGTCGAGCCAATTGTCAGACTACCGCTCGCGCTGGTGAGGCTTATGCCGGTTGCGCTGCTGCCTGTGGACGACACGTTCGTAAACGACATCCCTAGCATCGTCGGGTTGGACAGCAGCGCGGGTCCGCCGGTCGCGTTGATCGAGCCGCCGCTCACGTTGACTGTCCCGCTGCTGGTTGCTGACACACCCGTACCGTTATTGGTCGTCACGGCGAGTGATGAGAATGATATCGTCGAGCCGGCGTTTGAATTCAAGTTCACGCCTGTCCCGGATGTCGAGCCCTTATTTGCCGTCGTGTTGCCAAAACTGAAGTTAGCCCCCGAGGTCGAGCTTTGAACGTCAATGCCGGTGCCCGTCGGATTCACGATGTTTGTAGTCGTTGCTGTGAATGACCCGCCGACCGCGTTGAGGCGCACACCTTCGTTGTTGCTGCCTCCACTCGACTCAATCGAGTCGAACGTTGATCCGGAGGCTATGGTGCCGGTCGCAAGGTTGAGCCCACGGCCGGTCCCGTTGACGGTGACATCGCGAACGGTCAGGGTGCCGAAGCTCGACCCGCTTATGTCGGTCCCGGCTGCGCCGGTGTTGCCCACGGTGAAGCCATGCAACCCGTTATTCGTTCCAAGAGTTATTGCGTCCGTCCCGACCGTCGTAATCATGGGGTCGGAGCCGCCTGTTGTGGGCAGCAGGTTGTTGCCCGATGGCATGGTGAACCCGGTGATCGTCAGTATCGACTGGCTTGCGCCCTGTCCGATGACTTTTTCCGCGCTCAGAAGGGTTATCCCCCCTGTGTAGTTGGTCATTGAGGAGTAGAGGAAGATGACGTCGTTGGCCGTATCGACGGAGTCGGCGCTTCCCATTCCAGTCAGAATGTTGAACGGGGAACTCAGCCGTCCATCGCCGTTCATTACAGCCGCGCTGTCAACGAACCAGATCAGGCCGCTGACGGTGATCGTCACGGTAGCAGTGTCGGTCTTGCCCGTGCCATTGCCGAGCGTGTAGTCGAACGTGTCCATGCCTTCGAAGCCGACCGGTGGATTGTAGGTGAATGCGCCGGTCGTGGGGTTGATGGAGAGCGTCCCGCCGTTTGTGGTTGTTGTCGGCGGCGACTGGATAGTCAGCGTGCCGCTGCCGTTCGGGTTCAAGTCGTTTGCCAGCAGTCCGGGTGCGGGGACGTCGATGTTGACGTTGCCGATCGTATTGTAGCTGTCATTGACGGCGATTGGAGAGACGATGAGCGAGTTCGCCACGAGCGTCGTATTGGGATCAATGGTGTCGGAGAAGTTCACGCCGGTGGCGTCCATCATGCCGGTATTAGAGATGACGACGGTGTACGTGATCGTGTCGCCCGGATCCGCCTGAGGGTCGCTCAGCATGTGGCTCTTCATGGCCGAGACGCTCGGGCTTGCCGGCGAGAACGCGGACGCGGTTGCGAGCAGGTTTTTCATGGACACCGGGAAGGCCGGGGATGGCCTTGAGAGAATACTGCGGTCCAAATCGCTTCGCTTCGAGAACCCGTCGCCGATCCTCACTCCGCCGTTGAGCCGTGAGTCCCGGACGGACGGTTCCGTCCCGGCTCCCAGGCCTGAAGCCCTCGGCGAAACCTCGAGAATGTTGCTGAGGGCGGCGAGTGCGATCACCGCGCCGATCAAGTACCTGGCAAACCGAATCTGGCTTCTCTCCTTCATGACTGTCGCTCCTTGTATGGAAGGGGACGACTCAACGCGTGAGCCATCTCTTCGATATTACTGGGGCACCATTGTCTGACGCTGACGGGACCGGCTGAGTCGAGGCCACGTGTAAGTCGCTCGCATACAAAGGCACATTCCGGCGAATCTCCGGACGGAATCAACAAGCGTCCGGCGCCTGCGTTGTCAGCCGGCCTCCTTTAGTTCAAACGCCCGAGAAGGGCAAGGTCTAAAGGGGGCTCTCACCAGGGCGTGTTTAGCGTGGTCATTCATAGCGAAGGCTCGCGCGCCACCTCCAGCGCTTAACGCGCCCGACAGATGGCGGCGCGTGGCAATCGGGTTGAGCCACGCGCCGCACAATCGTTCCAACTCCTCTCCCCGCTACGTGCGAGGCGGGAAGACTCCCTGCAGTGCGATGCAAAAATTCAAAGTCAAGTACGGCATCATGTTGTTGTGCGGCTGGTCTCCACCCGCCGGCGCAATCGTATTAGGAGACATACTGGTGAAGGCCGCTGGAGGGACGTATCCGAACCCACGATTCGTCCGCGCCAGCGCCCGAGCCGGGGTAGGCGAGCCGAGATCAGCCGGATCCTGACTATGGGTCATTATCAAATGACTGTGCGACGGAATCTCGGATTCCAGCAGCGTCACTGTTTCCGATCCGCCGGTTTCACCCAGGTCGTGGAGCGAAAGGCCGGGCCCCTGGCCCGGATGCATCGGCGCGTTGCCCTGCATGTTAGGCAATGCAAAATTCGATTTGCCGTCGCCGCCGTAAGTCGTCCCAAGCAGCGAGAACAGCGCCGTGTTCTGGCTTAGCGGCATCAACTGGCCATCGCAGAACGCCCAGCCTTTGGGCGCGAAGTTGAATGGGAATATCCGAATTTCAGCGACGAATGGATCTGCCATGTTTTCTCCTTAGGTCTGTGACGGGAAGATCCCGAAGAGTGAAATGATGAAATCAACACAGAGGTACGGCTGAAAGTTGTTGTGCGGCTGACTGCCGCCCGTCCCTGTCAGGCCCTGAGCCGCCAACGCGTTGGTCGCGGTGTCTTCTATGTACCAGTCAATCGTGGGTGAAGCGGCGACCACGTTGTTCTGCGCGTTGGGTTGATCACCTGTGCTCGTGGAGGCAAGGTAGGGATGAGAGTGAGCCGGTATCTGGTTGACGGTCAGGGTAATCTCTTCCGCGCCGCCCGTCTCAGCCAGCGTGAAGCCGTTGCCAAAGTGGATCGGAACTCTACCCCGTAGGTCGGGAAGCGCAAATGTGCTTTCACCATCTCCACCGTAGGTCGTGCCTATCAGTTGAAACAGTGTTTCGTTTTCCGAGATCGGAAGCAACTGGCCCTCGCAAAACATCCAGCCGGCAGGCGCGAAGTTGCCCCCGAACATTCTAATTTCGCCAACGTAAGGTTGTGCCATTAGTTCTTCTCCTCCTTAGTTCTGGCTTGGAAAAATGCCCTGAAGCGCGATGCAGAAGTTCAGGACCAGAAAAGGCTGCATGTTCAGGTGGGCCTGACTGCCACCGACATTGGCTACGGTGCTCGGAAGCAGGGAAGTCAGGTTCGCTGCTGCCGCATACCCGTTACTGGTCGAACCCATCAGGTTGCCGCTGGACGGGGCCAGTGTGGCATTATTGGTTGATGCTTGCGCCACATGTGTATGCGTCGGCAGCTCGGAAATCGATAGCGTGTGCGCCTGCTCGCCGCCTCGTTCACCCAACGTGTGGCCGCTTCCCATGTGAATCGGCACGTTGCCCTGTAAGTTCGGCAGCGCGAAATTCGTCTGCCCGTTACCGCCATAGGTCGTTCCTAAGAGCGAGAACAACGCCTGGTTCTGATTGATCGGTAGCAACTGGCCGTTGCAAAGCGCCCAGCCCTTCGGCGCGAAGTTGAAACTGAAGATTCTGATCTCAGACAGAAATGGTTCTGCCATTCGGTATCCCTCCTTCAAAAGTTAAGTTCGTCAACCTTCAAGAGCAGTCTCGCCGCCCGGCGCCTACCAGCGGCCACTCGTCAACCTGACTAGCAACTTGAAACCAGGCGACACCAGCAAGATCTTCAGTCACCTGCACCCGGCATGGGACTTGTTTAGGGGATTTCTTCAATCATCAATCACTGAGGGCTCCACATTGTCCCTTCTGGCGCGCGATTGTATAGGCAAGTCCGGCAGTAAGTCAACACACAATATGATATGGTCGCATCTGGCAAATGATCATGCCTAATCAGTCTATCAGGGCAGGGTTAATCAGGGCAGGGTTAATCAGGACGGGCTTGCCCAGCTACCAGCCGCCACGGTAGATTCCAACACGTGATCGCTACACCGCGTTTCCGGGTACGGGAAGGATAGATCATGTTCGCGTCACCTCGAAGGTCCTTGAAGGCTGCACTCGTGATGGTGTTGGCCGTGCTCTTGGGCGGCGGGCTCGCATCGGATTCGGCTGGTCGCCAGCAATCAAGCGCGCGGTTGGGATCCGAAATCGGCCACCCTGTTCCCAAGGAGGTTCGGCAGGACGCCCTGTACAAGATCACGAGGAACATGTTCAGCGAACAGATCGACTCGAGTTTCTCGTTCTCGCGTGCTTCTGAACACGTCGCCGATTTGGTTCTGGTCGAAGTCAAGGACCTCAATCCGCCCTTCGTGAAGGGTAGTGGGGATACGGTTAGAGAGTCCTTCTCACTCACGTTCCGCGGCCCGACCGAGCCGCTCCTGAAGCAGGGGACCTACAATGTTAGCCACAAGGAACTCGGCGCGTTCCAGTTGTTCATCGTTCCGGGAGACCCACACGGCAAGCTGGGCCCGCACTATGAAGCCATAATCAATCGTGTTTATCCGTAAGCCTCCGAAGGCCACGGCGCAAATCCCACACATACAAGCGGTTGTGTGAACAAGCTACCCGAACCCAGTATTGCAACCTCCCTGCTAAGCGCTTAGACTGAGGCGACCCTTAGGCAGGGGTGGAACTTTATCTCAGGCATGTACACATTCAAGGAGGGGACCCAGACAATGCAGCTATCTCGAAGATTCTTTGTGCGCGCGGCTGGAATGTCCGGCCTCGCGGCGATCGTGCCGGCGGTGCTGAACAGCGCCGCGTTCGGCCAGAACTCAACCAAGCCCGGAGCCAAGACTCCGCCGCCGCCGGCTCCCAAGCCGCCGGCCTCGCCCTCGGCGCCGGCCGATCCGTTCGCGACACTTAGTAGCAGCGTTTTCTATCAACAGATTGGCTCGAACTTCATTTTCAGGCGATCAACGTCAAGTACGTTTATTGACATGAAACTCATCGCAGTCGAGACGCTGCGCCCGACCGAGGGTGCGGGCGGCAATGCGCCACTGAAAGAGTGCTTTGCGTTGGTGTTCGAAGGACCGGCGCGATCCAGGTACCGCCAGAGCACGTTTAACGTCGAACACGGCACACTGGGCAAGTTTCAGATCTTTGTTGTGCCCACCGGCGCCATGAGCAGATGGGGTTGGACCTACGTTGCGACGATAAACCGGATCAAGCCTTAGGATCGTGCCTGGCGAGGCGCTCGCCTTCTTTTCTGAGCCATGTTGCGACGATAAACCGGATCAAGCCTTAGGATCGTGGGAACCGGCTTCCGTGGATTCGTCGGAGAATCCGTGTGAGAGGCGCCGGCTCTTCGGCGTTGCGGCCGCATTGGTTGACCCAGGGCCGCAGGCCGGCGGGGCTTCAGCTTCTTTGCACAGGCCCCTGGGTTATTGGGTCAAGGCCGCCACTCGAGCAGGTCGCTGTAGCCGCTTTGGCCCGACTTCGCGAATCCCAACCGCTCGAACAAGCGTTGCGATGGGTTGAAGCTCTCGACGTAGATACGAAGCGGTTTTCCGGCGCTGGCCGCCTCAGCCATCAGGCGGCGGAGAATCTCGGTCCCGGCGTTCCTGCCTCGATAGGCGGGCAGAATCGTGATGTCCAGGATGCGTATCTCGTCTTCGAGCCGGCCAACCCAGAGCCGCCCTATCGGTACGCCGCGTTCTAGAATCACCTGCTGCTCCTGGTTGGGGTAGTGCTCGCGATAGTGACGCTGCTGAGCGGCGAACTGCATCGTGACAAATGCGGCGCACTGCGCTTCGTCCCATCCCGTGAGGGCTAACTCGTCCGCGCGAGTGCTGGCGTAGACCTCGATCAAGAATGCTTCGTCATCCGCGCAAGCCGGACGAAGGGAGATGCCGTTTTGGTCGGTTGCCAGACTCATTCACTCCTCGATTGCATTCTCGACCGCTAATCAGCGTTTGTTGGGAAGCGGTTTATAACTGCTTCAAACTGGATGCCAGTGGCGTCCCTGCCGATGGGGACCAGCAGCAAGTCGAACGTTCCGAGCGTTCCGTGTTCGAGCACAAAGAGATTCTGCAGGATCGGCGTGTCCTCAGGAGCGAGGAATATCAGGGAGAACTGTTCCTGCCTGGGCGTCGAACCGTGGTCGACGACGCTTATAAGCTCCATCTCGACCGGCCCTGAAGACGGACTCTGAGTACGGAACGTGGTGCCGAGGTTGTCACGAAACATCTGCTGCGTAGTCTTTTCGAGCATGAGTTTTTCTCCAGCGCGACCGGAATCCATATCGGCTCTCCACTCCATTTTGAAGTGACTGCCGATGTCCCCTACGGTCACGAACCCGAGCCGCTCGTAGAGGCGGATCGCGCGATTGGACTTCGCAACGTGAAGTGTAAGCGGCAGGTTGTCTCTCGCCGCCTCGGCCTGCAGTTGCCGAATCAATGACGCGCCAATTCCGCGGTTCCGATCATCCGGCAGAAGAGAGATATCGCCAAGCCGAATCTCCGCAGAAGTTCTGTTCACCAGCAGTCTTCCCGCCGGCCGGTCGCCGACTACTATGATGTGGTGGTCGGCGTCGGGGAACTGCGTACTCCAGTGCTGCTGTTGCGCTTTGAATTGCAATGCAAAGAACGATCTCTGCTGTGTTTCGTCCCAACCAAACGGCGATATCTCGTCGATGCGAGTGCTTGAGTACAGCGCGTAGAGGAACGGCTCATCGTCGGGGCAAACCGGCCGAAGGCTGATCGGCGCACGAGTTTCGCGATTCACCTGAGGCATGAGAGCGAAAAAAGGCGAGCACATTCTACTCGCCGAGTTACGACAAAGTCGAGCGTGCGCGTTCAAACACATGGCATGGGGTGAGGTGTGCTTGCTTGACCGCTGAACGCGCGCCCCCCTAGAATCACGCTTCATCTAGGCAGCCGGTCGTCGCGATCCAGCGACGATTTGAGATAGAGATCAGCGTGAACGATCAGGAAACCGTCTCAGCGCAATCCTCGCGACCACCCGAGGCGCAACCGCCTCCCCGGCGCAAGTTCCCATGGGCGATGCTGATTCTCGTCGGGCTGTTTGTGATCGTCCCATTCCTGTCGTGGTACGGCACATGGTTTGGCCGTGCACTCTCCGACGAAAAGCTGGATGAGTACTTCAGGGCCGGGGCGAGGCCTCGCGACGTCCAGCATGCCCTTTCACAGATTGCGGCCGGAATGTCGAATGGCGATCAATCGGTGAAGCGCTGGTATCCGGCGATCATCGAAGCTGCGGGACGCGAAGCGCCCGCGGTCCGCCTGACGGCAGCCTGGGCGATGGGCAATGATAATGGGCACGAGGAGTTTCACCCAGTCCTGCTCCGTCTTCTCGGTGACAGTCATCCCGGTGTGAGGCACAACGCAGCGCTGTCGCTCGTGCGATTCAATGACGCGCGGGCCCGGCCGGAGCTGCTGGCGATGCTCGAGTCACGGCGGTTGCGCGCCGAATCGCCGGGCACTGTCGAGTTCATCGTCAAAGAAGAGGGCGCCGCCGTCGCCGAAGGAGCTCCGCTCGTTCGCATCAAGGACGACGCGGGCCGGACCGTCGAACTGCGCGCGCCGGAAGCTGCGCGCATTGAGGCGCTTGTTGTGTCCGATGGCGCGCGAGTTGAGTCGGGACAGGAGGTCATGGTGCTCGCGCCTGATGTTGAGCAGCTCTGGGAGGCGCTGAGGGCGCTATTCATCGTCGGTCAACCGGAGGAAATCAGCTTGATCGATCGCTACACTCGGCCGATCCCAGGTGTGCCCGACCGCGTCCGGCAGCAAGCCGTGTCAACCATAGAAGCGATTCGAACCAGGCAAGCGGGCAGGTAGGATCCGTCCGCGCCACGGCGTCACGGGTTAAGCTGGACGCCCGTTCTCGACTCCCACTCTCCGACGTCCATCATCTCGATCGCGTCCCAGGGGCAGCCTTCGAGGAACGTCCCATCCGGGCCCTTGCTCGTGCAGAGCTTGCAACCGATGCAGAGATTCGGATCGACCTCGATGCGACCATTGGGAAAGTAGTTCTCGTCCGGGACCCAGAACATGCACGCCTCGACCGGACAGTACTCGACACAAGCGGGTGAGCCGGCGCATCCGGTGCAGTTGTCTAGAATGACGGCGATGATTTTCGGTTTCTTTTTCCTGAGGTCGGGCCGGCCGTGGGACATCGGCTCCATCTTTACGAACGTTTCGATTAGTTCCAGAGCTTCAGCCATGTCTCTCCCGATTATGGGTTGGTGATTGTTCGTCGAATGCTCGATTCGACGCAGGAAGAATCTATCAAGAAACTTTTGAACCGCCAAGCCCCCGAGAACGAGCGCCGAAACGCCGGGATCAGCCCTCCAGCAGGCTGCCGAAAAAGCAATAACGGGCTTCACCCGGAGGGTGGCGACAATCCCACCAACGCAGTTGGTAGTGCGTTCATGCGTATCTAGTTCTTTTGGCGGTTGGCCGCCGCCTGCCTCTTGAGTTGCGCCAGTCTCTCTTCGGCGCTCTGGCGGTCGCGCGCGCTGAGCTGTGAGCCGGCCGCGTCGATGAACTTCTTCTGGTGTTCGGCCGCCTTCACGAACTTCTGATCGGCTTCATAGATCTGCGACAACGTCGAGTAGATATCGGGATCGTTTCTCAGTTGCGGGATCGCTTCGCGGACCTTCAGGGACTGCTCTCCGTCTTGAACCGCCTGCGCGATGTTGCCTTTCAGGAAGTGATTGAGCGCGCTTGTCTCAAGCACGAGCGCCAGCCGCTCTTTGCTCGTCAACCGCTGTGCCGTCTTCATCGCTTCCTGAATATGAGTCCGGGCGCGGTCCAGATAAGTGTCGGGATCCGGGATCGAGTTGTCGAAGTCGTAACCGACCAGCCGCGTGAGCGCCTTCGCCGCGATCCAGTGAGCCTCAGCCATCGCGGCGTCGTTGATGTATCGCCCCCCGCCGAATATCACGTGGCTGATCGAGAGACGCCTGAGCCCGCGCGCCGCGGACACCTGCTTCTTCGAGACCTCCTCGAACAGTTGTATCGCCTTTTCGGCCTCCTCGGCGGCTCTCTTGCGTTTCTCCTTCGAGTCCTGATAAGTCAGCACGTCAGCCAGTATCAGGTGGGCCGGCGGGGACTTCGGGTTGATCGTGACCGCCCGTCTCAACTCCAGCTCAGCCCGCGCATAGTCCTTCCGCGACAACAGCACATCCCCGTAAACAACATGGGCAAAGTCGAAATTCGGATGCCGCCTGATCACGCTTCGAAGTTCGGAGACTACTTCATCGACGTTGTCGCCGGCGTTGAACTTCGCTTCGGCAAGCAGCGTCTGAGTTTCGAAGTCCGTGGGCCTGAGCGCCAGCGCCTGTTTGAAGCTGACAACAGCATCGCGCTTGCGGCCAAGCGACTGCTCAGCCCGGCCTCGGAACACCAGAGCGTCCGCATACGCGCCGGCGTTGGCTTGCACCGCGCGGTTCAACAGGTCGAGCGCGTCCTCATACTTCTGCTTGTTGAAGCTGTCGACTCCCTTGGTGAACAGGTCTTTCGCCTGCTTCGACGGCTCTTTCTCCTCTCGCAGGTAGACGGCGACCTGTTGATCGGTCGGATCGACCAGCGCGTCGTCGGGCGAGTCGCTCTCGCTGAAAGACAGGTTGACTTCGACGACCTTAGGCTTGCCCGGATCGACTCGGGCCTTCAGCTCGCGCCTCATTTCTCCCTTGACGAAGGTGATGCTGCGAGTGCCCGTCCGCGCCATGACCGCTCGCTGGTTGCCGGCTTTGAACGTGGGCTTCAACGGTTGGCCGTCGATCGCGACTTCGACGCCGTCGATATCCGGCGTGCGAATCTGAAGCAGCCCGTACTGATCCGGGTTGCCCAGCGCGCTCACGTCGGAGTAGGTGACGACCGATAGCGGGAGGAAGTTCGCGTCGATGGCGGTCGTATTGGATTTCGGGTGCTGTTTGTTCTCGGTGAGCTTCGGCACTTCATCGCGCAGGTAGGCCGAGATCTCGTTGAACGTCACCTTGCCGTCGGTGTTGGAGTCGGCGCTGCCGGCCAGGCCGTCGAGCAGGCAGTTGGTGAACACGCCGTGCCGGAAGTCGTCCCGCTCGAATGACTGCTCTAGTTGATCGGCCGCCGAGATGAAACCGACGCCGCTGCTGATTTCGTTGACCTCTTGCAGGTACCTGATGTTCGCGCGTCTCGTTGAATCCGCCGAATCGCGACCCGCCAACTGGACGCCTCCGCTGTGGCAGGTGTCGGACAACACGAGCCCTTTCTTCGCGGGTATCTCGGAGATCGCCTGCTGGTAATCGTCCATTCGGATCGCGGTCTTATCGGGCTTGCGAAGGTCGGTGTCGTAGAGGACAAAGTATGGGATTTCAGTGGTCGTTCTCGAGATCGCGTCGTAGAAGGGCATGATCGTGCCGTGCGCGGCGATGTAGACGATGAAGTAATCGCTGGGCTTGGCTCGCTTCAACCCGTCGAGCGCCTTTTCGACACTAGCCTTCGTAGCCTGCTCGTCCTTCAGGAGGACCATGTGACCGCCTTCGCTCTCGTCGCGGAATCCGCCGCCCTCGGGACTCTTGAGGAAGTCGTAGATCGCCTGGGCATCGTCGGCGGCATTCTTGAGGTTCTTGATGTTGTACCCGTCGAGGTCCTGATCGCCGTACTGATACCTGGAGACGCCGATCAGGACGGCCCAGAGTTGAATCTCATTGGCATGACCCGCGCTGATGTCGCTCCGGGTCGCGCCAACTTTAATTGTGAGCCCTCGTTCTCGCTGGTCCTGAGCCTTAGTCGGGGAAAAGGACACGAGAGAGAGGGAGACCATCGCTGCTACACCCGCTATCTTTCTCATAGCTAATTCCTGCCGGCCACGTCCCGACCTGCCGGCCGGGAGTCGCCATTCTTCACACAGTCCGCGTCAAGATCACGCTTCAACCGCGACGCGATAATCAATGACACGCTGCGTTTCGTCAAACAACATCGCGTGACTAGGAGCCTGTCGGAAAAATGCTGCGGGCGTCAGCCCGTAGTTCCTTGCTACGAGCCTGACTTTAGGTTTGTAGCAAGCTGCTCTGGGCTTACGCCCGAGAGCATTGAGTAGGTTAGTATCGCGCCCGTTAGATCGATCGCAATCTACTACGGGCTGACGCCCGCAGCATTCTCCCGACAGGCTCACTAGGGCTTCACATCGATCGGAGGCTTTGGGCGCACTTGTTCTTCATCCCTCGTGACGACGATTCCGATTGCCACGCCCGCCGCGGCCGCGATCCCGATCGTCAACAGTGTGTTCCGCGCCGACCAAAATGTGGCCGGAGTGACACTGATGTTCACGCGAAGCGAGTAGTTCGTGTCCTTGACGGTTGCGGTCATCGAGTCCGCGCCCGCCGAGTCGCCGGCGGTGAACTGCATCGTCGCCCGCCCGAGCGCATTGGTCGTCGCCGTGGCGCTCGATCCCGCCGAAGCGCCGGACCCCAGCGCCCCGCCGAACTTTCCGCCCGCGCCCGCGAGCGCGAAGATGATCGGCACGTCGGGCACCGGCTTGTCGTTCTCATCGGTGACCTGGATTTGAATCTGTCGCGTTGTTCGCGCGCGCACGCTGATGGTCGAGCCGAAACCGACCGGCCTCAGGATATAGCGCCGCTGCGGCTGCGTTTGCTCGGTGACCTCGCCGATCCTGCTCACGACCGCCGCCCGGCCGTCCCGGACCGCCAGCGAGAAACTCGATCCCGGTGTTGCAGTGAAGCCGGACCCGGCCGCCTCGATGTAAGCTCCGGCTTCGTTATTCAGCCTGACGTCGATCTCGCCGCTGCTCAGCGAACCAACGAGCAGCCGTCGCGCGGCGTCGTCCTGCGCCGATCGCGACGCGTTAAACCGCGCGACCGCCCCGCTGCCAAGAGTGACCTGTCCTATCGAATCGAGCGACACAAAAACATTCCCAGTGACAGGGGCCTGCAGCAGTTCGCCGCCCCAGAGTAACTCTTCGCCTTGTACGGCGCGCCCGTTTACCATCGCCGAGCGAGTAGTCACAAGCCGCCCGATGGGGCCGACCGACGAACCTGCTCCGGCTCGCGTTAACCGCGCCTCGATCGGATTGTCGCCCGCTGCGTCGACAGACTTCAGCGTCACACCAAAAGTCAAAGTGAGTATCAACATCAACCCGGTTGCGGAATATCTGATCTTAGTCATTAGGCCAATCTCCTCCATTTTTCTTCCTGCACGAAATTCTGCGGGGATGTCTTAAGCAGGCTTAAGTGTACAACCCGCCGTTCGGGCTGACCACCTGTCCGGCTACAAAACTCGCCTCGTCGCTTGCGAGGAACAACGCGACCGAAGCGATTTCATCGGGTTGGCCGATCCTGCCCAGCGGGGTCATCCGCGCGCCCGCTTCGCGAATGTTTGGCGGCAGGTTGTTTAGGATCGGAGTCTCGACAAAACCTGGGGCTATGCAGTTGACGCGAATGCCGAATGGGGCTGCCTCTCGAGCGACCGCTTTAGTGAAGGCGATGATGCCGCCCTTGGCGGCAGCATAGTCGGCGGCGCCCTCCATTCCTTGCAGTCCCGCCACCGACGCTATGTTTATCACCGCACCTGATTTGCGCACCATCATTCGTTTCATGGCCTCGCGCGTGCAGTAGAACGTGCCGTTGAGGTGGACACCCACAATCCAGTCCCATTGCGTGTCACTGATCTCATGCACGGGGGTTAGATGCGGACCGGCGTTCCCGGCGTTGTTGATCAGGACATCCACCTCCCAGCCCCGGTCGTCTACCGCCTTGAACATTTTCGCCACTGCCGCCGCGTCGCTCACGTCGGTGACAACCGCGAACGCCTCGCCGCCTTGAGCCGTGATCATTCTCGCGGTCTCGCCTCCGGTTTGTTGATTCAATTCCGCGATTGCGACCCGCGCGCCTTCAGCCGCAAAGCGCAACGCGATCGCGCGACCGATGCCCGAACCCGCGCCCGTTATGACCGCGACTCTATTCTTGAGCTTCACTCGGACCTTCAGTGGATCTTCGCACGCGTCAGGCCGGTCTACTGTCGGGCTCGTCTTATCGACAACCTCGGCAGCATAACGGTCGCCGCGTCGTTTCGAGATGCCTGCGCGACCACAGCCGTTGACCGGACGACCAGGCCGGCCGTGACCTCATCCTTTGATTCTTTATCGAAGACAGTGATTCGCACCTTCTTTATTGCCGGATTGCTGAGCGCGCCCTCGAGTTTTAGAATCGCAAGATAGCTCTGGCCGACCAGTATCTTACTATCTTTTATCGGCTGGACAAGGTCCAGGCTGATCAGGTCCTCGACAAGCTCACCCCTGTCGTTTTGCAGTTCAACTGTCACGTGGTCCGTGTCGCCATTCGGATCGAAAACCGCAAACGTGATCGTGAACTCGTCGCCTGATTGCACGAAGTCCGCCCGCTTCTGTTTTCGCACGTTGGTCGCGTTGATCAGGCGGAGCGCGGTCGTGAGGCGGCCCGTGAGGTCCAAGGTCAGGGGCGCGCCCGCGCCGATGGGCATCATGAGCCTTGACTTGATGATGGCCGGTTTAACCTGCTTCGCTTTCAGCTCATTTAGCTTGTTGGCGAGATCAGGCGTGACGGGATTGTAGAGAATCCGAAACGAGCGCTCCTGTCCCGCAGGGATGATGAAGCGTTCCGTGGAAGATCCGACGGAGACGGGCGTTTCCGACCCGTCGGCGTTGATCTCCGTGACGGCGTACAGTTCGCGGTCGTCTGGGTCTCGAATCACTCCGCTATCAACGTCGGCCCCCGTTCTCTGCAGCGTTTGGAAGATCAGTGTTAGCTGGGAACCGGCGCACCCCGTGCTTGCCACTCTGATTTTCTGCGACGGAGGACGCTTTCGCGGTTTGTTCTTGGCGCTGATTGGCCCGAAATCCAGCATCGGCTGCGCGCCTCCCGGCGTCAGTTCCGCTTGGCCGAACCCGACGACGGTTACGGTGAAAGCGCACGATGCTCTATTTCCGCTCGTATCAGTTGCCACACACGTGACCGGGGTCACCCCACTGATGAAACTTGAACCCGATGGGGGCGAGCAGACGAAGGTGACGCCCGGAACGTTGTCGGTTACGGCCGGCGCCGAATAGCTGACCACGGTCGAGCATTGCCCTCGCTCAAGCTGGATACTGATGTTCGAGGGACAAATGATCATCGGAGGCTCGATGTCCCTCACCGTCACATTGAAAGTGCACAGGCTGAAGTTGCCGGCGGAGTCCGTGGCCACGCAAACGACCGGTGTGACCCCAACCCTGAAGCTGAACCCCGGCGGAGGCACGCAAGTGGTGGGTAAGATGCCTCCGCAACTGTCGCTCGCGACAGGAACCGCGTAGTCCACCGCCAACGTAGCCGCACCCGGCGGCAACGTCGCAGTTATGTCCTCGGGGCAAGTCAATGCGGGCGGAGTCCTGTCGACTACTGTGACGAGGAACGAGCAACTTGGCCCGGAACTCGTAGTGCACGTGACGGGCGTACTGCCGAGTAGAAAGAATGACCCGGAGCTAGGCATACACATGACAGTGCCGCAGTCAGTTGTTGTCGGCGCCGGGTAGGTGACGAGTACGCCGCAACCAAAAGATGTGCCAGGCGGTGTCCCGACCGTCATGTTCGGCGGACAGGTGATCGTGCACAACGAAAGGACGATGCACGCCGAGTCTTCTGAAGTGTTGCCGGCGGGGTCGGTCGCCGTAGCCGTCACAACCTGGCCTGCGGGCACCCCGACCGCGAGCGTAACGTTGAACGGAGCATCGCCGGCGCCATTGGTCGTCACGGTATCCGTACCCAGCGGCGTTGCCCCCTCTCCAAAGCCGCTTGGGTCACAGGCGACTGAGGCGAAAAACTCGAGGGTGAACGTCGTGCTCGGCGTGCTGTTGAGCGACCCGACTATGGTGGTCATTCCGCCTCCGGACGCAGCCGCGGTCAGGACGGGGAAATTCTGAAGGCCGTTAGCCCCCGTGTCAGCATCCCCTGCGTCGTTCGGCGTCACGCCGTCGGACCCGAGGTCGATTCCAAGAAGTCCGTTCGAGAATATCGAGTTGGTCCGGATCAGGTTGCCGGCGCCGCCACCCTCGATTGCAATCCCATTGCCTCCGTTAAAGGCGATGATGTTGCTCGGGCCAGCGCCAACTGCCCCAACAGTTGTATTGGGAGCGGTGGGAGCGATGACGATACCGTTTCCGCTGTTGGGCAGCGCCGCCGTTCCCGCAACATTGGTTCCGATGAAGTTGCGATCGATCGAGTTGGCGTTCCCATTTCTGACGAAGATGCCGTTGCCGTCGAAGCGGTTGATCACAAGACCTCTTATCGTAGTCGGTCCGGCGTTGATATCGAATCCGTTGGCGGCCAACGCGTTCCCGTTAACCTCGATTAGCGGGCTTCCGACAAACCCCGGTTGTGTCGTGCCGTCGATTACAACCGCCTCGAGGATCGGCGGCAGCGGAGACGTCAGCATGATCGAGTATGGCGGTGCTCCGGGAATACTGAAGGAGATCATATCCGGGCCCACCGCTGTATTGGCGTCGATTATGGCCTGGCGCAAGGAGCCGGCGCCGAGATCGTTCGTGTTGATCACGGTGAAGGTCATCGCCGGCGTCGGAG
>Ga0209640_10002178_pt1 | contig 17024 bp, 15 predicted proteins | sample RifCSP10_1_FD_184018 | JGI IMG/M metagenome (GOLD analysis project Ga0209640, IMG submission 184018) | Soil microbial communities from Rifle, Colorado - Rifle CSP2_sed 10_1 (SPAdes) (version 2) | ecosystem: Environmental > Terrestrial > Deep subsurface > Rock core/Sediment | place: Rifle... | reverse complement strand
ACCCGGGGGCCGCCACGCTCGATTTCGACATCGGCGCGGCGACGACGCCGGGAGGCGAGTCGCAACCCTTCAAACCGGGCGACACGGTCGTCCTTCAGCCGGGCGATATGGCGGCCGATGCGACGACGCCGCAGGCGAAGGCCGACGAGAACCTCGATTTCGACCTTGGGGATCTGGCCGCGCCTTCCACGCCGCCCGCTCAGGCTGCAGAGAAAGAGGCTGCGTCCGCATCCACCGCGACAGTCGACTTTGATTTCAATCTCGACGACATCGGCACGCCGAAAGCCTCGTCGCCTGGCGCGCCCGTCGATCTATCGGCGATCAGCCTGGATCTCGGAACGCCCGCAACGGCCGGCACGACTACGAACGGCGCAGACCCGCGTTGGCAGGAAATCGCCACCAAGCTCGACCTGGCCAAGGCGTATCAGGGCATGGGGGACAGGGACGGCGCGCGCCAGCTGCTGAATGAAGTCATGTCGCAGGGCGACTCCGCCCAGCAGACCGAGGCGAAGCAGTTGCTTTCCGCGCTCGGGTAAAGTCCGCTTCCATTCCCTGGCGCGGGCTTGGGCGCCAGACGTCCCAGGTTCGCCTTTCCATGCGCATCGCCCTCGGCATCGAATACGACGGCAGCCGCTTTCATGGCTGGCAGACGCAGCCCGACGGCCATACGGTGCAGGACACGCTGCAGTCTGCACTGCGGCAGATCGCGGGGACGGCGGTGCCGGTCCTCTGCGCCGGCCGGACCGATACCGGCGTGCATGCGCGGGAACAGATCGTCCATTTCGATGTCGAGGTCGAGCGCCCCGACAGCGCGTGGGTGCGCGGCGTAAATGCCTTGCTGCCCGAGTCCGTGGCGGTACTCTGGACGCGGCGCGTGCCGCCGGATTTTCACGCGCGCTACAGCGCGCTTTCGCGTCGCTACCGCTATGTGATGATCAGCCGACCGGTGCGTCCGGCGCTCGCCGCCCGTTACGCGGGCTGGACGCATGCGTCACTGGACGCCGAGACGATGAGGAAAGCGTCGCTCTTCCTGATCGGCGAGCACGATTTTTCCTCGTTCCGGTCCTCGCAATGCGAGGCGAAGACGCCGGTGCGTACCGTGCAGGAGATCGCGATCGAACGGGCGGGTGAGCGCATCGACTTCACCTTTTCTGCGAATGCGTTCCTGCATCACATGGTGCGCAATATCATCGGGACGCTGCTGCAGGTCGGAAAGGGCGCGCAGGCGCCGCAGTGGGTGAGGGAGGTGCTTGCGGCGCGCGATCGCAGGCTCGCTGCGCAGACTGCCGCTCCGCAGGGTCTGTACCTCGAATCGGTCCGCTACGACCATCGCTGGGAATTGCCGGTTGCGCCGTGCGCGCCGCTGCCGCTCGCCGTCGAACGATGAGAACCCGCGTCAAGATCTGCGGCATCACGCGCGAAGAAGATCTCGAGGTCGTCGCCGAAGCGGGCGCCGATGCGTTCGGTCTCGTTTTCTATCCGCCGAGCCCGCGTTGCCTCTCGGTCGAGCGGGCGGCGGCGCTCGCGAGCGCGGCGCCCCCGTTTCTTACCTCCGTTGCGTTGTTCGTGAACGCGAGCGCCGCAGAAGTCGAGCGGGTCGTCGACTCGGTGCGCCCGCATCACCTTCAGTTCCACGGAGAAGAAACGCCCGCCTTTTGCCGCAGCTTCGGCGTGCCGTATTGCAAGGCCTGCCGGGTCAAGAAAGGGGTCGATTTGCTAGAATACTGGCGCCCCTTCTCCGATGCATGCGGCTGGCTTGCAGACGCGTGGGTGGAAGAATACGGCGGCGTCGGGACCGGATTCGACTGGTCGGTCGTGCCGGCAGTGCGGGCGAGGCCGCTCGTGCTCTCCGGTGGGCTGACTGCCGCAAATGTCGGCGAAGCCATCGGTCGCGTGAAACCCTGGGGGGTGGACGTCTCTAGCGGGGTCGAGTCTGCCAGGGGAATCAAAGATGCCGCGCGCGTCGCCGCATTCATCGCCGAGGTCAGAAATGCAGATCGTTGACCTGCCCGATGCCACCGGGCATTTCGGACCCTATGGCGGATCTTTCGTCGCCGAGACGCTGACGCACGCGCTCGCGCAATTGCGGGAGGCCTACGCGGCCTGCCGCGCGGATCCCGAGTTCCTCGCCGAGTTTTGCTACGACCTGAAGCACTACGTGGGTCGTCCGAGCCCCATCTACCATGCAAAGCGCTGGTCGCGATTGCTCGGCGGAGCACAGATTTATCTGAAGCGCGAGGATTTGAACCACACCGGCGCGCACAAGATCAACAACACCGTCGGCCAGGCGCTCGTTGCGCGACGCATGGCGAAGCCGCGCGTGATCGCCGAGACCGGAGCCGGCCAGCACGGCGTCGCAACCGCCACGGTTGCCGCGCGCTACGGCATGCAATGCGTCGTCTACATGGGCTCGGAGGACATCGCGCGCCAGGCGGCGAACGTCTACCGCATGAAGCTGCTCGGCGCCGAGGTCGTCCCGGTGAATTCGGGCTCTCGCACGCTCAAGGATGCGCTCAACGAGGCGATGCGGGACTGGGTGACGAACGTGGAAAACACGTTCTATATCATCGGCACCGTCGCCGGCCCGCATCCCTATCCGATGATGGTGCGCGACTTCCAGGCCGTCATCGGCGAGGAATGCAAGGTGCAAATGCCGGAAGTTGCCGGCAAGCAGCCCGACGCGGTGATCGCCTGCGTCGGAGGCGGCTCGAACGCGATGGGCATCTTCCATGCGTACCTCGGCGACCCGGACGTGCGGCTGATCGGTGTCGAGGCCGCGGGCGAGGGGCTGGATACCGGCCGGCACGCGGCTTCCCTTTGCGCCGGCAGGCCCGGCGTGCTGCACGGCAATCGCACCTACCTGTTGCAGGATGCGAATGGGCAGATCACCGAGACGCATTCCATCTCGGCCGGTCTGGACTATCCGGGCGTCGGTCCCGAGCATGCCTGGCTGAAGGATCGGGGGCGCGCCGAGTACGTCGCGGTGACCGACGCCGATGCGCTCAAGGCGTTTCATGACCTGTGCCACTTCGAAGGAATCATGCCTGCGCTCGAATCGGCCCATGCGCTCGCATACGCGGCGAGCCTCGCGCCGGCGATGGCCGCGGACCGTGTGCTGCTGGTCAATCTCTCCGGCCGGGGCGACAAAGACATGCACACGGTCGCGGCGAAATCGGGCATCCGCTTCTGATGTCGCGCATCGCGGCCCGGTTCGCTTCGCTCGCCGCGGCTGGACGCAAGGCGCTGATCCCCTACATCACCGCGGGCGATCCGGATCCGTCGCTGACGGTGCGGCTGATGCACGCGCTCAAGGAGTCGGGCGCGGACATCCTCGAGCTCGGCGTGCCGTTCTCCGACCCGATGGCGGACGGGCCGGTGAACCAGCGCTCGTCCGAACGCGCCCTCGCAAAAGGCGTCTCCCTCGCCACGGTCCTCGCGATGGTGCGCGAATTCCGCACCCGGGATGACGGCACGCCGGTCGTGCTCATGGGGTACGCCAATCCCATCGAGGCGATGGGCATCGACAAATTCGTCCCGGGTGCCGCTGCCGCTGGCGTCGATGGCGTGATCGTGGTCGACTATCCTCCGGAAGAGTCGACGCGCTTCGCGGAACTTTCCCGCAGTCAGGGCATCGACCCGATTTTCATGCTCGCACCGACGTCGACCGACGAGCGGATCGAGCAGGTCGCGCGCGTCGGCAGCGGCTACCTCTACTATGTTTCGTTGAAGGGGGTCACGGGCGCCGCCTCGATCGATCTCGCCGACGTCGCAGCGCGGATCCCGCGCATTCGCGCGGCGACGCGGCTGCCGATTGGCGTCGGCTTCGGCATCCGGGATCCGCAATCCGCGCGCGCAATCGCCCGCAGCGCAGACGCTGTGGTCATCGGCAGCCGCATCATCCAGGAAATCGAAGCCGCCGGGCCCGAGCACGCCGTGGCTCGGGTGCAGGCGCTGCTCAAGCCGATTCGCGAAGCGCTCGACGCATGAGCTGGCTGCAAAAGCTGCTGCCGCCGAAGATCCAGCGCAGCTCCGGGCAGAAGAAAACGGTTCCCGAGGGGTTGTGGACCAAGTGCCCCGCCTGCGACGCGGTGCTCTACAGCACCGACCTGGAGAAAAATCTGAATGTGTGCCCGAAGTGCGGGCATCACCATCGCGTCAGCGCGCGGGCGCGGCTCGACGATCTGCTCGATGCCGACGGCCGCTTCGAGATCGGCGCCGAGGTGCTGCCGGTCGACAGCCTGAAGTTTCGCGATTCGAAGAAATACACCGAGCGGCTCGCCGAGGCGCAGGCGCAGACCGGGGAGAGTGACGCGCTGCTCGCCGTGCAGGGCTCGATCCGCTCGATCGGCGTGGTGTGCGCATTCTTCGAGTTCGATTTCATGGGCGGATCGATGGGATCGGTCGTCGGCGAGCGATTCGTCCGCGCAGTGCGCACCGCGATCGAGCAGAAGCTGCCTTTCCTCTGCGTGACGGCGACCGGCGGCGCCCGGATGCAGGAAGGGTTGCTTTCGTTGATGCAAATGGCGAAGTGCACGGCGGCGCTGACCGAGCTTGCGGCGAGACGCCTGCCGTTCCTCACGGTGCTCACCGACCCGACGATGGGCGGAGTTTCCGCAAGCTTCGCCATGATCGGTGATGTCGTGATCGCCGAGCCGAGGGCACTCATCGGGTTCGCGGGACCACGCGTCATCGAGCAGACGGTGCGGCAGAAGCTGCCCGAGGGATTTCAGCGCGCCGAGTTCCTGCTCGAGAAGGGCGCCATCGACATGATCGTCGATCGCCGGGAATTGCGCGAAACCCTGTACCGGCTGCTCGCGTTGCTGCAACGACGGCCGGCCCATTCCGACGCGTGACGCGGCACACGCTCGCCGCCTGGCTCGAGTACATCGAAAGGCAGCACCCGAGCGCAATCGCGCTCGGGCTCGTACGGGTCGCCGAAGTGCTCGCGCGGCTCCGGATCGAGCTCGCCTGCCCGCTGGTACACGTCGCTGGCACGAACGGCAAGGGATCGGTGTGCGCGATGCTCGCTTCGATTCTTCGCTGCGCCGGATACCGTGTCGGGCTCTATACGTCGCCACACCTGCTGCGCTACAACGAACGCGTGCGCATCGACGGACGCGAAGCGGACGACACGGCACTCTGCGAGGCGTTCGAGGCCGTCGAGCGCGTGCGCGGCTCCATCCCGCTCACCTATTTCGAATTCGGCACGCTCGGAGCCCTCTGGCTGTTTGCGCGTGAGAAGCTCGACGCCGCAGTGCTCGAAGTGGGCCTGGGCGGACGGCTCGATGCCGTCAACGTGCTCGAGCCCGACTGCGCGGTGCTGACGAGTGTCGGCATTGACCACGTCGAGTATCTCGGCGGCACGCGGGAATCGGTCGGCCGGGAGAAGGCGGGAATTTTCCGGACCTCGAAGCCCGCGGTCGTCGCCGACCCCGATCCGCCCGAGAGTGTCCTTGAGACGGCGCGTACCGTAGGCGCGCGGCTGCTGCTTTTCGGGCGAGATTTCGGTTTCACGCCGAAGGGAGCGCAGTGGTCGTATTGGGGTCCCGCGGGGAAACGGCACAACCTGGCGCACCCGGCGCTTCGGGGCGCGATGCAGCTGCGAAATGCGTCCGCCGCGCTCGCAGCACTCGATGCGCTGAACGCTAGGCTTCCGGTGAGCATGCAGGACGTGCGTCAGGGCCTTGCCGCAGTCCGGCTCGCCGGCCGCTTCCAGGTGCTGCCCGGTCGGCCGCAGATCATTCTCGATGTCGCGCACAATCCGCAGGCGGCCGAGGCGCTCGCGAAAAATCTCGCCGCGAGCGGCTTCGCACGCGAGACGATCGCGGTGTTCGGCATGTTGCGCGACAAGGACATCGCCGGCGTCGTGCGCGCCGTGGCGGCGCAGATCACGCGCTGGCACGTGTGCGGCCTCGGCGGAGCAAGAGGAGCAAGCGCCGCAGAGCTCGGCGGCATCGTCAAGCAGACGGGCGCGAACGAGGTTCTCCTGCACGAGACTGCGGCTCTCGCATTGCAGACTGCGCGAAGCGAAGCGAAGCCGGATGATAAGATCATCGTTTTCGGATCGTTCCTGACGGTCGCTGCAGCGATGGTGCAACTCGATCCGCAGAAAGATGGCTGAATCCCAGGAAATCGGTGCGCTCCGGCGCCGCGGCCGGCGCCGGCTGGTCGGTGCGATCGCACTCGTTCTGCTGGCGGTGATCGTGCTTCCGATGGTGTTCGATGCCGAACCGCGCCAGGGTGCGCCCGCGGTCAGCGTGCGTATTCCCAGCGAAGACGATGCCGGCTTCTCGCCCAAGCCGGCTCCGAAGCCGCCGGCGGCACCCATTCCTTCGCCAAGCGCCACCCCGGCGAGCCCGCAATCCCAGAAGCCTGCCGCTGGCGCCGAACCGCGGAAGCCGTCGCCCGGCGTCGATGCGCAGAAGGCTCCAGCCGCGGAGGAAGCGAAGCCCGACGAAAAACGGGCTCCGCAAACTGCGGCGAAATCTGCCACGCCCAATGAGCGCGCAAGGGCCGAGACTGCCCTCGCCGGCGCTGAGCAGTTCTATTTTCAGGTCGGCGCATTCGCCGACGCGGCAAAAGTAAGGGAGGTCACGGGCAAGCTGAAGTCGGCGGGCTTGCCGCATTACACCGAGCAGGTTGCAGTGGCCAAGGGCCAGGCGACTCGCGTGCGCGTCGGGCCTTACGCCGATCGCGCTGCGGCGGAAAAGGCCGCGGAGCAGGTGAAGCTCCTCGGCCTGACGCCGGGGAACGTGACCGGCAAGTCGTGACCTGGCTCGATTACGCCGTCCTCGGTGTTCTCCTCGTTTGCATTCTTTGGGGACTGTGGCGCGGCCTCGTGCGCGAAGTCGTCTCGATCCTTGGCTGGGTCATCGCGTTCCTTGCGGCGAATCTCTTTGCCGCGCCGCTCGGTCAGGTGCTGCCCGAGCACATCCCGACGCCGGAGTTGCGGCTCGCAGTCGCGTTCCTCGCCGTGTTCGTCGCATCCCTCGCGGTCACGACGCTGCTCGGCCTGGTTCTGTCGAAGCTCGTCAGGGCGATCGGGCTGGAGAGCCTCGACCGGGTGCTCGGCGCGGCGTTCGGCGTTGCGAAGGCGGGCTTGATCCTGGTGGCGGTCGCGCTCCTTTTCGGGCTGACGAGCGCACCGCGACAAAATTTCTGGCGCGACTCCGTGAGCGGCGCGCCACTCGCCAGCGTTGCGCTTTCATTCAAACCCCTGCTGCCCCCGGCGTTCGCCGAACGCCTGCGGTATGATTGATCTTTAACGACGAGGACGGCTTCCGTGTGCGGCATCCTCGGCATCGTCGCGCGCTCGCCGGTCAACCAGCTCCTGTATGAGGGGCTGCTGTTGCTGCAGCATCGCGGCCAGGACGCGGCGGGCATCGTCACCGCCGAAGGCAAGACCTTCCACATGCACAAGGGCAGCGGCATGGTGCGGGACGTGTTCCGCACGCGCAACATGCGCTCGCTGCCCGGCAACAGCGGCATCGCGCATTGCCGTTATCCCACCGCAGGCTCCGCGTTCAATGCCGGCGAGGCGCAGCCCTTCTATGTGAATTCGCCGTTCGGCATCGTGCTCGGCCATAACGGCAACCTGACGAATACCGAGGCGCTGAAGGACGAGATGTTCCGGCAGGACCTGCGGCACATCAACACCAATTCGGACTCCGAAGTGCTCCTGAACGTCCTCGCGCACGAACTGGAGAAGGCCTCGCTCGGCGTGAAGCTCGATCCGCCGACGATTTTTCGCGCGGTATCGGCCGTGCACCGGCGCGTGCGCGGCGCCTATGCCGTGATTGCAATGATCGCGGGGTACGGCGTGCTCGCGTTCCGCGACCCGTTCGGCATCCGCCCGGCGGTGATCGGCGTCAACGAAACCACGCTTGGCACCGAGTACATGGTGGCATCGGAGTCGGTCGCGGTCGATGCGCTCGGTTTCCGGGTGCTGCGCGACGTCGCCCCCGGGGAAGCGGTGTACCTGCAGGAAAACGGCGCCTTCTACAGCCAGCAGTGTGCGGAAAAAGTCTCGCTCAATCCCTGCATCTTCGAGTATGTGTACCTGGCGCGTCCGGATTCGCTGCTCGACGGCGCTTCCGTTTACGAAGCCCGGCTCAACATGGGCGAGAAGCTCGCCGGCAAGATCCGGCGCCAGTATCCGGACCTGGACATCGACGTGGTGATCCCGATTCCGGATTCGAGCCGGCCCTCCGCGCTGCAACTCGCGATGGGGCTGGGAGTGCCCTACCGCGAGGGCTTCGTCAAGAACCGCTACATCGGCCGGACCTTCATCATGCCCGGGCAGTCGCTGCGAAAACGCTCCGTCCGGCAGAAGCTGAACGTGATCGCGATGGAATTCCGCGGCAAGAACGTGCTGCTGGTCGACGACTCGATCGTGCGCGGCACGACCAGCCGCGAGATCGTGCAGATGGCGCGCGAGTCCGGCGCGCACAAGGTGTTCTTCGCTTCTTCTGCGCCGCCGGTGCGCTTCCCGAACGTCTACGGCATCGACATGCCGACCCGCTCAGAGCTGATCGCCGCGCATCGCACGGAAGAAGAAGTGGCCCGCGAGATCGGCGCGGACGCACTGATCTACCAGGACCTGGATGCGCTGCGCGAGTCGGTGCGCAACCTCAACCCGAAGCTCGTCAGCTTCGAGACCTCCTGCTTCGACGGGCGCTACATCACCGGCGATATCACGAGCGACTACTTGCAAGCCATCGAGACGCGCCGCGACGCTGCCCGCGATGCGGGGGAAGACGAATCGGCCCAGCTCGACCTGGATCTCGTGGCCGTGCAATGAAGTAGGGTATACTGCCGGCTTCGCGCCGATTTGAGCCACAGCTTGCGGGCGCGTTACAAATCCAGCTAAAGCGTGCCGCCTGAAACCCGGTCCGCTCGAGGCCGGGTTTTTTGTTTCCGCCGCCCGCAGGCTCGGGGAACGAGCATGGACAAAAGCTACGAGCTTGCGACACTGGGGGTGCGTGCCGGGCAGGTGCGCAGCGAATTCAACGAGCATTCCGAAGCGCTCTATCTGACGTCGAGCTTCGTGTTCGAAAGCGCGGCGCAGGCGGCCGCGCGTTTCACGGGCGGCGAAGGAGGCTTCGTTTATTCGCGCTTCACCAACCCGACGGTCTCGATGATGCAGGACCGGCTCGCGGCGCTCGAAGGCGCCGAAGCATGCATCGCGACCGCCTCGGGCATGTCGGCGATCCTCGCCATGTCGATGGCGCTGCTGAAGACGGGCGACCACGTCGTTTGCTCGAACGGAGTCTTCGGCGCCACGATTCTGCTTTTCTCGGGAATTCTCGCGCGCTTCGGTCTGCAGACGACGTTCGTGTCCGCGACGGATCTCGGGCAATGGCAGCGTGCGTTGCGGCCCAATACGAAGCTGCTGTTCGTGGAAACGCCGTCGAACCCGCTGATGGAGGTCACCGATATTGGCGCGCTCGCGACGCTGGCGAAGAAGTGCGGTGCGCTGCTCGCAGTCGACAACGCGCTCTGCACGCCGGCCCTGCAACGGCCGCTCTCCCTCGGCGCCGATCTCGTCATCCATTCCGCGACGAAATACCTCGATGGCCAGGGCAGGGTGATCGGCGGCGCGGTCCTCGGGGCGAAGGCGCTGGTGATGGACGGCGTCTACGGTTTCCTCAAGACCGCCGGCCCGGCGCTTTCCCCGTTCAACGCCTGGGTCATCCTCAAGGGGATGGAAACCCTGGACCTGCGCGTGCGCGCCCAATCGGAGCGGGCGCTCGAGCTGGCGCGCTGGCTCGAGTCGCGGCCTCAGGTCGCGCGCGTGTTCTATCCGGGACTTGCGTCGCATCCCCAGCATGAAGTCGCTTCACGCCAGCAGCGTGCCGGAGGCGCCGTGCTCTCCTTCGAAGTAAAAGGGGGGCGCGAAGCCGCATGGAGGGTCATCGACTCGACGCGCCTCATCTCGATCACGGCGAATCTGGGCGACGTGAAGACCACGATCACGCATCCCGCCAGCACCACGCACGGCCGACTCACACCTGAGGCGCGCGCCGCGGCCGGGATTACCGAGGGTTTGGTGCGTGTGGCTGTAGGCCTGGAATCGGTTTCAGACTTGAAGGCCGATCTGGCGCACGGATTGGGCTGAAAGAGTTGCTTTCTCCGCACACAAGTCCGCAACACGTCCCGTGTTAAGGCGAGGGAAGCTTGACTTCATTCAAGGGACATTGTAGATAGGTTCTGTAAATTGCTGATAAATATCGGTTTGTCTGGGCTGAACGACAAACCGAACGTAGGGCCGCGACAGAACAACAGAGGACGGTCCTACATAAGCGGGCGTGCGGGGGCCCCTAGGCTTGCCGTGCGAAACAAGAACGCGGGGGAGCTTCAGCAATTGGAGGAAGCATCGTGTTGTTATTCCGTGCTGCTGGTTGCACTTTGTTCGCTTGCGTGACCGTCGCCGTCGCGGGCGAAGTCGCTCAGTTGGATGCGGTCGATGGCGGGACCGCGATTGCCGCCTACTCACCCGGCGGCGCAACGCTCGAAGCGGAGTTGGCGCGGGCCGCTGCCTCGGGACCGGAGAATGCCCAGACGGCGGTGCTGCTGTCGATCCTGGCCGACCGGCACCGGGCGCAGCACCGCTATGCCGCTGCCGAACCCCTTTACTTGCGCGCACTGGCGATTCTTGAAAGAAACGTCGGGCCGCAGGACGCGAATGTCGGCACCGTAGCGCAAAATCTCGGGAAACTGTACCGGGCGCGCAACGCGCTCGATCGCGCCGAGCCGTATTATCGCCGCGCGCTGGAGATCTTCGAGGATGTGCTCGGTCCCGATCACGCCAACGTCGTCGGACTGCTCACCGACATGGCGGCACTGTACCGGGCGCAGAACCGCTATCGGGATCTCGAGCGGGTATATCAGCGCTCGCTGGCGACAGCGGAACGCACGCTCACGCCGGATCACCCGCGGGTCCTCGCGCTGCTGGGCGACCTCGCCAGCCTCTACCAAGGGCAGGGGCGCTATGCCGACGCCGAAATCGTTGCGAAACGCGTCGTGCGCGGCGTGGAAAAGACGATGGGACCGCAACATCCGGGCCTTGCCGCGGCGCTGAACGAACTGGCCGGCATCCATCATTTGCAGGGCCGCCTTGGCGAGGCCGAATCCAACTACAAGCGGTCCCTCGCGATGCTGGAAAAGTCCTTGGGCCCGGACCATCCGGCGCTCGAAATCCCGCTGAACGGCCTGGTCGTGCTCTACCAGACACAGGGCCGCAGAGGGGAAGCCGAGAGTGCTCTGAAGCGCGCGGTTGCGGTTGGAAACAGCCAGTACCGCGGCCAGTGGGCCGGGCCGATGGTCGTGCAACAGCGGTCGCGCTAGAACACGCCGACGACCCGTCAGAACGACACTAGTCGCGCGCCTATTTCGTCGACCGCCAGGTAACCGCCTCCGCCGTACCAGTCGGGCAACACCCAGCGCTCGCAGCGCGCGCCGTTCACTTCCAGCTCGTGATACGCGGAACGATGGGTGTGCCCGTGGATCAGCCGGCGCACTCCATGCGTGCGAAAGGCTTCGCGCACGGCATGCTCGCTGACGTCCATGATCTCGGCCGGTTTCTCGGCGATCACCTGGCGGCTGCGCTCGCGCAGGTTCAGCATCTGGGCGCGGCGCTGGGCGAGCGGGGCAGCCAGAAACCTGCGTTGCCATTCGCTCGAACGCGCAGTGCGCCGCCACTGCTGGTAGTCGTGATCGTCCGTGCAAAGCGTGTCGCCATGCATCAGCAGCGTCTTCACGCCGGCGATCCGCAGCACGCTGGGGTCCTCGAGCAGGTGCACGCCCGCTGCCGTCGCAAATTCGCTGCCCAGCAGGAAGTCGCGGTTGCCGTGCATCACGTGGATCTCGACCCCCGAGCGCGCGAGCACGCGCAACGCCTGGGCGACTTCGCGCGCGAGCCGCTCGCCGCCGGCGTCGTCCAGCTCGTCATCACCGATCCAGTACTCGAACAGGTCGCCGAGCACGCACAGCGCTTCGGCGCCGGGCGCCTCCTCGGTCAGGAAGCGGAAGAACTGCTCGTTGGCGGCCGGCCGCTCGGTTGCGAGGTGCAGGTCGGAGATGAAAAGCGATCGCGCCACATCAGTTCTTCGCCGGCACGACGGTCATCTTCTCGATGATCACGGTCTCGCGCGGAACGTCGCGCGCGAATGGCCCGGAGGCGCCCGTCGGCAGGTTGGCGATCGTGCCGATCACCTCGAGCCCGGACACGACCTTGCCGAACACGGCGTAGCCGTTTCCGTCGCTGCGCGGATCCCCCCAGTTGAGGAACGCGTTGTCGTTGACATTGATGAAAAACTGCGCGGTGGCCGAATGCGGGTTCGAGGTGCGGGCCATCGCGACCGTGCCGATGTCGTTCTTCAATCCCGCCTTTACTGCGCGTTCCGCCTCGTTGCGGATCGGGTCGCGCGTCTTCTTCTGCTGGAAATTGCGCTCGAAGCCGCCGCCCTGGACCATGAAGTTCACGATCACGCGATGAAAGATCGTGCCGTCGTAGTGGCCGTCCTGCACGTACTTGAGAAAGTTCGCGACGGTGTCGGGCGCCTTCGCCGGGTAGAGCTCCAGCCGGATGGTGCCGAAATTCGTCTTGACGTCGACTTGCGGATCGGCCGCGATGGCGCCGCCGCCGGCTGCGGTCGCAGCGAGCGCAAAGATCGGAAGGAGCCAGTCAGGGAGAGTCATTGTGCTATACTTTTCAATGGCATACGTGACGTTCCGCATTGTAGTCGAAGGCCGCTCCCTGCACAACTTCGGCGCGCGTTAGCGCGCTCGATCCCGCATGCTGCGCGTCTATAACTCGCTCGCCCGCGAACTGCAGGAGTTCGTGCCGATCCGGCCCGGCGAAGTCCGCATGTATGTGTGCGGCATGACGGTCTATGACTACTGCCATCTCGGTCATGCGCGCATGCTGATCGCGTTCGACATGATCCAGCGATGGTTGCGCGCCAAGGGCTACCGGGTCACCTACGTGCGCAACATCACCGACATCGACGACAAGATCATCCGTCGCGCACTCGAAGAGCGAACCACGGTCGGCGAGCTCACGGCCCGATTCATCCGGTTGATGGAAGAGGACCTGGCCGCACTCGGCGCGCAAAAGCCGGACGAGGAGCCGCGCGCTACGCAATACGTGCCGCAGATGCTCGACCTGATCGGCAAGCTGCAAGCCAAAGGCCTCGCGTACCAGGCGCCGAGCGGAGACGTCAACTTCTCGGTGCGCAAATTCCCGGGCTACGGAAAGTTGTCAGGGAGATCACTCGATGAATTGCGGGCAGGCGAGCGCGTCGAAGTCGACGCGACCAAGCAGGACCCGCTCGACTTCGTCCTGTGGAAGCGCTCGAAGCCGGACGAGCCGAAATGGCCTTCGCCGTGGGGCGAAGGACGCCCCGGGTGGCACATCGAGTGCTCGGCGATGAGTTGCGCGCTGCTCGGCGAGCACTTCGACATTCATGGCGGCGGGCAGGACCTGCAGTTTCCGCACCATGAGAACGAGATCGCGCAGTCCGAAGGCGCGAGCGGTGGCGCGTTCGCGAACTATTGGCTGCATAACGGCTTCCTGCGCCTGGACAACGAGAAGATGTCGAAGTCGCTCGGCAACTTCTTCGCGATCCGCGACGTGCTTGCGAAGGTCGACGCGGAGGTCGTGCGCTTCTTGCTGCTGCGCTCGCACTATCGAAGCCCGCTCAACTACAGCATGGCGCAGCTCGAAGACGCAAGGGCGGCGCTTACGCGGTTGTACGTAGTGCTAAAGGGCCACGCGGCGAGCAGCGCGCCGGTCGATTGGGAGGAAGCGCACGCCAGGCGCTTTGCGGAAGCCATGGACGACGATTTCGGCACGCCCGAGGCGCTCGCTGCCTTGTTCGACCTCGCGCGCGAGATCGGCCGCGGGCGCACCGAGCTCGCGCCGCAATTGAAGGCGCTTGGCGGCGTGCTCGGCTTCCTGCAACGTGATCCGGTCGAGTTCTTGCAATCGTCCCCGGGCGAAACGCTGCCCGATGCGCAGATTCGCGAGCGCATCGCTGCCCGGGAGGAAGCGCGCAAGAAGAAGAACTACGCGGAGAGCGATCGCATTCGCGCCGAGCTGGAAGTGCTCGGCATCGTGCTCGAGGACGCTCCGGGTGGAACGACCTGGCGCCGGCGCTAGCCGGGAACCGCCTAGCTCTCGAAAAACTCCTTCACCTTGTCGAGCCAGCCTTTGCTGCGCGGGTTGTGGCGCGCGGTGTCGCTCTGGCTGATTCGCTCGAACTCGCGCAGCAGTTCCTTCTGCCGGTCGGTGAGGTTGACCGGCGTCTCGACGACGACGTGACAGTACAGGTCGCCCTGCGTGTCGCTGCGCACGCCCTTGATCCCTTTGCCGCGCAGCCGGAACGTCTTGCCGGTCTGCGACTCGGGGGGCACCCGGATGCGCGCCGTGCCCTCCAGCGTCGGGATCTCGATGTCGCCGCCGAGTGCCGCGCTCGAGAACGACACAGGCATCTCGCAGTGCAGGTCGTCGTGATCGCGCTGAAACACCGGGTGCGCCTTGATATGCACTTGCACGTACAGGTCTCCCGGCGGGCCGCCGTTTACCCCGGATTCCCCTTCGCCCGATAACCGCACGCGGTCGCCTTCGTCGACCCCTGCGGGAATGCGCACCTGCAGCGTCTTCTGGTTCTTCACGCGACCTGCGCCGCTGCATGCGGTGCAAGGGTTCGCGACCATCTTGCCGGTCCCGTGGCAGCGCGGGCAAGTCTGCGCGATCGAGAACGGGCCCTGCGACACGCGCACCTGGCCGGCCCCGCGGCAGGTCGCGCAGGTCTGGGGCTGCGTCCCGGGCTTCGCGCCGCTGCCATGGCAGGTCGCGCACTCGGCCATCGTCGGGATGCGGATGCGGGTCTCGAATCCCTTGGCCGCCTGCTCGAGGGAAATCTCGAGGTTGTAGCGCAGGTCCGCGCCGCGGAATACCGAGGAGCGACCGGTGCGCCCGCTGCCGAAGATCTCGCCGAAGATGTCACTGAAGACGTCGCCGAAGCCGGAGAACCCGGCACCTGCGCCGGCTCCGGCCATGGCCGAATCGACGCCCGCATGGCCGAACTGGTCGTAGGCGGCGCGCCTTTTGGCGTCCGAAAGAATCTCGTACGCGAGCTTCGCTTCCTTGAAGTGCTCTTCCGACTTGGGATTGTCCGGATTGCGGTCCGGATGCCATTTCATGGCGAGCCGGCGGTACGCCTTCTTGATTTCCGCGTCGGAAGCGTCCCGGTTTACGCCGAGCGTTTCGTAGAAATCGCGTTTCGCCATGTGCCTCGCGCTTGAGCGTTACGTGAAACGGCCGGGATGAACGGCGCGGTGCGTCCGTTCCATCCCGGCCAGGCGGAACCGGCGGGTTACCGTCCGGTTCCGTCCTTCTTGTCCTTCACCTCCGTGAACTCGGCGTCGACGACGTTGCTGTCGTCCTTCTTCGCCTCGCCCTCGGCCTGCTGTGCTCCGGCCGAAGCCGACTGCGCCTGCTGCGGCTGCGCTTCGGCGTAGATCTTCTCGCCGAGTTTCTGCGCCGCTTGCGCGAGCGCCTGGGCGCGCGCATCGATTTTCGCCTTGTCGTCCGACTTGAGCACGCTTTCGGCTTCCTTCAGCGCCGCCTCGATGCGCTCCTTTTCGCCGGCGTCGATCTTGTCGCCGTGCTCCTTCAGCGACTTCGTCACCGAATGCACCAGCGCCTCGCACTGGTTGCGCGCGTTGACGAGTTCGAGCGCCTGGCGGTCTTCCTCGGCATGCGCCTCGGCGTCCTTCACCATGCGCTTGATCTCTTCCTCGGTGAGGCCGGAGCCCGCCTGGATCTTGATCTTCGCCTCCTTGCTCGTCGCCTTGTCCTTCGCGGTGACGTGCAGGATGCCGTTCGCATCGATGTCGAACGTGACCTCGATCTGCGGCATGCCGCGCGGGGCGGGCGGAAGGTCGGTCAGGTTGAACTGGCCGAGCGACTTGTTGCCTCCCGCAATATCCCGCTCGCCCTGCAGCACGTGGATCGTCACTGCGGTCTGGTTGTCATCCGCGGTCGAGAACACCTGGTGCGCCTTGGTCGGGATCGTGGTGTTCTTCTGGATCAGCTTCGTCATCACGCCGCCGAGCGTCTCGATGCCGAGCGAAAGCGGCGTCACGTCGAGCAGCAGCACGTCCTTGACATCGCCTTTCAGCACGCCGGCCTGGATTGCGGCGCCGACCGCCACGGCCTCGTCCGGATTGACGTCCTTGCGCGGCTCCTTGGCGAAGAACTCGCGCACCTTTTCCTGCACCTTGGGCATGCGCGTCATGCCGCCGACCAGGATCACGTCCTGGATGTCGGTGACCTTGACCCCGGCATCCTTGATCGCGATGCGGCACGGCTCGATCGTCTTCTCGATCAGCTCGCCGACGAGCGCCTCGAACTTGGCGCGCGTGATCTTCATCGTCAGGTGCTGCGGCGCACCCGACGACATCGCGATGTAGGGCTCGTTGATTTCAGTCTGCTGGCCCGAGGAAAGCTCGATCTTCGCCCGCTCCGCCGCGGACTTCACCCGCTGCAGCGCGATCGGGTCCTTCGCGAGCTCGACGCCGCTCGTTTTGCGAAATTCCTCCACGATGTAATCGATCAGGCGCTGGTCGAAGTCTTCGCCGCCGAGGAACGTGTCGCCGTTGGTGGACAGCACCTCGAACTGCTTCTCGCCCTCGACGTCGGCGATCTCGATGATCGAGATGTCGAACGTGCCGCCGCCCAGGTCGAAGACGGCGATCTTGCGATCGCGCTTCTCCTGCTTGTCCATGCCGAACGCGAGCGCCGCCGCGGTCGGCTCGTTGATGATGCGCTTCACTTCGAGGCCCGCGATGCGGCCGGCATCCTTGGTCGCCTGGCGCTGCGAGTCGTTGAAGTAGGCCGGCACGGTGATCACCGCTTCGGTCACTTCCTCGCCCAGGTAGTCCTCGGCCGTCTTTTTCATCTTGCGCAGCACTTCCGCCGAGATCTGTTGCGGCGCGATCTTCTTGCCGCGCTCCTC